>Ga0181339_1000011_pt1 | contig 64353 bp, 107 predicted proteins | sample Sp13VDMM110DD_FD_130101 | JGI IMG/M metagenome (GOLD analysis project Ga0181339, IMG submission 130101) | Freshwater viral communities from Lake Michigan, USA - Sp13.VD.MM110.D.D | ecosystem: Environmental > Aquatic > Freshwater > Lake | place: USA: Michigan | collected 2013-04-23 | reverse complement strand
TGAATGAAATGGCGCTGGCGTTCTTTCGGGTGCCGGACAGAGACAAACTGATCGCGAGATATCGCAGGAGAGTAAAACGATGAGCATGATCGATTACGCTAAAATCGCGCGCGTCTGCCACGAGGTGAACCGGGCGTATTGCCAGAGCCTGGGCGACAATTCGCAGCCGGCATGGGAAGACGCGCCGGACTGGCAGTGCAACAGCGCGCTCGCCGGGGTGACGTTCATTGCCGGCAACCCGCGCGCCGGGCCGTCCGCGTCGCACGAGTCGTGGCTCGGCGAGAAGGCGCGCGATGGCTGGAAATACGGGCCGGTGAAGGATCCGGAGAAGAAGGAGCATCCGTGCTTTGTGCCCTACGGCGATCTGCCGGCTGAGCAGAAGGCCAAGGATTACATCTTCGGCGCCGTTGCGCGGGAATTGCTCAAGCTGTAGCGTCCGGCTGTGGGGTTTCCTCCCAACACCAAACTTTGCCCGGCCATCGTGCCGGGTTTTTCTTTGCGCAATCGGGATTGAGCCATGCAATTAAATTGACACTCCCCGATATTCCATTGTATTGCCGATATGTAGAGGTCGAGCGTGTCTCCCTCCCATCATCTGGTTGCCGCGTGCAGCGCGACCGTTGGTTACTTGATCAGGCAGAGAGTGCCAGATCAGTCTCCGTGAAAAATTCAGAGGCTCGGCACCAATGCCCAACACGAGTGCGCCTTTTGGTTTCCGCCATGTCGGGTATCTGCCCGGGTATGCGCCGGACATGCAGTTGAAGACGCAAGTAATTGCGGCTGCCAACGCAACGAAAATCTTCTTCGGCGACCCGGTGGTGCTGCTCTCGACGGGCTACATCGCGCAGGGCGTCAACGGTGCCACCCTCGGCCCGATCGGCATTTTTCAGGGTTGCGAATTCCTGGATGCGGCCGGCAAGTACACCTTCAGCCCATATTGGCCCGGCGCCGCGCAGGCGGATGCCATTGCCCATGTGATCGCCGCTCCCGGCGCGCTGTTCGAGGTGCAGGCCCTGCTCGGCCCCATCACGTTCGCCGACATCGGGCAGAACGCGGATTTCACCATCGGCACCGGCTCCGTCGTCGGTCCGGCCAACTCCGGCGCTTCGCTGTCGAACCTTGGCACCACCGCCACGCTGCCCTTCAAGATCGTTGGTCTTGGTGGCGGTAATCTCAATGCCGGCGGCCTGGGGGAACAGGGCAACGGCGCGGACAACACCACGGCTTACAACATCGTGCAGGTTACGTTTAACCAGCAGGATTACAAAGCCGGCACCGGGGGAGTTTAAGCTATGCCTATCAGCCTCAGTTCTGTCCGCTCTGAACTCCTCCCCGGCCTGTTCGACGTCCGCGGCTCCTACGATCGCATTCCGCGGCAGTGGGATAAGGTGTTCTCGACCCATAACTCCAAAATGGCAGTCGAGCGCTCCACGCAGATGGCGTTCATGTCGCTGCCGCACCTCAAGGATGAGGGCGCCGCAACGCAGTTCGACAACGGCGCCGGCGAGCGCTGGACCTGGCAGTTCGTCCACATCGAAGTCGCTCTCGGCTACGCGATCACCCGCAAGGCGATCGATGACAACCTCTACAAGGCCAAGTTCAACCCGACCAACCTGAAGCTCCAGGACGTATTCTCCGCGTTCAAGGAAATTCAGGCGGCGAACATCCTGAACACCGGCAACGTCTACAACGCGCAGCAGGTCGGCGATGGCCAGCCGCTGTTCTCCACGGCGCATCCGTATGACGGCGGCACCTGGGCGAACACCTCGGCGGTGCCGAAGTCGCTGAACGAGGCGTCTCTGTCGGCGAACTGGGTCAACATCCGCGGGTTCGTGGATGAGCGCGGCATCAAGATTATGGCACGCCAGCGTCGCCTGATCGTGCCGCCGGCCCTCGAGGCCACCGCGATCCGTCTGACCAAGACGGAGCTGCGTCCCGGCACGGCCAACAACGACGTCAACGCGCTGCTCTGGCAGTCCGGCGGCCTCCCCGATGGCTACCTCGTCATGGACTATCTGACCTCGCCCTACGCGTGGTTCATGACGACCAACATCGACGGCTTCATCCACATGCTCCGTATTCCGTATGAGAGCGATATGTGGGTTGACAACGTAACTGACAATTTACTTGTCAAGGCATATGAGCGCTACTCGTTTGGCGTAAATGACCCAAGATGCGCCTGGGGCGAGTTCCCGAGTTCATAGTTAGCTAACTTTTTCTTGCTCAAAACCCCAAAAGGAGGCAGTTTTAGATCGTAATTCATGGAGGTTTTCATGCTGAACGATTTGACTGCCGAGCAAGTGAGAGAGCTTTTCAATTACGATCCATCGGAGGGGTTGCTCCGATGGAGGGGTGCAAGCGGAAGGTACGGAAGAATTCCTGCCGGATCGCCTGCAGGCTCCTACAACACGCATGAGGGCTATGGGACCGTCACCTACAACGGGACGAACTATCGCACCACGCGAATCATTTGGGTTTATATGACGGGGGAGTGGCCACCGCATCAGGTGGATCACAAGGATCGGAATGTAGGCAACGACAAGTGGGACAATCTGCGGCTGGCTACTGGTTCTCAGAACAAGGCCAACTGCAGAAAGTACCGATCTAAGAATTCGGCGGGTATGCCTAAGGGCGTGCAGGCTGTCCAAAAACGGAGGTCGATCAGATACAGAGCGATTGCCACGAAGGATGGCGTGAGGCAGCATCTTGGCTACTTCGACACTCCAGAACTGGCGCACGCTGCGTATCTGAAGGCTTCGGAAGAACTTCACGGCGAATTCGCCGCTGCTACTTGAGGGGGCCACAATGCCTGTTACGAATTTCCCGGATGGCATCAACAATGGCCCGCTACAGTCGGGTGCGATGCAGAGCTATCCGGCCTTGGTGCCGACGCTGCAGCACACGTATTTCAACGATTTCGACTCGTACACGGCGGGCGATTTCGTCCTGACCTCGGCGGGGTCCGGCACGGCGGCGCTGGTCGCCGGCAACAACGGCCTGCTGATCCTGACGAACGGCGCCGCGAACGGCAACAATGCCTGGCTGCAGAAGACCCCGGCGGATGTGTCGCTGGTTGCCGGAAAGCAGGCGTGGTTTCAGGCGCGCTTTCAGGTGAGCGACGCCAATCTGGCCGCGGTGGTCGTCGGCCTGCAGATCGTTGGCACGACGCCGCTGACGGCGACGGACGGCGTGTATTTCATCAAGGCGAGCGGCAGCACGGCGATGGATTTCGTCGTTCGCAAGGATGCCACCACGGGGTCCACGTCGGCCACCGGCGTCGGTACGTTGGCCAACAATACGATGGTCGAGGTCGGCTTTCACTGGGATGGGTCGAGCATGATCTACGCCTATGTCGGCGGCAACCGCGTGGCGCGCATCAATGCGACGTCGGCGTTCTTGCCGGACGCGCTGAACCTGGCGCCGGTGATCGGCATCCAGAACGGCGAGGCGGTGAGCAAGACGCTGACCGTCGATTACATCTTCACCTCGACCGACCGTTAATCTCAGGAGACTTCAATGTCGCGAGCACGTCACAAGCTACCGTCGAAGGTTACGGGCGTTGGTGTCGCCACCGATCTGGTTTCGGGCAATCCGAACGTGGTCCGGGAGACCAAGGCCAAGGTCACGAAGGGCGGCAAGGTCGAGGCCATGAAGGTCGATGGCAAGAAGCCCAAGCACCGCGCCGACAAGATCGCCCGCAAGACGGGTGGCCGCGTGGGCGGCACGGACGCGACGACGGCCGGCGGCCTGTATTCCTCGGCGGCGCGCGTTGTCCATCCGGCGCGCATGTCCAAAAAGGCCGATTGCTGATTCACGGCAGTGCGCCGGGATTTCCGGCACACTGAATCTCCACCCTCTCCCTTGATGGGAGAGGGTTTCACGGCATAGCCGATGCTGGACATTCATCCCGAGTTCTTCCCGCATTCGGTAGAGGAATGATGAATGGCCACCGCTTTTTCCAAGCTCAATGTCACGATCGCGCAGTTGCTGGGCGGGACCAATCCCGATCTGCCGGCATCGTTCGACAATCCGATTCCCATGATTTCCGGCGGCACGTCGAACCTTGCTACGGGGCAGGTGACGATCACTACTGCGGCAACGCAGATCGTCGCGGCGCGCGCTGGGCGCTCGTCGGTGATGGTGCAGAACTTGGGCACGACAGATGTGTGGATTGGTCCGGCCAATACCGTAACCGTGGGCAACGGCATTCTGTTGGTGGGGACCAAGGGCGCCACCTTGACGATCCCGACGCAGGGCGCGCTCTGGGGTATTGTGCAGACCGGCACTCAGGCGGTGGCATTCAGCGAAGGGTACTGAGATGGCCGATTTTGGTGCATCGTTTCCGCCGCCTGCGACGTCTGTTATCCCCGGCGACTTCACCGTTGCGAACATGCCGGATCCAACAGAAAACGCGCGCAAATATGCGTGGGTGACGGACTTGCACGATGGCAATCCGGATTACTGCATCAGCGCCGGCGGGTTCTGGAAGCCTGTTCGTCCGCTGGTGGTGAACAACGTGGCGAACGCCAACACCAACATGACGTTTCAGCCGCTGAAGAACGCGCCGACGCAAATCCTCAAGGGGACGTTGACGGCGATCCGCACCATGACGATCAGCCCGACGATGGCGTATCCTGGCGCACGATTTCGGATCAAGCGCGAGGCCGGCGGGCTGTTCAATGTTTTGATCGGCGGCCTCGGCCTTAGCCTTAACTCGTGGGCCGATTGGGAGTATGACGGAACGCAGTGGGTGCAAACGGCATCCGGCGGACTTTTGTAAGGACGGCCATGCCCAGCTCCGGCTCCTATGACTATTCGATCGACAACGGTTCTGCGGTGCTGATGGCGTTTGACCGTATTGGCATCCTGCCGGCGGCGGTCACGACGGAACATATGTGGACCGCGCGCAACGAGATGAACCTGATGTTTGTCGAGTGGTCGAACAAACAGGTGAATCTGTGGTCGGTCGAACTGATCACGACGCCGCTGCTGGATGGTGTTCCGTCATATGTTGTGCCGCCGCGGGTGGTGATGATCCTGGACGCCTATATCGTGACGAACGCCGGCACGAGCGCCGCGACCGATCGCGTGGTGTCGCCGATCTCACGTACCGATTATGCATCGATGGCGAACAAGCTGACGCCCGGACCGCCGACGTCGTTCTGGTTTGACCGGCAGATTGCGCCGACGATCTCGATGTGGCCGGTGCCGGATGCGACGGGGCCGTTCCTGCTGAAATATTACGCCTGCGTGCAGATCCAGAACGCCAATCTTGGCATGGGCGAGCTGCCGAATATTCCGTATCTGTGGCTGGATGCCTTCGTCGCCGGCCTGGCGTTTCGGCTGTCGCGCAAATACGCGCCGGACAAGGCCACGCTGTTCAAGTCCGAGGCTACGGAGACGTGGACGGTGGCTGCTACCCAGAATGTCGAAAATGTCGCGATGTCGATCCAGCCTGGTCTCTCGGCCTATCGGATGCGACGCTAATGGCTTATCGCCCGCATGGTCGCGCGCGCGTCGATCCTCGCAATCCGCAAGCGTGGGCGATCTGCGATGCGTGCGGCTTTAATTTTAACCTCGTGGACCTGTCGTGGCAGTACGCATGGCGCGGGGCGTCGCTGGTCAATACGCGGCTGCTGAAATGCGAACGATGCCTAGATATCCCTCAGGAGCAGTTGCGAACGCTGATTCTGCCGCCCGATCCGGTGCCGGTGATGAATGCCCGGGTCGAGCCGTACATCATTGACGAATCCCCATCGACGCGCGTTGCCACGACGGGGCAAATCAGGGTAGCGACCAACTATCCCCGCAATTCGATCCGCGTAACCTCTGGAGTGAGCTAAATGGCTGTTCAACTACCCGCCGAAGTGACGATCGCGCAGTTGCCGCAGATCATGCTGCCGCTGAGCGGCGGCGAGCCGATTGAGACGATCCAGGATGGCCAGTCGGTCTACATGACGGTTGGCCAGTTGCTGTCGCCGTTGCAGGATCAGATCGACGTCCTGACGGCGCGCCTTGCCGCCGCGAGCATCCCATAATGGCCGCCGGGCACGAGGTCCGCGACGCGGCCAAGCAGGTCTACAATCTCCAGCGGTTCGACTTCATGAAGCCGCAGGGGCCGCACATGCCGATCACGGAGGCGTCGGTTTGCATTCCGCCGGCGCTGTGGATCCGGGATAGCGAGGACGCGCTGTGGACGCTCGGCTTCGATTACGATGAGGTCTCGTGGCGGGCCGGGACGCACGAATACGATGTGGTCCGTAACGGCGTGAAGACGGGCGCTTTTGCGCGCAACATTGAATGCTCGGTGGATTCCCGCGGACAGAAGGTGGTCCGCATCTGGGGGTCCGAAGGCTGGCGCACCTGGCGCAACGGCCGATTTGTGTAAGGCGTGAGTTTTTCTGCCACCCTCAAACCGATTATGGTATGTGGGATGAGGCAAACATCTAGCCCTTGGGGGCATATCGAAGGAGAAGGGCTATGCGTGAGTTTTCAGTGCAGGGCGGCGGTCTGACTGTTGCTGGTGCCACCACCTTGGTTTTCGTTAATCCGGCTGCTGCTCCGGCCGCAAACCTGATGTTCATGCGCCATTGGATTGGCCAGTCCCAGAACGCGACCTCGGCGCAGCAGCGCGTGCAGATCGTAACGCAGGTTACGGCGTTCCCGACGCTTACCTCTGCCACTCCGACCAAACTGAAGTTTGCCGATACGGCCTCCATCATTGTCGGCGGCACGGCCGGTGCGGCTGGCACGGCCGGCATCAACGCCTCGGCCGAAGGTGCCGGCACCAAGACGATTGTTTGGGAAGATGCTTTCAACGTGCTGAATGGCTGGCTGCTCGTTGCCACCCCGCCGGAAGCCCGCGTGATGCCGGCCGGTTCGGCGTCGGGCCAGGGCCTGTATCTGCCGGTGGCCCCAGCCACTTTGACGAATTGGGCTTTTGGTCAAACTTTTGCAGAAGTTTAGTTAAATCAAGCACTTAGCGTGCTAGGTGTATTGCCTAGCACGTCTGGTGTTGATTTGTCCAACAAGTCCATAGGACACCCCAAAATCTTTTGCGATGTCCCTATGCTTGTCGCCGGCGCGGAGCCTTGTCCTGATCTGCCTGACTTGATCCGCGGTAAGAGATTTGTTGCCCCGCTCTTTCTTTGCCATATCGATCATGTTGATGGATGCGTTGCCTAGAAAGAGGTGGTCCGGGTTGACGCAAGCGGGGACATCGCAACTGTGGCACACGAACACCCCATTCGGAATCACCCCGTGAGCCATCTCGTAGGAGATGCGGGAGGCGGTGTGCCGTTTCCCTTCGACGCCGATTGCGCCGTATCCTTTTCCATCCAAAGCGCCGGTCCACAACCAGCACGTTCCAGTCTTGTTGACCTTCTGCCAGAACCGCTCCGCGAGCGGTCGGCTACGTGCTTTGTTGCGGCACGACGCGCTGCAAAATTCGGCCGTTCGCTTTTTCGCATCCCATTCCTTCACCTGAAATGGTTCGCCGCAGTGCTTGCATTTCCGGTCAAGCATAGGATCGGCTTTAGCCAGCCCCATGCATGTGACGCCGCAGAACAGCACTGGTCGGGTGCTGAGGTTCTTGCGCGGCGCCTGAAACTGGCTGTGGCATTGCTGACAGGTGCGCTCGATCATGACTGTCATTGGGGGTCTCCGTTGCCAGTTTTTATGCGTTGCAACCCGTCATTTGTCAAACAACTCTTTACGCATTTCACCGCCATGGATCATCGGCGCAACCTCATGATGGGGGCGTAGCGTCGTGGCCATTATCCGCCTTTTCATCACGTCCGGGACGGGTGGAACGATTCCGTCCGACTTCGGGTCGGTGGTTTCGATTGAGGTCATCGGCGGCGGTGGCGCGGGTTACGTCTACACGGGCGGCGGCGGCGGCGCGTATTCGAAAATTACGGCAGCTTCGTATGCGCCGGGGCAGTCGGTTTCCTGGCAGGTAGGCGCCGGCGGCACGGGCATTGGTTCGAACGGTCAAGATACTTGGTTTGAGAGCACATCCGTTGTTCTCGCTAAGGGCGGAGCCGGTGGTGGTGGCGCCTCTGGCGGCTTGGGTGGTAGTGCCGCGTCCGGTGTTGGTGCCGTAAAGTTTAGCGGTGGCACGGGTGCCGGGTCGGATAGTGGCCCAACGCTGGGCGGCGGTGGTGGCGCGGCTGGTCCTTTGGGTGCGGGCGCTAACGGAGGCGCCGTCAGCGGTGGTGGTGGCGGCGGAAACGGTGGTGGTTCTGCAAGTCCCGGTCAAACTGGTGGAAACAATAACGGCGGGACGGGCGGCGGTGCGGCGGGCGTATCCGGCACGAACGGCGGCGGCGGCGGCGGCGTTCCAACGGGAACGGCTGGCAATGGTGGCGCTGGCACTGAGTGGGATGCCACGCATGGTTCGGGCGGTGGTGGTGGCGGCGGTGGCCGCGGCGGTAACGGTGGCCTCTACGGCGGCGGCGGTGGTGGTTTTGACACGACGGCTCAGGGTGTCGGTGGCGCGGGCCTGATTGTTTTCACTTATTCGACGGAGGCAAACAGATCTGGTGGACGTCCGCGCCAGCAATTTGTTCCAGAGCCTGCGCCCTATTTGTTCATGGGCGGACGGCAGCCTTTCGCACCTAGCGCGCTGGCTCCGTCGATTCTGAATGTTCCTGCCGACAACCCGCCGTTTCGTCATCCAGGTGAAACGCCGCAGGCTATTTTCCAAGCTGTGCAGGCGGCGCAGCCCGATCCGTACCAGTGGGGTGGAATGGGCGGCCGGCAGCCATATTCGCCGTCGAAGCTCACTCCGTCCATTTTGTACATCATCGTTGACAATCCTCCCTTTGGTATTCCGCCGAAGTGGTTGTCTCCGATCGTGCAGCAGTGGCAGCCTGATCCGTTTATTGCCGCCCCGATGGGTGGGATGCAGCCCTATGCTTCGCGTCGATTGCCGATCGACGTCACAAATTACATCCCGTCTGATCCTCCATTTTCTCAGGGCGGCCGTGATCCGATTACGGAGGTCGAGCAGCGCGGCTGGCAGCCGGAGGTTTGGCCGTATGCGTTTGCTGGCGCCGGGCAACCTTACGCGCCGCGCCGGCTAACGCCGACGATTACGAACGTGGTGGTGAATGAGCCGCCGTATCGCCATCCGTCTCGGGTGGCTGGGTATCCGTCGAACGTAGCGCAGTGGGATCCGCCGGTTTGGCCGTACACGGTCACTGGCGGAAAAATGCCCTATGGGCAGAACAGGCTCGTCTCGAGCATCCACTCGGTGGCGGTGGACAATCCTCCGTTCACGCAGCGCGGTCGCATGGCGGCCACCATGGCGACGACGTGGCAGTGGTTGCCGCCGGAGTGGCCTGTGGTGTTCTCGGGCGCTGGGCAGCCCTATGCGCCGCGGCGTTTGACGCCAGCGATTACGGCAGTTCCGGAAGACAATCCTCCGTTCCAGACGCAGAGCAAATTCAGCGCTCAAGCGGCGATGAATTACACGATCTGGCAGCCGGATCCTTGGACCTATTCGTTCATGGGCGGCAATGGGCCGTTTGTGTCGCGCAAACTGTCTGCCGGCGTACCTGGGCAGGCGATCAGCAATCCGCCGTTCCGGAATGTCGGACGCCTGCCCCAGACGATGGTTACGGCGTGGGCATGGCAGCCGGAAGTCTGGCCTTATACGTTCATGGGAGGCGATCAACCCTATGAGCGCGGCACGTTGCCGCCGATCATTACCGGCGTTCCGCAAATGCCGAACCCGAGATTTACTGTTCGCAACCAGATTTTGCGGTATGTTCCGGTGAAGGGGCGCCCTTGATCTCGCGTACTTTGGGCAGGAGGATAAAATTCACACAAATATTGATTTCCCGGTCGCGAACCAAACCGACGACAACATCTACAGCATCGATTTCATCAATGATCTGATGGCTGGAGATTTCATCGTTGGCGCCACCGTGAGCTTGACCGTGCAGGTAGGCACGGATCCTGACCCGTCGTCGCATGTGATCGGTGCAGAATTTATCACGAGCGCGCGTATCGTTTCGCAGCGCATCCGTGGCCTGCTGCCCGGCAATATCTACATTTTTGATGTGGTCGGGATTACCAATCTCGGTTTGCGTCCGACGCTCTACGCGCTGATCCCCTGCCAGGATGTGTTCTCATGAACTATAATCAGTGGAGTGAGGCCGTCGAGACGATGCTTAACGTGCCGTCTACGGAGGTTGATCTGATCAAGATCAAGCCTCGGATGATCGAGTATGCAGAGCTGCGCATTTACCGAGAACTGGACTTTATCAGCACAATCACGCGACAGACTGGACCTCTGACCGCCAATAGCCGTGATGTGACGATGCCCGATTCTATCATCATCTTGCGGTCGATGAACGTGATCACGCCGGCCGCAACGGCGCCGGATGCCGGCACGCGAAACCCTCTTCTGCGCGTGGGGTACGATTTCATGGACAATTACTGGCCCGCTGTAACCGGGTCTGCGGTTGTCCCGAGTGTTCCGAAATTCTATAGTTTGCTGGACAATACGAAGGTGGTTGTGGCTCCTACGCCGGACTCCGCCTATCAGGCTGAGTTTGTTGGCACGGTGCGGCCCGCGCCGCTGTCTGAGTCGAACGCTTCCACATTCCTGACTTTGAACGTGCCGGACCTGTTTCTGTCCGCGTCGCTTATTTTTGGGTTTGCTTATCAGCAGAACTTTGGTGCGGCGTCGGACGATCCCAAGACGGCCATGTCGTGGGAGTCGACCTATCAGACGCAGTTCGCCGGGGTCAACGTCGAGACGATCCGCCAGAAAGCGGCGTCTGTGTCATGGTCGCCATATCAGCCGACGCCGCAGGCCAACACGAGCCGAGATCACGGATGACGCTTTCTCCTGTCCAGATGAAACCCGGCGTCAACTCGCAGCTTACGCAGGTGCAAGCGAGCGGTGGCTGGTGGTCGTCAAATCTCATTCGTTGGCGCGATGGCGGGTCGATTGAGAAGATCGCTGGATGGTCCCGCTTGATTCAGGAGCAGGCGGTTGGTCTCATTCGTGCAATGCACGCTTGGGAGGATCTGAGCGCGGTCAACCAGTTGCTACTTGGCACTGATGGCGGCGCCCAAGTTTACGACGGAGAGGGACTTTATACGTTCGTGTTCTCGCGGACGGAAACCACCGCCTCGTCCATTACTACGGTTGGTGGCAATGCCACGGCTACCGTGACCACGACAACGAGCGATCCAGCTATTGTCGGCGAGAATTTTTCGATCGTGTATTACCTGACGCTTGGTGGAATTAGGTATGCTCCAGGCACCGTCTTTAAGATTTTGAGTCGCACTGACGCAACACATTTTGTTGTCAGCCTTCCCGCTCCATCACTAAATAGCGTGGCTGGCGCGATTCCGGTTTTCACGAACGCGAACGTCGGCGCGGCTGTTGGGTTTTATCAGACAACGGGGGTGATGCTTACCGCTCACGGGTTCACAGTGGGGCAGACGTTTAGCGTGCAGACCTACATCGGCAATTATGACAATACCTTTAAGAGTTTGGTAATTGGCGACTACATTGTGCAGCAGGTCATTTCTGCTGATCTATTCACGATCAATTCTACAATGTCGGTTACGACGCCGGGGATTCTGTATGTCGCTGAGAGCATCCAGGGCTATCCTGTAAATCCTCCGCTGCCGCTAAATCCACCGCCTTTTGTGCCGTTGCGCATTCTTCTTTCGGGACAGCCAACGACTCCGCAGAACTGGTTTCTTGATAATTTTGGGCAGGTCGGCCTTCTGAATTACTCCGGGTCTTCGTTGTTTCAGTTTACGCCTCCAATCGAAGCTATTCCGCCTGTGGCGGCGCTGGTGGTGGGCGCGCCGTCGATTATGACCGGGATGTTTGTGGCGATGCCGCAGGCGCAGGTGGTTGCTTTTGGGTGTGAGGTTGCTGGAATTTTTGATCCGCTTCTCGTTCGGTGGTCTGACACGAGCGATCAGAATTCATGGGTCGCGAGCGTTACAAACCAGGCAGGCAGCTTTCGCTTGTCACAGGGGTCACGGATTGTCGGCGGCATCCAGGGGCCGCGCGTGGGTTTGATCTGGACCGATCTCGACGTCTGGCTGATGCAGTATTCGGGGCCGCCGTTTGTCTACAACTTCCTTGAGATGGCCACGGGGTGCGGCCTGATCGCGCCTAAAGCTCGATTGGTGCTTGGAACGTCGGTTTATTGGATGGGGCAAAAGTCATTTTATTCCTATGACGGGAATGGGGTTCGTTCTATTCCGTGCACGGTTTGGGACTTCATATTCAATGATCTGGACACCGATCAGATCAACAAAATCAACGCCGGTGGTGATTCTTCATTCAACGAGGGATGGTTTTTCTTTCCGAGCAAGAGCGGCGGCACGGGAGAGTGCGACAAATACGTAAAGTTCACGATTACGGATGTTGGCATGCTCTGGGATGCCGGGACGCTTCCGCGGACGTCGTTCATTGATTCTAGCGTGTTCGGGACGTTGGGTGGCGATCTGGGCCGTCGCATTCAGCAGCACGATATCGGCTATGACGACGACGGGGTAGCGATGGCCGGTGTCTACGCTGAAACCGGATACTCCTCGATGGGAGACGGTGTAGCCGGCCTGAACGAGATTATCCCGGACATGAAATGGTTTGGCGATGAACCTGGTGCGGTGATGGTTACGCTGAAGGCGACGAATTATCCTCAGCAGCAACCGTTTGAAAAAGGGCCTTATGGCTTGGATATGGAAAATTTCCACATTCGGCCTAGAATTCGCGGACGGTTTATTGCGATGCGGCTGGAATGGGTCGAGCGGCTTGGTTTTGGCGCAAGGTTCGGAGCTTTTATGTTTCGGACGTTCTTTTCTGGAAAGCGACCGTAGGGAGTGAGTGAAATGGCCGATGGATCAATGGGCGGCGCCGCGAGTTCGGAAGTTCTTGCGCTGATGAACAGTATCAACCAAGGCATCAATCAAATCAGCGAGACGCTTGGGGCGGTGTTTCCGCAAGGGAATGCTGTGGCGCTGTCGGCCGGCGGGGCGTCGGGAAAATATCTTGTGGTGCAACTGCCTGACGGGACGACGGGCAAAATTGCGTTGCTGGCACCATGAGCGCGCAGGCAGAGCTACAGCGGTTTCTGGGCGAGTCGTACCGCACGAAGGTGGATGGCGTCGGTTCTGAGGATGCTGTGCAGGATGACCTCGTGTCGGCTATGAAGGGGGATTCCGAACTGGCTTTGGCGGTCATTTGGGAGATCGATCGCCTGACAGACTTTATTCGCAAGCGCCCGCGGCAGTGCTATATATCCAAGGCGCAGGCGGATTTCCTTTCGCGGGCAATTGAGCGGATGAGGGCGGGTTGATGTCACGGGCATTGGAGACCGCGTTCAAGATCCGACGCGAGAAGGGGGTTCATGTTGGGCCGATCATGTCGGCGGTGCCGGGCCGGACAGACAAGCACGAAATGAAGGTGCCGGCCGGGGCCTATGTCATCAACGCCGACACTGTTTCCCATCTCGGCGAGAACAACAGCGTGGCCGGTCTCAAACGCTGCGAAGAACTGTTTGGTCCGAAAAGCTCCTATGCGAAGGGCGCGCATGGGGCGCCGCCGCTCCCAGCGCGCGCGACTGGCGGCCGGATGGACGCTCCGATCCCGATCCTCTCCGCCGGCGGTGAATACGTGATTGAGCCGCGGATTGTGGCTGCGGTCGGCAGCGGCGATTTGAACCGCGGGCATCAAATTCTGGACAAATGGATGGTCGAGATGCGCAAGCACCACATCAAGACGCTGCAGAGCCTGCCTGGGCCGGCCAAGCGATGAGCATTATGGTCCGCACGGCGACGATGGCCGACAAGCCGCAGTTGATGGAAATGGGCCGACTGTTCATGACGGACAACGGCGTCACGGATTGCGAGGATGAACTGCTGAGCGCCGCGCTGGATGTGGCGCTGTTCCAGCAAGGCGGCATTATCGGGGTGATTGGCGCTCCGGGCGGCGTCATTGAGGCCATGGTGTGCCTGGCAATCAGCAAGCTATTCTGGACGCGCAAAATGCACTTGGACGAGGTGATGTCGTTCGTGCGGCCGGAGTTTCGCAAGCCGGATGGCCACGCGGACGCGCTGATCGACTTTTCAATCCGCTGTTCAAGTCCGGACTGCCCGTTGGTTACGACCATTTTCACCAACAAGAAAACGCAGGGCAAAGTGCAACTCTATCGACGGCGCATGGGGTGCCCTACGGCGATCACGTTTAGCTTCAATCACAATCTGGGCGGCGAGCAGCTCGGCAAAGAATTCTGGGATGATGCGTTGCCAGCCAAGACGCGGGGGTTGCGCGGCGCGCGGCGCCACAAGGGCAACGGGGCGAACCGCCATTGATCCGGCTGGCAGAGCAATCGGACTATGCGCAGGTGGTCGAACTGGCGCACGAGGTCCATGCTGAAAATGGCATTCTCGATTACGACGACGATCTGCTGTTTGAGGTGATGGCCAAGCATTACGAGCGCCGCGGCGCGATCATTGGAGTGATCGGGCCGGAGGGTGGTCGGCTTGAGGGCTTTATCATGCTGACGATGGGCCATCTCTGGTACAGCCGGTCATGGTTGCTCGAGGAATTGATGATATATGTCCGTCCTGAATACCGACATGGCGAGGCGCGAATTGACGCGCTGATTGAATTTGAAAAGTCGAAATCCGACGCAATCGGCATTCCGCTTGTGACCGGGATATTCTCGGCAACGCGGCTGGAAGCCAAGGTTCGGCTCTATCGGCGCCGGTTCGGGTATCCTTCGGGCGTCATTTTTACCCATAACACCCCTTTTAATTCTGGTATGAACAAGTTTGGTGATTGGGTGCTGCGCGCAAATATTGATGCCGCGCCCGACTTGTACGGCTCCGGGGGCGATAATGGGCAAATCAGCACCGACAACCACGACGACTAGCGCTCCGCCGCCGGAGATTATGGCTGCCTATCGGCAGGTCATGGAGCGTGCGAACAATGTTGCGCAGGAGGCCTATGATCCGTATGGCGGGCAGCTCACGGCCGGAGTTTCGGGCGATCAGGCCCGTGCATCTCAGTCGATCAATTCGGCGGTTGATGCGGCTACGCCGTACTATCGGCAGGCCGCCGGCGCGATGAACCTGGGGCTGCAGTCCACAAGCGTTGGGCAGGGTTATTTTTCCGACGCTGGGGCGATGCTTAGCAATGCCAGCAACTTGACGGCGAATGTGCCGGGATCGATTACGCCGGAGAAATTCTCGGGTGCTGCTGTCGAGCAGTACATGAATCCCTATACGCAGAACGTCATCGATACCACGATGGCGAACATCAACCGGAATAACTCGATTCAGGCCGCGGGTCTGACATCGAACGGTATCAAGTCGGGGAATGCGTTTGGCGGTGATCGAATGGGGCTTGCGCAGGCCGAACTGGCGCGCGGGCAGTCGATGTCGTCGGATCAGACGATTGCGGGGCTGTGGAATCAGAACTATTCGCAGGCGCTTGGCGAATTCAACAATCAGCAGGGCGTCAAGCTGTCGGCGGCGCAGGCTGATCGAGCTAGTGCGCTTCAGAAAGCCGCTCAAGCTGCACAGATTGGTCAGGCTTATGCGGGCGTCGGTTCAAATTATCTGAGCGCAGGAAGCCAGTTTGGTAGCTTGGCCGGCACGGAAGCCGGCATGGGCCAAGGTTACGGTAGTCTGTACCTTAACCAGGGCCAAGGGCAACTTGCCTCAGGCGCGTTGCAACAGGCGACGGATCAGGCCGGGTTGTCGGCGGCCTACCAGCAGTGGCAGGCGCAGCAGTCGTTTCCCTATGCACAGACGCAATGGCTGTCGGGCATTCAGTCCGGGCTGGGTTCGTTGTCAGGTGGTACGTCTTCCACCACGGGGCCGGCGCCAAATCCGTTCAACCAGATCATTGGTGCGGGTACGATGGCGGCCGGCCTGTTTTCGGACGAGCGGGTGAAAGAGGACATCAAGGAGGTCGGCGAGACCCATGATGGCCAGAAGGTCTACACCTATCGGTACAAGGGCCTGCCGCAGACGCATATGGGTCTGATTGCGCAGGAGGTCGAAGGCGACCATCCGGAGGCGGTCGGGGTGAGCGGCGGCGTCAAGACGGTGGATTACAAGGCGGCCACGCGCGATGCGGAAGTGCGGCGCGCGGCCGGCGGCGGTGTGATGCCCTACGGCGGCATGAGCTTCATCCCCCAGATCGAGACCAAGCATGGTGCCGGTGTGGGGATCCCCACCGCGCGTGCGCCGGAGGATAAGCCCACCGACTTCAAGGCGGCCGGATCCGCGATCAATAAGCTGGTGGACGGCATGAACCTTCCTCAGACGGGGCAGACGTCGGCGGTCGCTGGCGCGTCGTCCGGCATGATGGGCGGTGTGCAGTTCCCGATCTTCGGTAATGTGCAGCCGAGCGCCGGGTTTGGCGGCATGCCTGCGATGTTTGCGGCGGGCGGCGCGGTGCGCCGGCGCGGGGTTGCGCCGCGGCTGCGCGGTTATGCCAGCGGTGGCAGCGCGTTCGCCGATCGCATGGACGCTGTGATGGAAGCTGTGTCTAACGGCGACTTCGATCCGGTTGGTGCGAATTATACAGCGTTTGCGCCGCCTGGCCTGCTGGCGCGCGGCGAGACGGTGCCTGTGCCGCGAGAGCGGCCTGTTGATCTGGAGCCAATTCGGACGGGTGGCGTATATGCCGCCGGCGAGCCTCCCATGACGGAAGCGCGGGCGGCGGCGAACTTTGCTGGGAACGACATGGCGTTGCCGGCCGCGATCACTGGTTCTGCCGGTGACGATATGCCCTCGAACGTGATGGCGTTCGATCGCGCGGCGCCGCGCCGTGGGCTGGGTGTGGTTACGGATGCCGCGCCGATGGCGGCCCCCGTCGCCCGGCCGGGCATTGTCGGCGCCGGTACGCAATACGAGCGCCCGGAGACGGCGGCGCCGGAGCCGCAGGCGGGCTTTGGTGGCCTGTTTGAGAAGGCGCAGGGCCTGATGCCGCATCTGTCCGACCACGCCAAGACGGCGCTGGTTACGGCGGGTCTCGCCATGATGGCGTCGCGCTCTCCGAATGTTGGTAATGCGATTGGGGAGGGCGGTCTGGCCGGTATGAACGCCTATGCGGGATCGCAGAAAGCGGAGCGCGACGCGGCGATGGATGCCGCGAAAATGGCCAACGATCAGACGCGGCTTGGTTACGAGGGGCAGCGCGTTGGCTTGGCCGCGGACGAGGCGCGCCGCAGCGCGGCGATGGCCAAGCTGATCCCGAACGGCAAGGGCGGCATGATGCCGAACCCGGCGTACCTAGCGCAGCTCCGCGCAGAGACGGAAATCAGCGACAAGAGCAAGCCGGTTCTGCTGGGCTATTCCAATGGGCAGGGCATCTACGGCGTCAAGAACGCGGACGGCAGCTACACGGATCCGATCTCGGGCAAGCCGGTGGCGGAAGCGGTTGGTGCGGCCGAATCCAGCGCGGGGTTGTCCGGCGACGAATTCTTGGCGACGCGGCCGGAAGGTGAGCGCGAATTGGTAAAGAAAATTGCCAATTACGACATTGATCCTAAGTCCCTGTCGTCCAAGGGTGGGCACCGTGAACGGCTGCTGGCCGCGGCGGCGCAGTATGAGCCGACGTTCTCGCAGTCAAATTATGCATCCCGATATGCCACGCGGAAGGACTTCACCTCCGGCAAATCGGCGCAGAACCTGTCGTCGTTCAACACGACGCTCGGGCATCTCGACACGCTGGACAAGGCGGTCGATAAGCTCGGCAACAGCGATTATCCGTGGTGGAATTCGATCAGCGGCAAGGCCGCGGTCGCTGGTGGCAACACAAAATACGCTGCCGCGCAGAAGGATTTCCAGACGGCGCGGACGGCGGTTTCCGACGAATTGACGCGGGCGTTCCGTGGCAGTGGCGGCAACGTGCACGACATCAAAGCGTGGGAAGCGGCGATCGACCAGAGTGATTCCCCGGCGGCGCTAAAAGCTGCGGTCAAACAGGCCACCGAACTGCTGCGATCGCGCATTGAGTCGGTGGGTGACGCCTACAATCGCGGCATGGGTACGCAGCGCGAGGCGCCGGAACTGCTGTCGCCGAAAGCGCGCAAGACGCTGGATCGCGTGTTGGGCCATGAGGGCGCGGATGGTGAGCGCGGCGGGGAGAAAACGGGCGCGAAGCCGAGCGCGGCCGGTTTGGCTACCGTGAGCAGCAAATCGGAATATGATGCCCTGAAATCAGGGGCCGAATTCATCGGTTCTGACGGGAAAAGGTACCGGAAGCCATGAGCAATAATCCTGCGGAGTGGGGTGCTGTCCCGGTTGAAACGAAGGACGATGGCCCCGCTGCGTGGGGCGCGGTGCCGGTCGATCCGAAGGTGGAACGTGCCGGGCCGCTGTCGAACGATGGTGATGGCTGGTTGATGGGTGCGGCCAAGGGCGCGGCCACCGGCGTGGTTAAGGGCCTGTCGGCGGCGTCGCCATTGACGTGGGCGCCGGACATGGGCGGCTTTGCCGATTACGTGTTGGCGCGCGCGGAAGCCAAAATCACTGGCAAGCCGATGGAAGACGTGATGGCCGGCATGGCTGCCAAGCGCAAGGCGCAGGCGGATGACTCGGTGCTTGGGCGCGTGCGCGAGGCGATTGATCCATCTCAAGTTCTGCCGACAAGTGAGGCTGTGGCCAAGCCGGTGTTGGGCGTGACCGGAGAATATCAGCCGGAGAGCGGTCCTGGCCGGGCGCTGCAGGGCGCCGTGCAGGCGGCGGTGGGTGGTTTGGGGGCCGGTGGTGGCGGTGTGGTGCGTGGCGCGACGGGCGCGGGTGCTGCGCGCGCCTCGGCTGCGCTGGCGCCGCTGAATGCGGTCGGTGGGGCTTCGTCGTCGGCGGTGACGGATGTGACCGGCGATCCGCTGCTTGGCGCGGCGGCCGGCATGGTTGGCCCGGGGTTGGTCGAGGCGGCGCGCAACTCTACCGCGGCGAAACTACGTGGTTTCACGCAGGCGGGCCGTGAGGAGGCCGTAGGCGCGCGGCTGCGGGCTGAGGCGAATGATCCTGCCGCGATGGAGCAGGCGCTATTCCCCGGTCCACGCCAGCCGGGCGGTGACGAGATTATCCCGGGATCACAGCCGACGACGGGCGAACTGACCGGGGATCGCGGCATTCTCGAGGCGCAGCGCCGTGCGGTGACGGAAGACGGCACGCCGTTCAACGAGCAGCGCGATCAGGGCGCGATCGCCCGGCAGGAAGCCCTGGCCGGTCTGGCGCCGGATGCCGACGTGATGAAGCCGGGCCGGTTGTTTGAGACGCAGCGCGCGCAGATCGAGCAGGGCGCGGAATCGGCGCTGGCTCGGATGGAGCAGGGCGCGCAGGAACTGGCATCGCGGGCGCTCGGGCCGGGAGAAACCCCAGAGGCGCGCGGCGCCGCCATTCGGTCGGCAATGGAGGCGGTGAAGGCTGAGGCTAAGCAGGCCAATCGTCGGCTGTATGACGCGGTGGATCCTGACGGTTCGGTCAATCTGGTGGCGACGCCGATCCGCGAGACGGCGGACACGATTCGCAAGAGCGTCGGCGACTATGCGGCGCCGGTGTCGGACGTTGAAAAGGCGATCTATGACCGCGCGCGATCGATGCCGGATGTGGTGCCGTTCAAGTCGATGATGGATTTCGATCAGTACGTGACCGCGGCTATGAAGCAGGAGCGGCTGTCCGCCGGCGAAACCCCGGTTTGGGGGCGGCTGTCGCAGATGAAATCCGGCATCCAAAAAGCCATAAATGAGGCCGTAGATAATCAGGTCGCCTATGACCAAGCGGCGGTCGGCGCGGGCAAGAAGAAGCCTGCCGACACGGTGAGTGCGCGGCTGGAGCAGTTGCATGACGAATACAATGGCCAGCTTGGACGGCCTCGGGACGCTGAAGGCGCTGCTGGAGAAAACCGCGCCACCGGCACGGCCGGGCTTTTTGGAGATGGTGCAGCACCGGGCGCTGGTGGAGGGCGATCTGGAGATGCTGCGGGCGCTGCGCGAGTACCAGAAGGAATCCCGGCGGCTCGGCTCCCTGTAGAGCGGCGTAAAGAGGTCGAACAGCTCCGCAAGCAGTATGGCGATGCGGTCGCCGACAAATACGAAGCGCAGCAGTTGCGCGAACTGGCGCCGAAGGCTGCGGCCGCGCCGGACCTGAACGACTTCCCAATCTATTATCCCGGCGGCAATCTGCGCGCCAAATATCAGGTCATGGAGCACGGCGATCTGGTTACGTCGCACGATGCCAATTTCAAACTGCGGCCGGAATATCCGCAGCAGTTGCAGCCGCGCGCGCGGGAGAGCGCACCGGCGCGCGATCAGGTCAACGGCATGGCGGCGCGGATCCAGCCGGAGCGATTGGGGCCGTCGCCGGAGGCTAATTCTGGGGCGCCGATTGTCGGGCCGGACGGCGTGGTTGAGAGCGGCAATGGCCGCGCGCTGGCGATTGGTCAGCATTACCAGAAGGGCGGCACGGAATATCGCAACTGGCTCGAGCAGCAGGGTTTTGACACGGCCGGCATGAAGCAGCCGGTTCTCGTCGCGCGGCGGGTTTCCGAGATGTCGCCGCAGCAGCGGGAATACTTTGCGCACTCGGCGAATTCGTCGGGATCGCTGCGGATGAACGCCGCTGAGCAGGCGTCGGCCGATGCCAAGCTGATCTCCCGCGATACGGTGGCCAAGATCGGCGACATGCCGGTGACGGCGGCGGAAAACCGTCCGTTCGTGCGTGAGTTCGTAGATAAGTTGCCGGCCGGCGAGCGTGGCGGCATTCTGGACAAGGACGGTAACCTGTCTCAGGCCGGCGAGCGGCGGCTGTCGGCGGCGCTGGCGTCGCGCGCGTTTGACGATGCCGGGTTCATTGGCAAGGCGTTCGATTCGACGGACAGCAACATCAAGCAGCTCGCTTCGGCGCTGACCGACGCGGCCGGGCCGTGGGCGCGGATGCGCGAGGCCGCGCATGACGGGTTGATCGACGCCTCGCACGACGTCACACACGAGCTGATGGCCGCGGTGAAAAAGATCATGCGCGCGCGCGACGAGGGGCGCCCGATCGGCGAAATCCTGCGCCAGAACGATATGTTCCAGTCGGACATCGCGCCGCTGATCGAAAGTCTGCTGTTCCGGGATGTGGAAAAGGGACTGCTGGCGTCGCGGAAGCGGGTTGGCGATGCGCTGAAAGCCTATGCGGCGGAGGCAGAGAAGAACTTGGCCGGGCCGCGGCTGTTCGGTGACGACGTGAAGGCGACCGACATTCTCAAGACGACGATGGAGCGGGTGGGGCGCGAGCCTGACGAAGCCGGTATGCCGGTTTCGGACGCGCCGACGTTCGATTCCGGGCCGCGCGAGGTGCGCCGCGGGCTGCAGCCGAACTTTGACGAGGCGGCGGCTGGTCGGCTGAAGGCGGCGAAGTCGAACTACGGCGAATATGCCCGGACGTTCAAGGACAAGCCGGTGGCGCCGACGCTGAAGGGGTTCAACGGCAGTTACGACGTGCCGAACAGCGCCGTGCCGTCGCGCGCGGTGCTCAAGGGTGACAAGGGCTATGAGACGGCCAAGGCATTCCTGAAGGCAGCCAAGAACGATCCGAACGCGGTGGCGGCGATGCTCGATCACGTCGTTGATCCGCTGCGCAAGAAACTGGGCAACGGCACGATCAGCGAAAGCAATCTGGCGGCGTGGAAGCGCGACTACGGCAACGTGCTGCGGGCGTTTGATGAGGTGTCGCCGGGCTTTTCCAAGCGGTTCGATAGCGCGGCCAAGGCGTCCGATCTGCTGACGGAGGCCGGTGCGATCGCCAAGCAGAACATGGCCGAATTCCAGAAGAGCGCGGCAGCGAAGCTGATTGGCAAAACTGATCCGGTCGAGGTCGAGAACGCCATTGGCACGATGTTGAAGGCCAAGCATGGCCCGACGCAGATTGCCGATCTGGTGAAGCGCGCCGACAAGGAATCGCTGGAAGGTCTGCGCAAGGCCGGCGTGGATTACATGGTGCGCGCCATGACCGCTGTGCAGGAAGCAGGCACGTCCGGGACGCAACAGATGAAGGGCGGCGTCTTCAACAACTTCGTCCGCAACAACGAGGCGTCGCTGTCCCGGCTGTATCCGCCGGAACAGGTCGCGATGATGAAGCGAATCAACGACGATTACATGCGCGCGAGCCGGCTGAGCGCGACGCGTGTGGTCGGCAGCCCAGGCACGGCCAAGGACATGGGGCCGATTGTCGGAAAGATCGCCGCGGATGCCAAGAAGCACGCATCGCTGATGTCGGCGATCACTGCCGGCGTCATTGCCGGGGCGCATAGCGGCACCATGACCGGCATCATGACCGGCATGGGCATCAAGGGCGCGTCGTACATCGTGGGAACGATGCGCGCGGCAGGCATCAAGCGGGCTGAGGATGCGTTCCGGGATGCGTTGCTCAATCCGGAGCGCGCGCGCTATTACCTGGCGCAGGTGCAGCCGGAGCGGCCGAACGTGGGGCCGCTGTTTGCCCTGTCCAAGTCGATCCGGCGCGAACTGGCGTCGGTGCCGACGCAATCCGACGAGCGCCGGAAGGATCGGCAGGTGCGGCGTGCGAGCGGCGGGCGGGTGTCGGACGAGGGAATCGACAGCGGCGGCGCATTTGGCACCTATTCGCCTGCGGAGGATGCTGGACGTCAGCCGTCCTTTCTCGACAAGCTCTTTGGCGCGGTGATCAACTCGACTGCGACGCTGCCCAAGCGCGCGATCGAGAATTCACAGTATGCGCTGGATACCGGAAACTATGATCCGTCCGTGCCGGTCGAGGCTGCGATGACCGCGATGACCGGAGGGGTCGGCGGAACCGGCGGCGGTGTTGCGTTGGGGTCGGGACCAATTAAGCGAGCCGCAGGAGATTCCATCCCTGACGCGCGCGACGCTATTCTGGCGCTTCAGCAGAAGCGAGCTGCGGCGGCGACGCCGGAGGTTGAAGCTATGGGCATCTGGAATGGCGTTCGCGGCAAGCAGGCTGATGCGGAGCGAGCGCTGCAGATGAACCGGACGCGCTATGAGGGGTTGAGGTCGGAAGACGAATTCAAGGCGATCGAGGATTTGGTGCGCCAGCAGTACGGCACCAAATGGACCGATCCAGCCAAAGTGAGTGCGCTGCGGGACAAGATGAGCGAACACGCGCTGGATGTTGTCGAGAGCGGTGGGGCGGTGACGGCGGATGCGCTGAAGGCTGCTTTCCCGAAGGCGGATGCCGCATCAATCGAGCATGTTTTGGGTCTGCACAAAGCAAAGCGCGCGGCCGGCGGGCGGGTCTCGCCTCAATCCGGCACGCGCGCGGTGCTGAGCCATTACGGGCTTTAGGGGACGATCTGGCCGCCGCCGATCACTGGCGAGAGGATGCGCCAGAGGATCAGCACGGCGATCAACGCGGCGATGATGTAGAGGATCTTCACGACCATCGCCGGCAGCGCCAGTCCGAGTGCACCGAGCACCCAAATGATGAGGAATACGGCCAGAGCGACGACGCAAATGGCGATTAGGGCACGAATGACGGCTTCGATCATTTTCTGCGCTCCGGTTGTAAGAAATAAGGTATGCGTTGACTTGTAATCGAAGGGCAACGCGAGTGGAACCCTAGCGTTCCGTGCATGAGGATCCAGATATGTTGAACCTGCATGGCATCTCGCGCGAATCCTTTGATCTGATCGTCAGTTTTGAGGTCTCGAGCGAGGCCGCTTACAATAAGCAGTATCGGCGGCCGGAGCGGCCCGGCGGCGAATCCGGGATCACGGTCGGCATCGGGTATGACTGCGGATATGTGACCGGCGCTGAAATTCGCAGAGACTGGGGCGGCAAGATTGCTGCGGGCATGGTCACTGCTTTGGTGGGCGTCGCTGGCCTGAAGGGCGCGAGCGCGCAGAAGGTGCTGGCTAGCGTCCGTCCGAAAGTCGATGTGCCATGGGCCGTCGCGATCGACGTGTTTTCCAATGTCAGTATCCCAAAATACATGGCCATGGCGCGCAACGGGTTGCCGGGTTTCGATGACCTGACGCCGGATTGCAAGGGCGCGCTGCTGTCGCTCGTCTACAACCGCGGTGCATCATTCAGGAATTCCGGTGCTCGTTATTCCGAGATGCGCGCTATTCGCGCCGACATGCTGTCTGGCGATCTTGCGGATATCCCGGTCCAGCTTCGCAAAATGAAGCGGTTGTGGACGACGGCTAGCGTCCGCGGTGTGGCGCTGCGGCGCGATCAGGAGGCCCGTCTGTTTGAGCGCGGCTTGAAGGCCTCAAGTTCTCGCGCGTTGGCTGAGCCGGAGACGCCCGAAGAAGAGCCACAGGATCCGCCGGCTGAGGCAGCCGCGCCAATCCCGGTGAGCGATGCCGTTCCGGTCGCCGGCGACGTGAGCGGCGACCCCGAACTGTTCTCCGTTAAGAAACGTCTGCGGGCGATGAATTACAATCCGGGTGTCCAGAATGGCGTCTGGGGCGGCATGACCGCAGGCGCGATCGCTGGGTTCATCAATGACCGGCCGGGCCTGACGATGCTGGCGCCGACGTCGATTGAGACGTTTTACGATATTCTGGATGACCTGAAGGCCGAACTGGGCGAGGCGGAATCCGAGACGCCGCCGTTCACGCGGCCGGTGACGGAGGCGCGCAAGACGGGCGACGCCGCCACCGTGGCTGAGGTGGCCCCAGAGGTGGTTCCGGTGAAGCAGAACTTCCTGCTGAGCGCGTGGACGGCTGTGATGACGTTTCTGTATGGCGTCTATACGACTGTCAGCGATTACGTGTCGCAGGCGTGGGATTTCTTCACCGACAACAAAGACAGCCTGCCGAGCGATTCCGGATTTCTGCATACCGCGTGGGGATGGGTGTCTAGCCTGCCGCCGATCGTTTGGATACTGGTTTTGGCCGGCCTGTTTGGGTTTATCGCAATCAATTCGCGGGCGGCCGGCAACAAGATCACCGAATCGGTCTCGACGGGAGCGCGGCAATGATTGGGATGTATTTCAAGATCGGCATGGCGGCGCTGAGCGGGGCTGGCATCCTGACCAAGCTGGCGGTTGCTGGCGCGCTGCTGGCGGCTCTGCTGAGCGCCTATGGTGTCTGGCACTACAAAGTCTATTCCAAGGGCTATGACGCAGCTCTGGCCGCCGTAGCGCGCGCCGACGCCCGCGCGGTGGGCAAGGCGACCGAATACCGCAACGTGTTCAAGGAATGCCGCGCGCAGGGCCGCAACTGGGACCAATCGACGGGGAAATGCTCATGATCGGTCGGCTGCTCATTGTGTGTTTGCTGGCGATCGTCCTGGCCGGGTGCGCCGCTACGGGGCCGGGATCGATTGCCGGCGGCGAGTGCAAAATTTTCGAGCGTCCCGAATATGCCGTGCGTGGCAAACGCCCCTACGATCAGGACTGGATAGACAGTCAGATCGAGGGCGGCGTTGGCGGCTGTGGCTGGAAGCGCCCGGCGGCGCGCCCGGCGGCGCTTGATGCGCCCGTGACGCGCAAATCGGCGCCCGTAGCTCCCCCAAAGAAACATAGCGTTGTGCAGCGCATCAGGGAGAGGATCGGTGGATATCCTATGTCGCCTACTGTACCCTATGTAGCGGCACCTATTCTCCCGGCTGTAGTTGAACCTAAACCAGCACCTGTCCCGCGCGAACCCGTTGATGAATTGCTGCGGCCTGGTTCCGATAGTTCAAGGCAGCCGAGATGAGCAACGCAGATGGGTCCAGATCAGATATTCGAGATCGTCCAGAAGGGCGGTTGGGCGCTGTCGCCGTTGCTATTCTGGTTGTGGTGGCGATCGGACATGGAGCGCCGTTCGTTGCAGGTCAAGCTGGAGAATTTATCAGAGCGCACCATCACCATCATGGTCGAATTGAAAGGGCTATTGAGTGGGCGCGGGGGCACAACATGAACCTTGGCCATTGGGTACGCGATAAGATTATGTCTCGTTCCGTACACGAGGATAAGTACGAGCGCGCTATTCAGTTGGCCGATGAGGTCTCCGGGACCATAAAAGATCGCACAACCGGGGGTGATCCTTTCACGGTTATAGCGCTTGATCTGCTAAGGTTAGCGGTGTCGGATGGTGGCGTTGATCCGGCGTTGGTAGCTGAAGCCTTTGAGATTCAGCAGGAAGCTAAAATCTATCGGGGGCCGTCGTAATCATGCCGCAGGACCAGATGACCTCGCACGAAAAAGTTAATCTTTTCCTCCTGGTCCTGAATAGCAATTTTGCGATTATCACTGGGTTTATGCTGATCACGATCGTCTTGTATCTGGTCTGGCAGGCGCGCGAAAATCACTTGTCATGGAAGGATTGGGCGGTATCGCTGCCGCTTGGCATGACGGTTGCTCTTGCCATGTACGTCGAGAACTTTGGCCAATTGATTGTCCGGGTGACAACGTGGATTTGGCGCTGGAGCGGGGCTACGGCGCCGTTTGATTATGTCCAGCAGCGGTCGATCGGCTTGGGGTCGGTCATCGGCCTGATCGGCTTGCTGATGCTGATTCGGGCTATCAGCAAGCCCCGGTTCGGGGAGCGGATATGGTTGACCGCGGTAGTTTTTGCCGCGGTCAACACTGTCTGGACGATCTACGTTTTTGCCGGCTGAGCGGGTGCTGTGTCAGCGAACGCTTCGGCGAGGTATGTTTTGTCCTCGTCGGTAAGTTGCATGTCCATGCCGGCTTGCTGAGCGGCTTGGGTGACTTCCTTGGCCGTCTGGAGCGCCTGAGATAACCCGTCGTTCACGAACTTGATCTGCGCCGACAGGGTGGCCGCATAGCGCATATACAGATCGGCCTTGGCCTTGTTCTGGGTGTTCTCGCCTGTGAGCAGGTCGATCATGTTCTGCCGCTGCGCCAGTTCGGCCTTGAGGCTGGTGTTCTCGTCGCGGAGCAGCATCAGCGCTTGCTGGCCCTTCTCGTGTTCCTCCATGAACTTGATGGCGGCGGACTTCTCGTTGAATTCGTTAGTTGGGATTGGGGTGTTCACTTCGGATATCCTTTTCAGCAGATTTTTGGCTCGATTTGGCAGAACGGGTGCGGGGGCGGGCTGACCCTGCTTGTATGCGTGCAGGAAGTCAGGGAGATGATGGACAGTATCAGCAGCCATTTCATGGTTCCTCCGGTGGTTGTTGCCCGTCGATGAGGATGGTGGCGTGCACCGATCGAGCGTGGGTGTTTGCCGCCGCGTCGGCGGTTTCCTTGGTGGCGTAGACGTAGCCAATGCATCCGCCGACGCCGGCGGTCGGGTAGATGTTGGCGTAGCCTTCGTAGAGGTCATCGCAGATGTGGGTGAGTTTATAGGGGACGGTCACGACTGGCCTCGTTGGTCGAGGGCTGAGCGGCCTGGCGCGGGGTCTCCGAAGAAGGCGGCGGTGATTGAAACCGGCCATGCGGATGCGACGCGATCGCGCTCGGCGAGGACTTCCGGAGGGCAGTCTGATTTGATGCGGATCTGGTGCCGCAACTTCTCCGCCTGCTTCTCGTCAGTGGCGATCTTGGGCGTCTTGCGCCTCAACGGGATTCGCATGTCGGTTTCCTCATGATGCCCTCGTGCAGGGCAGCGCGCAGTTCGTCATTGCGCAGGCCAAGAGCAAAGAGACTGGCGCGGTAGACAGTCTCGGTGAATTCGCCGTCGTGGAATCGGCGGTGCAGGGCGTCGATCTTGTCGGCGCGCTCGGCGCTAGAATGGCGCATTGTCTTTGAAAATGTGATGCGCGACCTGCTTGTGGGTCCAGTCAGTCTGCACGTTTTCGTCGGTCTGCTTCCGATATTTTTCGCGCTCCATGGCGATCTTGGACATGTCCGCCTTCTCGTCGTAGACGCGCTGCCGATAGCCGCTGGCGTGCGCCGTTTCATAGGCGAGCTTGGCCTGACAGGCTTCCAGCGACGCCTGGAGCTTGTCGTTTTCTTCGCGCATGGACTGCTGAACGTTTATGGCGACAGCCAGCCGGGAGTTGGCCTCGGCGTTGCGCTGGCTGTACGTGTCGATGCGCGCGGCGAGGTCGCGGACCTGCTTGCGCAGGAAGGCGATGGTGTCCGCCGGCTTCTCTCCGGGCGGCGTGCGGGCGGGCTTCATTTGGCTTTGTCCTTGTTCTCGAAATGGAGGAGCAATTCTCGATGTAACGAGCGATTTAGGCCGACGCTGACCTGCAGCCGCGCGCGCATGGCGGTGTGCATCTCGCCGTCGAAATAGTCCTGTGCCGCGCGTAGGTCGGTTTGCTTAGCGATCCACTGGCGAGCTGCGTGGGCGTATTCGTCGGCGTTCTGCGGCGGTAGCGGTCCATCGGCCGGCGGAGCGGGGGTGTCGTCCGCCGGCCTGGTGGCAGGGGGCATGTTGTTATCTGTGGCAGGGGGCATCACCTCGCTTTCTGGTTCTGGCGCTTTGGCTGCGCGCGGGCGCCGGGCGGGCCTTGGCGCTGGGGCGGGTTCGGTGTCAGGGCCGATCATGGCCTCGATTTCGGCAATCATGGTTTCGTCGGTCATCCCCGGGATGAACCGATCGCAGACAACGTAGACCATGCGCTTGAGCAGTTTGGTGTAGGCCACACCGTCCATGGCCGCGAAGTTGGTTGGCAGCGGCTTCCATCGGACGGTGTTGCGGAGTGGGTCGAAGATGCGGCGGCAATGGCGAGCCGCAATCAAGATTTCGTCCATGGCATCCTCCTTCTCGTGCAACCAGTCGCAGGCTTCAGCGACTTTGGTAGCGAGGGACCATGCGAATTTTAATTGTCTCAAACTGCGGGGCTGGGTGACGATCGCTTTGACCTGCGCGTCCATTTTGATCGCCGCGAAGTCGCTTTCAAATACGGCGGCGTCAATAAACAAGCCGATCTCGCCTTGCCGCGCCGCTCTCTTTCGCATCACAAGTTCGGTCATGGCTTCACTGCATCGTCTTGTTCTGGTGCTTGGCGTTATGCCGCATGGTCATGATCGAGTTGCTGATCTGATCAAGCAGCGCTTTGTCGTTGTTCGTGTCCGGTCCAAGCTGCATGCAGAGCAGCGTGTAATAGACGAAACCAATTATACTAAGCGCGTGGTGCGCGGTCGGCTGCGCCAGCAAAATCTGCATGACCTGATTGACGGCCTCGGCGTGAACCGCAGCCTCTTCCGGTGTGAGGGGGCGGATTTCCGGCGCGTCGGTGGGGGTGTCGGTCATAATTGCTTCCTGTAAACTCGGTTGAATGCGATCGCGACGTCTGCCAGCCATTCGCCCAAAATCTGAGGGAATATCCAGAACGTGACAATCACGAAAACCTATAAGCCGGATAGCAGTTCGGTCATCACTCAAACCTCCGCATTGCTTTGTCGGCCAAACCAGTCAGTTCGGCAGAGTCTGGCGGCATAAGATCCTCGAAATGCTGATTGATCGTGGTCTCCACAAATTCATTGAGGAGGTCCGGCGTCTTGGCCGCAGCGATGCCTGCCTCGCAGTGCTTCAAGAAGCCTTCGTAATCAATGCGCGGGTCGGGGTAGCCAAGATCGCGCGTCTGCGGTCCTGACGTGATCGGATCGGGCTTTGTCTCTGTCTTGGCGCCGGGCTTCGGGCGGCCCGCCGGCGCGGCCTCGGCGGCCATGACAAGCTCCAGCCGGCGTTTCTCGAATGCTGCCTGGATGTCGGCGAATACCGTGTCGCGCGCCTTCTCATAGATCAGGTCCAGCGTCGTATTGTTGCGGGCGTCCCACTGGTTCAAGTCGGCCTCGGTCTTGGCCGTTTGGATTGCTGCGACGTAGCGCGCTGCCCAGGCTTTCATGCCCTCGCCCTCGATGGTGGCGAGTTCTGACGGTTCGGCCGGTGTTGGCGGCGCGGCCGGCTTTTCCTCGGCTGCGGTCGGCGACGGCACCGCGGCGCGCTGGCGCGGCTTGGGGGCCTGATCCACATGCCCGTCGTGGTGATCGGCGTCCTCGTCGTCCTCGCCGGATGGAATCTGAAACAATGCTTTCAGAAAATATTTCTGCGCGGCGGTGGCGCACTTGTTCAGTGCCTTGTCGTCAAAGCCGCCCTTGCTGTCGCGGGCACGGGACATGCCCGTCCACTCGGGGCTGTGCGGCCAAATCTCGCCGCTGCTGTGAATGATCGTGAACTGGTACGTGGCCATGACGGCGGTGTCGTTGTCAAAAATGTTCTTGTGCTTCTCGGACGGAATGACTGCGAGTCCTGCGCGCCCCATCAGCGGGGTTAGTTTGCGGTACAGATCTTTGTAGGACATGTATTTGTAGTTCTGGAATTTGTTCTCGCCTCCCTCGGCGACCACGCCAATGTCCGCCATGACAGAGGCGATCGCTTTGGCGATGTTTGCGAACCCGCCGGTCAAAGCCTGCTGCTGAGCAGGGACTGAAAACTGCGGCACGTTGAAAACCGGCTGCTGGCTGTTGCCTGCGACGGCTGGCACGTTGTTGGACGTTGAAAGCGGCATATCCTCAACGTCGATGTGCTCTGCTGTGGCGGTTGCGTTTGGCATTGGTGTCCTCGGGTTGGGGATCGAAATATCGCCTTTACGGGTGGGCCGCTGTGGCCCGGTTGATGGAGGCGAGAATAACGCCTCCATCTGAATTGTCAAATGCGTTTTGACGAATTACTTCACCACGCTCCGTTCTTTTACGATCGCACCCGGAACATCAACGCCTGCGCGGATCGCCTTCTGCGCCAAGCAGGTCAACAGCGCAATCACCTCGGCGTTTGTCTTGAACGACTGGAACACCTTCTCGGCGTCGATCTCGGTGACGAACTTTTCGACCTTGACGCTGGCAGCTCGGCCGGTGCCGCCGCGAATCTGGCTGGCTGGTGGCGGGACATTGGGGGTGGGCGCAACGGGCGGCGGCGGCGGCGGTGCATTGGCTGCTTCGGCATCGCGGATGGCTTTGGCGTGTTCAAAGGCGAGTCGGTCGTGCTCTTCTTGGATGCGTTTGGCGGCGATGCGTTTCACGTCTTCCCATGCTCCAAGTGCTTTTCCGATTTTCTTGGCCTCGTCGTCGGCGTCGTCGCGCAGCGGAAACCAGACTTCGCGCAGCGCCTTCTGTGCGGTGAGCAGCGGCCGGTTGGCTTCCTCGTAGGCGTCGGCCGCCCGCTTCTTGATGGCAAGGAATTCCGTCTGCAGGCTGCGCGCGCGGCCTGACTGCTCGTCGGATTCGATGGTGGCGAATTCGGGCAGATAGGCCCGCTGCTCGGCGATCTCGCGGGCGATCTTGGAGTCTGGTGTCTCGTCCGTGGTCTGTGGCTCTGACGGTGCGACCTCGGCTGGCGACGCTTCTGCTGCCGGTTTGCGCGACTTGTGATCGTCGGACCATGCCTCTCCGCGGCGCGCGACCGAATCGTACATCTCTTCGGTGATCGGGTTTTTCGCGATGTAGCTCCACAATTCTGAGATGGCGTCGCCTGTGACGTCGCGGCCGGTCTCGGCGTTGCCAATGCGGGCGGTCATGACGCGCCCGTCCATGAAGACGGCAACTGGCTCCCAGCCGACGCGCTTGCTATTGCCGGCAGCGTTTCGCTCGGTGATGCCCTTGCGGTAGAAGCCAAGGCAGACGCCTTCGTTGTAGATAGGCGGCTTCTCGCCGCGAATGCTTGCGGCCCAGAAGTTGTAATCCTTGGTCCAGTATTCGACCTTCTCGGCCTGGGACATCTCGGTCACTTCGACTCCTCCGTGGCTTCCTCGGTCGCCGCTTCTTCCTGCGGCTCTGGCTCGATCTTCTTCACCTCGTACTCGCCGCGGATGTTGGCGTTGAAGTGCCGGCCAACGCTCTCGGCCTCCATGAGTTCTGTATGCTTGGCCGTTGGCACATCGCCGTATGCATACGACGTCCCGTTGCGAAATTGTACGGTGAGCGTGCCCTTGTCGTCGCCGGTTGGCTCAAAACCGATCGCCGCGATATTGCTGGATTCAACTGGGGTCATTTTCGTTTCTCCACTTTGCCATTGATCTTGCGTTTTACGGTGCGGTCGAAACCGCGCGACTTGATAGGAACGGATTTCCCCGATCGATTGATCTTCGCCGGCTTCGGTCGCGCCATGGTCGCGGTGCCGCCTCCGATCGCGTAGAGCCTGGCAGCGATAGCGAACGGGTCTTTCCCGACACTGCGCCAGTATGCTAATTCATCGCCATAGGCGTGCTGCCGAGCGTGGCACCCTATGTCGGGGGTGCCTAACAGGGGGCGGCACAACGGGACGCAATACCGATCCGCTGGTTTCTCTCCGCCACCTGTTGGCCTCTTTCCGTGCTCATCAGATCCGCTGCGAATGTGAGCCGCATCTGAGGGGGCTGGCCTGCCGCATACGCAGCAGGGTAGCGTCCGCACGAATTCCAAATATTTGTTGTCGCGTTCGCGCGGCTGTCGCTGCCGCAACTCGGTCATCGGACGAAAACCGAAACGATGGCGACCGCGAATATGATCACTGCTACGCGCTCGCAAACCGCAATCGTGCGCTCTCGCATGGCGTCCAGTTCTGAATATTCGCGGTCGGTCATGGTGCCGTCTCCTTAGACGAGGGTGGTGTTGTTGACGATGGCGGCTAGGACGTGGCCCTGGCCGTCGAACGCCGTAAGCGTGTCGGTGAACTGCGATCCGGAAACCAGATCGGCCGCAGAGATACCGGGGATGAACAGACGGTTGAACGAATTCGCCGACGTGTTGTTGTCGCCGCCGTCGTCGGTCTGGAACGCGGTGTTGGATCCCTTCACGAACCAGTCCACGTTTCCGTTGACCGCATCAAGCCGGGCTTCTGCCGTGACGGCGTTGACAGCCGCAGAACGGTCGGTGTCGTAGCTGCGTTCAAATCGCCCGCCGCCGGCAAGGAAGTCGGCGAGCGAGCCAACGTCCGTTCCGATGTCGATATAGTCGCTGGTGGCGGCGCGATCCGCGCGATTGGTCGAAGAACCGTTCGCTGTCGATTGCGTGCCGGCGGCGGCCTGATAATTGTTCGTGAGTGTCACGCCGTCCTGCGTGCTGGAGATCGGCACGATGGGCGGAGAGACTTCGCGATAGCTGATCTGCGTAAAGATGTGGACGCCGTTGTTGGCATTGGTCACGCCGTTGAAGTGGGTCGATGGCGTTCCGTTTCCGCTGGAGAAGTCACCGTTGGCCTTCTGGTCAGATACCGGAATGCTGCCGTTGAAAGTAAAAGCGTTGTTCGGCATGAACGGAGGGGCCGGCGGCTCCGGCGGCCCCGGAGGAGTCGGAAATAGGTCTGACATGCTTCGGGTGCCGTCGCTGAACGAGACGTATTCCATATTGACCAGAGTATCGATGGCGCCGGTCGAGTTGTTGCGCAGCAGGACGCTTCCCGCGTTGTCCTTTGCCCATGTGTATCCGGACTGCGCACCGTAGCCGCCGGCAGTGTCGTTGCCGAGGTTGCCGTTGATGAGGTTGCTGCCATCACCACCGCTGACAAAATCGTCACCTTGTCCGGCGTAGACCGTATCGTCGCCCATGCCGGAAATGATCGTGTCATTTCCCATGTTGCCGTAGGACAGGTCGTTGCCTTGATTGCCGATCAGCAGGTCTGCGCCTGCACCGCCAATTAGAACATCGTCGCCAGAACCGCTGCTGATCGTATCCGCGCCGCCGTTGCCAAAGATGATATCGGCGCCGCCGAGCGTGATGATCATGTCCGCGCCATCGAGGCTGTCCTGACCGCCGACCACGGTGTCATTGCCGCCGCCGCCGTTGATGTTGTCCGATTCTTGCGTGCCTTGAATGATCTCAGACGCAGTTGTGCCTTGATAGTTCATGGTGTCTCCTTGGGGTTATTCGTCCGCCACAGCGACGGAGAATTTCAATTAGCCGAACACGACGCCCGCGCGAACCGTATCGTTTGCCAGTGCAACATCGACATTGACCAGCCCGGGAAGATTTGGGGCGCCCTCGCTGACGCACCACGCCTGAGTGTATGCGATGTAATTGGCCCAGCTCATTGCGGCGTATTCATCTTCGTGAGTGGAATGCATCTCAGTCTCCGTTGGGATGGGGCGCGTTGCCCTTTTGACAAACCGAACCTCTCACGCTCGAAAACATCTGTCAAGTTCGTTTTGACAAAAATCTGATCCCGTGCGATAAATGGAACATGGCAAAGCATAAAACATCCACCCCGCAAGAGGGGTTTCAGGCCGCTCTGGCCGCATACACCGCAAAGATTGCGCCGGACCTCGGGCGGTCGAATGGCGCGATGGCTCACCTGGCGCGCGCGCTTGGCGTTTCTAGGCAAAATGTGGACTACTGGAGGCGTGCTGGCATCTCTACAGGGTTTGTCAGCAAAGTCGAAAAATTAACGGGCGTCCCGCGTCGCATCCTGCGGCCGGACATTTTTGGACAGGAGTGACAGAATTGGCAAAAGCAGCGAAGAAAGCAGCGGTGCCCAAAGCGCCGAAGGTGAAAGCCGAGAAGCCAGCCAAGGCGCCGAAGGCCGTAAAGCCGGCCAAGCCGGTGAAGGGCGCGCCGGTTGGCCCGGCCGATCGCGATCAGCAGGCGCTAGCCCGGCATCACCGTGACAAGTACATCGGCCTGCGCGAGGCGCTGAACAAGGCCAGCCGCGCCATGCAGGCGTTTGGCAAGGTGGTCAAGGGCGACGGTCTGACCATGCGCCAGATCAAGCTAATGGTCGAGTTGCAGACGCCGGAAGGTGAAGCGGCGTTCCGTGCGACCGTGGCGGCTGATCTGCAAGCGGCGCAGTGGCAGGGCGCGGCGGTCGGCGCGCAGCTCTCGCTGTTCTTGGAGCCGGATCGCACCGATTCCGGTGACGTGGCCTATGAGGCCGGCGTGCAGGACTCCATGGATGGCAAAACTGCCAGCCCGAAGTATGCGCCCGATCTGCCGCAGCATGCCCGCTATATGGAAGGCTACCATGCGGAGACCGAACGGCGCATCAAAAGCGGGATTGTGAAGCTTGAGGACACGGACACCAACGTCTCCAAGCTGATCACGAAAGACGAACGCGAGACGGCGGCCAAGGACAAGGCCGACGCGGCGGCTGCTCGATCGGCGGCGCGTGCGCCGGTGACGCCGGGTATGTCCCGCAAGGATTTCGTCGCGCAGCAGCGGACGGAGAAGCAGGGCGCTCGTGCGGCTGCTGAAGCACTGTTCACCGGGCCGGGCAAGATTCACTGACCTCAAACCAGACGGTGAAAATTAACATGGTCCGGGAGGTTTCGACTTCCCGGACTATTTTTTGAGGGCGCCATGCACGAGACTGTCGAGATACGGAAAGAGCCGACCAGGGCCGATATCAAGCGACTGGTGAAGGTTGCCGCGGATACCGTGCTGGAGATCGCGCGCGCCGACGGTGCGCTGGGCCATGAGGCTGTGATGGAATTGTACGTCGAAAAGCTCTACCGGGCAGTGGTCGCCGGCAAGATCAGGAAACGGCGATGATTTTCATGGCGATCGATCCCGGCATGTCCGGCGGAATTTGCTTCATGCAGGTGGAAGGCGCATTTCGCGAGGTGCTGTTTGCTGCTGAGCTGCCGGTCTGCGACGACGGATCGAATCGCCAGATCGATGTGCCTGTGTTGTGCGACTGGATTGAAAAGTACGATCCTGCTCATGCCGTGATCGAGAACGTGCAGCCAATGCCTTCCATACCGGGCGCGGACGGCGCGCGGCGATCAATGGGCGCGACGTCGGCGTTCCGTTTTGGGATGGCGATAGGCCAATTGCGGGCCGTCGTGCAGGTCTATGAGGTGCCTATCCGATTGGTGGTGCCTCGGGTCTGGAAGAAGCACTTTGGGCTTATCGGCCCGAACAAAGAGCAGTCCCGGCAACTGGCGATCTCGCTTCTGCCCGGCGCCGCGCATTTTCTGACGCTGAAGAAACACCATGGTCGAGCTGAGGCAATGCTGCTGGCGCTCTACGTCACCGACAAAATGGGAATGGTTTGATGGCGGACGACGTGGTGATGGGCGATCTGCTGATGCGGCACTATCGAGTGTTATCCGCAGATCCGCCGTGGCGTTTTGCGTCGAACAGCGCGGCCAATCCCGGACGCAATGCGATGGGCCATTACGACTGCATGCGGTTGGATGACATTGCGGCGTTGCCGGTGGCTGACCTGGTGGCGGACGACTGCGTGCTGTTCATGTGGATCACGGGGCCATTTTTGGCGATCGGTGCGCATATCCCGATTATGGCGTCTTGGGGCTTCAAGCCCTCCGGCATGGGGTTCGTCTGGATCAAGACCAATCCGAAAGCTCCGGGGCTGTTCTTCATGGAACGCGATCTGTTCAAAGGCGGTGGGTTCACGACGCGGAAGAACGCTGAATTCTGCATCATCGGGAAACGTGGCCGATCGGTCCGGGTCAGCAAGAACATTCACGAGGTGATTATTTCGCCGCGGCGTGAGCATTCCCGAAAGCCTGACGAAGCCTATGAACGGATCGAGAAATATTGCGATGGGCCGCGGCTGGAATTGTTCGGGCGTCAGTCCCGCAAGGGGTGGGATGTTTGGGGCAACGAAACCACGAAGTTTGACGCGCCAGATTTGTCATTTACCGCGGGCAGCGCTGCAGCCGAGTGATCTCCTGCTCTGAAACGCCTGCCTGCCGCGCCAGATTGAGCAGCGTGGCCTCGTCGTAGAGCTTGAGAGCCTGACGGACGCTCCAGCAGCTAAAACGCGCTGGCGGGGTGTCCTGCGCGCGGCTCTTGGAGCAGATCGCCATCAGCAGCAGAGCGCACATGACCGGAACCAGGTACGCGCGGGCGGGAATCGGGGTCATCCGGCCATTCCGAGAATCAGCAGGACAGCCCATCCAGCCATCCATGCCGGGTTTTCGGTTAAGAATGATATGGCCGGCGGCGCGATCAGCAGGAACAGCCCCAGGCCGCGAATGATGCGGGTCGTCGTTTGGCTGTTCTGACGCGCCGCCGTCGTGTCTGGATCGAACCTGTAAAAGTCGCTCATGGCGGCCTCGTGGCGCGGTGGAATCTACGGGTGGTGTACCACAGTTCGAAGCAGGCCACATTTTGCGAATTGACGAGTCGAGAAAAGAAGCCCTACAAAAGGAAACGGCCCCGGAGTGTTTCCCGAGGCCGTTGAATTACCCGATTGATGCTTGGCGGCGGATCGGGACAGACAAAGACATAGCATTTTTGTGCTTTCCGTCAATGTCCTGCCCCTCAATCCGTCAGTCACCAATCGGTTCCCGAGTCCGCGTTCAGTCGCGCGGCCGATGTCTGTTTGGTCTGTCAGGGTCCGCTCGGTGGCTCCCGCCTGTAGAAGACAAGCAGCAATCGAGGTGGCCGGCGCCTAGCGAGCCGGGGATACGCCGCAGGAGCGAATGACAGGTATTGGCCTGTCCCGTTTTGACCCATTTGCCGGCCTGCAAACCAGAGAAGGCTAAAACCTTCGGATCGTTGTTCTCGATCCACTAGAGCACTGCCCTTGAGGGTATCTCTGGAAGGCAAAGGGAGAGCTATGTCAGAAAGGGAAAACGATGGCGCCTTTGCCGAAAAATATCAGCGTTGATTATGGAAATGTACCAATCAAAAAGCTTCCGGATGGGAAGGCTTTTGGGGCCGACGATTTGGCTCGTTGGAGCTTGCGCCGGACGATGGGGTATTCCGGCGATGGTGGCGTGACCGCTGCGCCTGTCAGCGTCAAATGTCAGTCGTGTGGTGAGGTTTCGCAGATACTGGCAAAAAAAGTGCCAAAAGGGAAAAAGTATAGGCAGACTTTTGAGTGCCGGTCGTGCGGTGAAAAGAAGGCGCGGGTCCAGAACAAGAATCGCGCGCGGAAAGACAGGAAGATGAAAAGGAAGTCGAACTGATGCCAGCGATTAGCGACGAAGCCAAAGCGAAGAAGCTGAACAACAAGCGCGGTCGGCGCCGGGATGCGGCTGCTGCGCGCGGCAAACTCCTGCTGTCGCCGGCGGACAAGAAGGGATCGCCGCAGTACCGGCGCAAGTTGCTGCTGATGTTCCCGGTGCCAGCAGAGCAGTCGAAGAACGACATGCGCAAGATGCTGACGGAAGCCCTGATCACAACAAGCGAGATGCAGTGATGGCTGAAACAACGGAAATCGCGTGGTGCGACTCGACTTTCAATCCGTGGATTGGTTGCCAGAAAGTTTCTGCCGGGTGCGATCATTGTTATGCCGAAACGCTGATGGATAAGCGGTATGGCAGAGTGAAGTGGGGGCCGCATGGTGAGCGCGTCCGGACTTCGCCCGGCAACTGGAAAAATCCACTGAAATGGAATCGCGCGGCGGCTACGTTTCAAGCGGAGCATGCGCGTCGGCAGCGGGTGTTCTGTTCGTCTCTTGCCGACGTGTTCGACAACAAGGCGCCGGCTGGCGCGCGCGAGGATTTGTGGGCGCTGATCGAAGCGACGCCGGAGTTGGACTGGTTGCTGCTGACGAAGCGTCCAGAGAATATCCGTAAGATGCTTGGCATGTGGGAGATGGCTTTTCCTCCTAATGTCTGGCTCGGAACGACTTGCGAAGATCAGGCTGCGTATGATCGCCGCTGGCCGATCTTGTTTTCCATTCCTGCTCGAGTGCGGTTTATCAGTTATGAACCTGCTCTCGGTCCGTTGACCACGCGAGGATGCATAGGGACGCCAGATTGGATTATCTGCGGCGGCGAAAGCGGTCCGGGATATCGTGCTATGGCAGAGGATTGGCCCGTTTCGTTGATGAACGAGTGCGCTAATTTTGGCGTGGCATATTTTTTCAAGCAAATGGCCGGCAAGGGTTCTATCCCGGACAGATTGATGGTTCGACAATTTCCGGAGGTTAGGTGATGCGTGCGATCGTATGTGGATCACGGTCTCTGACCGATCGGGATTTTGTGTTTGCCGAACTGGATCAGTTCAAGCTGCATCATGGTCTGTCGTTCGTGATTGAGGGTGGCCAGCGCCTGCGCGTGGGCGGCGTGAAAGTCGGCGGCGTCGATTGGTTGGCAAAGCAGTGGGCGCAGGACCGGCGCGTGCAGTGGCGGACGGTGAAGGCGAACTGGGCCGATCTGTCGCACCCGGACGCGGTGATCAAGAAAGGTCCGAATGGACGGTATGACGCGATGGCTGGGCCGCGGCGAAATCTCAAAATGCTGCGCGAGTTCGGGCCGGATGCAGTGATCGCGTTTCCCGGCGGCGCTGGGACCAGCGATATGATGAAGCAAGCGCGCGCTGAGATGGTGCGCGTGTTTGAGGTGACGCGGTGAGCGACGGCACAGTACAAGTTGAACAGGCGTTGATCGGCGCACTGCTGCTCCGCAACGATCTGCTGCCGCTAATCGCAAAAAAGGTCACGGAAGAACACTTCGCAGAGCCTATTCACGCGCAAATATTTGATATCTGCGAGAAGCTGATATCCGCCGGCAAGCTGGCAAATGCCCTGACGATCAAGCCGCTGCTGCCGGCTGATGTGCAACTCGTGCAGGATGTTACGCTATCGCAGTACGTGGCGCGGCTGATGGCGGCTGGCGCCACGGCTTCGGAAGCGCCGCACCTCGCCGGGATGGTCCGCGACCTATCGGACAAGCGGTTGATCTTGGACGTGTGCAACGAGCTTGCGCGGCCTGGGGACGCTGATCCGGCAGAGATTGCGGCGTGGGGCATCGAACAACTGGACGGCATCGTGGCGTCCCGCAATACGCAGCAGATGCCGTCTCTGACGCTAGGCGATTCGGTGATGCGTGCGATCGACGCGGCGGCATCGGCATATGAGCGCGACGGCGCCATCTCGGGGATGAGTTATGGCCTGCGGGATTTGGATCGGAAGACGTCGGGCTTACAGCGTGGCGAGTTGACGATCTTGGCCGGGCGGCCGGGCATGATGAAGTCGGGCCTTGCGCTGAATATGGCTCGGGCGCTGTGCCAAGGCGGCCATCGGGGGATTTATTTCAGCCTCGAGATGGGCGACGTGTCGCTGTCGCGGCGCCTGATATCGGATGCGGTTTTTGATGAGCGGGAAATCCCGTATTTCAAGATGCGGTCGGGGCGGTTCAAGGAAGACGAATTTGAAGCCATGCGCCGGGCCGGGCAGACGCTGGAGGAACTGCCTTTGCGGATCGAGCAGCAGACGGGTCTTACGCTATCCCAGATCGCTTCGCGAGCGCGCCAGATGAAACAGCGCGGCGGTCTGGACTTCATCATGGTTGACCACATGGGGCTTGTGGCGGCGTCGGATCGGTATCGCGGGAACAAGGTCAACGAGGTCGGCGAGGTGTCGAGCGGCCTGATGCGGCTGTCGCGCGAAATGGACATTGGCGTGATCGCGCTGGCGCAGCTCAACCGCGGTGTCGAATCTCGTGATGACAAGCGCCCGAATTTGTCGGACCTTCGCGCGTCCGGGAACATTGAGGAAGACGCTGCGATGGTGATGATGGTCTATCGCGAATCGTACTACCTCCAGAACCGCGAGCCGAAACCGGATTCGCCGGAATACGCTATCTGGCAGGATCAGATGGCGAGATGCCTGAACACGCTGGACATTCTGATCGAGAAAAGCCGCGAGGGATCCACCGGCGGCGTGAAGGTGTTCGTTGACGTTCCTTGTAACGCTGTGCGCGACGAGGGATGGACGCGCGGCTATGTGCCTGCGGAAAATCTGCCTGAGTTCACATTTTAACAGAGGAGAAAACCATGACTGCAACGCTGTTTGTTCTTCCGACGCCGGTACACATTCCCGCCGCCAAGACGGTAAAATCGAAGCCAAAGCCCAAGGGGTATACGGCAGAATTTGAGCAACTGTGGGGGCCGTATCCGCGCAAATTGAACTGCTCAAAATTTGATGCGTTCAAGGCATGGCAGAAATTGTCGGACGAGGAACAGCAACAGGCGATCGCGGCGGTGCCGGTGTACGCGCTATCGATGCGAGGGAAGGACGAGCAGTACCTGCCGCACTGCGCGACTTGGCTGAATGGTAAACGATTTGAGACGGTGGCGATTGCGCCGCGCGCTGCGGTGCCGCCGGTGGTGGTGACGGGCAATTGGACGGAAATTCTCAAGATTTACAAGGCGACTGGCCGGTGGAATCGGGATCTTGGTCCCGAGCCTGGATGCACGGGCTGCACGGTGCCGGCTGGTGCCCTTTGCGCCGCCGGGCTGTAACGTCAAATCTCGTTTGACATATAGCCTTTCTCATGAGAGGCTATTTTCACCGGGGCACGGCGCCCCAGCCAACAGGAGGTCACAATGGTTTCAGTCAAACATCAGATCGGCAACATGACGCTGAGCGTGGTCGAGGTGGCCGGCGCTCGGCGATTCCTGCTGGATATCGAGGGCGGCGTCACCCATTTACTGGGACGTCTGGCCGCTGATCCTGGGCAGGCCGAACGGCAGATTGAGCGCGCCGTGGAGAATTTGAAAGCGCAGTTGCAGGCGGAGTGCGTGGCGTGACTGATGGTGAAAAGAAGAAGATTGCGGAAGAACTGCGAGAATTGACAGCCATGCGTTATGCGGGGGACTGTAAATGCGGCGGCTGTCAGTTGGTCCCGCGGAAGGTTTTGGATCGCGCTATTGCGGCGCTGAGTGCTCCCGAAGTTAAGATCGAGACCGGCTCGTTGTCCGAAATTGTATCCTCATCAACGACTGTTTGGTTGGTGGATGGCGGCTTTCGATTTTATCCCGACACCGGAACAAAGTTATCGGGTAGCGCGCGGGAAAAGATCATTGCGGCATTGAAGGCTGCGGAGCGCGCCGAATGACCGGAGACGAATTTCAGTCGATCCGCATGGGGCTTGGTTTGTCGCGCCGGGAATTTGCCGTTGCTCTCGGATATGAGGGCAGCGGCGATACCAATTTCAAGGCGATCAAGCAGTTGGAGATGGGCAAGCGGAACGTGAGTGCGGACATAGAGCGCCGCGCGCTGGCGCTGCGCGCCGGGGAGACCGTGTGATGGTGGACCTGCCGAGAAGCGATCTGGACCGTGCGGTATCGCATGAAGCGGTGCGGCCGGACTGGCCGCTGTCGCTGCACATTGTGGCGGTGTGGCCAAACGGCAAAACCACGATGCTGGATATCGAGCCGGGTGAGTTCTACGGCGTCACGACGGGCGCGCCTATGACCGGCGGTGCCGTGGTTGGAATGATTGAGCGGTTGGTGCGCACTGGCCAGCCAGCCGGCAAAAAGAGGTAGTCCGTGCCTGTTCTGACAAACCCGAGATGGGAGATATTTGCGCAAGAAGTTGCGAAGGGCACGACGGATGAGGCTGCTGCGGTGGCCGCTGGCTATGCGCACAATCCGAGCAATCATCAGAGCAATACAAATCGGATTCGAAAGAAGCCTGCTGTTGCTGACCGGATCAGGGAACTGATGGAAGAACGGCGCAGGATTCATGAGCGCGGGATCGAGATCGCAGCCAAGAAGGTCGGGCTGACAGAGGCGTGGGTGATTGAGAACCTGATGCTGATCGTGGATCGCAGCCTGGGCCGTGAGCCGATCCTTGGCGACGACAAGTCAAAGTACAAAGGCGGTAAGCTGGTTTATCGGTTCGTGCCGCATACGGCTGTTGCTGCGCTCGAGAAGCTAGGTCAGACGAAAGCGATGTTCATTGAGCGCGCAGAGGTTGGCCGGCCGGGCGATTTCAGCAACATGACGACGGAAGAGCTGCGCATGAAGGTGGTCGAAGGTCTCGACAAGATGCGGACATTGCTGCCGCCGGTAAAGAAGGCTGCTGGCAAATGATCATTCTGCGCGAGCGGATTGCTGACGTAATTTTCCAGCGCAGTTCTGAGGGGTCGGCGCAGTGCAAAGCGATTGCCGATTCGATCCTGATTGTCGCTCGTGAGCCGGATCCGCGGACGGTGGCCAGAGCGGCCGATGCGCTCGGCATGAATGCCACCCAGATTGCCGCCGTCTGGATGACGATGATCGACATGGCACGAGATTAAATCGCGCTGACGTAAAAAACCGTTTGACGAACGGCGCGGCATATGGGATGGTTCTGAACCGGGGCAGCGCGCCCCAATCGAAAGAGGTTCACCATGTTCAACCCGGCAAACAATCTGGTAGCGGCCGATGGCACGATCGACGTTTCGGCGTTGATGCGGGCAGCTCACATTCGCGCCAAGCGCGAGATGGCGGACTATCGCGCCTCTCGCCATTGCACGGAAGAAAGCGCAAAATACTGGACATACGCTCGCCATTTCAAGGAGACGATTCAATGGGCTTGGGACCGCGCAAAGACGATGCAGCGCCTGGCGCTGAAGGTGGCGGCGTGAGCAGCCAAGCGCAGGCAGATGCACTGCTGGCCGCGTGGCAGGCGTGCGCTGGATTGCCGCCGGCTGAACGTATGGCGGCTGCTGAGCGGCTGTGCAAAGTGTCGGGAGCCACATCATGATTGCCGATCTCCACAAAGCCCGAGACAAGGCCGGAGCCAATACAGCGAAGGGACGGCGGCTGACCGTGCTGTCGCAGTTGGTCCAGCTTTTCCATGTCGGCAGGATGGACCCTGACCACGAGCGGCGGGTGAAAGGCATCTTGCAGGAGGCTGCGGTTGGTGTTGCTGCAGAGCGCGGAGGTGCGGCATGATGGCATTCTTCAAGTTCATCTTCCTCGCCGTGCTGCTTTACGCGCCCGCCCTCATGTTTTGGCTGGAATTCGCCGCGTGGAAGGCCAGTCGATGAAATACCTGTCCGTCTGCTCCGGCATCGAGGCCGCGACTGCCGCATGGCACCCTCTGGGCTGGCAGCCTGTCGGCTTTGCCGAGATCGAGAAGTTCCCGGCCGCCGTCCTGGCGCACCATTACCCCAACGTGCCGAATTTCGGCGACATGACCAAGTTCAAGGAATGGCCTGATGCAGATGTCGATGTTCTCGTTGGAGGCACCCCCTGCCAGTCCTTCTCGGTCGCTGGACTTCGCAAAGGAATGGCTGACCCGCGGGGCAACCTCGCGCTCACCTATCTTGCCATCGCTGATCGGTATCGCCCCGAGTGGCTGCTTTGGGAGAACGTCCCCGGAGTCCTGTCGTCGAACGGTGGAAGGGATTTTGGAGCCATCCTCGGGGGCATGGTCGAACTCGGGTATGGGTTCGCCTACCGAGTGCTTGACGCTCAGTACGTGCGAGTGGACGGGTTTGGACGGGCTGTCCCTCAGCGACGACGGCGTGTGTTCGTTGTCGGAAATTCTCGAGACTGGCGACGTGCCGCGGCAGTACTTTTTGAGCGCGAAAGCTTGTCAGGGAATTCTGCGCCGCGCCGCAAAGCGGGGCAAGGATTTACCGCCGACATTGCACCTAGCATTGTCAGCAGTGGCCGAGGCGTAGAGCGTGCCGGAGATACGCGCGGACAAGATCCTGTCGTTGCGATCCCATTCGGCGGCAATAATACCGCTGGCCCCATCGATGTCGCGACCGCCTGCAATGCCCACGGCGGCCCGGCAGGAAGACTGGATTTTGAGAGCGAAACATTTGTCGCTTTTGACACAACCCAGATCACCAGTAAGGCGAACCGTAGCGTCCCTAAAGCTGGCGATCCCTGCCACCCACTAGCGGCGGGCGCGCACCCGCCAGCGATTGCATTCTCGTGCAAGGATTCCGGAGGCGACGCCAGTGACAACATTTCGCCGACGCCGCGCGCTGGCGGCTTTGCCAGTTCGCACGCGAACGCTGGAGTAATGCCGGCCATCGCGTTTGCCCAGAACCAACGAGATGAAGTTCGGTTGATGGAAGTCGCGGGGGCTATCGCCGCGGAACCTGGCATGAAGCAACAGACCTACGTGTCAACCAATTGGGCCGTACGGCGCCTGACCCCGACGGAGTGCGAGCGACTTCAGGGATTCCCTGACAGCTTCACCAACGTGCCGTGGCGCGGGAAGAACGGTGCACCTGACGGCCCTCGCTACAAGGCGCTCGGCAACAGTATGGCCGTCAACGCGATGCGCTGGCTCGGCACCCGTATCCAGATCGTCAGTGAACTCGCCGCGCCGAAGCTGGAGGCAGCAGAATGATCAGCCTCAGCAGCCATGGAGCAAGAGCGCGGAACTCCCAGCCTGATACCACTGAAAGGACAGAACTATGACTCTCAAGCAGCTATGGTCGACACTTCGCGGGCACAAAACAGAAAGCCAGGTTGCTGACAAGGCGATGACTTCAGAGCCGGATAAGGGCTCTCTGCACTGGTACGGCAAAGCTCTCGAATACAAGCAGATGCACGAGATGGCTGTGCGCCGGGAAGCGGACCTTGAACACCAGATCAGGCTGCGGACAACCGAGCGCGACTACCATTTGCGCATGGCAAACAAGCTGGCCGAGAGAGCTATTCCGCATATCCTAACGGGCGATCTGTTTAACGAACTTCTTCGGCGCGTTGACTTTGACGGGATGGACCCGCGCACGTTCAGCCTTGCTGAGCTTGAGCGAGCAATCCCTGGAGCCCAGTGGCCTACGCCAATCAATGAGGGCGCAGGCTCATGACCCGCACCGAGCGAGACATCATCATCGAACGCTGCGCTGCTGTGATTGACCGCCTCAACAGCGAGGGGCCGTTTCAGGCCATCGCCGGGGCGAAACACATTCGCGCACTTAAGGACGAGCCGCACGCCGAAGGCGACTGCATGGGCAAGATTTTGAACCAGACGTGCTCGCCCAACGAACGGCGCTGCAGCATATGCGGTTTCGAGCCGGACTGGCGCATCAATGCCGAGCGGGCAAGGGGCGGCTGACCATGAACATCAGCAATGAGGGAGCAGGATCATTGAGCGGCATGCCCAAGTGCGACCACTGCGGACGCTTCCACAACAGCATGAAGGCCGGCTCCAGCTTCGCCATGCGCTACTCGGGCTGGCCTCTTATGCCCGATCACGAAGCAACTCGATGCGTGGCATGCACCGAAAAGTACGGCGCATTGGAGCCGCAGCATGGCGTCGCCGCTTGGACGGCGGGCGTGATGGGAGAACACCCCAGCAATGAGGGCGCAGGAACGCGGCCCCCTCACCCAAAGACCGGAGAGACAGCATGACGTGGTTCAATATCAGCAGGGATCGGCACATCGTCCGATGCGACACCGAATGGTGCGAATACCAAGCGTCCTTTCGCCTTGAAGCCGGCGGCGTCGGATCGAACTACTGCTCCGCCTGCAAGATCAAGATTGAAGGACTGGAAACGCCCGGCGCAGGAACGCTGAGCCGCGACAATCTGACGACGAAGGGAGAGTGAAGTGGGTCAGCCCTTCGCCTTTTCCCGGCGCTTCAGCTCCTTCTCGATTGCCGACCGGATCAGGTCGAGACGATCTTCGCCCTCCTCCAGGGCAGCGTTCATCCGTTCCTTGGCGCCCTCCGGCAGCGTCAGATTGATGTTCTCCGCCCACTTTTTCTTCCGGCCCATCTTGCGGGGCATATCGCGTACATGAATTTCCGTCAAATCGCACCTTTTCGTGTACATGTTATTGACATCATATCATGTACACGTTATTTTTCAACCATCGAATTGATGGAGAGCGAAATGGCAAAGACGAAAACTGCTCGCGAAGCGCAATTGGAGAGCGCCTTGAAAGCTCTGACCGATGCCTGCGGACACGTGAACTTGGGCGCGCTGAACGGTACGACGGTCAAGGATTTTAGGAAGGTCATGAAGTTCATGGCCGCTTGTGAAGCCGCAAAAGAATTGCTGGGAGACCACTAATGGCCGATCTGAATGACGATGACGAAGAAGAAATCATCGCTGAATACGATTTCGCCGAAGATGCCATGGGGCTCGGTGACTTCGTTTCTACAGTGCTGAACGGGAAGGACATCGCCGACCATGAGATCTGCATTGATGTCCGTGACGATCAGCACCGCCCCGCGAAGTCAGCGAAATTCGTCCGGGATGGCTTTGGCGTCAGGCTGATGATCGAGTTCGACCGGGACTTCTTCTGACTACCCTACCCCCTCGCTCATTCGAGCCGACCGCGCGCCCGAAGTAACAACGCTTGCCAAAGGTGAAACATGACCAAGAACTTGACGCTGCACACCCCAACGCCTTGGGCTGTTCAAGAGAACGGCTTCAAAACGCAGTTCATCTACGGCAGCGACGCCACGCAAAAGAAAAGCCCGATGGGCGTTGCGTACAACGAATTGGTCGCTGGTGGCGATCACCCGTCTACGCTGAACGCAGCCAACGCCGCCTTCATCGTCAAGGCCTGCAACAGCCACGATGCGCTGGTGAAGGCGCTGACCGACATGGTCGCGATGTATGTCGATCTGGTCGACAGTGGCGATGCCGGTTTTTGGGACGCTGAGAAAGTCGATGAAGTGATCGCCTCTCGCGCCGCCCTAGCCCTCGCCGCCACCCCCGCCCAGTCCAGCAAGGGGAAGTGAGATGGCAGAGATGTTCAAGTCAGGGGATCGCGTTCACCATTCAGGGCGGGATGAAGCCGGCACTGTCTTGGAATTCGTGGCAGCTGGAGTTGTTCGGGTGCAGTTTGACAATCCAGCACCGAGCGGCAAGCCGAGCATTGGAGAGTTCGATGAAGTCTGGTTCCGAAATCACCCAGGCTGGTTGACCTTAATCCGCCAACAGACACCGGGAGCATGACGTGAGCAGAGACGTGCCGTTTAAAGCAGACGCCATTTGCGACTCTTGCGGGAGGCCGGGAGCCTTCGACTTTATGGGCGACTACATCTGTACCGCCTGCATGAAGAAAGACATGGGCGAAGATAACGCCACCTCCGCGCTCTTGCCTCATGATGGGAAGGGTGGTGCGGCGTGAAGAAGTTCAGCCCCGCTCAATTGCTCACCTTGAAGTCCATGCTTCGCATTGACGGATACGGCGGGAGGCTCGTGTATTGCTCTTTGCGAGATCAATCCATGCAGGCGCTGCAGCGTAAGGGATACGCCAGATGGGAGTTTGGCGGCGGAAAGTATGACCGGAGTTGCTGGCATCTGACGGACGCCGCCTTGGAGAAAGCGAAAGAACTATTCCCCGCAGAAGCCGCCGTTTTGGCTGAATTTCAAAGGAGTTGATCATGCCCCCAACAGAATCCATCGAACTCGCTTATGGCCTGCTCTGGGTGGTGGGTAGTGGCCGCTCTACGAAGAGGGGCGAGGCGCTGTATCAGGCTCGCAAGGCGCTGCTTGCCCAAATCGATAAGGCGGGGCAGTCGCGCGGCATCGTGGCTGCGAACAAATTGCTTGGCCGCGAAGATATTGGCGGCTGCATGTCTTCTTTCGAGGCTGAACAGACCTCACTCTCGTATCGAGCCGACCATCCTATGGATGAAGGCATGAAGCGAACACAGGAGATCATGCAACGGGGCGATATCGATATGGGCCGCCCCGCTTGCGGCCAGGGGGACGAGTGGGGCCGCAAGCCGACCGATAAGAACTACGGGGAGCGGAAGCTATGACCATCTATCACAGCCACGACGAAGCCGTGGCCTACAACGGCATGTCGCTGCGCGACTACCTAGCCGCACACTCGCCTATCGACTTCGCCTTTGCGATGCGGATTTTTGGATGGAGCCCAGACAATGGGCCATCTTCACTCACGAACGAAGCTGATCGGGTTTCGTTTTTAGCCGTATGGGCAGCGCTTCGATACGAATATGCCGACGAAATGTTGAGCCAGCGGGCATGCACGGTCACGCGCCATGATCGCGGAGGTGTAGCAGAATGACGCGCATTGAGCACATCTCGGATACGGTGACTGTCTACTTAGGAGACAACCGCGAAATTTTGCCTACGCTTGGAATCGTCGATGCGATCGTCACCGACCCTCCGTATGGAATCGGCGAAAACAGTAAGAAGGTTGCTTCCCGTATCAATCTTGCAGCTCCAAAGGACTACGGCAAGTTTGATTGGGATAAACAGCCACCTCCCGCCTGGCTTATCGCGATGTTGCGAGACATCAGCCGGCACCAGATCATCTTCGGCGGCAACTTTTTTGAACTCCCCCCCTCGCCGTGCTGGCTCGTGTGGGACAAAAAGAACACAGGCGACTTTGCCGACTGCGAGCTTGCTTGGACCAACTTGCCCAAGGCCGTCCGCCGGATCGAGTGGCTTTGGAACGGTATGATCCGCAAGGGTTCGGATGTTCGCGAGCACCCAACGCAGAAGCCACTAGGGGTCATGGCCTGGGCGCTCGACCAGCTTCCGGCTGACGTTAAATCGGTGTGCGACCCATTCATGGGGTCTGGAACTACCGGCGTAGCGGCAATCCAGAAAGGCATCTCGTTCATCGGGATAGAACGGGTGGAATCGTACTTCGACGCGGCCTGCAGGCGCTTGGCCGAAACCACGTTTGCACCAAAGCTTTTTAGCGACGCTCCCGAGCCAATCGAGCAGGAGGTGTTGTTGTGAGGGAACGATGGTTTCACTACGTCCGTTTGGGCGACCTCGCCGATTGGCTGATGTGCGGCTGGCTTCCTACGCGGGCGCTGGTCGATACTCACCATGGGCAACATGCCTTGTTGTGTGAATGGCCGTGCGACTGCCCTATGCCGCGCCCCTGTCGCACCCCCGCACTCTCTCCGCATAACCGCATGACAGAAGGAACAGGACGATGACGAAACCGAAGCTGCTGCCATGCCCATTCTGCGGCGGTCGCCCGAAAGCTGTCCACAGCTCGAAAGCAGAAATGCACGGAATCCGCTGTCCGCATGAAGGCTGCGTCATCGTCGAAGTTGATGAGAGCACTTTCGCTGAGGCAGCCCGACGCTGGAACCGACGTGACGCCCCCACCACCAAAACCGACCAAGGAGCAGGACGATGACAGAGACACAGCAAACTATCTCGAAATGGACCGAAGAGACGTTCGGCGCCGCATCCTCAAACGCACGGGTCGCAGCGCGCGCCAACGAGGAAATGGCCGAGCTGTTGCGAGCCTTGACCTCCGATGACGAGCACCCAAAGGCGATCGAGGAAGCCGCCGATGTGGTGATCATCCTGTATCGCCTCGCGCACCGGATGGGTGCGGATCTACATGGCGAGATCGATCGCAAGATGCAGGTTAACCGCAAACGGCATTGGAAGGTCGATGCAGACGGCCACGGCTACCACGTTCGAGACAAGGCCCTGGCCGACTAGCCCGCAGCCATCAGCAATGAACGCGGCCCCACCCTTACAGCGATAGGAGCGCACCATGAGTATCGAAAGCAACGACCTCGACGAGGCCTTGGCTATGCTAGCCGAAATAAGCGGCAGGGCGCGGGAGATGGGGCTTGGGTTAGCCAAGTATCCTGTCGCAGATGTGGAGCGCGTCGTCGCCGTCCTATCCGCCGGACAGGGCATCCCAAACGGGAAACGCTTCTTGTTCCCGGTCAAGTTCGAACAGCCCACCTGACCACCCCAGCACTCTACCCGCATGACGAATGATAGGAGACAACGAGATGCACGACATTGAATTTGAAAGTTTGCTCGATGCGCAGACCGCCCTGCGCGCGCCAGAGGCGGCCGACGCGCAGGCTGTGGCGTGGCAGGCTCGATCTGTATCCCCAGGCGGGGCACTCGGAGATTGGTTTTCTGTCACGAAGCGTCACTTTGACGAAGTTGTTACGGGCCAGTCGCGCGGTCTTTACTCCGGAACTGAAGTCCGTTGGCTCAAGGTTGGTAGCGCCGCCCCGCCGGCTGCAAGCGCGGATGCGGTGATCTCCCTGGGGGTTGCGGTCAACGCAAAAGCGCTTGCAAAGAAGCTGCAAAAAATGATCTCGCAAATGGAGAATTCCGGCGATTGGCGACTGTCGGAATACGAAGCGCGTTCGATCACCGTTGCCGCCGGATTCCTTGCGGGGCTAGCCCTCTCCGCGCCAGTAGCCGGGGCCGATGCCGGGATGCGGGAGCGGACGGGAGACGAGCTGGGCGCGACAAGCTACGAGGGCCGCGAAGTCACGCTACGCCACGATACGATCATCAATGGTATCCGTCACGACGCCGGAACCTATCGAATGCAGCGCGTCGGTCCGCCTGTCGAAGATCCGCAATTCTGACCCAAGACCGCTGAACCGGAGAACACAAGATGGATGCAGAGATGGAAGAAATTCGCCGCAGGACTTTTGAAAAATTCAAAGACCGAGAAGTTGTGATATTGATAAAGGCTGATTACGGCTGGGAAGTTGCGCAGTGGCTAGCTTCTGGCGGCGTTGCCCCGACATCGACATATGACACCCCACACGAGGCGGCGTCTCGTGCTTGTCAGCTTCTCCGGCTGACGGATCCAGTTGTGCCGCAGAACTGGCCAGAGATAGCTCAGATCGGCGGCGATGGCCGTGCCGCGCCGCCACGTCCGCGCTCCTAAGCAGGGATTGAGCATGACCATCATATACGAAGACGGGAAAGCGCCGCGCTGGGTCGAGATACCTCAGCCGAAAAGGCGGAAGTCGCCGCGGGCGCTCCGGTTCGCAGAATTGAAGGTCGGCGACCAGCTTATGCAAAAGCCAGCGGACAACTGGCATCGCAAACTCCCTGCGTATTTCCTCGTGACAGATATGTGGTTCGATCCAGTGGCGGGACAGCGCGACCCGATCGCGGGACAGATGGCAGCAATCGTGCGCATTAACGAGGCTGGCGAGCCTCATGGCTCCAAGAGCGGTTATCCGATCCGTGGCCTCGCGTCGCAGCAATTCCACTATGCCGATATCGACTACATGGCTCACGCCAAGGCTAGAGATGCAGCAAAAGCTTCGGGCTCGGTCATCGGCATCGGCGCTGGAAGAGCGATCCGTGACCGGCCAAAGATGCCGGGTCAGCGGTCATGAGCGATATGCGGCGGGCCTGATTGGTGACGTCGGCAGGATCGTCTGTTATAGCTATCTCTATGAATAGCCAAGTAAATCGGGATGAGTTGGCCACGATGATGGCCCTGCTTTCGGAATTGGATATCCGTGAGCAGCAAGCGATCCACGCGCAGCGTGGGTATTACGACGAAGACGGCGTGCTGCAGGGCGGCCTGATGTCGTTCTTTCGGTATTTCTGGGATGTGCTGGAGCCTGGCGCGGAATTGGTTGAGGGCTGGCCGCTTTATGCGATTTGCGAACATCTCGAGGCGGTGACGTTTGGGGAAATCAACCGGCTGCTGATCAACGTGTCGCCCGGATTCTCCAAGACGTTTCTAACGACGATTTTCTGGCCACTGTGGGAATGGTCGGCGATGGGCATGCCGAACCATCGGTTCCTGACGTTTTCGTACAGCGCCAGCCTTATGCAGATCGCCAACAACAAGACGATGGACGTTATCCGCAGCCCGAAGTTTCAGGCCATGTACGGCACGGTTTTTGGCATGAAGCAGGACGGCGCCAAGCATATCGTCAATGACCGCACCGGCTGGAAATTTGCGACGTCGGTGGGCGGTATTTCAACCGGTATGCGTGGCGATCGCGTTATTTGCTTCCCGTATGAAACCAAAGTCTGGACGGAAAACGGGCCGCGCGCGATTGGCCAGATGGTTGAAAGTCGGGACGAATCCCGTGTTTGGTCGTTGAACGAGCGCACGGGCGCGATGGAGCTGCGCCCGGCTATTCGCTGGTTTAAGAATCCGGGTAAGCGGATGGTTCGATTGCGGACGGGTGATGGTGGCGTCCTCGAATGCACCTATGACCATAAAATCATGACGCCGGACGGGTATCGAGAGGCTGGGCAACTAATTCCCGGCGACAATGTGCTTACCGCGCCGCGCTGGATGGGCGTCGCCCCGGAGTCGGAAGTCGCCAGATTTTCTCAATCCGAGATGCTTCCAAATGTGGCCGTTTCGAATATTGCTGATGGTGCTTTGGCTAACTCGGTATTCCTTAGCGAGCAGGTCGCCCCGCTCATAGCGGCGAGAGAAAATTTCCCGCACGATCTCCTCGGTGAGGTGGCTGGCTCCGTTCCTGAAATTGCCGTGAACTTTGCAGTCGGCGATGTTCTGCGCGCGCGTTCCGTATTCGATGTTGTCGAGGCCGGGGATCGATCGGTCCCCGTTCTTGTGCCGGACCTCCTGTCCATCGGGACACGGGCCAATGAACGCCTCGGCGACCATCCGGTGAGCAAATCGATAGACAGTTTTCCCGCCGATTCGCATCGTGACACGTGGGTATCCCTGATTGAGCAGCGGCGTCATGATTTTGCCGGGGATCGTCAATTGGTGGCCGTTTCGGGTGACAATGCGCGGAACACTCCGCACTCGGCCGTCGCGGGAGACCTGGTAAGCGCCAGAAAATCCAACAACGTCGCGCCAATCCTCTCCGTTGTTGTCCATGTCGAGTTTCTTCATGAAATTCCCTCCAATACGTATTGTTTGACGGTGGAGGAAAATCATAACCTATGTTGTGGCGAAGGTGAATTGATCATTTGCTCAAACTGTGATGATCCACACAACGTAAAGGAGATTGAGTCCGAAGTTGTAAGAACAGCAGCCACGACATGGTTTCGAGAGTCGATGTCCAATCGCGTCAACAATAACAAATCGGCAATTGTCGTAATTATGCAGCGCCTGCACGATCGGGATTTGTCCGGGGTAATTCTGGAGCTGGATCTGGGCTACTGCCATTTGATGATCCCAATGGAATACGACTTCAAGCGGCAGGTTTTGCCGGACGGCAGCCCGGTTGAAACCGATATTGGCTGGATCGACCCCCGCTATAACCCGGATGATCCGGAAAGTGCCGATGGCGAATTGTGCTGGCCGGAGCGCTTTCCGCCGGAGCAGGTGTTGGGTTTCCAGAAATCCCTCGGCCTCGGCTATCCCGGTCAGTACCAGCAAACCCCGCATCCCCGCGGCGGCAACCTATTCAAGCGGGAATGGTGGCAGCCATGGGATGCGCCCGAATTCCCTCAATTCGAATTCCTGCTAGGCGCCGTCGATACCGCCTTCACCGAGAACGAGATGAACGACCCAACCGCAATGACCGTATGGGGCGTATTCTACGCTGACGACGGACAGCCTCAGGTCATGCTCGTAGACGGTTGGGCCAAGCGCCTCCAGATGCACGGTTCCCTCCCCCTCCAAGCCGTCCACGAAAAGAACGTCCGTGGCACCCCAAACCCAGAGTACCTACAGCGCTGCGAGGGCCTGTTGCCAAGGGAACCCGGAGAACGAGACCGGGTTTACTATGAGCGAATAAAATCCCAATGGGGCGTGGTCGAGTGGATCGCCCACACTGCGCGATTGCGGCGGGTGAACCGGGTGATCATCGAAAACAAGACGGGCGGCATCACGGCGGCGCAGGAGCTGCGGCGGATTCACGGGCGGGAAGGGTTCGCGGTGGACCTGGTGAACATCAAGGGGGACAAGGTGCCTCGGGCGCTGGCGGTGCAGCCGCTGTTCTCTCAAGGGCTGATCTTCGCCCCGGATAGGACGTATGCGGAGAAGGTGATCTCCGAGATGGAAGTGTTTCCGAAGGGCCGTCATGACGATCTGACCGATACGGCGACGCTGGCGCTGAAGTGGCTGCGCGACAATGGATTTGCGAACCGGCCGGAGGAGTTGCGGGCGGACGAGGTGGATCGGAAGCAACTGCGGAAGAAGAACGCGCCGCTGTATGGCCTGCGCTGATTGTAATAATCCGTTTGACGGGGTAGCGTGTGCTGGTCCGCACCAGGGGATATCCCGGTGGTCAGCAGGGGGGTCGCTGCACGAAAGATTGTCTGCGGCCTTGGTAGCGGGGAGGGTCATCGACCGTTCAAGGCAATCGTCCCCTGCCCTCATTCGCAACCTAATGGAACCATCCACGTTAAACCGAACTGCAAATCTCAACCGGGAGAGAGACCATGGACGAAGTTGCCCAGAAGCGGGAAGAGAACGAGCGCCGCATCCGCGAGGATCAAGCCAAGCGCGACAAGGAAGATGCGCAGCGCGAGAAGGAGCGCGAGGCCAAGCGGGACAAGGCTGAGGCCGAATATATCAAGGCGATGAACGCCAAGTCCGACGACGGAACCGATGATGACTACGGCGATGATGACGGTTTCGATGGCGATGATACCGTTCCGGGTTCCGACACCGTGGCTGGCGGCGACGACTCCATTGCCGGTGGTGATGATACTGTTGCCAGTGCCGAGCGCCAGCGGAAGCAGCAGGCCGATGCGTTGGACCGTGTTCTCGGTACTGGCGACAACGACGTTCGCCGCATGCAGGGTGGCAGTCATCCCGCCGCAGACGGCACGGACGGCAAGCCTGCCGAACTGCGTCCCGGTCAATCAGGCTATCTGGGCAGCCAGCCTGGCCAGCGCGACGGCGGCGACGGCGTGATCCGCGACGAGAACAACAACGTGATCAGCCCTGCGGTCGGCGGCGAGGCCGGTAATGCGGCTACGGCTGCTCCTGACGGGCGCACCAGCCCGCCGGCACAGAACGTGACACCTCCGGTTGGCGGCCCCGAGAAGTCCGGCGCTGACGCGATCAGTTCGGCTGCCGGGTTCAACGCGATCGGCGGCGGCGACCCGGACAATGGCAATCCGGAGCCGGCCCCGAACAAGGAAGTGCCGCCGCAGACCAAGCCGGTTGGCAAGGTCGGCGACAAGCCGAAGGGCAAGCACAAGTGAGCGCGCTGATCGGGAATGGGGCTGCCGCGGGGAAACCCGCGGTGCCGCCGGAGCAGCAGCAGGTGATCGATACCTTGCATGAGGCGCTGGTCGCAGCGCAGTCGGGACTGATTACGTCGGTGGCGATCCTCTCGGCCAACAGTGGTGGCTTCAACATCGCCATGGCCGGGCCGCAGGTGGCGGATCTGTATCTCGCCGCCGGCTGCATGCAGGCCAAGGTGGTCGAGGTGTTCCAATCGCCGGAACCGAAGACCAAATCGAGCATCATCCGCTCGCGCTAAAATAAATGTGCCATTTGTCAAAATAGTTGTTGTGCCAAGGCCGGTCCTGTGGCACAACAAATCCATCGAGAAACAACCGATGGATTGCTCCGAATGACTTGGGTGCTGCTGTTGATACATTTCACCGGCCCAACGTCGCCCGACCGCGTAACTTATGGCGGTTCATTTCCAACAAAAAATGAATGCACGGATTTTGGTGTTGCGCGCCAAAAGGATAGGTGGAGCGTGCCTGAGTACGTTTGCTTTCCTGTCCCGAACGGTGAGCGCAAGTGAGCAAATCCGACCAATTGCGCGCGCTGCGAGAGGCGCGAGCCAAGAAATCTGACGGCAGCGGGGGAAGCAGACCCGCCGTCTTTAATGCGGACAGTGGGCGAGCGCTCGGCACCTTAGCCGCCGATAGGCCCAATGCTGGGGTAGCGACCGGCCCGTCAGACACCAATTCGGCCAGTGCAGCGAAGGGCAAGTCTAGCCCTGCGTCCCGGCGCCATAAGCGCGAACCGGAACCGGAACCTGCACTGGCCGAAGCCAAACGAAAGCCTGGCCGGCCCAAGGTCGAAGGGCCGCGCCCGTGGGAGACTTCCGGGATGTCTCGGCGAAGCTGGTATCGCCGGCAGGCAGCAAAGAGGGGCAGCAAATGACCCGCATTCTCTACCGTCTCCGCCACGGCATGGCCGCCAATCGGCTGATCGCCTGGAGCGAGGACGAGCGCGCCGCGGCGGACTATCGGCGCTGGGTGGTGACGCATCTCCGCGGTGACGGTCGCTTGTGGGAGTCGCTGTGATGAGCGAGTGCGCGCGCAAAAATAAATGGGTTAGGCCGTGTCGATTTGAGCCTCGTTACGACAGCGAGCCGCACAACGGGGCTGGATTTGAGGAGATTACGGGCATGCGGGGCAGTCGGATGATCGAGTTGCTGACCAAGCGCACGTATGTCCGTGACGTCTGTGTCACCTGCGGAAAGACGGTAGAGCGATGAGCAATTCAATCGGTTGGTATTGGCTGGTCGGCTGTGTCGTCATTGGAGTGGCGTTTGGCGCCAACGTTCGGGAGTGCCCTAAGGACGATTATCCGGCCGCTGATCTTTTGATCAAGGTCATCATCTGGCCGGTGATCGTGACGGCATCGTTTGGCAAGCCACTGCCTGCGCAGGGATGCAGGGTCGCGACGGAGGCGAATCCATGAGCGACTACGTCAAAACGATTGGTCGGCTTGGCGTTGCTCTGACCGACAACGGCGCTGTAATGCACGGATACGGCTACGGATGCAGCATCACATGTGTTGATGGTTGGAATGACAGTTGCCCGACCGTGAGGTTTACCTTGGCAGTCGAAGAATTGCGTGATCTGCGGTATCTGCTGGATCGGGCGATTGCGGTTGCTGATGAATCTGCGCGCAAGAGGGCTAGGCCATGACGCCGATGGATTGCGAATATCACCACCGCACCGGGTTTAGCGGCGAGAATTCGTGGAAGCCTGGCCGGCTGCTGCAGTTTGTTTTCGATAGCACCCGACACAGGACGGTTGCCGTTGTGCTGCCGTATGGCAGCGGGAGTCCGTTTGCGGCTGAACTGGTGGACATCCGGATCAACCACGTTCCGGAGTGGGCGGAAGGATTGAAGTCATGACGCCTATCGAGAAGGTGGCGCGGGCGATCTACGAGGCTCAACCGCGCAACAAGCCATGGGTGCTGCTGACGCCGCTTCACCGTTCTCGGCTTGAGACAGAAGCCCGTGCCGCCATCGAAGCCCTGCGCGAGCCGAGCGAGGCGATGCGGGCCGTAACGATCAATGACGTCGGCCGGTATGAGGATGATTGGGAAGCCATGATCGACGCCGCCTTGGCTGAAAGGCCGAAGTGACCGGCTTTTGCCCATGCTGCGGTGCCGCGGTGGCGTTGGACGTGCCGCCGCTGACGCCGACGCAGATGCGGTTGCTGCTGACGATAAACCGCACTGGCGACGACGGAATCGACATTGCTGCGCTGGCGGCCGAGACGGACGTCGATCCGCGGCACATGAAAGTGCAGGTCAACAGAATGCGCGATCGGCTTAGCGGATCCGGTGTTGGAATTGAGACTATGCGACGTGGCCGCCATCCGGCGCGCTACCGGATTGTGAGAGGGGATTACTGATGACACGGGATGAGGCGATTGCGGCGGTGAGGGATGCGAGCAAATTCGACACCAACGAGTTGGAGGATGGCCAGTTCGTTGACCGGATGGCGGCGCTCGGCCTGCTCAAGCTGGACGAGCCGAAGGTTGATGCCGCCGAAACACGGTTTGTCGAGGTTGACCGTAAACTGATGAATGATCTGGCTGCGTTTGATAACCGCCATCGGTCTTTGTCGGAATTTGGCATCGCCTATCGGGCGGCAGATGATCGGTTTGTCCGGATGGAGGCTAAACCGATGAGCGTCGATGAGCGCGTATGGGATTTTCTGAAGGGACGGTATTTCAAAATGAATGCGCATTCAAATACTGGAGGCGCGACGTTCTCTCGCGAGGCGGTCGATCAGATCATCTCAATTCTGGCCGTGGCCGGGTTCAAGATTGTCGAGTGCCGGGAAACGGAGCGGTGAGCATGTCCCATCCGAGCGGAGACGCGCTGGCGGCGAATGATGCGGCGGTCGAGGCTGTCGCTGATGCACTGGCAATGGAGACGATAAAGCAGGTCGTTAAGGAGGGGATGGAGGTGATGGACTTTGATCGTCTAGCCCGCGCCGCGATAGCCGCATACGAGTCTGCGATCGCCAAGTTGGACGTGGGGACGTGATGAAGTTTGCCACCGAATGCTTCCTGTGCAAGGCGCCGTTGCCGGAACTTCCTGCTCCGATCAAGCGGATATTGGAGACGATGAAGCCCGGCCAGACACAGCGGGAATACCGTTGCGAGCCATGCAACTTCAACAATCTGTGGTCGGTTTTGGATATCGCCGGCGAGCCGAGCCTTTTGACGAGCGAAACGGTTATGGAGGCGTTGCAGGGCGGGGCGGTGATCAAGGTTGCCGAACCCGACGAGAAAACGTTCCATTAACGCAATTGGGTAAACCGGCAGGTTTCATGCTATTGATGCCGGCGACATAGCCGTTTGCGCCGGGGGACATGATGGGCGAGCCAGAATATCAGATCGTGATCGAGGATGACGGCGAGGCCACCACGGTCGATCCGCATACCGGGGCGATCTCCACCGAATTGCCGGACGGTGGGGTGGTGGTGCAGCTCAATCCGCAGGCCGGGACGGCGGCTGAACCTGGCGAGTTCTACGCCAATCTGGCGTCCGAAATTAACGAATACGATCTGGGCCGGATCGCCATTGAGGTGGTCGAAGCGGTCGAGGCGGATGATCGATCCCGGCAGGAATGGCTGAACAACGTCGCGTCCGGGATGAAACTGCTGGGCCTGACGCTGGATCAGGCCGCCGGCGACGTCGGATCATCCTCGGCGCCGGTGGAGGGCATGTCCACCGTCAAGTCGCCGCTGCTGCTCGAGGCGTGCCTGCGCGCGTGGGCGAATGCTGTAGGCGAAATGCTGCCGGCTGCCGGGCCGTGCAAGGTCAAGGATGACGGTCCGATCAGTGGGCCGCCTGGGCAGAATGATCCACTGGCCACGGCTATGCCGGGGATGTCGCGGGACCAACTTGCCACCGCGCTTGAGCGGGACATGAACCATTATCTGACCACGACGGCCTCCGAATATTATCCTGACACGTCGAACATGCTGTTGTGGGACGTGGCGTTCAAAGGCTGCGGCATCAAGAAGGTTTACCGCTGCCCGATGCGGCGCCGGCCGGTGTCGGAATCGGTGCCGATTAAGGATTTCATCGTTTCGGACGCGACCAAGGATCTGCGGTCCTGCGCGCGGATTACCCATCAGATCGCAATGCGCCCGTCCGTCATGAAACGCATGATGCGGCTGGGCGCTTATATCGAGGTGGACCTGACGCCGCCGGGGCGCGTTGAGAACGCCGTGACCAACGAGATTGCCATCGTGCAGGGCGTGCAGCCGGTCGATCACCGTCCGGAGGATGAGCCGTACAACCTGTATGAGACGCAGTGCGAGCTGGACTTGCCGGAATTCACGCCGCCGCAGTTCAAGGATTCCGGCATCCCGCTTCCCTACGTGGTGACGATCGACAAGGACTCCCGGCAGGTGCTGGCGATCCGCCGCGACTGGTCGGAAGACGACGAGGAATGCGAGCGCAAGCAGCTCTACGTGAAATATCCCTACGTGCCGGGGCCTGGGTTCTACGGGACCGGGCTGCTGGGCATTCTCGGCAACACGTCGCTGGCCATGACGAGCGCGCTGCGCGAGGCGCTTGACGCTGGCATGTTCGCGTCGTTCCCGGGGTTTCTTTACGCGAAGATTGCCGGGCGGCAGTTGACCAACGAATTCCGGGTCGGCCCCGGGCAAGGAGTCGGCATCGAATTGCCCGCTGGCATGAAGATCGGCGATGCGGTGATGAAGTTGCCGTATTCCGACGCGACGCCCGGACTGATGACCATGATCGACAAGCTGACCGAGCAGGCGCAGCGGCTGGGCAATATGGCCGAGCTTCCGGTTGGCGAGGGTAAGCAGGACGCGCCGGTGGGGACCACGCTGGCCCTGCTGGAGCAGGCCACCAAAGTTGAGGCTGCGGCGCACAAGGGTATGCACAACGCGCAGGCGGACGAGCTGCAGTTGCTGGCAGAGGTGTTCCGCGAATACCCGGACGATTTCTGGAAGTTCAACAAGCGCTGCGCGACCAAATGGGACGCAGACATGCTGCGAATGGCGCTGGACAACGAATATCTGGTGCCGGCGTCGGACCCGAACATCCCGTCTCAAATGCACCGGATCGCCAACGCGATGGGCCTGGTGCAGCTCGCCTCGTCGCCGCAGTTTGGGCCGCTGATGGATACCGAAGAGGTGCTGCTGCGCGTGATCCGCGATGGCCTGCGTCAGAATCCGAACGGTCTGATCAAGCCGCCTGCTGCCTCGGCACCGCAGGCTGATCCGGCCAAGCTGATGGAGGCAGAAGCCAAGACAAAGACGGCCAATGCCAATTTGATCAAGGCGCAGACGGGCGCGCAGACGGCGGTGGCCGATCAGGTGCTGAAAGAGAAGGAAATCATGGGCCGGCTGGCTATTTCCCAGAATCAGGAAGATACGGCCAAGATCATCCACCAGAACGACGGTATCCGGGCTATGGCCGCGGCGCGCCGGGACGAGGTCGATCAGCAGGCCAGTCACGTTGAAAAGGCCATGAAAGTCGGACTTGATGTGCGTAAGATGAACCTTGAGGAGCGGAAAGCGGGTCACACCGAAGCTTTGGACATCCACAATGCAACTCGGCCTGAAAAGCCGAAAGGGGGCTAAAATGGCACATCCGTATGCTGGTCATCGGCAGACTTCCGTTGAACATGGTCGCGTCAAGTCGATGGTTAAGGAATACGCCACCGGCGGTGCCGTATCATCCAACGCGAAGTTGCCGGAGCCGGTGCGCAAGCAATTGGCGGCCAAGTCCAACGGCGTCGGCGGTATCGATCCCGGCAAGCCCAAGATGCGCTCCGACAAGGCCCCACGGGGCACGCGCCGGGCAGGCGCTGTGACTGATGCCGAGAAGGCCGGCGTGGCTAAGACGATGCGCGCCACCGGCGGTCGGGTGAAGTCCGGCAAGGGAACCAACGTGAATATCGTGATCAGCCCCAGCGCGCCGCCGGCTGCTGGCCAGCCCGTCCCGGTCCCCGTGCCTGTGCCGCCGCGCCCTATGCCGATGCCGCCGCCGGGCGCTGAAGGCGTGCCGCCGGGTGCGATGGCTGGCCCTGCTGGCCTCCCGCCGGGAATGCCGATGCCTGGCCGCAAGAAGGGTGGTCGCGTCGTGCAGGCGCCGGGCAACGTCGGCACCGGCCGTGGGGGCAAGCTCAAGATGGGCAGCCTGAACGCGCTGGATCGCGACATCCCGCGGACGCCGGGCAAGTTCGAAGGTCCGGGCAGTAGCAAGGGGCAGGTGGCGGTTGACATCGACGCCGGCGCCGGGTCTGGGGAGGGGCGCTTGGAGAAGACGAAGATCCAGAAGCGCGATCGCCGGTCGGGCCGGCTGTGAGCTTCATTCATCCGATCATGGATCGCCTCGATAAGCGGATTGACGAGCTTATCGAGGCGGCACGTCAGGGGCTGGAACAGCGCGTTCCGCAGGACAAATATCACTCTCTCTGCGGAGAGATTGAAGCCTACCGAGCCATCCGTGCAGTGTGTGTAGAGTTGGAGAAGGACGAACTATGAGCAAATCGAATTACGCCGCCCGCGTTGCGCAGTTTGCGGCGGCGGTGGATGTGAAGGGGGCAATCTTGGATGCCCTGAGCCTGCCAGACGGCGAACACGAGGTGTTCCATAGTCAGGTGCTGGTCGCCCAATATATCCAGCCGGAGAAGACCAAGGGCGGCATCATCCTCACCGACAAGTCCAAGGACGAGGATATCTATCAGGGGTCGATCGGGCTGGTGGTCGCAGTCGGCCCTTTGGCGTTTCAGGACACCGCGCATATCAAATTCGGCGGCAAGTCGGTTGCGGTTGGCGATTGGGTAATGTTCCGCAAGTCGGACGGCCTGTCGCTCTTCATCAACCAGGCGCCCTGCATTCTCTTCGAGGACGCCAGCATCAAAATGCGCGTTCTCGATCCCGAACTCTATTATTGAGGATTGGCCCCATGGCAGATGAAGCACTGAATATCGTGGTCGAGGATGAGGATCCCGCCGATGTTGGAACGACTGTCGCCGCTGATGCTGATGATCCTGTTGCGGCTCTGCGCGCGCAGATCGAGCAGGCCAACGCCGCTACGGCAGCAGAACGAGAAGCCCGGACGGCGGCCGAATCCCGCCGGCAAGCCGCTGAGGCTGAAGCCGCGACCGCGCGAACGGAGGCACTTCGGTTTCGGGGCGAAGTAGACGCCAGCCAGCAGGCCACGATCGACGGCGGGCTGGAGAGCGTCAAGCGCGACAAGCTGGCCGCTCGGCAGGCGATCAAGGCGGCGATGGACGCCGGCGACGGCGACGCACTGGCGGATGCGCAGGAACGGCTGGCGCAGGCCACCGTGGACGAGCGGACCTACACGCAGGCCAAGTCGGACATGGAAGCACGCCGCGCCGCGCCGCCGCCGCAGCGGGTGGCCGATGCCGGCGATATGGTCGAGAACATGGCCCGGCAGACGGACCCGAAGTCGGCCGCATGGCTGCGCGCGAACCGCGACGTCGTGACCACGCGGATGCCGGAAATTGGCCGCGCGCATAACCACGCGATCGGAGAGAACTTGGAGCCTGGGTCGGACGAATATCTGGCCCATATCGAAACCCGGTTGGGCCTGCGGAAGGACGCTGCTGCTGCGCCAGCGCCGCGGTCGAAGTCGGCGCCGGTGGCTCCGGTCAACGCGAGCGGATCGATGGGTGGTGGCACGAACGGTGGCGGCAACGAGGTCCGGTTGACCAAGAAGCAGGCTGAGGCCGCGCGCGATGGCACGCTGGTCTGGAATTACGACGACCCGAAGGGCAAGTTCAAGCGGGGCGAGCCGATCGGCCTGAACGAGATGGCCCGGCGGGTGCAGGCGCAGACGAAGGCCGGCCTATACGACAACAACGGCAGCATGTGATGCAGAGCGGAGAAAAATCCATGAATACCCAAGCAGCGCCGCGCAAGCGTGGTCCGAAGTCGAATGCGGAGAAGGCGGCTATTGCCGCTGCCGCCGCGCAGGAAGCGTCCCGCGGGCAGCCGATCGACATTGACGAGGGCGGTGATGACGAAGATGCGGTGGAAGTCGCGCCGGTGCGCCGCAATCGGCCCGATCCGCGCGCGCAGGTGCGCCAGCCCGTCCGGGAGAGCAACCGGGCGATGCCGCGCGCCGGCGGCGAGGTTCGTGGCCGCGACGGCGAGGTGCTGACGCGCTCCCGCAAGTCGAGCACTGATCCTTTCGAGATTTCGACGGCCGATGTGCCGGCGGGTTGGTCGTACCAGTGGAACGCCTTCCAGACGTTCGGCGCGGTCGAGGCCGATCGCCAGCGCGCCATGTGGGAAAACGGCTGGCGTCCGGTGCCGATGAGCCGCTATCCGGGCCGATTCGCGCCGGTGGGCACGGAAGGCGATATCGTTCGCGACGGCCTCCGGCTCGAGGAGCGTCCGCTGCAGTTGACCATGGAAGCGCAGGCGGAAGAGCGCCAGATGGCTCGCCGGCAGGTGACGAACCAGCGTGAACAGCTCGGCTTGGCGGTCCAGAAGGAAGTCGGTGGCGGCGGTTTTGCGGCCGATCCGCGCGCGGTGCGCGGCACCGGCGTTCGCCAGTTGGACGTCTCGATGGCGCCCGATCCGGAAGCTCCCCGCGGCGGTTACGAATACGAGTGATTGCCATGGCGGCTGAAGAGCGGTTCGCGTTCTGGGCGATAATGTTGGCCACGGCCCTCATTGTCGCCCTCGGCCTTTTCATCGCATAGGGGTCGGCATGATTGGCCGCAAGCGCCCGTACACCCAAGCCGAGATTGGCCGGGTTAAATGTTGTTGCGGGAGTCTGGCGGCATTCCAATGGAACTGCTGCGCTATCGACAACAGATGGGTTGCCCTCTGTCGGGATTGCGATGTTGGCCTGAATGAAATGGCGCTGGCGTTCTTTCGGGTGCCGGACAGAGACAAACTGATCGCGAGATATCGCAGGAGAGTAAAACGATGAGCATGATCGATTACGCTAAAATCGCGCGCGTCTGCCACGA
>Ga0181339_1000010_pt1 | contig 64465 bp, 106 predicted proteins | sample Sp13VDMM110DD_FD_130101 | JGI IMG/M metagenome (GOLD analysis project Ga0181339, IMG submission 130101) | Freshwater viral communities from Lake Michigan, USA - Sp13.VD.MM110.D.D | ecosystem: Environmental > Aquatic > Freshwater > Lake | place: USA: Michigan | collected 2013-04-23 | reverse complement strand
GAACAACGGAGACACTGTCATGAAGATCGAACTCAGGAAGATCAAGCTGCTCAAAAGCCTCTCGGAAGAGACACCGGCCTACACTGCGGACGTCTACGTGGACGACGTGCTGTTCTGCCACGTCTCGAACCACGGCCACGGCGGCTGCGACATGGAGCATCCTCCGAAGGGTGTGACTGGCAACGAGCTCTACGGTCGGCTGGAGCTGCTTAACAAGCAGATCGGCGAGACCTTCCCGGAAGTCCCCTACGGACACGGTATGGAGGGCAGCTTCAAGCAGACGCTGGAATACATCTGCCACGGTCAAGTGTGGGACGACGACCTCGCGAAGACCGTGAAGCGCGACCTCGCCGCCAAGGTGATGTTCCTCAAGACGGACGGCAAACTGTACGGCATCAAAGCGAAGGGCGAGGCCGAACAGCAGCGCGTCATCGCCCACATCGCCTCGAAACCCGAGGTGAAGTCCATCCTCAACTCGCTGTCGCTCAACGACGCGGCCGCGATCTACAAGGCGCAGTGAGATGGCCTTCTCCCTCAGGATACTGCCCAGCTTCAAATCGGCTCTGCCGCCCCATCCGGCGACGAAGCCCAACGGCAACGACGTGGTCAAAGCGATCAGGAGCGCGAAATGAAAGTCTTCATGGTGCTGTGCACATCCCGCATCGACGACGACGAGACGACGGCGGACACCTTCAAGAAGTGGTACCCCTCCAAGGAGGTCGCCCTTCAGGAGGTCGAAGCCCACGCGCTGGAGCTGTGGAACGGGTACATTGACCCGAACGACGGCGACGAGCACAGGTTCCCCGGCCTCGTCCACGTCGGCGACACCCACACGCTGGAGCTGGACGGCGGCTCCGAGGAGTTCGAGATAATCGAGTTAATGCCTCACCAGTAATTGGACCACCCCCTGTTCCCTTAAACCCAACCCCGCGACAATCTCGCGGTTCTATCACAAGGAGCTACCCAATGATCGACCTCAACGGCATGAAGACCTCCGAACTCGTCGCTCTCTACAACGAGCACAGCGGCAAAGCCCCGATCACCAAGTGGAAGCGGAAGGTGACTGAGCTGGTCGCCGCCGTCCTGAAGCTGAAGCCCGACCTGTTCTTCGTCAGCACCCACACGTTCGACGAGGCGTCGCAGGGCGAGCTCGCCGCCCAGTCCGGCCGTCCGGTCGACGCCGACGAGACCGTCGTCGCCGCGCCGACCAAGTCCAAGAAGAAGGCCAAGGCGAAGTCCAAGGCGAAGGGCGAGACCGACCGCGGCGCGATCCGCCGGTTCTGCGAGGAGCTGCTGCTCAAGACCAGGGGCACCGACCCGGAGACGAAGCGCCCGATGGGCCTGCCGTACTCGGACATCCTCGCCAAGGTCGCCGAGAAGTTCCCCAGCGCCGAGACGTCGCTCAACTGCCTCCGCTGGTACGCAACGAAGATGAACAAGCGGACCGGCGCCGAGAAGGTGCAGATGCCGGTGCGACCGAAGGCGAAGCCTGAGGCCGCAGCCGCCTGAGCTGCGGCGTGGTCGCCGAGGCGTGATAGCCCTCGGAGGACGCGCCGACAAGCCCCTCCCGTGAAGAGCGGGAGGGGCCTCTGACCCGAGCCACAAACGGTCCATGGAGGGCCACATGAAACACGTATTGATCGTCGCCACACTGCTGGCAATCGCCACCCCTGCCTCCGCCGACTACCGACGCCCTCGCGTCCACCTGTTCGGCGTCACGCAGTTCCCGTCGCACTGGCTGCTCGACAGGGGCCCACGCATCGTGAACGTCCCGACCCGGATGGACGGCTCGCTGGCTGTCGAGTTCAACGACAACCCGAACTGGGGCCGCAACTGCCGCTCCTGCTTCGACGCCTCGAAGTAGGTCGGCGAGATGACAGAGCAGCGCTCCAGCTTACTGGCCCTCGCCTGGGCCTTCGTCACCATCGTGTTCGACGCCCTGCGTCGACGTTGGAGGAACCGCCATGAACAGTAGAGACATACACGGCGACGGCCACGGCTTCCGGGCAGTCAGCCAGGGAGGTCCGCCGTCCAGGTCGGCCGTCCGGACCGAGCAGATGAACGCGCTCGTCACCTCGATGGCCAGCGCACTCGACAAGTTGAAGGCCGGCATGGAGAGCGGGCCCGAGGGCGACCCGGTCTCGCTCACGCCGGCCGAGGCCACCGTCGTCTACCGCCTGCTCACCGAGCAGCTCGGAATTTTGCACGGAGCGAAACCATGACACGAGGAACAGTCGCCAGCAGAGCAGCGTACTCTGTGCCCCTGCCAGCAACGAACACACCTCCCGCCGAAGGGCGCAAGGTCTCCGGCACCTACCACGTTGGGTACCCCGACATAGACCGCAAGGGCACGACCCAGTCGTCGCTGCTGGCTGTCTGCGTCGAGGACGGCAGCCGGTACGCCGTCTATGTCGGCATCTGCACCCTGCCCGACCCGTCTCACCGCCTGTACGACAAGGCGCGGAAGATCAAGGCCGAGAAGATCGCCCAGATGGGCACCAAGCTGAACTTCCAGCAGTCGCGGACCTACTTCCGCAACATCCCCGAGGACCACTACAGTGCGTAGGCACTGGTCCGAACAGTTCGGCTGCCGCTGCGGCAAGACCTTCCGGTCCTACGCGGCGGAGGCCTTCCACCGCCACAACTTCCCGGCGCTCTGCCGGAGGAAGAAGGAGAAGCCTGATGGCAAAGCAGCTATTCGTCCCCACGTCGACGGAGATGCACGAGAAGGACAGCCAGCGCGAGATACTGGAGGCCAAGGTCTACCACAAGGGGATGCACGAGCACTACCGCCAGATGCTGGAGGACCTCTTCAGCCAGCTCGAGGCCGGTAAGCCGGTGGTCCTCCGCTTCGGCCACCACGAGCCCCTCATCGTAATTCAACAGCCGGAGACCCGAGATGGCGTACAAGCCTAAGCCGATCAAGACGACAGTCACGGGCGCGATCCAGGACGCCTTCGCAGCGATCGAGGAGCTGGCGACTGAGATGCGCGAGACCGCCGACAACATGGAGAACGGCGGCATGGGCCACATGTCCAAGTGCGAGACCGCCGCCGCCACGGCCGACGAGCTGGAGCAGCTTCAGCAGCCCGATGACCCGGACGACGTCATCGGCAACTTGGAGGTCAACTCCACCGAGCTGGTGAACAAGGACAAGCGCCGCGGCACCTCCCGCGACATCCGACTGTCCAACGCTCAGTCCCTGCTCCAGGACGCCATCGGCGTGCTGAACGAGACCGACTTCGAGGAGGTGCTGAAGGGCGACGAGAGCACCGTAGACGCCAAGATGGCGGACGACCTCAGCAGTGAGGCGGAGGAGCTCGCCAACGAGCTCGAGGAGGCGGCGAACGTGACGGTCGAGTTCCCCGGGATGTACGGATGACGAGGCCGATGCGAGACTGGCAGCGGATGGCGCTGCCGATGCAGAACAACTACCTGCTCAGGACCGATGGCGGGATCGTCCTCGCGGTCCTGAGCCGCGCCAGGAGCGGCAGCATACTGTGGACCTGGAACTCCGTCGTGGACGCGGCCAGGAGATGCGACGGCACGTTCGTCGCCACCGAGCTCGGTGACGCCCAGGAGCTGGTCGAGAACGCGCTGGTTCATGCTGGCATCTGCCGGGACCGCTCCTACACCTGAAACGAAGGCCCGGAAGCCATGGCGCAAGCCAGGTCTCCGGGCCTTGTTCAGGAGCCGTTATCCGAGCCGGTTCAGCGTCCGGCCGAGTAGTTCCGGGCGGTCGGGTCCGGCCTGATGCCCGGCACGCCGCCGTCCCGAGGGCCATCGCCACGGTTCACGTGGGCAGTCGAGTTCCACATTTCGGCTTGAGGTCCAGGCTGCGGCTTAAAACCAGGCGTGTGGCGCGTCTCGGGCCGACCGGACATCTTTGCCAGCGCACTGTCGTCGAACACCAGCACCACGTCCGGGAAGACCGCCCTATCGGGGAACGTGAGACCAGCCGGCGGCGGTTCCTTGCGCAGCTGCTTCTCGATCATCGCCTTCTCGCGGTCGGTCAGCTGCGGCTGGCTGTCAGCCAGCACGCGGCGGTCGAAAGCGGCGGCCAGGGTGTGGGCGTCCTCGCGCTGGTAGCGCTGCTCGGTCGTCGTGTCCCGTGCCAGCCAGCGCTTGATGAAGACGGCCGAGGCGGCGTCGGCCATGATCTGGCTTAGGCCGAGATGGTCACGGAGGAAGCCTCGCACGAAGAGGCGCAGTGGTTCCGCTGTCGGTTTACTCATGCTAGGGGGTCTCCTCTGTCGTCATCGATCTCGGGCACGTCGTACCGGAGCACGATGGAGTTGAACGTGTCTGACGTCTTGAAGCACTGAACGCGCGCGCCCTTGTCGTTCAGCCTGGACAGCACCAGCTCGTTGTCCACCCTCGGGATGTAACCCAGCTTCAGGCCGGAGGTGGTGAATATCTCGATGGCGTTCTTGTCGAACGCGTTCGTGGGTTCGGGCTTCAGCACGAGCCTGGTCTGTGGGCGCATGCCCATGAGGGCCTGCGGCGCCCCGTCGTAGTTGTTGAACCCCGCGATCCTCGTCCTGATCTGCTTCACGGCTCGTCGCCCTCTCTTACCAGAGTTACTTCCTGGGTCTCGTTGATCCTGTAGGACAGCCTGGAGACCGCGCCCAGCATCATGGCGAAGTTGTCAGTCTCGGACCAGGAGGTCCACACGGAGTCGTCGCTGCCGACGGCGGCGATGGCGACCGACTTCAGCCTGCCGTCCTTCGCCATCTTGAGCGCGTCCTCGAGCCTGGCGACGACAGTCTCCTGCACGTGCTTCGGCCGGGTCTTCAGCTCGACTATCTTCTCGTCGCTCATAGCTTTGTCGCCATCAGGTAGACCGTGACGCCTATCGCGAGTATGATGAGGACGGCGACAGCCTCGCCGCGGTCCATCTGGCCGAACTCCAGTGAGATGATCTTACGCAGCATCGGCCTTCTTCCTCTTAGGTGCGCGGCGGGGTCGCCACGGTAGGATCGCGCCGTCCAGGTTGAGCTGGACCTGATACCAGCGGAGACACTTGTCCGTCGTGGAGCTCTCGGGGAACTCGTCCTTCAGCTTGCCCAGGATGTGATCGTAGGAGAAGCCGACCGGACGCTTGCTGTGGTCCTCGTAGTCGGTCTTGAGGAGCCACTCGTACGCCGCGCTCTTGATCGTTCGCGCCGATCGGCGGCGGCGCTCGGCGTCCTTGAGCTCCATGATCTTCTCGGCGAGGCCCTTCTTGTCCTCGCTGGGCCACTTCTTCAGCTGGGGAGCCTGGTCGCCGGCGAGCCGGTTGTGCTCCTCGATCAGCTGGACGATAGTGAGCCCGCACAGCGCTTCCAAGTCCATGTGTTCGACCCTCAGTTGAGAGGAGCCTACTGCGAGGCCCCGCCGTCCGTACTCCCGCGAATGCTAACCGAGGGTGGAACGATAGGACGTCGCCCGCCGGATGATCTCAGACGGCAGCGAGCGGCGCGGGTCGACCACAGAGAAGTTGTGCAGCTCCTCCTCGGTTCGGCCCTCGATGGTCCTCCACAGCGTCCCGGGCAGCAGGTACATCATCGCGCCGTCCGCTCCGCTCCCGACCTGCAGCAGGAAGAAGTTGTTCCCGCCGGCCAGCCACCGGAGGCGGTGCCAGACCTTCTGCTCCGGCCGGATGTACTCGTCGTTGGGGTTCAGTATCTGCGTGGACGGCCTGGCCGGTCGAGCCGCGGTCTTGAGCTCTATGTCGAAGTAGCCGCCGAGGTAGCAGCCCTGGACGTCGGGGTCGCCCACGCCGACCAGGTTCTCGATCCGGCGGATGTGCAGGTCCCTGTCGAGCTCGTCCTTCGCCTTCGCGAGCCAGTTCCACAGGTCCGTCTCGCTGACTTTGCTGTCGCCCCTCAACATGTCGCTATCCTCTTCTGCACGTGGAAGTGGACGCCCTCGACGAAGCCCTTGAGCTTGGCGTAGCGGGCCACTGTCGGCGAGACGAAGAGCGGCATCGCCTCGAGACACCGCTTTATCATCGGGATGTCGGCGTCGGTGAAGTGGGCGTCGAAGTCCCACACGGTCGCACAGGCTTCCAGATCGATCTTGCTCATCGTCGGCGCTTCCATACGTTGACGGTCGTGTCGCCGACCTTTATCTCGTCGGTCCGCTCCCAGTCCGTCCCACGGTCGTTGATGAGCAGCCCGAGGGTGCAGAGCTCGCCGTCGTCGCCCGGGAAGCAGCTGCGGTCGGACTGGCAGATGAACGCCTCGTCGACGAGGTCCATCTGCAGGGCGTTGACCGCGATGTGCAGACCGCCGATGAGCCAGCCGCCCGTGTACGTTTCGGCGAACCAGGACAGGTTCTGCACGAGTGGCGAGGCGGGTGTGGCGGCCTGCGGCGGCACGGGTTGCTGGCTGAGCCGGTGGATGTTGCGGCCCTTGAGCCTGTGTGGGAGCAGGTCGTACGTCCTCGATCCGCACCCCAGCTCACCGCCCACGTGGCTGAGCAGGCGAAACACCGCCTTGTCGAAGGGCCCGGTCCAGGACATGTCGTCGTCCTTCCGCCGGGCCACGTAGCCGTCCTTGCTCACCGCCATCAGCAGTCTCATCGCTTGGTCTCCTTCTTGAGCCACTTCTCGCCGATGCGACAGAGACCAGCCTGCTCCGTCTGCACCATGTACTGTACGAACTTGTCGAACGACTTCGCGCTCAGGACCGTGCCGGTCCAGTGGGCACCGCCGTCGAACAGCTCTGAGAAGGCGGGCGTCGTCTCGACCCGGTCCTTCGGCTTGAACTTAGCGGTAATAGAAGCGGGGGAGGCAGTCGACGCAGATGAAGCCTCGGTGCCTTTGGCGGCCGATCCAGTCTTGGGCCTGGGCGAGGCAGCTGGCCGGGAAGGTCCTTTCGAAGAACGGACGCGGGTCATCGCCGTGGTACGTGAAGACATAAGCGTGCATCTCCCAGGGGTCTAGCGGTTGGCCTTCTCCAGGACCAGGTCCACGTGGCAGGGCTTCGGCTTGCAGAAGCATACTAGGTCCTTTCCCCGCAACGGCTCGCAGTCTAGCGACGGCAGAACCTCGCAGCGGAACCTCTCTATCGCCTTTTTCCTGGTCATGTTCCCTGCGATCGGGAAGGGGTTGCCATAAGGTGAACCCCGGCCGCAGTAGACTGCGCCCGGGGGTATGACGTCGCGGTACTTGTTGAGGACGCGCGGCATCAGCCTGCGTTGAACTGGTCCGCGATGCGCTCGCTGTCCTCGGTCGACTTCCGCACGAAGGCCACCAGGATGGAGCCGTCGACGAGGTTGACCTTCGCCGCCTGAACGTCGGCGTCCGTGAACAGGAAGCCAGGGACGGACGCCTTGGGCGGCACGATCATCACGGCGTACAGTCCGACCGTCATCTCGGCGGGGACCTTCGCCTTGATCGCCTCGGGGCAGTCCTCCGCGGACCAGAACAGGACAGCGCTCGTACCGCCCCTCTGGGCCTCGATCGACCGCAGGGCGACGACGCCGAGGTCGCGGCCCATGATCGCGCCGATGTTGGCGAACGCGTTGACGAACGGGTGGACGGCGGGGTCATCGCCGGGCTTCTCGGGCGGGGGTGCAGGCATAAGCTTCAAAGGATCAACTCCGGCTTGGGTGAGTAGGATGGCCACGCGACGTCCTGCGCGGCCTTGCGGTACGTCCAGACGAAACCGTCCGGGTCGCGGAGGACGTCGTCCCGCGTCCAGGCGTAGAGCTTCGGCCCCTGCGGGTACATCGTCTGCGACAGGGCGGCGTCCACCATGTCGTAGTGCGACTTGTATAGGTGCGCGTGGGCCAGCGTGACGTGCATCGAGCCGAGGCCCATGGCTCCGACCGACGCAGCGACGACCGCCATGAGCATCGCGTGGCCCATGACGTCGTACGGCAGGCCGACGAACACGTCCGAGCTGCGGATGAACAGGGAGCTGTGGAGGAGGCCGTCGACCAGCGACAGGGTGAAGCCGACGGGACAGGGCACGTTCTTCTGGCCGGCGGCGCCGAGGCCGTCTACGCGGGGGTCCCAGGCCTGTACCCAGATACGGCGGTCCGTGCTGTTCTTCCGCAACGCCTCGATCGCACACCAGAGCTGGTCACGGTCGAAGGCGTAGCGCCACCGATAGCCGTACGCCGCCTCGACCGTCTTACCGTCCGCCTCGACGAACTTGTCCCAAATCTTCACGCCGTGCTGGTTGAGGAACACTGTGTCCTGGTCCCCGCGGATGAACCACGCGATCTCCGCCGCGGCCACATGCGGGAACAACTTGCGGGAGCCTGTGACAGGCAGCGTCTGGTCAGACAGGTCGATCTTGAACGAGTAGCCGCCAGGGATCATCTTGATCTCGACGCCGGTCCGCTCGTTCACCTCGGAGAACGGACTGGAGACGAGGTCGCCCAGCAGATCGTGGTAGGCTGTGTTGAAGTTCTGCAATTCACTTCTCCAGTGAGGTCATGAGCTGGTCCAGGTTGAACCGCAGCTCCTCAAGTGTCCCGTTGTTGTCGAGGACGTAGTCCGCCATCCACGGCTCGACCGTGCAGGACGACTTGTCCTCCGGCGGGACGTGGTCAGATCGGTCGACCCAGATGCAGACGTCGTACAGCCCGGAGTTCTTGACGGCGGCGAACTCCCGCTTGCTGCGCAGGCCACAGTAGATGTCGTGCTCGGCGAAGATAGCCTTGCCCAACGAGGCCTTGTCCGGCGTGTTGAACCGCTCGATCTCATCGAACCAGAACTTGCGATGGTTGTGCCGGTCGTTGAAGCACGCCTCGACGCTGTCGTAGAGCATTGGGATTGAGGTCTTGCCCGTCTCGGGGCCGAGCGGTGTAGAGAGCCACTCCTGACGCGCGCGCAGGAACGCCGGCATCATCACCTTCTCGGCGCAGAACAGACTGCTCGACGTGAAGGAGAGCCCGTAGTGGTCCCTGAGCATCTCGGCGACGGTGTCCTTGCCGTGCCGTCCGTAGCCGAGCAGGAGGACCTTCCTCTTCGGCAGGGAGGCGCCGTCGTAGGGGTTATGCTTTGGCTGGATGAGCGTCGTGTCCCGGCGCTTCAGGCCGACGTACTGCCCGCGGCCTTCGATCTCGGTCATGAAGAGCCAGTCCCAGTCGGGAGCGCGCCACTCATCGGGCTTGGCCGCCTCGTACAGGCTGCCGCGCTTGTTGGTCCCACCGACCTTCTTCATGTTGGCGTCGTGCACGAGCTGGAAGGCTGGACCTGGTCGTATGCCCATCTCGAGGAGGCGTCCGTAGGCGAAGTAGATCAGGTCCACCAGGGCGTCGGCCTCGTCAGCCGCGTTGGCGGCATCCTCGAACTCGTTTACCTCCTCGCGCAGGGCCTCGAGGCCCTTCGCCTTGCGCTCCGGGCTCAGGCGCGTAGGATACTGCGGTATCGGCAGACCCGTCACCGTCTGGTGGAACCGCTCCACCATCGCCAGCTGCTTCTCGAGCATGAGCCCTCTCCATGTACCACGTCAACTTGCCGTCGGTCGGGTACACGTCGGTCCTGCCGTCGATGAAGATCGCCCAGCTGTCAGACGCGTACTTGCCGCATCCAGGTAGCCTTAGGACGTCCGAGGCAGTGAGGGGGACTTGCGTGGTCCAAGCCTTGGCCATCGCGACCAAACGAGCAGACCTGATGTTGGAGAGGCCGAGAGGCCTGAGCGTCGGGACGAGCCTAGACGGCCTTGCTGTGGCGAGGCCACTTGCATCGGCGTAACGCGTCCTCAGCTTCGCGAAGGCGACCCGTGCTACCTCCCACGTAGTTAAGTTGACGAGGCAGCACGCAACCAGCATCCAGAACGGGTCCGCCCTGAGGTCCTGCTGGAAGAGCTTTCCCCTCGGTGGAGCGCAGGACTTTCCTGAGCTCCGTGCGCGAGTTCTTGAGCGCGCGCCTGTCGCTCGGTGAGCCGGGGAAGACGTACCGGCAGGCTCGGCCGAGGTAGGTGAACCGGACGTCCTGGTGGCAGCCGCCCGTGACGCCGAACGCGTACGGCCGCGGGACTTTGAACTCCTCGAGGCACCGCTCGACATACTCCCGCGCCTCCCTTCCTCGCTGGCTCATAGCCCGATCTCCTTTTTGTGCTGCTCCCACAGGGCCGGGTCGTCGGTCGAGTAGCCGTCCATCCCGTCCCACACGAACCCGAGTGCCAGTAGGCGCTCGTGCATCTTCTGCTGCATCTCTCCAGCACGACGCAGCTGCTCGAAGTAGTTGTGGTCCATCCTGGCGACGTGGGTCACGTCAGCAGCCCTCCACGGAACGGGTCGAGCTCGGCGACTGTCTTGCCGAGGCCCGGCGTCGTGGCCAGGTCGATGAGCTCCTCGACGCTGTATCGAGGAGCGGGCTTCTTCTCATCCGGCAGCATCAACTCGTCTATCCGCACAGGCTTGCCGTCCACATGCACGATGAAGCTGCTCATGGCTTCCACCCCTTCGGCACCAGCAGCTTGGCCTTGTCACCGTCGATGGGGTCCGAAGCGATCTCGAAGCCGAAGCCGTGCTTGATGTGGAGGTCGTTGAGGTGCGACTTGACCGATCCCTCGGAGCAGTCGAGCTGCTTGGCGATGTCGGCGATGGAGACGAAGCCCTTGTACGAGGCCAGCGCTACCTCGCGGCGCTTTCCCTTCTCGGGGAGCGCGGTGATGAGGAGCTCGTCCTGCATGGGCTTGCCGCGGGTCTTCTTCTCGGTCACTGCTGGCTCCTGCTTCTGGCCCTTCTTGGCGGGCTCTGCGAATGGGTCGTCGCATCCGGCGGGTAGGATGATGTCCACCATATCAGCCGCGAGGACGTACCCGATGCCATTATTGCTCCAAAGGCCGTAGAGACTGGACTGGAGGGAGGACCTGGTCGACCCGAACTCCGCCATCCCCTCGGTGATCGACCGGCGCTGCGCCATGAACCACTTGAGCACGCGGCCCGGCTTGCTGTCCGGGCTGACGGCCTTGATGAGCTCGGGACCAGCCTCCTTGCCGGACTTCTTGACCTCGCCGGTCGCGTCCAGCCGGACGGTCGGGCGATCCTCGGGTATGGGCTTGCCCATCTTCGTCAGTACCAGCGCTGCGACGTCGAGGTCGAACGGCATGTTGAGGCGGCAGCGCATCTTCCAGTTGTCGACGATCTTGCCCGCCAGGCGCTCGACCTTCTCGTCGGTCAGCTCCTGCGTCGGCTTCATCACGACCGTCGGGACCATGTCGACCTTGGGCTCCTTCATGCCCTCGATCCTCGTCTCCTTCCGCACGGTCTTGACCTCGCTGATCTCGCCGGCCATCGAGCTGATCTGATGAGCGGCCAGCGTGAACGGACAGAACAGCGTGAGCATCTGCGTCTTCTTCCGCTTGCCCTGATCGTTGGGCTCGAGGACCAGCGCGCCCATCTCGCCTCCGCAGGGCGGTTCTTTGATCTCGTACCGGAGCAGCGAGTTCGGGTGGACGATGGACATCCCAGTGTAGTAGGCTCTGACGTACTGCATTCCCTCGATCATAGTTCCACTCCTGTTGCGTTGTTGATCTCGTCGAGCAGGTCCATGTCCTGCCGCTCTCGATGGTCTGCGTAGGTGTACGGCTTTCGCGCCGGCTTGGCGACTGACTTCTTCCGACGAGGGCCCTTGAAGCCCTTGCCCTCACTGGGAGCACGAGCTCCGAGTTGGTCCAGTCCCGGGGTAGACCAGCGGCGAACACTGCCGCCGCCCTGAGCCGTCATGATCTCCCATGCGGTTCGTGCCATGTCTCAGCCCTCCGTCTTCAGCCAGCGGCCGTCGGCCATCTTGGCGTATTTCTGCCCGAGGCCGGTACCAGTTCCGACCCCGTAGAGTTTGAACGACTGCGGGGCGAGGTATGCCCACGGTCCCATCCGCGTCTTGGCGTCGTAGAACACGTCCACGATGGGCTTGCCGAAGTCGTCGATCGGCGGCACGACGCCGGACCAGTATAACTGCTTATCCAATGTAGCCTCCTAGGGTTTCAACCCTACGATCCTACAATAGAATAAGGGGTTCGCGAACAGGCGAACCCCAATATAGCTACCAACTGGTAAACCTACTTCTTCTTGGCCTTGGCCTTGATCTCGCGGGCAGTCGGGACCTTCTCGCCGTCGCTGCGCAGCTTGTTCCGGTACCAAGCGATCGAGCTCGTGCTCACGCTGGCGTTCGGGAACTTCTTCTGCACGAGCGCGAGGACTTCCTCGTTGCTCTTGCCGGCGCGGAGCGCCTCGATGGCGACGTCGCCGACGCCTGGCTTCTTCGCCGGCTTGTCCGCAGCCGCCTTCTTCGTCTTCTTCGCCTTCGTGGCCATTGCTCTCTTCCTCTTGGGTGTGGACCCCTTTTGCCTTGTATCCCGTATTTTATACGTGGAGGGAGCCCCAGCCTGGAACCCTCAACTGAGCGCCTGGACCTGAGCCCGCAGGAGGTCCCGCAGGCCCCTGCCTCCGACCCGGTCCGCCGTCGCCACCTTGTCCTCGTTGGACATGACGATGAGGTCGTGGACTGTGTTGCTGGTCGTGAGGGTCGCGATGTTGACCGCCTTGCCGGCCATCTGGGTCCCACGCTCGTTGCCCTGCTCCGTGATGATCGCGTCCGGGACGACCGAGTACCACAGCACGAGGTCCGCCGCGGAAAGATCGAGCCCTCGGGCGCCTGCCTGCGGCTGGCCCACGAAGTCCGTTATGAGCGGGTCTCGCTGGAAGCGGTCGATCGCCTCCTCGCGCTGCGACTTCCCGACGTCGCCGTGGTACTGTACGACGCCGCGACCAAGTCCCTCCAGCCTGGCGACGACGCGACGGATGTCCTCCTTGAACCGGCACCAGATGATCGACTTGCCGCCGTGGCCGGTCACCTCGCGCTCCATCGCGTCCAGGATCGGCGGGTTGTCGTCGATGGAGCGCACCTCGCCGTTCCTGTCGTTGACGAAGCCGCCCACGATCTGGTGCAGCTTAATCATCTTCGACCCGCCGTTCAGAGCCTCGACGAAGTCGTCAGTGCCGTCGTCCAGGTCGAGCATCATCTCCTTGGCCATCTGCTTGTAGGCCACGATCTGCTTCTCGCTCATCGCCACCTCGACCGGGTAGCGCAGCAGCTCGGGCATGTCGTTGCAGTCCTCGCGCATCACGACGGAGGACCAGGCGGACATGCGCTCGCGCAGCTCGTCGAGGTTCTGGTAGCGTGCCAGCTTCAGGTAGGAGCGGTTCGTGTACCTCTCCCGCTCGCGCACGTAGACGGCGTAGCGGTCCTTGAAGTCGCCCCAGTTCTCGTAGCCGAGCGCGCACTTCTGCAGCAGCTCGTACTGCGAGAAGGCGTGCAGCGGGGAGTTGAGCAGGGCCGTGCCCTCGAGGATGCGTCGCCACCACAGCTTGTGGCACAGGCCCCTGGCGATCCTGGTCCTCTCGGCCGACGCGCGCCTGAACATGGTGCTCTCGTCGGCGACGGCGAGGATGCGGTTCTCGCACAGCAGCCTGAACTGTTGGATCAGCTCTTGGCATCGTGGGTTGAGAAGCGCCTCGTCATTGACGGAAAGCCATCGTATTCCATCTCCGAGGCCGCGAGGTTCGAGTAGTCGGGTGACGGAGGAGAGGAAAGGAGCTCTCCTCTCGCGGCTCTTGTTGCTGTCCCATGACATAGCAACGCCGTCCCGAGGCGCCCACTTCGGGAGCTCGCGTGTGATCCAGTTCGTGTGGACGCCGTTGGGGGCGAGGATGAGTACGCCAAGGAGGTCTCCGTGTCTGTGAAGGCGGTCCGCCGTCTTGATGATCGTGCGCGTCTTGCCGGTCCGCATGCTCCAGAGCAGGGCCCTGGCCCTGTCGAACCAGTGGTCCTCTATCTCGTCGCTCTGGTGCTTCCAGAGCTCAGGCGCGGGAGTTGATGAGGAGCTCAAAGTCGCCATGCCAGAAGCGCAGGAAGCCGTTCTCGTTCGCGTACATGGCGCAGCCGCCACGGAGGTCCAGCATCCGGATGTCGGGCGGCTGGTAGGTCGTGAGGTCCCTGTTGTGCGCCGCGAACTCCCCGGGGTCATAGGCGAACAGCATCGGGCGGCCGTGGTGCTCCGCGGAGATGTGCTGGTAGACCTGGAGGAACCGCATCTGAGCCTCGTAGGGCTCGTAGCCGTGCAGCTGGACACCGAGCGGCTCGAGGCTGTCCGAGGACCAGGCGTGGCCAGACGGCAGCAGGACCTGGCGCCGCTCGTCCGTGATGATCCTCGCGTCCCACTCCTTGACGATCGGCGGCACGTCGTGCGAGAGCCCGGCCCAGTCCCGGATCACCCGGTCGTTGAGCTTCTCCATCGCGACGAGCTCGGGGAAGAGGTGCTTAATCGGCCGCGGCACGTCCGGCAGGTAGGTCTCGGAGCCGTCGTGCATGAGCATCTGGAACTGCGTGGCGACGGGGAGGCCCTCCTGTCTGGCCTTCAGGGCCAGCGTCACGCAGTGCTCGGCGACGCTGTAGAACTTCGCCGTATGCCCATTGTACCGACACTTGTAGCCCAGCGAGTGGGCGATGTCGAAGATCGTGACGTCCTCCATCCGCGGGTCCGCCGCCCAGAACTTCCGACCGGTGTAGGTCTCGAGCCAGGGGTTGGTCGCCGGGTCCGTGGAGCCGATGCGCTCCTCAGTCATCGCAGCTTGCTCCCGAAGACATGGTCCCAGAGGGTCGTGCTCACCCCGAAGTTGCGGGTCGCGTAGATGTGGTGCCCCTCGTGATGCTTGACCAGTAAGTAGGGCAGCCAGCCCGGACGGAAGTGGGCGCAGTGGTGGACGTAGAGGTACCAGGCATATGCCAGGAGGACCCCGCAGGTGAACGCTCCTCCCGCGAGTAGGTAGACGACGGCGAAGCAGAGCCAGATGCCCCAGAAGATGTGCTCGATCGGGTCGTTCGGCCTGGCGTGGTGGAGACGATGCTGCGTCGGCGCGAGGTCGTGCAGGACCCAACGATGAACGGCGTACTCGGCCAGCGTCCACGACACGATGCCGCCCAGCACCAACCCCGGCACCTCGTCCCACGGGAACAGGTTGCCAGTCAGGAGCACGAGGCCCAGGACGGGCGCGAGGAGCATCTCGCCGTAGTAGGTGAGGAACTTCACCATCAGTCGATCTCCGCGAAGTTGGCCGTGCGCCAGATATCCTGGATCAGCGTCTGCGTGTTCGGCTTCGGTTCCTTGTAGTAGCTGGCGCAGAGGTCCCTGATCTGCTTGAAGGCGTCACGGGCCTTCCTGGCCCACTTCGCCTTGGCGTTGTCGCCCTCGCGCTTCTTCACTTGCGATACCTCTTGCCCCGCCAGCCCTCGGCCGCGACCGGGACCAGATTGTCGTTCGACACCCAATCAGGTAGCGCAGCCATCATCTGCTCGAACTCCCGCACGTCGCCCTTGTCTTCGTCGCACTCGGCGATGAGTTCGTCGTGGACCGACAGGAGCATCTCGTACAGGCCCGAGGCGTCGCAGCGCAGCATCGCCTCGCCCATGAGGTCCCGGGCCGTCGCCTGGGTCACGTTCTCAGCCAGCGATCCGCCGTAGGTCACCATGCGGACGTACTGCTTCGTCTTCTGGTCGACGCCCGTGAAGAAGATCGACGGCTTGTCCTGTATCTCGTACTCGCTCGGGTTGTCGATCGTCTTCTCCGCCATCCTGGCGCTGATCTTCGCCCGCTCGTAGACCGACGGCATGGGCTCGTTCGGCTTGACCCGGACGCGGATCGTCGCCTCCTTGCCCTGCTTGGACGTCGCCGACCAGGTCACGTTCCGCGATATGGAGACGGTCGGGAAGTGGTAGGACAGCAGGCGGCCGGATGGCAGCTGGCAGTGCAGGAACTCGCCCACGAACTTGTAGGCCACCATCCGGCACTGCACCTTCTTGCCCTTGTTCTGGATAGCCCACACGGCGGCCTCGTTGAGGTCGTCCCAGAAGCTGGCGATCTTGGGGAACGAGACCTCGCGGTATGTCTTCACCACCTTGTAGAAGAAGGAGCGCGGCATGTTGATCGGCGGGTCCTCCGCCGCGCACTCGTCGTCGAACTTCTCCGCGCCCATCTGGAAGCCGAGGCCCAGGATCGCCTTCTTGCCCATCTGGCGGAGCACCGGCCACTTCGTCTTGATCTCCTCGATGAGCGCCTTGTTCGTCGGGTCCCGCGCCAGGCGGTCGATGTAGGAGATGAACTCCTGCTGCTCCGGGTCGTTCCTGTAGATGTCGCCGGCCATCTTGAGGTAGACGTCCTGACCGCTCCGGAAGATGTCCAGGGCGTCCTGATCGTCCGCCAGCCACGGCAGGACGCGCGCCTCGATCGCAGCGTAGTCCGCCACCATCAGGTCCTTGCCGGGGGCGGCGATCAGCGCTCCGCGCGTCGCCTTGGCCAGCGCCTTCATCGTCGAGCCGAACAGTATCTGCAGCCGGACCGGGTCCTGCTTCAGTATCTGGTCCCACGCGAACTGCATGTCCTTCGAGAAGCCGCGGAGGAAGTTGTGCGGCTGGACGCCCTTGCCGGCCCACCGCCCCGTCCTGGCGGCGCCGTAGTACATCATGAGGTCGCGGATGCGGTCGTCGGTCCAGACCATGTCGAGCATCTGGGCGTACTTCGTCGTCGAGGTCTGGTTGACGTCGACGCATATCTCCATCGCCTCGTAGACCAGCTTCCCGGTCTCGGTCGAGAGCAGCCGCTCCTTGTTGTTGACCAGCATCTCCTTGATGTGGTCCGCCTGCGTGTTCTGGATGGCGAAGTCGTTGTCGTTCGCCCACCTCCTCAGCTTGATGCGGGACGAGCCCTTCGGCACCGCGCCGCCCGTGATCTCCCTGAGCCGGCCGTTCAGGCGGTCAGCCTCCTCCGTCGCCATGTCGATCGCCACCCTGGCCCCGGCGACGTCGCAGGTGATGCCGCGGAGGTTCATCCGCTGGTCCATCTGCCACATCTCGAGCTCGCGGGGGCGCATCTCGCGCAGAGACCCGGACAGGCTGTGCTCGGCGTCGACGTCGTCGCAGCAGTAGGCCCACGTCGTGCGGAGGTCGTTCGGGTCCTCGTTCCACGGGATGTCGTTGACGTCCAGGGTGCCGAGCTCGACCTGCGCCAGGAGCGAGGCGATGTCCTTGGCCTTGTACTTCGGCGGCAGCTTCGAGACCCGGAGCATCACCTTCTTGCCGTCCATGTTCTTGCGGATCGGCGTGCGTAGGGCGTCGCATGCTCCCTCGAGGGAGCGCGGCAGGGCGAACTGAGCGGCCTTGGCGGCGGAGCACCGCAGCTGCTCGAGGCCGAGTATGGGGAACTCCGGGAACTCGCTGCGGAAGCAGGCGTTCCACATGTTGTACTCGAAGCCGGCGTTGTGCGCCTCGACGAGCCCGCCCTTCAGGATGTGGTCCGCGAGGTCTTGCGGGAACGGGGACTGCTTGATGCCGACCTTGGGGTGGCCGCGGTGCCACAGCTTAGTCGGGCCGTCGTTGATCTTGTAGGCGAGGCAGTAGACCTGGGTGGTGGGGCAGCGGGAGTACACGAAGGCGCCGACCCCGATGTCCCGCAGCGAGCGGCTCTCGAAGTCGATCGTGGCCTTGTCGACGTGGAGGACTGTACGTTGGGCCGAGGACGTCACACCATGTCCAATGCTCGCAGGTAGGTATCGAGGATCGTGTCGCTCTCGGCCCGCTCGTTGGCGTCCTGGCGGCGGAGCTGGATGACGCGCTTCATCACCTTGACGTCGAAGCCGTTGCCCTTCGCCTCGGCGAAGATGTCCCGCTTTTCGTCATTGAGGGTCTTGATATCCTCGTTGACGCTCTCGATCCTCTCGATGTAGGCCTTGAGGACCGCCTTCACGTTCGCGTTCGGGGCCGTGTCCGCCGTCGTCATACATTCCACTCCAGTAGCTGTCGGCCAGTGACATGGCCACGACGACGCTGATGAGCACCGCGGCCGGCGGAGACAGGATGAACAGGATAGTCAGCGGCCCGGCCAGGGTCGCTAGGTCGTGCTTCAGCCCCGTAGGTACGCGCGACATCCGATGAAGCTCCGGGGGTCAACGCCCTTGTTCCGACGTCGGGCGAGCATGTACTGGTTCTGCTCATAGTTGGTGAGTGAGACCTGGGACAGCACCGCATCCCTGTACCGCTCATTCTCCTCGAGCCGGTCCTTCTGCTTGTCGGTCAGCTCGGGAGGCGTCTCGGTCTTCGGGTAGGCCGCGTGGATGCGCGACTGGACGAACCTGGTCGTGAAGCCGCCGAAGACAGCATCCTTCGGATAAGTCAGGGAGCGGCTCTTCCGCCCCGCCATGTCGGCGAGGTTCACCATCGTGAAGGCGAGCTGGGCTCGCTCCCGCAGCTGACGCTTGAACGTCGCCGGCAGGTTCGCCATCAGGCTGAGCGAGTGGCGGGGGTCTTGGTGCAGTGGGATGCTGATTGTCATCCCTCGAGTATGCGTCAGGCCGCTCGGGTCCTGTCGCCCTCGAGGGGCTCGCGTTCGTCGACCAGGTCGATCCAGAGGAGGCCGAGCTGCCTCTCGGCGAGCTTACGGGCGACCTTGGCCCTGAGCTCGCGCTCCAGCCTGGCCATTTCCAGCACTATGTCTTCGTGGATGTTGCTCATGGCCGGACAGTACCGGCCGGGGTGCTAACGAAAGACTAAGGGGAGACCATCGCTGGCCTCCCCCTCATCGGTCCTGACGGTCTAAAGTCGATCGCTCAGGACGTGACCTTGACGGCAGCGGCCACGAGATGCGACAGGGTGTAGAGCACCATGGAAACGCCAGCGCAGGCGATCGTGAACGCGATTGCGAGTTGGATGCAGGTCTCGGCCATGCGGCCCTCCGGTTGGAATGAGCGGGACCCAATTCTGACACGAGGCAGGGTCCCTAGTAGCCCATCGTCTTAGCTCATTCAGGCCGCGACGCGGAAGTCCTGAGCCGGGGTGTTGTCGTTGGCATCTAGTTCATGGCCCTATGACGCGAGCCACTCCGGCGACCTACTCTCTCCCTGTCACAGCCAGTCGATCCTGTTTCGCCCCCATCAAGGATGCACGCCAATGTGCCCTGCTAGCTCGGGCCATCTCCGTCGGCGAGTGGGTCCAGTCGGAGGACCTGCTCTTAGCACAGCAGCCGAACTAACTGCCGTATGAGCACCGACGAGCGTGCATCCGTGGTGGAGGCGCCGGGTACTGCCCCCGGGTCCTGAACTGCTATGTTCGAGCATCGAACAGTCGCGAGATGTGAATACGCCGCCCAAAGGGGCAGCGTATACCAGCGTTCAGGCCTTGGTCTCGTCTAGTGGGTCGCGCTTCTTCTTGAGGCTGTCCTCGATATGGGCATCGAGGTCCCTCCACCTTGGAAGGTTGGAGGCCTTGAAGTATCGACGGAGGTCGTCGTAGTGATCGGAGACGCCGTAGCCGACGGTCTTGCCCATCCTCCTCGCGCTCGTGTTGAAGATGAAGGACTCCCTCGCCGGCCACGAGGCCTCGATGAGCGACCGCCTGGCGTCCTCCGACATGTGGGCGAGGCACCGCTTCTCGATCTCCGCGTAGTCGAGATTGAGGCCGTGCCACTTATCAGAGACGAGGTCGGTCTTATCCACCTTGAAGTGGAGCTCCACCTTGCCGTCCACCTTCTCGGGACGCTTGAGCGTTGGCCAGCTGATCCTAGCCGGTGGAGAGATGAACCGCTTGTTGCCCTCGTGATCGCAGATCAGAGTGCCAGCAGCCCAATCAGTGGGTCCGCGCCCGTAATCGAGGCCACCTCCAGTGACACTGCCACCGGAGGCGTAGGTCTCGATGTCGAGCGAGACTACTCCCCCGAGGTGTCGTCCTCCTCGATCTTGCGGCTGATGAGCGTCGGACCCGGGACCTCGATGACCTCGACGACCTGGACGACGAACAGCTTGCGCGTCGTCGGGTTGCCCTTGCCGTCGACGGACTGGTTGATGAGCTTCCGCGCGTGCTTGGCGGCCTCGGCCTGGGTCTTCTTCCAGGTGCGGCCGAAGCTGTTGCTGACTGACGGCCCGATGACGCAGAAGGCCGCGACGTCGGCCACGCGCATCTCGGTCCCGCTCGCCGGGATCAGGTTGTCTTCGGTCTTGTTGCCTACGGTATCCATGGTGGTCTCCTTGCTTCGTGGGTGGTTGCGGAAGATGAAGTCGTTGTCCTCCATCAGCTTTCACCGCCGATGGATTGATCGTCGGCCACCTTGAGGCGGCGTAGCACCGCCCTGCCGAAGTCGACGATCTGCTTGCGATGCGATGACCAGCGACAATGCGGGAGAACAGCGAACTCGTCGATGACGGCCTGTCGCACATCCTCGCTGGAGTGCCGTCCTCGGAAGGTCGACTGGAGCCGCCTGTTCTCCGCGACGAGCCTGTTGTTGTCGCGCTCGGCCTTACGCGCCAGGTTCAGCCGACGGACGATCTCCTCGGCGTTGTCCTTGTCCTTGGACGTCGCCATGGTCTTGCACTTGACGATCGAGTAGGACGTGCCGCCGTTGATCCCGTTGCGAAACTCGAACGGCACGACCTTGAACCAGTGGCCATCGTTGCAGAGCTCGTGGTGCTCCGCCTTCTCGGCGCAGCTCATCTCGCGCAGCTCCTCGCATTCGCAGATGCAAGTGTGGCGACGGCACAGCGAGCATTTTCCCTCGTGGCAGCGCAGCATGACGACTCCCTTGAAATGCAACCGGCCAGTGTTCCATCGAGCCACCGGCCGATCCTAGACGAGCTCCCGACGCTCACGCACCTGATGGAAACGTTCGGTCCTTATGCCTCGCTTGCCCCTCAGCGTACTCCAATAAGTGAAAGGCCCCAGCTTTCACTGGGGCCTCACACTAGACGTCCGAAATGACGAGGGGTCGGGTCACGCCATCGGGTCGTCGTCGTCCATCGGCGCACTGCCTCCACCGGCATCCGGGAAGACGTCGTCGACGTTGTCGCCGAAGTCCTCCTCGGCCGCGAGGCGCCCGCTGAAGTTCTCGCCCTCGCCCAGCTTCTGGATGTTGTGCAGGCCGAACGCGACGCCCTTGCCCTTGTTCTCGTAGGCGAAGGCGCTGATCGACGCACGGGCCCAGCAGCCTGGGTACAGGTCCTGCTCGAGGACGACCGCCTTGTTGCGGTCGATCACGCCAGGGGCCTGCTTGGAGGACGCACTGAAGAAGATGCAGCCGGGGCCGTAGCCGTCGAGGTGCGCCTTCTCCTCGCCCTTGCGGAAGGGCTTGCGGAAGTTGTCCGGGAGCTCCTTGAGGGGCTTCTTGAACTTCTCCATCGCCGCCTCGTTGGCGATACGGCCGACGTCCTTCCAAGCGAGCTTGTGCTTCTCGTTGAAGTCGGCCGGGTAGAACAACATGACGAGGGAGTACTTCGGCTCGCCGCCCTGGTAGCTCGAGGGGCGATACACGTTCGGGAACGACACCCGGAACGGCGGGGTAAACACTGCCTTACGTTCAGCCACTGTGGGCCTCCACTGTTTAACACCTCTTGCTGAGGCGAGCGGACCTTACGCCTTCTCGCCGTATTCGTCATACCTGCGAGGCACCCTCGCCCACTGGTGCCCTAGGCCCATCGCGACTGACCTGGTCGGCGAGACCACCCAGTCGTCCTCCCAGTCCGTCCTGGTGCCGTGGGCAGCTTGTATCTCGGCCAGGATGCGCTCGCGGGTCTTGCCGTAGGCGATCGTGCGATAGCCGTCGCCCTTGCGGTAGAACTCGACCGAGCTCTCGAAGTTGCTGTCGCCGGTCAGTCCGGGTCCTCTGCTCATATTCCTGTTCCCTGCACGTAGCAATAGACATTCGAGAGGTCACCGTGCCCGATGAAGATCACACCGTGGCCCGTCGGGTTGCCCTTGTCGTGCTTCAGCTTCTGGCTCGGCACGTGGACCCAGGTCCCGCTCGGTATGTGCGGGCGGCCGAGCATCTCGTCGTCGCGCTCGTCCTGTATCTTGACGTAGGCCTCGCCGTTCACGACCTTGACCTCGTCCGCCCAGTAGGCGTCGGCCAGGCCACAGCAGGACATCGACGGATTGTCGGGCCGCATCAGCGACATGTACCAGTCGTTGTGCTCCGGGTGGTGCGCGTCGTGCGGACGGGCGGGCACGTGGAGGCCGATCAGGATGCCCAGCCCGAGCCCTATAGCGAGTAGCAGCCTCATCCTGGTATCTCCATCGCGTCGTCATCGTCGCTCGGGAAGGCCGCGGCCGGGTCGATCTTGACCTCCTCGCGCGGGTCGCTCTCTGGGGCTACAACCAGCGGCCCCTCCGGCTTGTACGTGATCTTCTTCAGCACCACCTTGGCGTCCTTGCCCAGCTTCTCCATCTGCGGCAGGGTGAGCAGCTTGGCCGGCTGCGGCGGATGGTACATCATGTCCTCGGTCAGGAGCGCCTCCTCCTTCAGGAGTCCGACGATCTCGGCCTCCTCGATGGGATCACCCTGCGACCAGAGACCTTCGGGGTGGTCCTCGGCGTGTCCGTAGCGCCTGTAGGTCCTGCCGCGCACGAGCTTGAAGCCGCCGACCCGGCGTCCCTGGTGGAGCTCCCGGCCGATCGCACCGTCGACGGCCTTGTTCAGCGCGTCGAGCATCGGCATCCACGCGGCGAGCTTGGCCAGCTGCTCGAGGTCGGTCGGCGCCTGTATGATCTCCGGCGGGTCGTCGAAGTCCATGCGCGCCAGGTCCTGCGTCCTCTCCCGGAACTCCTTGCAGCCGACCTTGGCGCGGCACCAGAGGCACCAGTCGCCCGCGTTGATCGGCGCGTTGTGCTTCTGCGTCTCGTTGGCCAGGTCGACGAGCTCGGCCTGGAAGTCGAGCAGCTGCTGCCTCGTGTAGCGTGCCGGACGGATCGGGCCGTCCTTGTGGGCGAGACGCGGCTGGACGATCTCCATGTCCACGCCGTCGGCCTCGGGGTGCTCGTGCAGGATCAGCACGGCGTAGATCATCTGCTGCGTGTTGTCCTCGACCTCGACGGACACGCCCGCCCCATACTTGAGGTCCTTCAGCTTGATCCAGTTGTCCATGGCGAGCATGTGCCAGTCGGCCGTGCCGCCCATGAGCGGGTGCAGCCAGCTGCCGTCCATGTAGCGCTCGGTCTCGAACGGCAGGGGCTCCTCGCCGAACACGGCGGACATGTCGGCCGACTTCTGCCACTCCTGGCGGCAGCAGTTGACGAACATCATCACGGCCCAGCACTTGATCTCGGTCAGCTCGCCGTTGCCCTCGCCGTCGACGACGTCGAAGCGGGTGTAGCCCTCCCGTGCGAGGCGCTCCTCGAGCTTGCCCTGCTCCTTGACGGAGGGCGGGACGAGCTTCGTCTCCTTCTCCTCGTGCACCCACACGCGACCGCCGACGTAGTCCTCGGCGTCCTTGCCGGTCGTGAGGCACCAGTCGGACAGGGCGTGAGCCCCAGTCCCCTGCTGCGCGAAGATGGACGACGTACCCTCAGGGTAGTCCTCCTCGCGGCGAATGCTGCCGGGACAGTTGATCCACTGCTTCGAGCCGGAGGCGGAGAGACGAGCGTGCTTGGCCATCAGAATGTCACCGATGCTGTCAGGACCGCGGCTGCAGCCCAGTAGATTGTCCGGCGGAAGTCGCCGTCGTACAGGTACACTGCACTCGCGCAGGCCGACATCGCGATCATGATAACGGGGAAGACCCTAGCCATGATAGATGTTCCAGAGTGTGCCGGCGACGAAGCACAGCGAGCCTGCGAGGTAGAACCAGTTAGCCACTGCGGTGCCTCAGGTTGTCGGGGTGAATGGTGATGAAGGTGCCGTCGTCCTGGCGGACAACGGCGTACAGGACGTCGTAGGAATACTCGGGTCGCTGGTTGTCTGGCATCTCGCGCATGACGACGAACTGGAGCAGGCGGCCAGTGTAGGTGTTGTCCTGGCCGTTGGCGCCCTTCCACTTCCACTCGACTTGGCCGAGGTCACTTGTCGTGGTCACTGTGCCTCCAAAATCGATAGCCGACGCAGCGCTGGCTGAGCGACTTCATGGGACGCCACTCGCCCTCGCAGACCTGTATGGCCTTGTGTGGCTTGCGGACGGGCAGGCCGATCAGCTCGGAAAGGCCGATGCAGGAGATAGTGTCGTTTGTGGGCACCATGCCGTTGACATCGTCAGGCACTGGCTGTGACCTTCGGCTTGAGTGTGATGCCGCTCTCGTCCAGGGTGCGCAGGACGCCCTCGGCCAGGAGGACCTGTTCGTACTGCGTGTTCAGCACGTGGACCCTATGGGTCTCTTCGTCCAGCTCCCGGCGATGATAGACCACTTGGCTCTGTGCGTGGATCAACCGCTTCTGGAGGTCAACCGCCAGGCGCTTTAGGTTCTGGCGCGTCTTGTCGTGGTTCTGTTCGGCCATTGCTACCTTCCCTGAGACAGGCCCTCGCCTGCTCTATCTCCGCGTCGCTCGCGCCGCACCGTCGGGCCAGCTTCTCGGACCTCGCCTGTCCCATCACCCGGGACGCGGCTTTGACGCCCTCGCAGCTGCGTTCGTACTTCAACAGTGCCTTGCAGTACCACGGCACGTCCGCCTTCGCGGTCCCAACCAGGCAGAGCATGATGACACCGAGGGCGACGTAGAACCAGAACGTCGCCCAGCTTTGTCTGAGCCGCTGCTGCCGCTCGAGGTGGCGCCTGTAGTTACGAAAGATAACGTGAGGCATTGAAGCTCCCCCGGCGTTCGATCATCTTGTCCATGAAGTCTGCCTGCATCTGGTGCAGCGCGCCGTGCGCCTCGCCCCACTCGGTTGCGAAGGCCAGCGGCTTCCAGTTCCACTTCTTAGTGAGCGGGTCCTTGACCGCCTGCTCGATCCGCAGCCTCCCTGGCTCGAGCTCGATGAGCCGGAAGAGACGGGACAGTCCAACGGATACGGTCCGGGCCATCACCACTCCGCGATACTGGCTTGTTCGTCGAGCTTGACCTCCGTGGCTGAGGCCCAGAAGCCATAGCCCGCTGCCACAGCGTCGTTCGCAGCAAGGGCCCACTCAGTGTGAACACGAGCGCCGAAGCCGCGGCCGTCAATCTGGAACTGGTACCGTCGGACAAGCACACCCTCCTCAGTGTTGGTCGTCATCGTAGCCCTCCGAGAATACCTTCAGGCTCTTCCGCAGGTCGTCGTTCTCCCACGCCACACGGATGAACTCGTTGATCTGCTCCACCGTGCCGAGGATCACCATCTTGCGGTTCCACCAGCTGAAGCCCTCCTCCAGCTCGCAGCCGGAGCGCTTGACTGTGTCGCGAATAGCCCCGCGAAGCAACGGACGTGCCCACACAGTTATGTGCGGACGGCCGACGAAGCCGGGAATGAGCGAGAGCGTGAACGGGACGTCACTCGGCATCGATCACCACCAGAGCGTCGACGAGCGCGAGCCTGATCTCGTGCAGCGTGGCTTGCCGCGGCTCGGCGTCCACCCAGTTCCCCGTCCGCCAGAAGACATTGGCGTGGTCCGGGTCGGGCCGTCGTACGCGCTCGTTGATGGTGATCGTGCCGTCGGCGTAGCGGCTCTCATGCACCTCCTCCGCATGCTGGCGGTAGATCATGCCTGCCCGATAGACCTCCGCGGGATAGTCGACGAGGCGGGTGGTCTCGGCGTACCCAGCCGGTCCTCCGCCCTCGCCGGTCTTGATCCGCATGTGCTGGTAATCCAGGCCCCCGGGGTCGCTGTCGAAGGTCCGACGGTAGCGGATGTTCGTGAAGGTACCGGCGACGACCAGGGACGTGAAGTCCCACGGGTGGTCGTGGATAGTGGACACGTCTGGCACGGCCATCGCGGAATGCCAGAGGTTCAGGCGCCAGACCTTGGCCTCATCGAGGTAGGTCCGCAGCATGCCGAAACCCTGCACGGACCACAGGTGGCCAGGGCGATTGCCGTTGAGTGTGTCCTCGACGATCGAGCGGATAAGGGCGCGCGTCGCCTTGAAGGCGATGTTGCTCGGAGGAAATGCAGTCATAGCTGTCTCGAGCTCCCCTCGATCTGTTGGTTGGACTTGACGATCCTGCCCCGCAGCGCGTCGTGTATCTCGTAACTGGCGGGCACGCCGATGGAGTTGAGTATCATACGCTGCGCATCCATGATGTCGATCTGGTTGCGGATCACCGTGACGAGCAGGTCCTGGGTCTCCCAGTGTGTTCCTCTGCGGGGCTCACGCGGCATCCTTCACCTCCTCGACCTTCTTGGCGCGGGGCTTCTTCTTGATTGCGGTCTTGGCGACGATGTCGCGCCGGCTGACGATCATCCCCAGGGGGATGGTCATGGTGTTGCCGACGACGTCCTCGTCCAGGTCCTCGTTCGATACCGACGTGGCGACGGACACGAACTTGTCGGTCTCCTTCACCAGGAAGCCGACCGTGATGACCTGCTCGGGCTCCGTGATGTCCTTCACGGCGACCCACGTCTCGGAGTTCGAGGACGCGTCGTCCCAGATGATCTCGACGAGCTTGTACGGGGGTCGATAGCCGCGGGGCTTCGACGTGCGTGTGACCTTCGCCTTCCTAGCCATGCTTGCGACCCTTCTTGAACTCTTCCCAGAAAGCGACGGCCCAGATCGCCCACCAAAGCAGCATGATGAACGCCACCTCGTCCCAGGTGAAATGCTTCCAGCCCCTGCGGCGGTTGGTCTGCTCGCCCACCACGCAGCTCAGCGCGCCGAGCAGCAGGTACAGTTCAAGCCAGAAGAGCCAGCTCATCTAAATCTCCTTGACCCAGAACAGGGTCTCCTCGGCCCACGGACGCTCGGGCGTCACCATGCGGAAGCCCGCCCGTATCATGTTGTTCGACGACGCCACGTTCTCCATGTGTGTCTCAGTCACAAAGTGTGTCCAGTCGGTCGACGACTTGGCCCTCGACACCCTCTCATTCATCATCTGCTGCTGCAGGCCGCGGCCGCGATACGCGGGGATGACGGCCGCGCGCTTGAGGTAGCCGACGCGCGGGAACGGGTGGAACGGCACCATGCCCGCAAAGCCCACGAGCTGCAGGCCGTCGTGCGCGAGCCACCAGAAGCCCTCCTTGAGGTGCCGCGGCTTGAGCGCCACGAAGTCGTCCGGGAACAGGCCGTTCAGCCGGTTGACCTCGTCGGCGTACCTCTCGCCGCTGACCTCGGTCAGCTTAACTGTGCCCGCCGTCTTCTCGATGTAGTCCAGCGCCGTCGTCGTCATGCCTCCTCCGCGATCTCGAACGTCAGCCACGGCTGCTCCCCGCCGAGCGTGGTGATGTGGTAGCCGCTGCCGACGAGCTGGCCGTCGTCGTTGAACGCGGGCTGCACCTCGGCGAAGCCGCGGCGGACCAGGGACCTGACCGCTCGGGCCGCGACCGTGCGCGTCACGTTGAGGGTGACGGCGATGTTGTACTTCGTATATAGGGTCTCCCGGCTCTCGTGCAGGAGCTGCAGCACGTCCCTCTCGGTCTTGGTCACCGTCGTCATCTCACGAGCTCCTCGTTCCTCATCAGGCTCAGGCGCTCGTTCGCCGATAGCATCCTGTTGGCCCACTCCGGCAGGCCCTTGACGTCGAAGTCGACGTGCGCGAGCGTCGCACTCTTGACCCTGGCGTTCAGCTCCTGGACCAGGTGCCAACGCCACTTGTCCGGGGTGATGTGCTTGAGACGGGAGCTGACGTCCTGCATCCACGGCCATAAGTGGTGCGGCGGCATGGACACGAAGACCTTGCCCCTCGAGGGGAACTGGACCTCGCGGTGGTGGGAGTGGCAGCGCACGATGGTCTCGCAGTCGGCGTGCAGTTGCACGGTCGTCGGCTGTCGCGCCGTCCTGTGTGGCGTGACGCCATACTGGCTGCGCTCCATCACGATCCCGCCGTCCCTCTCCATGAGGAACCAGGACCGATGGCCGATCGCCGCGGGGCAGTGGCGGCGGATGGCGTCGTAGTCGTCCTGCGCGAACTTCAGGACGATGCGGCCAGTGTGGACCCCGACCTCGCACCTCATGGCTTCACCCTATACTCGCCGTGGAAGGAATGTTTGTAGTGTGCCGTGGTGCGGGTGTCCTCGCGGCGGAACTGCTCGAGGGTGGCCTCGACGCGGTCGAGCGGCACGTCGCGGATGTCCCGCCAGTTCTTCTCGTCGCTCCACTTGAGCTGGATCGTCGCGGTCTGTGGCTTGCAGCGCGCACACTGGACCCGGCACTTCGGGCCGTTGAACTCAGAGCTCTCGCACGCGAAGTCCTTCACGACCGGACCCTCTGCTTCGCGTCGACCGGGCCCCTCTCCCATCCGTAGTCCCACTCCTGGATCAGGAACGCGACGAGCTCGTACTGCTCGAAGGTCATCGTGTGCGACGGCGTGGGCTTGCGGATCACCCAGTCCTCGCCGACCGTGAAGCCCTGGCTCTCGAGCACGTCCTCGGGCCCGGCGCAGTCGATGTCGCCGAACCACTTGACGATCAGGGCACGGCGCTCGTCCGTGGTCGATGGCATCGTGGAACCTCCTGCGATTTCGATGAAGTGATGGCGCTCAGCGCGCCATCTTCTCCACCCAGTCAGCGTCCGCCGTCGTGAACGAGGGGAGCCCAGTGTCGGGGCTGTAGGGCTGGGACTTCGGCCGGCTGGTGCGGAGGGTGTCCTCGCCGTTCACGATGCGGCGCTTGATCTCGTTGCGCAGGTACGCGACCGCGACGACGAGGTTGGACACGTTCGAGCCGTAGTGGCGGAAGCCGCTCCAGTCCTGGGGGTAGAAGGCGCCCTGCGCGATGCGGATCGCGGTGTCGAGGTCGTAGTCCGCCATCGCCGTCAACTCGACGAGGGAGAGCTGTGCCTGCGCAGCCTTGAGCATCTGGCCCTTCGTGGCGTCGGCCCGCTCGTTGCCCTTGCCCCACATGGCGTCCTGGAGCGCCACCTCCTGCGCGATGAGCGCGTCCGCCAGCACGGCGGCCTTGTCGATCTGGTGCTCGAGCCCGTAGGGCCCACTCTCGTTCTTCAGGTCCAATGGAACCTCCTGGTCGTTGGATGAAAGGGGTGGCGGGCGGGCCAATATGGACTAGCAACCCCGTCCAGAACCCGCCCACCTGACCGTCGGCTAACGAGGCCGACGGCCCTGCCTGCTGCTTAATCGGCGAGCTGCTCCTGGCACTCGACGAAGACGTCCTCATAGTACTGGGGCTTGAGGTCGGTGAAGGCCTTGGCCCCGCCGCCCTTCTCCTTCAGGACCTTGAACGCGGCGTCGCGGCCGTTCTTGTCGATCAGGTCGGAGAGGATCTTACGGGTGTCCTTCTCGGTGTACTCGCGCTTGGCCGGCGCGTCGCCGCCGAGCGGGTCGAGCGGGTCCGAGGCCGCAGCGGCCTTGTCCTTGGCCTCCTTCTCGGCCTTCGCCTTGGCCTCCTTCTCGGCCTTGGCCTTCGCGGCCTTCGCCGCCTTGTCGTCGGCGGGCTTGGTCTCGGTCGACGTCGTGGTGGCGGTCGTCTTCGTGGTCTCGGTGCGCGGCGCGTCGTTGCCGGACTTCGCAGCAGCGATCACCTCGAGGGCGTCTGCGATCCGTTCGATGAGCGCGAGGAGCTTCTCGAGCATGATGGGTCTCTCCGGTTCAGGGTTCAGTCAGTGGGCCCTTGTGCCATAGAGGGGCAGTTCCAGTGGCCCCTCGACCCGCCGTCGTTAGCCCCGCATTAGCCATCTTCCCCTTATAGACTTTACTTCCCAGTACGACGGTGTATACTGGGAAACGTGAGGCGCTGGTAACAACGCCGACGACGCCCTCGGGCCTCAAGCCTGCAAGATGCCGGCGCCTCACACTGAAGCAGGAGAGACAGATGCGGATCAAAAGGCAGCAGGACATGATCGACCGCGGCGAAGTGGTCCCGGTCAAGACCGTCAAGGGCCGGACAGTCCGCGGCGTTTCCTACTTCGAAGAGACCGAGCTGCTGGTCAGCCCGGAGTTCGCCAAGCACCTTATCGAGCAAGGAGACGTCACCCCATGTTAGTCATCTACAAGCACACCTGTCTGGCCCCGAAGCCCTACGCTGTAGACGTCGGGAACACCCAATGGAAGAACGGGGTGGCCGAGGCCGCGAGCCTGTTCTCCCAATATAGCGAGCCGCAACATCCGTCCGCGTCCGTCTGGATCGTGCCGGGGACCGAGGAGAGCTGCAATGGATAAGTTCGAGCTGAACGTGAGCTACAACGGCCACCACTACTGCCGCATCGCTATCCCCGAGACCTCCGAGGAGCTCGCGAAGATCAAGTGTGCCGTCATCCGCCGCAAGTTCGGGACGGACTACGAGGTCTCGCTCACGGCCACGCGGTCGGTCGGGCGCTTCATCGAGTTCTGACCCAGTCCACCATCCGACCCTAGGAGGCGACGCGACGGTTGTTCGCGGGCGCCTCCTCGTGCTATCTGTGTCGGCCAGATTGCCAGCGGAGGTAGGATGACCGACAACCCAACGAAGGCCCAGCTCGCGGCGAAGTACGCCGGCTGGGGCTGGAAGGTGTTCCCGATCCAGCCGGGGACGAAGGACAGGCCACTGGTGAAGTGGGGCAGCGAGGCCAGCGACGACCCAGCCGTCGTCGCACGCTGGTGGCAGAGGACGCCTGACGCCAACATCGGCGTCGCGGTCGGGCAGTCGGGGCTCGCCGTCGTCGACCTCGACAACAAGAAGGCCAAGGTCAAGGGCAAGCCGGACAAGCAGGGCTCGAAGCGCTGGCAGGAGCTGGAGCTGGACCACGGCGCCTGCCCCGAGACGCTGACGGCGAGGACGCCGAGCGGCGGCTTCCACCTGTACTTCAAGGGCCGGGTCGCCAACACGGTCGACCGGCTCGCAGACGGCGTCGACACCCGTGGAGCGGGCGGGATGGGAGGCTACGTCCTGGCCCCGGGATCGACGACCGATCAGGGCGAGTACTCCTGGTCGACGACGACCAAGGTCAAGCCCCTGCCGCAGTGGATCGCCGACAAGGCCGGCGAGCGCAAGGAGGAGCGCGTGCAGCGCTCGGACATCGAGGTCGCGGAGCTCGACACCGAGGCGGCCGTGTCCTGGGCCGTCAGGTGGCTCGAGGTCGACAGCAAGCCCGCGATCGCGGGGGAGGGCGGCAACAACCTCACGTTCCGCGTGGCCTGCGAGCTCCGCGAGAAGGGCGTGAGCCAGGACAAGATCGCCGAGCTGCTCAAGGAGTACTACTCGCCGCGCTGCGACCCGCCGTGGACGGACGAGGAGTGCGACACCTTCGCCAAGAACGCGTGGGCCTACGCCGGGGTCGTCGCGCCCGGAGGGGACAGCGCCGAGGCCCACTTCGGCGGGCCGAGCGGATGGGGCAGGGCGGGCGAGCCGCCGAGCATAGAGGAGTTCGCGAGCAGGGGCGCGCGCCCTTTGGCAGTCCTGAGCGACGCAGCCAAGAACGTCGGACAGACAAGGCCTTCTGGGAGTAGCCTCGAGGACGTCAGCTTCCGCGACAACTGGGTGTGGATCGCGCAGCAGCAGATATTCATGCGCCGCTCCGACAAGTTCATCGTCAACGAGAAGAGCTTCGACAGCCTGTTCGGCTACCTCGGCGAGAAGGGCAAGATCGCGGGCCAGATACTGTCGAGCAACGGCATGCTCCCCAAGTTCGAGACGCTCGCGTTCCTCCCGGGCAAGCCGGAGTTCGCGGGCCCTCTCTACAACACGTGGGTCAAGCCGGCGATCGAGCCCAAGGCCGGCGACACGGGGCCGTTCGAAGAGCACATGCTCCGGCTGCTGCCCGACGACGAGGAGCGCGCCGCCGCGCTCGACTGGATGGCGTGGGTCCTGCAGAACGAGGGGCTCAAGCCGAACTTCATGTTCCTCATGCAGGGCGAGCAGGGCTGCGGCAAGTCGTGGCTCGGCGTGCTGATGTCGAAGCTGGTAGACGAGAGGAACACGACCTTCCTGCGCACCGAGGACGTCGGCAACCGGTTCAACAGCTGGGTGCTGAAGACCAGGCTCGCCGTCGTAGAGGAGCTGATGGGCGACGACAAGCGCACGCTCGCCAACAGGATGAAGGCGCTCATCACCCAGGACACGATCACCGTCGAGCTGAAGGGCAAGGACCTGCTCACGGCGGCGAACAAGGCCGCGTTCATGGCCTTCACGAACCACCTGGACGCCCTGAGGCTCGAGAACAGCGACAGGCGCTACATGGTCTTCCGGACGCTCGCCCGGGGCCTCGGCACTCCGACCTCGTACTGGGACAGGCTGTGGCGCTTCCTCGACGGCGACGGCCCCGCCGCCGTCCTGGCCCAGCTCCTGGTCCGGCCCGTCGACCTGATGTGGGGCCTCGGCCGCGCGCCGCACACCAAGGCCCACGACCTGATGCGCCGCGAGGGCCTGCCCGAGCTGGAGCGCTGGCTCGCGGAGAACCTCGAGGACCGCAACCCGCCGTTCAACATGGACCTGGTCTGCGTGTCCGACGTCGAGCAGCACCTGCCGCAGCGGCTCCAGCGGATGAACGGCCTGCACAAGCTGATCCCGACCTTCCTCCGCGACGAGGCCAAGGCGACGAACCTCGGCGCGCACCGCGTCCCGGGGACGGCGACGAGCAAGAGGCTCTGGGCGACCCGGCGCGGCGAGCTCTACTCGCAGATGGAGCCGAAGGCCAGGATCGAGCGGTACATGAAGCAGCTGACGTCCGCCCCGCTATCGGCGGTCGAAGACTTCAACGACGACGTGGTCGGCGAGGCTGACAGCCAGGACGATCCGTTGGCGTGACAGGCCCGGAAGACCCGACCGACCCGCCGCTTCAGATAGCCGCTTCACGATCTGAAGCGGCTTTTCTCTATCCGGATCAAGGCACTTAGGCCTGTCCGCATCGCGCATCAGATACCTGCTGAGTTCGGTATGTGTGTGGCGTGTGTGCATGCGTATGTGTGTTATATGATGATTTATCTGATGCAGCGATGCAAGTAGGTCTATCTCGCTGATAACACTGAGCTTTCTCCGCATCGCATCAGATAAACTTGCATCAGATATCCGATGCAGCCAGCGTTGAAGGCTCGGTGGAGCCTCTGGCCTGGTCGTCGTGTCATGCCGCCCGTCGAGCCTCGTGCGCGTGCATGCGAGGGACCTCGCTCCAGGCGGCGGACCTCCGGCCTCTCAGCTTCCAACAGTCAGGGGGTTACGCCGGAGCCCGCGTCGTGGCACACAGTCTGTCCGGCCCTGCTGTGCTGAGGCCGCGACCGACACAGACACAAGGACGAAGGGCCGGCATGAGCAAGGCACCCTCGAACCAGCGCCTCTGCCAGGAGGCGCTCGAGAAGTACGTCACGATCATCGCCAGGACCGGCCGTCACGACATGGCCTCCGCGGCGGTCGGCGTCACGACCGACACCTCGATCAAGTGGCGCAACGCCTCCCGGGCGAACCCGAAGGACGAGCGCTTCCTGATGCGCGACCCGCTCGGCCTGGAGCCCGACAGGAGCTTCCACGCCGCGGTGGAGGACGCCTGGCGCGGATGGCTCGACACGCACGCCGAGGCGAAGCTGATCGAGATGAGCATGGGCTACCGCGACCCGATCGTCTACCAGGGCCGCCTCTGCTACGAGCAGGACACCACGCAGGACCCGCTCCTCGACCCAATCACCGGCACCATCTACTACCCGCCGAAGAAGGACCCGCTGACCGGCGAGCCGATCCCGCTCACGATCGAGCGCGTCGACACCGGCTCGCTGAAGTTCTTCCACGAGAAGCGCAACCCGAACTACAAGCCGAAGAGCGAGGTGGACATCACCTCCGGCGGCAGGCCGATCTTCTTCCCGGCCAAGTCGGCCAGCGTGGCCGACTTCATCAAGGAGGCGGGCACGGAGGTCGTCCACGTCAAGAAGCCGGACCCAGATGCAGCCGGCTGAGTCCCTCATCGACGGCCTGGCCTACGAGCGGAACGACGCGGGCATACTCATCCCCACGGTGGGCGAGCAGTCCGCGATATGGGCGCCGCAGCCCGGCTCGCAGCAGTGGTTCCTCCGCTGCCCCATCGAGGAGGTGCTGTACGAGGGGACGCGCGGACCCGGCAAGACGGACGCCGCGCTCATGGACTTCTGCCAGGACGTCGGCGTCGGCTGGGGCTCGGACTGGGCCGGCGTGCTGTTCAGGCGGACGTACCCCGAGCTGCAGGACGTCATCCAGAAGTCGCTGCGCTGGTTCAAGCAGTACATGCCCTCGGCCCGCTACAACGAGAGCATGAGCCAGTGGGTCTTCCCCGGCGGCGAGCGCCTGCTCTTCCGCCAGTTCGCCAAGCCGAGCGACTACTGGAAGTTCCACGGACACGCCTACCCGTGGATATGCTGGGAGGAGCTCTGCACCTACCCGGACGACGGCTGCTTCAAGTCCATGTTCAGCTGCTCCCGCTCGACACGCAGGGGGATGCCTAGGAAGGTCCGCGCGACGGCGAACCCGTACGGCCCGGGCCACAACTGGGTCAAGCTGCGCTACAACCTCCCCGTCCCGCCCGGCCGCATCGTCGGGCCGGTGGTCCAGGAGGAGGGCATGCCCGCTCGAGTGGCCATCCACGGCCACCTGGACGAGAACGTCATCCTGCTCTCCGCCGACCCGACCTACAAGGACAGGATCAGGGCCGCGGCCAGGAACCCCGCGGAGCTGGCCGCGTGGATGGACGGCTCGTGGGACATCGTGGCCGGCGGCATGATCGACGACGTCTGGTTCGAGGTCAAGGACCACTGCGTCGTCAAGCCGTTCGAGATACCGGCCGAGTGGCGGATCGACAGGTCCATGGACTGGGGCTCGAGCAAGCCGTCCTCGATCGGCTACTGGGCGCAGAGCAACGGCGAGGACTACTTCGACGCGGACGGCAGGCGGCGCAGCACGGTGCGGGGCGACCTGTTCCGCGTCGGCGAGGTGTACACCTGGACCGGGAAGCCCAACGAGGGTACCCGCGCGCTCAACACCGAGATATCCAGGCTGGGCGTGGAGTACGAGATCAAGCGCGGCTGGCGTACCGCCGAGGGCTCCAGGGTCAAGGCCGGTCCCGGCGACAGCCAGATGTTCAACACGAGCAACGGCACCGAGACCTCGGTCGCGGACGACCTGGCCAAGTGGGTCACCATCGACGGCGTCAGGTACAAGGGCCTGACCTTCGTCGAGACGGAGAAGGGCCCCGGCTCCAGGAAGCAGGGCTGGCAGCAGCTCCGCGAGTGGCTCGGCAACGTCCTGCCGGCCAAGGAGAAGGTCACCCTGCCCGACGGCAGGGTGGTCATGGTGCGGAAGAAGATACGCGAGAAGCCCGGCCTGTTCGTCTTCAACACCTGCAGGCAGTTCCTGCGCACGGTGCCGGTCCTGCCCCGCGACGAGAAGGACATGGACGACGTGGACACCGAGAGCGAGGACCACGTCGGCGACGACGTTCGATACAGGCTGAGGCAGGCCCGCAAGATCGCCGGCCAGCGCACATCACACGGGACGGGAGGATAGCATGGCGACGAACCAGGACCAGAGCGGACTGAGCCTCAAGGACAGGAGTGTGGGCTTCGAGACCCACCCGCTCTACAGGGAGCGCCTCGAGGACTGGGTCCTCATGGAGGACACGTACGCCGGCGAGCGGCGCGTCAAGGACCGCGGCACGACCTACCTGCCCGCCACGGCGGGGCAGCGGGCGGACGGCATGGTCAACTCCACGGACCAGGGCTACGTCGACTACCTCGCCTACAAGAAGCGCGCCATCTTCCACGACGTGGTCAAGGAGGCGGTGCAGTCCATGATCGGCGTCATGCACCGCAAGGACGCCATCATCAAGGTGCCCAAGCGCATGGAGCCGATGATAAAGCGCATCACTCCCGACGGCGAGGACGCGTGCAGCCTCCTGCGCAAGATCAACGAGCAGCAGCTGCTGAACGCGCGCATCGGCCTCCTCGTCGAGGTGCCGACTGGCAAGACGGTCGCCGAGGCCATGCCGTTCATCGCCACCTACGCGGCCAGGTCCATCATCAACTGGGACACCGGCGTCTCGGAGCAGGGCGAGCGGAGGATCGAGCTGGTCGCCCTGGACGAGAGCTCCTGGGAGCGCGAGAACACCTTCAACTGGAAGTTCGTCGAGAAGACCAGGCTGCTCATGAGCGACCCGGCGCAGCTCGTGGCGGGCGTCGAGCCCGCGAAGCCCGGCTACCTGGCGGCGCTGCTGCGCGACGGCAGGACCGAGCCCGCGGAGTCCGACTTCAAGGCGCCGAGCATCGGCGGCAAGACCATGGACGTCGTGCCCTTCGTGTTCGTGAACGCGAACGACCTCGTCCCCGACCCCGAGGCCCCGCCTCTGCTCGGCCTGGCCAACATCGCCATCGCGCTGTACAGGGCGGACGCGGACTACCGCCAGAACCTCTTCATGCAGGGCCAGGACACGCTCGTCATCATCGGCGCCGAGGACGACGCCAAGAAGCTGCGGACCGGCGCGGGGGCGATCATCGACCTGCCCGCGAGGCCGGGGGCCGACGCGAAGTACATCGGCGTCGGGGCCGAGGGCCTGGACGCGCAGGAGAAGGCCATCGACAAGCTGCTCCAGATGGCGAACGAGCGCGGCACCAAGCTGCTCGACTTCGACGCCGGCTCGGACGCCTCGGGCCAGGCCCTCAAGGTCCGCGTAGCGGCGAGGACGACCACGCTGCTGTCGATCACGAAGACCGGCGCCGAGGGCCTCGAGATGGCGCTCAAGCACTCCGCCACCTGGCTGGGTCTCAACCCCGAGGAGGTCGAGGTGACGCCCAACACCGAGTTCGCCGACCAGGTACTCACCGGACAGGACCTCGTGCAGTTCGCCACCGCCAAGAACCAGGGCCTGCCGCTGAGCTGGGAGAGCATCCACGCCCTGCTCGTGCAGAACGACATGACCACCCTCACCTACGAGGAGGAGATGGACAAGATCGAGGACGAGGCGCCGCTGCTCGGCGCGCCGAACGTCCCCGTGCTCGACCCGAAGACCGGTGAGCCCATGCTCCACCCGACCACGGGCAAGCCGCTCACCGAGCCCGCGCAGAAGCGCGGTGCTCCCGGCAAGCTGCCTCCCGAGGAGGAAGACGCTGGTCCCGGGGGCAAGAAGCCGGGGGCTAAGAAGGTCGCCCAGGCCAACGGCAACGGACAGGGAAGCCAGCAGTGAAGCCCTTCACGACAGACGGATGCTCCGGCGGGATGACCTGGCTCTGGCGCCTGGTCCTCCGGCGCGACCCGCCGTGGCAGGACCTGTGCGTCGAGCACGACAGGGCCTACTGGCGTGGCGGCACCGCCGAGCAGCGCGTCGCGGCCGACCTCGCCCTCGCGAGGGGAGTGATGGACCGCGGCTTCCCGGTCATGGCCGCGCTGATGTGGCTCGGCGTCCGGGTCGGCGGAGCGCCATGGCTTCCGCTGCCGTGGCGCTGGGGCTACGGCCACCCGTACTTCACCCCCTACGTGGGCTTCTGACACATGGCCACCTCGAACGAGAGCCTGCGCGACGCGCTGATCCGGCACCAGGTCAACCTGCAGAGGCTCGGCGTCGGCCTGACGCGGGAGGCGCTTGGGATACTCGACCGGACCGAGGCCTCCATCGTGGCCGACATCCGCGAGGCGCTGAGGAAGGGCGCCACCGTGGAGACGTCGGCCGGGCTGAGGAGGCTCGAGTTCCTGGAGGACGCCGTCCGGGCGATCCGCGGAGCGGCCATGGACAAGGTCACGTCCAACCTCTCGGACAGCATGCAGGACCTCGTCAGGCACGAGGCGGAGTTCTCCGCGCGCACGCTCGACGTCAGCAGCCCGGTCGAGCTCGACCTGGCGCTGCCGGCGACCTCGACACTCGAGGCGCTGGTCACCAGGGGAGCATTCGAGGGCAGGACCCTGGAGAGCTGGTTCGAGGGCGTCGCCGAGGCGGACACCCGCAAGGTCATGGACGCGGTGCGCGTCGGCCTCACCCGGGGCGACAGCGTGGACGACATCGTCAGGCGCGTCGTCGGCAGCCAGGCCCAGGACGGCCTCGACGGCGCGACGAACATCACCAGGAACAACATCGCCTCACTGGTCCGCACGGCGGTCAACAGCTACAGCAACCAGGCCCGCGACCTCACGTTCAGGCAGAACGCGGACGTGATCGGCGGCGAGGTCTACACCGCGACGCTGGACAGCAGGACCTCGCCGATCTGCAGGTCGCTGGACGGCAAGCTGTACCCGGTCGGCGAGGGCAAGTTCCCGCCACAGCACTTCGGCTGCAGGTCCATCCGCGTCGCCGTGCTCTCGGCCACCGCGCTCGGCGACAGGCCGATGAAGCCAACGACCGAGAGGCAGCTCGTGACCGAGTACTCGGACCTGAACGGCCTCGACGCCAGGAGGCGGTCGGACCTGCCGCGCGGCAGCAAGGGCGACTTCGACGACTACGCCCGGAAGCGGGTGCGTGAGCTGGTCGGCACGGTCCCTGCCCACACGACCTACCAGGACTTCCTCTCCAGGCAGTCGGCCTCGTTCCAGGACGAGGTCCTCGGCGTCACCAAGGCCAAGCTGTTCCGCAGCGGGGGCCTCAAGGACCTGACGAAGTACGTCCACAGGAACGGCACGGAGCTGTCGCTGTCGGAGCTGGCTGACAGCTACGCCTCGGCGTTCAGGAAGGCGGGCCTCGACCCGTCCAAGTACAGGGTGGAGTGACATGAGGAACGTGGAGACGAGCCTGATCGCGAGGACCGACGCGCCGAACTACCTGGCCGCGCACCACGAGCACGGCCGCGCCTACGTGTCGGTCGTCGACGAGTTCGGGCAGAGCGCCTCCGTGCAGATGGAGCTCGCCGACTTCGTGAGGTTCTGCAGGGACAGCCTGAAGCGGGTCCGCGAGGCTGGCACAGAGGTACCGGAATGAGGGCGTGATGCCCGCATCGTCGGCAGGGTGATCCTCCCGACGTCAATGGAGAAGTGAGACAATGGCGAAGATCAAGCTCAGCTACAAGACCGCCGAGGAGATACCGGCAGGGTACGAGAAGCTCTACGAGGAGGTCGAGGGCGAGTTCCGCCTGACCGGCGTGGACGGCCTGAAGAGCCAGGAGGACGTCACCCGCGTCCAGAACTCCCTGGTGAACGAGCGCCGCGACCACAAGAAGACGAAGGACGCGCTCGCCGCCATCCAGTCCGTGATCCCCGAGGGCATGACGCCCGAGCAGGTCGTGGAGAAGCTGGACAGCATCGACGAGCTGGAGGCCAAGGTCGCGGCCGGCGGCAAGGAGGGCAAGGTCGACCAGGACGCGATCGACCGCATCGTCGAGACCCGCGTGAAGCGCGCCCTCGCCCCTGTCGAGCGCGAGCGCGACACCCTCAAGACGAAGGTCACCGAGCTCACCACGGCGAACGAGAGCCTCACCACCGAGAAGAAGACCGGCAAGATCGAGGGCCAGCTGCGCGCGGTCGCCACCGACCTCAAGGTGATCGCCCCCGCGCTCGAGGACGTGCTGCTCAACGGCCGCTCGGTGTTCGAGCTGGACGAGGCCGGGCGCGTCGTGACCCGCGACGGCATCGAGGGCCTCACCCCAGGCCTGGACCCGAAGGCCTGGCTCACCGACATGCAGGACAAGCGTCCTCACTGGTGGCCGACGAGCGAGGGCGGCGGCGCGAACGGCTCCGGCAAGAACATGCCGGCCGGCGGCAACCCGTGGAGCGCCAAGAGCTGGAACATGACCCAGCAGGGCGCCTACCTCAAGGAGCACGGCGCCGAGAAGGCCCAGCAGATGGCGCGCCAGGCCGGCACGACGGTCGGTGGGCCCCAGCCCAAGGCGGCCTGACCCCTCGAGCGTCACGGCGTGGGCCGGCGGTCATCCGCTGGCCCATGCTGGTTCACGGCGGCGACTTCTCGGTGTACTGGTCTACCAACGCGATGGTCCTGCGCGCGCGTCCGCTCCCCATGTGGGGTAGCAGCGGACGGGCCAGCACCGGGTGGGAGGCGTGACGCCGGACCCGACCGAGGCCTGAACGGCTGAGACAGCGGATAGTCATCCAACCTCCCACGGAGAACGCCAACATGGCCGTCACCAAGATCAGCGACGTCATCGTCCCTGAAATCTTCACCCCCTACGCGCAGACCCGCACCGAGGAGAAGTCCGCGCTCGTGCAGTCCGGCGTCCTCGCCCGAGACGCGCAGCTCGACGGCCTCCTGGCCGGAGCGGGCCTCACCTTCCACGTCCCGTCCTGGAACGACCTGGACCACGGCGACGAGGAGAACGTGTCGAACGACGACGACACCGACGACAGCGCGCCCTCGAAGATCGCCGCGCTCGAGGAGATCGGCGTCCGCCTCTCCCGCAACAAGTCCTGGTCCTCGATGAAGCTGGTCTCCGCCCTCTCGGGCGCCGACCCGATGCAGGCGATCGGCAACCTGGTCGCGTCCTACTGGACCGGCCGACTGCAGGCGGCGTTCATCGCCACCACGCAGGGCATGTTCGCGGACAACGCCGCCGCGCCCTCGGCCAGCGAGCACGTGCAGAACGACCTGACGGTCGACATCTCCGGCGCCTCCTACGTCGCGGGCACGACCGACTTCTCGGCCGAGGCCTTCATCGACGCGTGCACCACCCTCGGCGACGGCGCTGCTGGCGTCACCGCCGTGGCCGTCCACTCCATCGTCTACGCCCGGATGCAGAAGAACAACCTGATCGACTTCATCCCGGACAGCGACGGCAAGGTGAACATCCCCGTGTTCCTCGGCCGGCGCGTCGTCGTCGACGACGGCATGCCGAACCCCGCTGGTCGCGGCGCCGCTCAGACCGCCTCGGGCATCTACCACACGTGGCTGCTCGGACCGGGCGCGTTCCGCCTCGGCGTCGGCTCCCCCGAGGTGCCGACCGCGGTCGAGCGCAAGGAGGCGGCCGGCAACGGCGCTGGACAGGAGACCCTGTACTCCCGCGTCGAGTGGATGATCCACCCGGTCGGCCACCGCTACGAGGGCACCCCCGCGAAGGGCGGCCCGTCGAACGCGTCGACGACCAACAACCTGGCGAACGCGGCCAGCTGGAAGCGCGCCTACCCGGAGCGCAAGCAGATCAAGGTCGCGCGGCTCATCACCCGCGAGAGCTGATCGCCGACAGAGTGAATTGACGGACGGGCCGGGCTGGCGACAGCTCCGGCCCTTTCGGCTAGGAAGACATAAAAAGGGAACAAGCCGCCATGGTATACGCTCGCCACCGCCGCCACTCCGACAAGACGATCCGGCACTCGAACAAGCTGAAGGCGTTCATCTCCACGCAGAACACGCGGCTCTCCGAGGGCGCGGTCAAGGCGACGAACACGCTGAGCATGCCGACGAACCCGACGAACGGGCAGACGGTCACCATCGACGGCAAGGTCTACACCTTCCAGACCACGCTCACGGGCGTCGACGGCAACGTGCACATCGGCGCGACCGCCGCGGACTCGGTCATCAACCTCTTCTACTCGATCAACAGCCCCGAGAACGGCGGCGCCCCGGGCAGCGACTACGCGCTCCAGATGACGGACCACCCGACTGTCGAGACGCTCGGCACGATCGCCACCGCGCCTCCGGTCGGCACGGACATGATCGTGCGGGCCAAGACCGCTGGGGTGGGCGGCAACTCGCTGGCCGCGTCGACGAACGTGACCGGCGCCTCGTGGGCCGGGGCCAACTTCGCGGGCGGCGCGGCGGCGTCCGCCTTCGACGCCAAGCGCTCGCTCAAGAGGAACACCGCGGACGAGATCGAGCGGGCGACCGACAAGGACAACCTGGCATGAACAAGATCGGATGTGTTGAGCTGGCTTCATACGAGGCCACTGGAAAGAACGGCAGCGACGAGTTCACGTTCGCTGCTGGAGCTCCTCCAGGCGATGGCTCTGTTGGTCTCGCGTTCCTGACGATCGACCCGGCCTTCGGGGAGTTCTCCGTCAGCGGCAACCCCACTCAGAAGCTTGTCGTCTTCGAGGGCGGTTCGGTTCAGGGCAATATCAACATCCATCCCACGGCTGGGGCCAATTTTGCTGGCTGGCTACCCGTGGGCTGGCGTTTCGTCGTTATCTAAAACCGGCCTGGCGGACCCAGGAAAACGACCCAGCATCTAGAGGACAACTCGAATGGGAAGCGTAACCACTGCAATGCTCGCGTCTGCGGGCGCACAGGTCTTCGAGACGGGCTACGGCAAGCGCCGCTCCGTCAAGGTCAAGTTCTCCGACTACTTCGTCGCCGCGGTCGACGACACGGGCGTCGACGGGCGCATCGCCCTCAAGATGTTCTCGCTGCCCGCAGCGCTGCTCGAGGTTAAGGCTGGCCTCATCACCGGCCTCAAGCTGGAGACGAAGGGCGGCAACGGCACCACGACCGGCATCTTCGCCGCGTTCGACGGTGACGTTGGCGTCGGCACGGTGGCCGCGGCCTCCGGCGCCACCCTGGCCACGACCGAGCAGAACATCGTCCCGACGACCGCGACGACCCAGGCTGTCGCGGGTGTCTCGACGACCGCGAAGGCCGTCGGCACCACGAACCTCGGCATCGTCGACGCGACCGCGGGTGTGCAGGACATCTACCTGAACATCCTGATCGACGACGCAGACCACGACATCGCAGCTGCTTCGGGCTGTGGCCTGAAGATCAGCGGCGAGTTCGAGATGAACTTCGAAATCCTCGGCGACTAAGAGGCTGACGTCCAGGGCTGGGTCGCTCCAGCCCTGTGGTCAGCCCCATGCGGGGTCTGAACCCAGGAGAGACATGTGAAGATCACGAAGCAGGAACTCATCGACGGTCTGGCGGCGCTGGACCCGAAGGCGGATGCCCACTGGACCGAGGAGGGCGCCCCTGCCCTGCAGGCTGTCCAGGACACACTGCTCGACGACACGATCACCCGCGAGGACCTCAACGAGCACGCCAACGGGTTCACCCGGGAGGTTGCGGCCGATGCGATCGTCCAGGCCGACGTCAAGGCGAAGGTCGCCGTGCTCAATCTGCAGAACGCTCCGGACCTTGCGGGCGTTGATCCGCTCGGTGCGCCTGGCCCACTCGACGGAGAGGATCAGGGCGGTGGCAAGGAGGAGCTCGAGGCGGCGGTCCTGAGCGCCAAGCAGGCCCTCGAGGACCACGACGCGGCCGTGGCGAAGGCCAAGCTGAGGCGGGATGAGCTGGTCGCTGTGGCCGACCGGGCCATCCGCGCACGGGACGCGAAGTACCCGCCCATGAACTCGGCCGAGGCGATACAGCACTGGCTGGCCAGCGAGGCGCGGAAGCGCGAGGCGCGGTCGAGCCAGGTCGTGCAGATGGCCGCGCCGAAGTCCCCGCTGGACCAGTCCATGGCCCGCCGCACGGGACACGGCCACGGCCGGAAGTCAATCCCCCTGATGGCGGGCTGAGGCCATGACGGCGGCGCGTCAGGCGGCGTTCTACTACTCGAGGCGACGGCGCAGGCTGCAGAACGCCCGCACAGTCGTGTTCGTCACGCCGCGCTCCGCCTCGATATCGGAAACGGCCTCCACGGCCTCAGCGCGCTTCATGTCGGGCGTGACCGTGCTGGACAACCGAGAGGGCGTGAGCGTGCTCTCGCTCTCGGGGGCCGACGCGTCGGACTTCCAGCTCGACGGCCTGAACCTAGAGCTGAAGTCCGGCGTGACACTCACGGCTGGCACCCCCAAGGTGGTGTCGGTAGACGTCGCGAACGCCGTCAAGGGCGACGCGAGCCACCTATTCACGCTCACGGTGACCTGATGCCCGCAGCCTTCAACGTCCAGAACGACACTGCGACCACGGTAGACGCGAACGCCTACATCACCACGGCGTTCATGCGCCAGTACTTCCTCGACAGGGGCAAGGACCTGTCGGTCTCCCCGATCTACACGGACCCCCAGCTCCAGGTGGCCATCGTGGTAGCGACCGACTACATCGACACGCGGTGGCGGCACCGCTTCGCGGGCCAGCCGCTGCTCTCGGCCACGACCGGCCAGCCGACGGAGTGGCCGCGCACGAACATCACCGACGACTACGGCGTGGACATCGTGGGCATCCCCGTCCCGCTGAAGAAGGCCTGCGCGGAGTACGCGCTGCGGGCCGCGGCGAACGGTCAGCTCGTCTCCGACGCCCCGCTCCCGATCGTGGGTGGCGAGCGTCAGCCGACTGGCGAGGTCCTCGAGACCTCTGTCACCGTCGGTCCGATCACGGACAGCAAGAAGTACGGCGAGAGCTACGGCGGCTACGGCAGCGGCACGCAGACCACGGACGGCTGCCTGCTGCCCGAGATACCGGCGGCCGACATGCTCATCGAGTACCTCCTCGACGGCTCGTCGAACCAGAGGAAGGCTATCCGGGCGTGAGCTACAACTACGCACCACTCGCCGCCAAGGCCGTCGCGCTCATCGCCAAGTATGGCAAGACCGTGACGCTGGAGTTCACTCCGCTCACGACCGCCGATGCCAACAAGCCGTGGCGCGGTCCGGGCGGAGCGGCCGTGACCACCAAGACGCCGAAGGGTCTCACCTCCACGTTCGAGAAGGACGAGCTCGACGGCGAGCGGATCAAGGTGACGGACATCAAGCTGCTAATCGCTGGACAGGACGCCGAGATGTCCGGGGTGGACATCGACCGAGCCACGCGCTGTCAGGTCTCCGGGGTTTGGTACGGAGCCTCTGACGTGTCGCCGATCGAGCCCGGGGACACGAAGATGCTGTACACGCTGAGGCTGCGACAGGGATGAGCCTAACGCTCGCACAGGCAAGGGACGAGATCAGCAACGCCCTCAAGGCGACGGTGGACGCGTACAACGCGTCCAACCCCGACGTCGACATATTCTGGGAGGACGTGGAGAAGGCTGAGAAGGGCGCGAGGGACGCGCACCTGAGGGCCTTCATCAAGTTCACCGACGGCGATCAGATGACGCTAGGAAGTGTTGGGTCGCGCAGGTTTATGAGGGCAGGCGTCGTGATCGTCCAGGTCATGACGCCCTTCGGAGACGGGTTTACACTGGCTGACACGCTGGGTACTGTCGCCCGAAATGCCTTCGAAGGGGTCTCCACGCCGAACGGCGTGTGGTTCAGGCGGACGGCGGTCAAGAGCGTAGGCAAGACCGGCGGCTTCCAGCAGACCAACGTGACGGCGAACTTCGAATTCACAGAACGCAGGTAAGGAGCCTCCCATGGCGACGAACGTACTCAAGATCGACAGCAACCAGACCGAGCTGCGCATCGCGAAGGAGGACACCATCGGCGTCCTCCCCGCCACGCCGGTCTGGGTCCAGTACGACCCAAACAGCTACGACGACTTCGGCGGCGAGATCACCACCGTCGCGCGCAACCCCATCAACTCGAGCCGTCAGCGCAAGAAGGGCGTCGTGACCGACCTCGAGGCGTCGGGCGGCTTCGAGATCGACGTCACCCAGGACAACCTCCAGGAGCTGATGCAGGGCTTCCTGTTCGCCGCCGCGCGGACGAAGGTGGAGCTCTCCGTCTCCTCAGTCGACGGCACCGGCAATGACTACCAGCCGACGTCCGGCGGCGCGGGCTACTTCGCCGGGAACCTGCTCTTCGCGAAGGGCTACCTCAACGCGGCCAACAACGGCCTGAAGGTCGTCACCGGCACGCCCACCGGCACGAGCGTCGCCGTCACCGACACCGCCCTCGTCGACGAGGAGGGCGCCACCAACGGCGTCATCTCCCGCGTCGGACACGTGTTCGGGACCGGCGTCGCCTCCATCGACGCCTCCGGCGCGCTGCCGAAGCTGAACATCTCCGGCGTCGTGGCCGCGTCGAGCGTCTTCACCACGACCGGCACGTTCTCGAACGGCGAGACCGTCACCATCGACGGCAAGGTCTACACCCTCCAGACCACGCTGACCGACGTGGACGGCAACGTGAAGATCGGGGCCTCGACCGAGCTGACCCTGGTCAACCTGCGGAACGCGATCAACCGCAACGGCCTCGGCGTGCCCGGCGTCGACTACGCGACGTCCACTACCGCCAACCCGGACGTCACGGCGGTGAACGACGCCACGACCCTGACCGCCACCGCGATCATCGCGGGCGTGACCGGCAACGCCATCACGACGGCCGAGGTCTGCGCGAACGCCTCTTGGACCGGCGCGACGCTGGCCTCGGGCGCGGGTCACTCCTTCCTCGAGTTCGGCCTCGTGGCCGGCGAGTTCGTCTGCCTCGGCGACGACGGCACGAACCAGTCGTTCGCGACGGCCGCGAACAACGGGCTCAAGCGTGTGCGCGAGATCGCGAACTCCTCGCTCACGTTCGACAAGAGCACCCTGGCCATGGTGACCGATGCCGGTACCGGCAAGGACATCCGGGTCGTCATGTCGCGGATCGTGAAGAACGAGACCGGCTCGCTCGTCGTGCGCCGCTCGTACCAGCTGGAGCGCTCGCTCGGCGCCCCAGACACGACCCAGCCGACGCAGATACAGTCCGAGTACCTGACCGGCTCGATCCCCAACGAGTTCGAGCTCAGCGTGCAGCAGGCCGAGAAGGTCGTCGCCACCGTGAGCTTCATGTCCCGTGACCACGAGACCCGGACGGGCGTGCAGGGCTTCAAGTCCGGTACGCGGCCTGTCCTGGTCGACGCGGACGCCTTCAACTCGACGTCGCACGTGGCGCGCATCTCGCTCGCCGAGGTCGACCCCGCGAACGAGGCGCCGACCGACCTGTTCGCCTTCGTCATGGACATGACGCTGTCGATCAACAACAACGTGTCGGCGAACAAGGCGATCGGCTTCCTGGGCGCCTTCGACAACACGGCGGGCACCTTCGAGGTGTCGGCCGAGCTGAACGCCTACTTCGCGGACGTCGCGGCGATCCAGACCGTGCGCGACAACGCGGACGTGACGCTCGACATCACCTTCGCCCAGGCGAACAAGGGCATCACGATCGACCTCCCGCTGGTCTCCCTGGGCAACGCGCTCGCGGACGTCCAGCAGGACGAGGCGATCATGATCCCCATCACCGCTGACGCGGCGACCGCCGCCAAGCTGGACCCGGACCTGAACCACACGATGATGATCCAGTTCTGGGACTACCTGCCGACGCTGGCAGCCTAAGGAACTACGAGGGGTCGGAACCTTGGGCCGGGGCGGAGACGCCTCGGCCCATAACCTCAAGAGGACTATATGACTATCGCAAGCGCATACGCACTGTTCGAGAGCAGCGCCGAGGCCGAGGCCAACGGCGTGTGGATACCGATCGGCCCCTTCAAGTTCAAGATCGCGCGGGCCGGCGGGGGCAACCAGGCGTTCTCGAAGGAGGCCATGAAGCGGTTCAAGCCGTTCCAGGCCGCCATCAGCAACGAGACCATGCCGAAGGAGATCGCCGACCAGATGGTGATCGACATCTTCGTGGACACCATCGTCCTCGACTGGAAGGACGTCGGCGACCGCGAGGGCAAGCCGATCGAGTTCTCCAAGGAGGCGGCGAAGACGCTGCTCACCGAGCTCCCCAACCTGTTCCAGGAGCTCCAGGCTCAGGCCCAGAAGACCGGCAACTTCCGCAAGGAGAACCTCGAGGCCGCAGAGGGAAACTGATCCGGTGCCTTCTCGAGGCCCTCGAGACGTCACCCATAAGGGACCGCATCGTCGTCCAGGCGGTGCGGTCCGGACGGGCCATCCCACCGCGCCTCCTGGAGCCTCCCCCAGAGGTCAACCCAGGCCTCGAGATGTACATGAAGGCGTTCTGGGACCTGTGTGACGACCGCTACCAGGTAGGGCACAAGATACCCTGGACGGCGGTCCAGAAGTGGTGCGAGGCAAACGAGATCGACCGCGAGGAGCACCTAGACGTCCACACCCTGGTCACCAAGCTGGACATAACGTACCTGAAGTGGATGCAGGAGAAGCAGAAGAAGCCGTCCAGGCAGAGGAACGCCACGCCGATCGCGCCGAAGAGGAAGCATGACGCCCGCCCAGTTCAATAAGAGGATGAAGAAGATCGGGGCGCTCGTCACCGAGAACGTCGGCGCGGGGCACCGCGCCACCGCGCTCGTCGTCGACCAGGCTGTGGTCCTCGCCACTCCGGTCGACACCGGACGCGCCCGAGCGAACTGGCGGGCGTCGTCCGGCAGCTCGGACTTCAAGACGTACGAGAGCGTCGACTTCAACTCTGCGCTGACCCAGGCCAGGGCGGTCATCGAGGGCGACAGGACCGGCGTGATTTACATCACCAACAATCTGGACTACATTGGCAGCCTCAACGACGGCTCATCCGCGCAGGCTCCCGCTGGCTTCGTGGAGCAGGCCGTTCAGATCGGCCTCGTCGCGGCCGCGAAGATCAGGGCGCTGAAGGGGGCTTAGGTGACGACTGAACGCATCGAGATCGTAGTCTCCAAGACCGGCGACAAGGAGGCCAGCAAGGGCCTCCAGGACATCGGCGGCAGCGCCGAGGCCGCGCAGAAGCCCGTCGACGGGCTGAACTCCTCCCTCGGCTTCCTCAAGACGACGCTCGCCGCCCTCGGTATCGCTGGCGTTGTGGCCGAGTACGTCAGGCTGACCGACACCTTCACGGGCATCGTGAACCGCCTGAAGCTGGTCTCCACCTCCGGCCAGGACCTCGTCAACACCGAGAAGGCCCTCTTCGACAGCGCCAACCGGACCCGCTCCTCCTTCGAGGAGACCGCCAACCTCTACACCAAGCTGGCGCAGAACGCCGGCTCGCTCGGCATCGAGCAGAAGTCCCTCATCCCGAACATCGAGACCATCAACCAGCTGATCGCCATCTCGGGCGCGTCCGCGACGGAGGCGAGCGCGGGCCTGCTGCAGTTCTCGCAGGGCCTCGCGTCCAACCGGTTCCAGGGCGACGAGCTCAGGTCGGTCCTCGAGAACCTCCCCGCGCTCGGCCAGGCGATCGCGAAGGGCCTCGGCACCACGACCGCTGGCCTCCGCAAGATGGGCGAGGAGGGGCAGCTCAGCGCGAAGCTGGTCCTCGACGCGCTCAACAAGCAGGCCCCAGAGATCGCGAAGCAGTTCGCCACCATCACGCCGACAGTCGGCAGCGCCATCCAGGTGATGAAGAACCAGCTGCTGCAGTTCGTCGGCGTCTTCGACCAGGCGAGCGGCGTCAGTGGCAAGGTCGCGCAGGCCATCCTGTTCGTCGCGAACAACTTCATCACGTTCACGAAGATACTGGGCCTGGCGACAGCCGCCGTGGTGGCGTTCTACACCGCCATGGCGGTGCAGGCCGGGTGGACGGCGTTCTCCGCTGGCATCGCCGCCGTGACGGCGCGCATCGCCGCGGCGAACGTGGTCCTCGGCTACGCGGGGCTGCAGCTCAGCCTGTACCAGAAGGCCTTGATACTGATCCAGGGCCCACTCGCTGCTGTCCGCGCAGCGTTCGTCGCCCTCTGGGCCGTCATTGCCGCCAATCCGTTCACGATCATCATCACCGTCATAGGCGCGGCGGTGGCGGCGCTGTACCTCTTCGGCGACGCCGTCAAGCTGACCTCGGATGGCTCCATCACGGCGTGGGGCGCGGTGGTGGGCATCGTCACCACCATGTGGGACCTGCTGAAGCAGCTCGCCTCGTGGGTCGGAACCGTGCTCGGCCCCATCTTCACCGTGATCGGCCAGACCATCGTGGCCGTCTTCACCGCCATCTTCAACGCGGTGAAGGCGGTCGTGGACCTCGTGGCGATGTTCATCCCGTCGCTGCAGGGAGCCTCGCTGTCGCTCGGCAGCTTCGGCGAGACGCTCATCAAGAACATGAAGGACGCCAGCAACGTCACGAAGGAGGCGGGCCTGGAGGCCAAGAACTTCGGCGACACCTTCAAGAGCGCCGGTGACCAGGTCGCGGCTAGCGCAGACGGCATCGGCAAGAGCGTGAAGTTCGCCGCCGACGGCATGACCCAGCTCGGCCGCGTGACGGCGGACGCCATCCCGCCCTTCGAGAACCTCGTGCGCGCGCAGGAGCGGGCTAACCGTGTGATCGCGGAGGGCAAGCGCCGCTTCGACGAGAACCGTGCGGCCGTGGACGCGAACCGAGAGGCCCTCAAGCAGCTCGAGTTCACGACACGCGACGCCATGGGCAACATCATCAAGTATTCAGGTGCAGCGGACGCGCAGACCGGCCGGCTGTTCAGCAACATCCAGTCCGGCGCGGCGGCGGCGGAGAGCAGCCTCGAGAGCCTCGCTGGCAGCTTCGGCGACGTGGCCAGCGCAGCCGCGTCCTCTGGCGGTGGAGGTGGCGGCGGGAGCAGCAGCGCCGACGCGACGATCACCACGTTCTACTATGCGGACCAGGCGAGCGTCCGTCAGTCCTCCAAGACGATGGGCGGAAGCCAGGAGCAGGCGGACGCTGTCATCAGGGCGATCAACGACGTCGAGTTCTTCTACGGCACGGGCCTCGGGCCCGGTGCGATCGACCGGCTGTACAAGACGCTCGCGAGCCTGAAGCCCGAGGTCGCGAAGACTTGGACCCAGGCTTACCCCTTCCTGAACACCTACATGGCGGGGCAGGGTCTCCCAACCTTCAGGCGCGGCGGCTCGTTCGACGTCGGCGGCAACGGCGGCCCGGACAGCCAGCTCGTACAGTTCATGGCCTCGCCCAACGAGAGCGTCACGGTTGAGACGCCGGCGCAGCGCAGGCGACGACTGTCCAGCAACGGTGGCGCGAGTGGTCAGAACAAGACCGTCGTGGTCAACATGAACGTGCAGACGCCGGACGCCAACAGCTTCAACCGCAGTAAGAACCAGACCTACCTGGCTCTGAAGTCCAAGCTTGCAGGAGTTTAAGGGATGACCTTCCACGACGTCAGGCTCCCGGAGGAGGTAGAGAAGGGCGCGACCGGTGGTCCGCTCTTCCACACCACCGTCATCGACCTGGCCAACGGCTCCGAGCAGCGCAACGCCGACTGGAGCGAGGCGAGGCACGAGTGGGAGCTCTCCTACGGCGTCCAGGACAAGGACGACTTCGCTGCGGTGAGGTCGTTCTTCTTCGCCCGCCGGGGCATGGCCCACACGTTCCGCTTCAAGGACTGGTCCGACTATGACCTGGTCGACGAGACCCAGGGCGTCGGCAACGACGTCAACCTGCAGTTCCAGCTCATAAAGACCTATGAGAGCAGCGGGCCGTCCCCATATTATAGGCGCATCACCCGTCCGATCACCAGCGGCATCGTCTGGAAGGTGGACGGCGTGGTCCGTGGGGCCACGCACAACGGCCTCGGGGTGTACACCCTCTCCGGTGCCCCGCCCGTCAACGGCGCGCTGGTTACCGCCTCCGGCGAGTTCGACATGTGCGTCCGCTTCGGCGTCGACAAGTTCAGTCTCCAGCTCGATACCGACATTGCTGGTTCCATCGGCTCGCTTCCAGTGCTAGAGGTTCGAGAATAATGCGCGCTGCCTCCGCCCAGCTCCAGGCCAGGATAGCGGGCGAGAGCACCACTCTCGCTCGGCTCTGGCGCGTGACCCGGGACGATGGCACGGTCCTACGCTTCACGGACGCGGTCAGGCCTGTCACGATCCAGGTGGCGCCCGACGTGAGCCCGCAGGTCTACCGGTCTGACATCACGTTCACCTCCTCGGCGATCTTCACCTCCAGCTCGTTCGCGAACCAGCAGAGCGTGACCATGTCCATCGTCATGGACGACGCTGGCTTCGGCGAGGGCGATCTGCGCGCGCGACTGTATGACGGCGCGGTAAGCGAGATCATGGTTGTCGACTACGAGTTCCCGGCCTATGGCGTCGTGAACATGTTCAAGGGCATCTTCGGCACGATCACCCTGTCTGACCAAAAGATGGCCCAGATCGAGGTGCAGCCGGCGGACAGCGCGGTCAGTGGCGCAACCATCGGCAACGAGAAGTACTCGCAGACTTGCCGCGCCAACCTCGGCGACGCCCGCTGCAAGATTGACATCGACGCTCTCAAGATCGCCTTCACGGTGGACAGTGTGAGCGGCGGGTCTCTAGTCGCGTCCGAGCTGACCCAGGCCCCTGGCCACTGGGCACTCGGGTACGTCAAGTGGCTCACCGGGGACAACGCGGGCAAGACCTCGCAGGTCGCGTCCAACGACCAGCCGACCACGAGCCTGTTCCTCACCTCCCCGCCGTTCCATCCGATCCAGGTCGGAGACACGGGCGAGGTGTTCCCCGGCTGCGACAAGCTCCGCGCGACCTGTATCGCCAAGTTCAACAACCTCGCGAATATGAGGGCGGAGCCGGACGTGCCTGAGGTTGCCGGCGCGACGAGCGATCTGACACTGATGAACTGGTTTGGAGCCGCCTCGGGCGGTTGGGTGGTGAAGTAAAATGGCCATCTCTTACGGGCAAGGCTGGTATTCCATGCCTGGCTACGGCGTGATGATATCGAACCCGCAGTCTGGCCCGAAGGGGGTGGACTACCGCGGTTCTGTGTGGGGCTCACCCATACCGCTGTCCGCCGGCTTCCGCCGACTGAACGGCGCGGTGCTCTGGGCTGGCCCGCAGCGCCGGACGGAGGAGGTGCCGTCGTACATCCCGCACGCCGACGGCTCGGCCGTGAGCACGGCCATCGCCTGGAACGTGAGGCAGTCGTTCGCCGTCGCCCTCGGCTACCGTCTGAACCCGAACGACTCCGCCCCGCTCGTCAGGCGCATCTGGATCGACGGCGTGTTGGTGTGGGACAACGGCACCGGCTCGCCCGTGGTCTTCAGCTCGGTGGACGAGCGCTACATCCCCGCTGGAGCTCGGAACGCGTCCGGCGTCTGGGTGGTGCAGAGCGGCGCCGTCGGCGACGGGACGATGGTTTTCCCGAACTACAACGAGTCCAAGCTGGTATTCCGCTTCCACGACGGGAACGAGGACCAGATACCGGACCCGGAGATACTGGCCGACAAGGGCTCGCTGGCTCCGTCGTACCGCGGCCTCATGTACATGGTCATCTCTGACCTCATCGTCGCCCAGGGCACCCTGGCGAGGGTGACGCCCGCTCCGGTATTCCCGGCCGTGTCGGTGGAGCTGGCCGACGGCTCCATCACGACCTCGGAGCTCCACAACTTCCGGATGATCGCTGGGTCGTACCCCATACCGTTCTTCGGCCAGGTGAAGATGTCGGACTTCGACCGGCGCCTGATCTGCACTGTCAATCCCCGCCTGAGCTCGGCCCCTTCGACCGTGAACTTCTACGACATGGACACGGCCACACAGCTCTCGCAGTACGTCATCGCGGACGGCGGCGACACCATCGGCGCGACCGATAACTTCTGCACGTGGGACAGGCTCAACGGTATCATCTACACCGCCAGGTCCAACCGCATGGCGTGCTCCCTGTCGGAGACCGGCGTCGTCATCTCGAACTCGCTGGAGGGGGCCATCGGCCCGGCGTCGGCCGACGGCGGCCCCCCGGACGAGGACGAGCCGATGGTGAAGTGCTCGAGCCTCCACCACGGCGCCGTCGACTACGTGGTGAGCGCCAACGACATACAGCCCGTGCTGTTCGCTGCCATACAGGGCGGCTTCGCCATGGCCATGAAGGTCGGCAAGGACGGCACGATGCCGACCTCCGTGCCGTTTGAGTCCTTCTATCAGTCCCCGGGCCAGTTCCCGGCTATCTGCCCGTTTAAGATTTGGGAGAGGGCGGTCGACGAGCACCTGTCCTACCAGGACGTCGCCTTCCTCATCACCACGAGGTGGGTTTTCCTCGGCGGCGGCGCGCCCACCGTCGAGATCGTCTACGTCAACATCACCGCGGGCGTCGCCAAGATACTCGGTCGGCAGCGCATCTACGACGGCGTCCACCCGACGCTGAGCCTTGTCTCGGCCTTCGTTGACGCCGAGGGCCACATCTGCATCAGGGACGACAATGGCGACACCGGCATAACCACATACACCCGGCTGTCCGTGGACTACGGCTCTCCGGACTTCAGCGAGGCTCCTGGCTGGCGAGGCATCTTCCCGAGGGTGGGAGGTCCCCTGTACGATCACAAGCCGGCCAACATGGTCTCAGACGCTTGGGAGAAGAACACGCTCGTCAACTCGGAGCTGAGCGCGGGCACGGCCGTCATGGCCGGCAATGGCATGTTCAACATCAAGGACGGCACCGTGACCGCTATCGGCGCTGGCCTTACCAACTCTGGCGAGCACATCTGGGACAGCCAGGCCGGAGTGCTCTTCTTCCACGGCACCTACGGCGCCGACGAGCTGCCGCTGCAGACCTTCGCGGGCCAGGGCATGCGCTTCAAGCAGGTGTGGAGCGGCATCAACGGCACGATCGGCTCCCTGAGCGCCACGCTGGGCTACCTCGCGACGGCCGCGGGCTTCAGCCTGTCCAACGTCACCATCGACACCAAGCTCACGGACCAGGTGCCGGGTGTCGTCATCACGAAGCCGTACTCCGTGTCGCAGCTGTTCAACGACATCGCCGCGGTGTACGACTTCACGTACTTCAACTCGGGCGGCACCCTGAAGTTCGAGCGCAACTCGAACAATCCCCTGGTCGCCACGGGCCAGCTCACCTTCACCGGCCTGCCGACCGACGCGCAGACCGTCACCATCGGCACGTTCGTCTACCGCTTCAAGAACACGCCCTCGGCGCCGTTCGACGTGAAGATCGGGGTTGACACGAACGTCGCGACGTTGGATGCGGTAGAGAAGACCGAGAAGAACCTGTTCGCCGCGATCAAGGGAGACATCGGCCTGGCGGACAGCGTCGACGGCTTCTTCGCCGGCACCACCGCGCACACCAAGGTGAGCGTGGAGCAGAACATCGACAGCGCCACGCTGTACGGGTTCCGCAAGATCGACATCAGGTCCAACCTGTCAGGTACGGCGGGCAACTCCATCGTCACCACGGAGACGGCGACCAACGTATCGTTCGGGGCCGCCACCCTTACCGGCGGAGAGGAGCCCCCTGTCCCAGTCGCAGACATCACGCTAGCCGACCTGGCGCACGTCTCGGAGAACCAGCTCACTCCGGACGACGCGCTCGTAACCATGATCCTGCCGGAGGGCATGGGGCAGCTCGCTGCCCAGATCAACTACTACGCGCTCGAGCAGACGTACTCGCCGCTCTCACAGGTCTACACCCCGGACAACCGCGGTGACGAGCTGGTGAGCAGCGTCAACACTGTGGTCTACGACCTCCCGTTCGTGATGAGCACGAGCGAGGCGTACGCTCGCGCCTCCAAGACTGCGATCCGCGCTGGCGACAACGTGGTTATGCAGAACTTTCGCCTGCCGCAGTCGTTCCTGCTCCTGGAGCCGACCGACATCGTCACCGTCACGATCGCGCCGTACGCCTATACCGTCAAGCTGGACGAGTGCACCTTCAACGGCGACTTCTCCACGAGCTACACGGCGGCGAACTACCTCTTCCGCACCGACATCCCCGTGAGCGGTAGCGACGTCGGGTCGTCGCTGCCGCAGGACGTGGCCACCAGCAGCGACGCGATCCCGGTGGTGTTGGACACTCCCGTCCTCGACCCGGCGCAGGGCACCATAGCTGGGGCAATCAGCCTCATGGACGGCGTGCGGGCCTACCGCACCGGCTTCCAGTCCGCGCTGCTGAGCTACAAGGAGCTCGACGAGTACATCAACGTCTTCACGACGAGCCAGGACGTGAAGTGGGGCACGTTCGCGTCCATGCCGACGGCTGTCGCCCCCTACTACCGGACCGTCGAGGACAGCATAGACATCGTGAGCAAGACCATCGCGGTATCAGACGTCGCGAGCGCCAGCTACTACGACTTCGTGGCGGGCGTCAACTGCCTGGCCATCGGTCGACCTGGTCACTGGGAGTACGTCTACTTCCGGGATGTTACCTGGCTCAGCGATAAGGTGGTGCGCGTCACCGGCCTTATCCGCGCGCAGAGGGGCACGGACGCCTTCGTCACGCACAACCCGTCCGACGTGGTGCTGCTCGTGGCGAGCGGAGCGGCCAGCTTCAACAGCGCCCTCAGGCCGCAGGCCGCGGACGTCGCCAAGGTGGGCGACGTGTTCACCTACCGCGCGATCGGCGTGCCGAGCACCCGCGACCCGGTCGAGCAGGCGAACACTATCAAGGGCTACGAGCTATATCCCTTCAGCCCGTGTTCGCTGGCGGCAGCTCCTGGCGCCAGCAGTTCCGTGGACCTGAGCTGGGTTCGAAGGGATCGCTTGAATACGGAATATGTTACAAACCCAACGATCCTGTCCGAGACAAGCGAGGCGTACGAGCTGGAAATCCTGTCCGGCTCCACCGTCGTGCGGACCGTCACCGGCCTGACTTCGCCCACGTGGAACTACAGCTCGGCGAACCAGACCACCGACGGCTTCACGCCGCCGGTGACCTCGATCAAGTTCAGGGTGTACCAGATGGGCGAGCTCGGTCGGGGCTTCCCAGGCGAGGAGACTGTCGATGTCAACTAATCTTAACGCGCCACTGCAGACGGGCGGCCAGGCGAACCCTGAGGTCACCCACAACGACGGCATCGGCGCGATGGACGCGGCTATCACCGAGCTCCTCACGGTGGACTGCACCAACAGCGTGTCGCTCACGGACGTCCAGTACCGCAGCGCGTTCAAGTTCAAGCTGACCCCCGTCGGTGTGAGCAAGACCCTCACGCTGCCTGCCATCAAGCGCTGGACGTACATCCAGAACAGCGGGGCCAACGCCATCAACATCGTGAGGGGCGCGACCTCGATCCTGCTCCCGGTCGGCTCGCAGCTGTTCTTCTACACCGACGGCACCACGGACGGCCTGGAGCAGATCAGCACCATTGGCTCTGCCTTCCTGCCACACGACCTGCACATCTTCCTGCCGGGTCTGCCGACGGCCGGCGCGGTCATGCTCCGGTTCAACGCCACGCGCGAGTTCACGCTGCCGATATCGCTGACCGGCTCGATCTTCAACGCCCGCGTCGCCGCCACAGGCACAGCCACGTTCACCCTCAAGAAGAACGGCTCGTCGATCGGGACGATTGTCTGGTCGGCGGCGGGAACGGTCGGCGCGCCGACCTTCGCGAGTGCGGTGACCTTCGCCGTGAACGACATCTTCACCATCGAGGCTCCGAGCCCACAGGACGCGACGCTGGCCGACGTCTCACTCGACTTCCTCGGCACTCGTTAAGGGGTATAATGTAATGGCTATCATCTTCACAGAAGGCTTTGACCTCTACGCCAGCACGACGCAGATGCAGCGCCGGGGCTACAACGTCCCGACTGCCTCGCTGCAGACCGGGCGCTTCAGCGGGCAGTGCTGGCGCGGAGACTTCAACGCCGCCAGCCTGATCCGAGCTCTCGGCGGCTCGTACAACAATCTCTCATTCGGGTTTGCCTTCCTAGTCTCCAACCTGGCGAACGCGTCGACCGGTAAGTCCATCATCTCCCTTTACAATGGAGGTGGCGCCGGTACGGTCGTCTGCAAGCTCGGCGCGGACAATGCTGGCAAGCTGATCTTCGGACGCACCGACTTCACGACGAACAAGATTTGTGAGAGTGCGGCGGGCGTCATTGTTGCCAACACTTGGGCCTACATCGAGTTCGAGCTCGTGCGCGCGACCGGCTCCGGCGGGTCAGTGAACGTTTACTGCAACGGGGCTCTGGTGGCGAACCTCGGGTCCACCAACACGGGCGCCTCGTCGATTGACGCGTACACCTTCAACAGCGAGGGCTGGACCGCCACGGCGCAGTACGACGACATGTATATAACCGACGCGGCGACGAAGCTCGGGGAGATGCGCATCGAGACACTGGTCCCGACCGCCGACACGGCGACCAAGGACTGGACGCGCTCGACTGGCGCGGACAACTATGCGAACGTCGACGACGCGACTATGGACGACGACACGACCTACAACTCCTCGTCGACGGCCGCGCAGAAGGACCTCTTCGACATGGCCAACCTGTCGAGCACACCGGCCAGTGTCAAGGCCGTTGTTCCGATCCTCGTCGCCCGCAAGGACAACGCCGCCACACGGACTGCACGTACCAACTTGAAGAGCGGGGCAACCACAGCGAACGGCACCACCCGAAACCTCGGCGCCTCATATCAGCTGTTCGAACAAATCTACGAGACCAACCCGGACACCGCCGCGGCGTGGACAGGCGCAGAGGTCAACGGCATGCAGCTGGGATACGAACTCGTAGCATAGAGCACTTGGGCACATGACCGTCTCGATCAACAGTATCCACTCCGGCGGGGGCCAGAACTTCTCTGGCGCTGGCATATCAAACAGCCAGGCCGGCACGATCAGCACGAACGGCGAGGGCCAGACCGTCGTCCTGATCTTCGCCACGGCGCGCACGGACACGGCCACGAACGTAACCCGCATCAGCGGCGTGACCGCCACGGGGCTGACCTTCACGGAGGTGTTCGACGAGCTGATCGAGTACAACGTCGGCGGCTCGTTCCCGATCACGAACTGGCACCTGCAGATGTTCGTAGCGCCGGCCTTTGCGCAGGTGACGAACCTAGCCTGGTCCACGACCATGTCGGCGGGCTTCGCGAACCAGATCAGCTGCATCGGCTTCGCGGTCGCTGGCATAGGGAACTACACGGCGCCGTTCGACGGCGAGCTCGACGCCACAGCGGCTGTCAGTTACTACAACAGCGACAGCGACACCGCTCTGGACCAGCCCTCGGTCAACCTGACCACGGGCGACGCGAACACGCTGCTTCTGTCGATCTTCGTCGACAGCGCCCAGGACGGTGACGCCCAGCCAGCCGTGCTCTCCGCCAACACTGGCTACACCGGTGTCGCGAACGTAGCGTCGACGCGGCAGTACGCGATCGGCAACCTGTTCGCGCAGTACAAGACCGTCACCTCGACCCAGGCCGCGGTAGCTCAGGAGCCAGCAGCCAGCACGCGCAAGTTCTGGCAGGCCGTCACGCTCGCGTTCACGGAGACAGGCACAGCGCCAGCCTCGGTCGCTCGCGTCACGAAGGAGGCGGCCGAGGTCCTGCACGATGGCGCCCCGAGTGCCCGCGTCACGAAGGAGGCGGCCGAGGTCCTACACAATGGCGCACCGAGCGCCCGCATCTCGGGAATGTTCGTTGAAGTGCTGCGCGCCGTCGCCATCGGGACGGACCCGACGTCGGACAAGCGCCCAGTCATCTGTGTCATCACCTAGGGAGACTACAATGCAGACTAGCGAGAAGGGCCTGAACGTCATCAGGAGTTTCGAGGGCCGGGCGCTGCGCGCCTACCAGGACAGCGTTGGCGTCTGGACCATCGGGTACGGCAACACGAACTACGACGCCAACGCCGTCGCCAAGATCGGGAAGATCGGCAAGGGCCTTGCGATCAGTCCAGAGCAGGCTGAGAGCCTCCTGATCGAGAGCATCCGCGTCGGCTACGAGCCCGCCGTCAACAAGCGACTGGGCAGCGTCAGTCAGGGCGCGTTCGACGCTGGGTCGTCGTTCCACTACAACACGGGGGCCATCGCCAAGGCCTCCTGGCCGACGGCGCTGCTGCGCGGCGACCTCGGCACGGTACACTCCAGCATCATGGCCTGGAACAAGGCCGGCGGCAACGTCCTCGCGGGCCTGACCCGCCGACGCAACCGCGAGTGGATGATGATTAGCAACCAGGACTATGGTCCTGAGGGGTCGTCCGGCCCCGTCGAGATCGGCGAGAACGGCCGTCCGACCGGCAAGAAGCTTCCCGCGCCTGGCTCGCTCGGCCCGGGAGTTCCTGTCACCCCTCCTGGTCCGGGCATGCTCGGCCTCCACGACGTCGGGCCCGAGGTCAAGGAGCTCCAGCTGTGGCTGGTCGACCTGGGCCTACTCGACAAGTCGAAGCACATCCTGTACGGGACCTTCGACGAGATGACCGAGGACGCCGTCAAGCAGTTCCAGGGCGCACATCCGAACCTCACCAAGGACGGCGTGGTGGGCCCGGCGACCAGGAACGCGATCATCCGCGACGTCGCGGTCAAGAAGAAGGCCAAGACGACCGGCAAGGTTGTCGCGGCGGGAACCGCAGCGAGCGGAGCGGCCTGGGCGGCGTTCGGCGCCAAGGTTGCTACGTTTTTGGCCATCTCCGCGGGTGTCCTGGTCCTTGCTGGCGGCATATACATTGTCTTCCGGTACAGGCACGAGCTCGCTGCCCGCGTGAACCGGATGCTCGGTCGGGAGGTCTTGTAATGGAGTTCATCACGCGCGTCATCAAGCGGGCCTACGCGGCGCTCGAGGGCCTCAAGACCTACATCACGGCCGCGGCCGTGGTGCTCGTCGGCCTGGCCGAGTACCTCCAGGTAATCAACCTGCGGCCGATCCTCGTCTACTTCTTCGGCGAGGACGCGGCCGAGCTGCTCTCCGTTGTCATCCTGCCGCTCACGTTCGCCGGCCTGCGATACGTGACCAAGAGCCCGCCAAAGCCGGCGTCGTCGATCAAGGGCGACGTCGACGTGCCGGAAGGGGAGGCCTGACATGCTGTTCTCCATAGGCATGGGCCTCCTCAAGCTGTTCGGTGGCGGCAACGTCGGCAAGCTGATCGAGGGCGTGACCGCCGTCGCCAAGAACAAGACGGACGCCCAGACGATCGACAACCAGACCGGCGCGAACCTCGGGATGGCCTATCTCCAGTCTGTCGAGCGGACGAACCAGATCAAGGCCGAGCGGCAGACCGAGAAGCAGGTCATCTTCGGCCTGTTCATGTTTGCGTTTCCCGCCGGCGTCGTATGGTGGGCCGCGCTTCTGGACGGCCTTCCCTGGTTCGGCCACGTGATCGGGTCGTGGAGGATCGCGGTGCCGCCAGACTTCAAGGACGTGTTCCTCGACATCATCAAGTCCTTCTTCATCGCCGCTCCAGCAACCGCGGCCGTTGGCGCTCTCGCTCGCGCGTTCGGGAAGAGGTGAGCCATGGCCGGTGAGAGCTGCGACGAGGTAGAGGTAATCGCTCAAAGGGCAGTCGAGGGCGTGCTCCAGCGCCTCGGCGTCGATACATCGAACCCGATCAAGGCTCAGGCTGACTTTCAGCGCCTGCGCTCCATCAGCGCGCTGATGGACGACCCGGAGTTTCAGGCCGACTTGGCGTTCATGCGTCGTTGGCGTACGAACACCGAGACGATCGCGCAGACCGGGATGAATGCCTTTGTCAAGTGGTTCGTCGTTGGCGGCCTGGGCCTTCTCGTCCTGGGCACCAAGGACTGGTGGATCAAGCACATAACAGGGTGAGCAATGGCAGCAGTGAAGCAGAGCGGACGCGTCCGGCAGACCAAGCCGACCAAGGTCACCGAGGCGTCCAAGGGAGTACAGCGCTTCTTCCTCACCTCGGCACAGAACAACACGGAAGTCTTTCGAGCGGCCTGGGATAACATCCAGGCCCTCTGCGTTCATTACGACGCCAAGCTGATAGTCAGCCCGTACACCTACATAAAGAAGTACTGGGCGCAGACCGGTGAGGTCAAGCCCGGCTCCGAGAAGGCCAGCGACTACGAGCACGTGTTCTGGGCCAAGGAGGTCGAGCCCTACCTGGTCATCGAGCAGGTGCAGCTGGGCAAGTCCCTGATCTTCTGCGCCGGCATGAACATCCTGCCCACGGCGGTCAACCCGCTCTCGGGCCTCGAGCTCCACACGGGCCGAGCCTCCGCCGTCTACCCCCACGCCAAGATGCAGCTCACGTCCGTCGCCTCCGGCAAGTTCGAGGGCACGAAGCTCATGTACACCACGGGCACCGTGACCAAGCGCAACTACCTCCAGAAGAAGATCGGCCAGACGGCCGAGCCACACCACTGCTACGGCGGCCTGCTCGTGGAGATCAGTGAGGACGGCAGCTTCTTCGCCCGCCAGGTGCAGGCCGACGAGCAGGGAGTGATCCACGACCTGGATGTGCGCGTACAGGGCGGAGTGGTGACGACCCACAACCCCGTCGAGGCGATCACGTGGGGAGACATCCACGCCTACAAGATGGACCCGGTCGTCTCCGATCAGTGCTGGGGCGACGGCGGCATGCTCGACACCCTCCAGCCCAAGCACCAGTTCTTCCACGACGTCTTCGACATGTACGCCCGCAACCACCACGAGCGCAAGAACCCGCACCGGATGTTCGAGCGCATGGTCATGGGCATTGACCGGATCGAGAGGGAGGCGGACATCACATCCGACTTCCTCAAGAAGGCGGACAGGCCGTGGTGCCGGTCGATCGCCGTCAAGTCGAACCACGACGACGCCTTCGAGCGCTGGCTACAGTCGATGGACTGCGTCGTCGACCGCGACGCCGCGAACCTGATCCTCTGGCACGAGGGCAACCTGGAGTGGTTCCGCCAGGCCGCCCTGGGCAACACCAAGTTCCTGCCGATCGAGTGGCTCCTGCACCGCCACGGCTCTCCGAGGTCGATCCAGTTCCTGCGGGAGGACGAGAGCTACCTGCTCTGCAAGGACGCGCTCGGCCGCAATGCCATCGAGTGTGGGATGCACGGCCACCTCGGCGTCAACGGCGCCAAGGGCTCGCTGCGTGGCTTCTCGAAGATGGGCCGACGCACCAACACGGCGGACAAGCACGCTGCCGGCATCTTCAACGGCGCCTACCAGGCTGGCGTCTCGGGCAAGCTGGACATGTGGTACAACAAGGGCCCCTCGACCTGGTCGCACAGCCACATCGTCACCTACCCCAACGGCATGCGGACCATAATCACGATGTGGAAGGGTCGCTGGCGCGGCTGACCGCACCGCAGCGGGCGCGCACAAATACCGCTAGTCGTATTCCTGCGTTGACAGGGGGAGGCCATTGACTTGGCCTCCCCCTCGATCTATATTGAGGGTACGAACGACGGGGAACAGGTGGTCAGCTCTGAACATTACCCCGCCGTCGGAACGTGTAATGAATGACGTTCTGGTGCACCAAAGGGCGGGGTGATTGACCGCCCAACTGTAGGAGTGACAACATGTCCCAGCGCAAGAAGACCGTCCACGGCTACGTCGAGGGCCTCCTGGCCCGGACCAAGAGGCCATACGCGGAGATCGCGAAAATGGCCCGCGACGAGTTCGACAGCGAGACATCGCCGGCGTCCGTTCGGCACTACGCGTCGAAGATGAGGGCCGACGGACGTACTGTCCGTGAGCGCCCTGTCAGCCGGGAAGCTGCGTTCGCCTAGGCGCAGACGAAACAAAACTTAGGAACCATGAAGTCGAAGGCCCGGGGTCGCTCCCGGGCCTTCTCTGTTTGCGCAGCGCGATGACGGTTCAGTTGTACTTCGCGATGATCGGGTCGATGATCGGCCCCAGCACGTCCGAGAAGTCGCTGACGACGTCGTGGCCGCTGTTGCCGTAGACGAGGTAGACGAAGCCGAAGCGCTCCTTCTCGTTCGCCTTGAAGAGGATCAGGTAGTCCTCGTCCGTCGCCATGATGCTGCGCTGGATCAGCTCCGGGTCGGTCGTCCGCTTGCACGCCCAGTCCTCGCCGTCGTAAACGCGGATGACGAAGTCGCGGCCGATGAGGGCCTTGACGACCTCGTCCGTGATCCGGCGCTCGAGGTCCTGTCGGGCCTTGACCGCTGGGGCCAGCTCGGGTTTGATGTACTGCATGAAGTCAGCCACGTCTAATCTCCTCATCCATCTCCTTGCACAGCGCTCGGAGTTCATCGTCGGTCATATTGGGATCGTCCTCCTGCGGACGATAGCCCACGTTCTGTTGGTACCAGAGGTTGAGGGCCTCGGCGCTCATCCGTTCGAAGCAAGTGCTCATAGCGGCAGAACCTCCACGCTGGTGACGATCTTCTCTCGGTTTGTGCCGCGCTCGAGGAGGACCTTGCCGACGCGACGCTGGAACAGCACCGCGTGGTTCTGAGCCTGAGCTAGGCTCCTCGTCTCGAAGACGTAGACCTCGCCGTCGCGGTAGGTCACGACGACCTTGTGGGTCATTGGCTTGGCCAGCTGCGCGGCGATGAAGGCTTCGATGTTCACAGGATCACCTCGAAGTAAGTCTTGCCAACCCGACGGTCCTTGCGGCGGCGCAGGACGCGCTTGTTCACGAAGAACTGGAGAGCGTCGGTCAGGTCGCCGTCCGACGGCAGGCCGTCGACGATGCGGCTGATGCCCTCGATATCTTCCTTCGTGAAGGCCCTCGTCGCATAGGGCACCATCACGTTGCGGATCATCTGGCGGTAGGGGGACCAGTTGGCCTCGACGTCGAGGATCGCGCGGAACTTCTTCTGTGCTTGGTCTTCGAAGCTGTCGGTCATCTCGGTCTCTCCTGTAGGACATCATGTCCCGTCGTTGATGGATATAGAGTACCCCCTATTCCCAGCGTTGTAAACGAGAAGGCCCCCTGATGGCTAATTCCGGCCTAATACGGGCAATCTTAGGCGTTTACCGTCCGCTAGCCATGTCCACCTGTTCCAGTGTACAAACGCTGGGATAGGGGGTACTCTATATCCACGAACAACGGAGCAACCCAATGACAACCCGCTACCTGATGGCAACGAACAGACTGACTGGCGAGAACACTGTCCACCAGTACCACGAGGACGAGATTTATGAGCTCTTCGGGATGGACAGCACGAAGCTGGACGAGACTGGCTTTCTGGTAACCCAACGGACCGTGTGGACCGATATGGTGCGCGCCACGAACAAGCGCGTCGGACAGTTGAACATGGCCCACTCCGCCAAGGGCATCCGGCTGATAGCCAACCGTTAACCACTGCGGGGCTTCCCCATATACAAGCCCCTCATCCCAGCGTATTGTAATCTCACGAACAACGGAGACACTGTCATGAAGATCGAACTCAGGAAGATCAAGCTGCTCAAAAGCCTCTCGGAAGAGACACCGGCCTACACTGCGGACGTCTACGTGGACGACGTGCTGTTCTGCCACGT
>Ga0181339_1000009_pt1 | contig 69987 bp, 114 predicted proteins | sample Sp13VDMM110DD_FD_130101 | JGI IMG/M metagenome (GOLD analysis project Ga0181339, IMG submission 130101) | Freshwater viral communities from Lake Michigan, USA - Sp13.VD.MM110.D.D | ecosystem: Environmental > Aquatic > Freshwater > Lake | place: USA: Michigan | collected 2013-04-23 | reverse complement strand
CGCAAGCATGCGCCCGGGCTGACGATGACGTACCCGGGCGGATCCCATATCCATAGCGACGTCGGTCGGTGGAAGGCCTATGCGCACGGCTACGGTGGGCGCCGCGCGCGGTATGCCGGCCGGCGGTCTCACCGGGTCGCGAGATCGACCAACATTTTCCACCAGTATTTCAGCGCCGTGCCGCGGTGACGCGGTATCCGTTCTTGCTCTCGTCATTGACGAGTGCTCCATTCTGTTCGTACCCAGAGCAGGAGGTGAGCATGGGGGAGCCAGCACTATCGCTCGATCAGGCGAAGGACGCCGTCAGCAGGACGATGCATCCTCGCGTGACCGAGCAGTCGATCAAGGATCGGATCGGCAAGGTCGACTACGCCACGCACAATGACATCATGACCGTCTGCTACATCCAGATGGCCAATGGCTTCATCGTGCATGGCGTCTCAGCCCCGGCTAGTCCGGAGAACTTCAACGCGGAAGTCGGCAAGCGCTACGCTTACGACAACGCATTCAAACAGCTCTGGCAGCTCGAGGGCTACCTGCTGCGTGAAAATTTGGCAGGAGGATCCCGTTGATCAACCCAACAGTCGGCCGGGTCGTCTGGTTCTGGCCAAACCCGGATCTGTGCCCGGGGCCTTGGCCCGGGGAGCAGCCGCTTGCGGCGATAATCGCTCACGTCCACCATCCTCGTCTGGTCAACCTGACGGTTTTCGAGATGAGTGGGCGCCCCATCGGCTACGAGTTTGTGGCGCTGTTGCAGGAGGGCGACGAGAAGCCGGTCGACCAGCGCGGCTTCGCGAGTTGGATGCCTTATCAACTTGGACAGGCAAAGCGTCACGAGGCTGACGGCTTGAGCGCGACGAACGGTGGTGGCAATGTTCCGGTGCAGCAGCCGAGTCTGACTGACACAGGGAGCACCACCGATGAAGGGCAGCAAGCCGGGCAAGGGCAAGCCGTCGAAGGGCAAACCGAGCAGCAAAGGCAGCAAGGGTAAGCCCTGCTAGAAACACCATACCAGCAGCGAGAGAGTGGGACGGCCGCAGGCGCCAGAAGTATGGGCCTGCGGCCGTTGCCGTTTCAGGGTGTGCCGTATTGCGCAGCGGAACCACCGGTCGTTTTGTTAGTTGTTCGAGTCCGGCCGCCACCGATGGGCCAGTGCTTTCCCCCAAGCCCCACGGTCCTAGCTGTCAGTACGGTGGCGGCCGGCACCTCCCCGGAACCGAAAGAGATGGCGGCGCGTTGCGCAGCAGCGTAAGCAGTTGACCTGCACATGGGGGACTTCATGGGACCAATCACGACGCTGTTGCTCTGGCTGCTCGTCTTCGCGGTGTTGTTGATCGTGATCCTGAAGATCATCGATCTGATCCCGCTGCCGGCGCCAGCCCCGATGATCGCGAAGATCATCGTGGGCCTTGTTGCGCTGTTGATCCTTCTTCAGAAGGTGATCCCGGCTCTAGGGCTGAAGCTGCCCTAGTCGCCGCTGCTGTTGTCGCAGCTTGCGGAGAGCAGTCTCCGCTCGCTTGCGCTTCGTCTCCCAGCGCTTGATGCGCGCTGTGATGCCCGCGAGCTTCACTGCTCGCTTATCGACTGGCGGCTTCTCTGGCCGCTTCAGTTTGCCGTCGAGCCACCCACTCTCGACGACGTGCTTCACCATCTCGCGTTCGATCCAGTGGTGCTGCGCACCGTGGTTCTTGGCGCCCGGGTGAAGCCGCCATGCAACGAGGTGTGACATCGAGTGCACGATCTCGTGCCATCCGCCACCGCGTTCATCCGGGTTGACGTTGAAGGTCCGCGCCCGGTCGGTGATCCACGTTCGGCGGTTGCCGCTCGTGACCCTGATTTTCCAACCGAATGGTTTCTTCGTCCACTTTCGCCAGAGCAGCTTCACTGCTTTGGTCGCCTCTTCGGCGGTGGGCTTCAGGTCGCGGCCGGCGCGTGTGTCGGCCGGCCACTCGCCGTTAACGAGTTCGTAAGCCATAGTTCTTCTCCATCGGCATTTTCAAACAGCCCGGTCCTTTCGATGACCGTGCGCGCATTGTAGCAAATCGACTTTCGTCAAATTCGTTGAAGCCTTGATGCGCGTGCGAGAAGTGCCCGTGCCGTAGCGGTCGATCTGTCGAAACTGAAAAGCTTGACACGGCAAACGCAGCCGATCCGATCATCAGATCAAGGAACTCGGCGCGAGAAGTCGCTGCGGCGCAGCTGTTACATTTTGTGATAGCGACGATTTTTCGGTTGCACGGAATCATCCGCGCACTGATACCGTTCGTCGCATTCACCGGCGGGGGCGGGCGGATGCTTCTCATGATCGTCGTGGCTAAGTGATGCGCACGCCAAGCGCCTGCCGCCACTGCAAGAGCCCGAAGCGGCACGACCCGTGCTGGTGGGGCATCCGGCACGTCAACTACAATCCCGACGCCTACGACCCGCCGTGCTTCGAGGACGACTGGAACGAGCACTCGCGGGCGCTCGAGGTGAGCGAGATGCGTGGCCTCTGGTTCGCGCTTCTCGTCTGGCTCGTGATCATCACGGTCATATTTGCTGCGTGGTGGGCCACCCGATGACGTCATGCCGTTATTGCAAAAGCCCGCAGCGGTTCAATCCGTGCTGGTGGTCGATCGTGAACAAGAACCACCAGCCCGGCGGTGGGGATCCGCCGTGCTACCTCGATGCCGAGTATGACGACGATCGCAGGGCCGGCGCGCGCATGCGTGCCGAAGAGCGCGCGTTCCGCCGCCGGCGCATGGTTCTTATCGTCGTGGTCGCGGCCGCTCTCATAGCCATGATCGCGCTGGCCCGCGGTCAGGACCATCACTCTAACCCGTGGCTGAAGTCGTGGATCCCGGCGACGTGCTGCGTCACCAACGACTGCTGCTGGGAGATCAGCGAGAGCGAGTTGACGCCGCTGCCGGACGACCACTACGAGGTGAAGTCGACCGGGCAGGTGCGCAAGCGGACGGCCTACTCGCCGGACGGGAGGTTCTATCGCTGCGCCTGTGATTACGACAACGTGAACAAAAACTGGGTACGACATCAGGGCGCGAACACGCGCTGTATTTTTATTCCTATGCGCTCTGCTATGGTCCGCCCACGGTGACAGGGGAGAGCGAGATGGGTGTGGTGGTGCCGATGCCCGGCGTGCGCGTCGAGAGCTACGGTAGCCAAGAAGGCCCGGAGCTCACGCCGAACCATAGTCTGGCGAAGCTGCTCAGGTCTCTGGCGGATATGGCTGAGGAGGGGCGGATCGTCTCGGCCGCGATCGTGACCGTCGGCGTCGAAGGCGACCCCGGCCGGTTCACGGTCAACGTAACCGACGATCTGGTGGGGCAGATCTCTCGGCTGCAGCACATGGCGCACATGGAGCTGGATAAGGCGGAGGACGTCGTCTACCGGACCTAACCGCGGGTGGGGGTTCGCTGTGCCATCGAAGATGCTCTGCGATTGCGGGCGGCCGATATTGGTCTACCGCCGCCCGAAGGGCGCAAGAGGTGGCCCGAAGAGGCTGCTAGCCCCGACAGACCGGGACCACGACCTGTGCCGACGTTGTTACGGTGCAACGCTTGACCGGGGTCGACCGAGACGTCTCGACGTGGTCCGTGATGATGGCAGCCCAGACGAGGATGCATGAGATCGCCAGCATGATCGCGATCAGGGCGACAGATTCTTCGAGGTAGGCGCGCAGGACAGTCATAAAAAATCCTCCAGTGAGGAGACCACACTGGAGGAAAGATATTAATGGACCGTTTATGGCCGGTGGCGGGAGTGCATGCGTTCCCCGCCTAACGGGACCGGCCGACCGAGCGCTCTTTGGCCTTAGCGGTGCAGGGCCTTCGGAGCGGTTACCATAGCCCGGCGAGCCGCGACACGATCAGGATCACGAGCATCGCGACCGTGGTCTGCCCTATGCCGGCGGCGATCATTTTTTGAACGGGCTCCGGAGCAGCGCCTTCACGCACAGATCGCGGTAGCGGACGATCAGGCGCCAGCGATTGTTGTAGAGCTTGAACTGCATCTCCTTCAGCTCCTTGACCTCGCCGGCCCGCGCCTTCTGGACGACGATGTCGAGCGCGCCCTGATAGCGTGGCAGCGCCGAGGTGGTGGCTGGGAATCGCGGCGCCGCCGGGATGATGCCACGCTCTGCGATGCTGCGTGCGGTCTCCCAGTCATAGAGGTTGCGCTTGTCGACTGGCGGAGTGGGATCGTAGACGGCGACGCGCGGCGTGTACGCGCTCGGAGCGTTGTATCGGTAGGCTAACATTCCAATCTCCATCGGCAGATGTTGGGGGTGGGTGGGCTACGCGCTACGCAAGGCTTCTGACGCCTCCTCGATCATGGTCTCGATCAGTTCGCTGGTGATGTCGGCGACCTTCACCGTTTTCTCCCATGCCCACTTCGAGCATTCCGGATCGCCGCCGGTGTATTTGAGCCACGGAATGCTATCGCGGCCGTATTCGAAGTCGGTGTTGACCGCGACGCAGAAGAGAACCTCCGGCTCGCCGCTCTCGCTCTTGGTGAAGGAGCCGCCGTTGTGAAACAGCGCTCGGACTTTGTAGAAGTAGGTCCAGCCCTCTTGGAAGCGGGCGTCGATGCTCTCGTGATACTTCTCGCGCCAGCTGATGCCAGCGGACGAAAAAATCCACGAGACGGGGTGCTTTGGGTTCTCCTTGTCCCACTCTTCGTCGTGCTCCTTCACCTCGCGCTCGACGTACGGCTTCACCGGGCCGGGGACGCTGTCGACGCCATAGCTCGGCGACCCATATCCGACGCCATCGAAGCCGCCGGACGTGTAGGCAAAGAAGCCGTCGCGATCCTCGTTCTCGACTTCGTTGATGTTGGTGTGCGAGACGTCTTCGAAGTCGGCGACGTTCTCCAGAACACTAGTTGCCCAGTCGCGAACCAGATCGCGCTTGCCTTCGAAGTAGGGTGGGACGGCGGTCTCGTACCGGCCCTCGGCGATATTGCTGCTCATGTCAGTCTCCTGTTGAGGTTCGGTGGTGAGGGGTTAGAGCAAGCCTTGTTCGGCGAGAGCCTCGCCGAGGCCGGGAGCGTAGCGGTGGTCGACGCAAAGCATGCGCTTGCCCATCCACTGCCAGCCCTCGGTCTGGACGTTCTCGTTGACCCACGCGAGGGCGGCATCGCTCAGGTAGAACTGAACGATGCTGCCGCAGTTGATGACCTGCGTCTGGGCCATGTCACTTGCCTCCGGTGGCGACGTTCTTGTGAGCGAAGCGCTCCTCTTCGATGTCGCGGATCACGCGGTGCGCATCGACGACGTCGTCGAGCTTCCGGTACGAGGCGACCTCGTAGTCGTTGGCGTCGGCGAAGCCTTCGAGCAGGTGGACGTCGTTGAGGCTCTGTACTGTGCGAGTAATCTCGCTGACGAAGAGCACGGTCTTGAAGCGAAGGGTGACGGCGTAGGGCATGTTAATAATCTCCGGTTGGAATGGGGGGGGTGATCAGGTTGGTCAGAGCGGCTCGCCGTTGTATCCGCGGCGGTGAGCTGCGATCTCCTCGTCGCTCCAGTCGCCCCACGGCTTGCAGCCCCAGCCGTAAGCTTTGTGGGTCGCGCCAGTCTCGTGAGCGTGAGCGGTGCCGCGCTTGCGATAAGGGCTGGACGGCTCGCGGAAGTCGGGATCGTTGGTCGGGTTCGGGTTGGTGGTCACCGGTATCTCCTCAGACTTTTCGATAGGGCGCATCGAGCCACTGGCCGACAGGCCAGCTCTGGTTCGACGAGTGGGCGTGCTTCTTGTCGAAGCTGTGCGGCGGGAAGGTCGTGTTCGCGTACCATTCCAGATCGGTGCGATACTGCGGCGCGTAGAACTTGCCGTTGTTCGCGGGCTTCCGTGACCAGTCGGGGATATGATCCATCGTGAAGCGGTTGACGTATTTACGCTTCGCTTCCGCGAAGGTCGGTCGGGTGGTCATAGGTCTTCTCCCATCGGCAGACGGTCACGAAGCAATACATATTCCCCGCCCGGTTGTAAAGCGACTTGCGGTCAGGCTGGGGACGCGGCTAAAACTGCAGCGCTTATCGGGGGATAGGGGATGGCACGGAAACCGGGACAAGGTCGAAAGCGCTGGCAGCCGAACAATCCGGTGCAGGCGCGGGCGCTGGTCGAAGCGCTGGCGGGATTCGGTTACACTCATGATGCGATCGGGTCGATGATGGATCCGCCCTGCGGCCGTACCGTCCTGCTGGAAAACTACCGGGACGTCATCGATCAGGCGGTGGTCACGTTCAAGGCGCGTGTCGAGGGAACGCTGGCGCGCATGGCGCTCGGCCTGCCCGAGGTGCGGATCGGCAAGAAGCTGATCCAGAAGGAAGTGCCGCCCGATAAAACGATGTTGATCTTCTTGCTGAAGTCTCGCTTCGGTTACCGCGACTCGCAGCGCCATGAGATTACTGGGCTCGAGAACCTCAACCTTGAAAACATGACCGATGCTCAACTCGACCAGCTCGCCGCCAGACTATCGAAACGACCTGCTCCACTCGATAGCGGTGGAGCAGAGGAAACGGGTGGGGCTCCGGTCGCGAAGGTTCACTAAGTACCAGCGCGACCCGGTCGGCTTCATTCAGGACGTCTTGTTCGGCTTCGTGTGGTCGAAGCAGCGCGAGATCTGCGAGAGCGTGCGCGACAAGCGCTTCACCGCGGTGCCTGCATGCCACGGGCCCGGCAAGTCGAACATCGCCGGCCGCCTCGGAGCGTGGTGGCTGGCGTGCCACCCACCCGGCGAAGCGATGCTGGTGACGACGGCGCCGACCTTCCATCAGGTGAAGGGCATTCTCTGGCGCGAGATCAACAAGGCGCACCGTCTCGGTGGCTTGCCGGGCTGGACGACAGAGACACAGTGGAAGCTGCCACCGAACGAGCTGATCGGCTTCGGCCGCGCAGCGAAGGACATGACGGCGTTCCAAGGTATCCATGCGCGCTACGTGCTGGTGCTGATCGATGAGGCGACAGGCGTCGCGCGCGGCATCTCCGAAGCTGCCGAAACGCTGGTGACGAACGAAGACAGCAGGCTGCTGAAGATCGGCAACCCTGACGATCCGTCGACCGACTTCGCAGACAGCTGCAAGCCCGGGTCTGGCTACAACGTGATCCCGATCTCTGCCTTCGACACGCCGAACTTCACCAACGAAGAGATCCCAGATTATCTCAAGCACCTGCTGGTGTCCCCGACATGGGTCGAGGAGCGCCGTCGTAAATGGGGTGAATCGTCACCCATGTGGAAGTCGAAGGTGCTCGGGCAATTCCCCGACGTCTCCGACGATGGACTGCTGTCGCTCGCTGACATCAGCGCTGCAATCGCGCGCGAGTATGAGCCGCAGCCGAGCGACCCGATCGAGCTCGGTGTCGACGTCGCACGACAGGGACGTGACGCCAGCGTGATCATGCTGAGGCGCGGCTGGAAGGCGCGCACGATGAAGCGCCTGTTCAAGCGCGACCTGATGTATCTCGTCGGGCAGGTGGTACTGGCGATCGAGGAGACTGGCGCCACGGTCGTGAAGATCGACGACACCGGCATGGGCGGCGGCGTGACCGACCGCCTGCGTGAGTTGCGCAGTGAAGGCAAGATCCCGTCGCGCGTCGAGATCGTTGCAGTGAACGTCGGTGAAGGCTGCCGCGACATGGGCCAGACCGAGCGCTTCAAGGATCTGCGCATGCAGCTCGGCTGGATGATGCGCGACATCTTCACGAACGGGCTGCTCGACATCGATCCCGACAACGAAGACCTCGCCGCTCAGGCTTCGCAGATCAAGTACAAGGTGCACTCAGACGGCGTCATGTGGCTCGAGAAAAAGCTCGACATGAAGAAGCGCACGCACGGCATGAGCCCCGACGACTGGGATGCGCTCGTGCTGGCGTTCACACCAAAGGAGCTCGGTGCCATGCCTGTCCACGATGCTGTCGAGAGCGACGTCGTTGTCGTTCACTTCGATCCGCCGAAGACGTGGGCCCGCGCCTGCGCGGTCCATATCGATCGCGGCAAGTTCTCCGCAGTGTGGTGTGCGGTCGATGCCGAGGCGAAGGTCAATTACATCTACGCGGAATATGCAGCGCCGCTCGGCAACCTCGCTGTGCACGCCGACGCGGTGAAGCAGCGTGGCAGCTGGATCCCGGTGATCTTCTGGCCGGAGGCCGATGGTCGCAAGAAGGACGCGGGCATCAAGCTGGTCGACCGACTGCTCGAGCTGAACCTCGACCTCTACACGTCAGAGATCGACCGGGAGGCCGCGATCGTCGAGATGACGACGCAGATGGCGTCGCAGCGCCTGAAGGTCTCCGAGTTATGCACCCAGTGGGTCACGCAGTTCCGCAGCTACCGGAGGGACGGCGAGGGTGAGGTGGTCACCGGGGCGGACCAGCTGATGAAGGCGACTGAGCTGATGCTCACTGCCGGCACCGGCATCGCCGCCTTCGAGCACCAGCACGAGCGGCAGAACTCCGAGGAGTGGGCCCGGCAGACCGCGGACGCCATCACGGGATACTAATCCATCGTCTCTTGATCTGGTACCGGACCTGTGCGCTCCTTCGGTATGCCGATGGAGAGGTGACGATGCCGACCCCCCGAGACGAGAAGCCAGAAGTCTGGCGCGACTGGCCCGCGCAAGAAACCGTGACGCGACAGTGCAGGCTGTGTGGCGACGCGGTGTCTGGCCCCGCGGGCGAGATCGACGTCTTGTGCGCCATCCACTACGCGGCAGAGCACTGCGGCTGAACGGAGCGAGCTATGCCACTGACATTCAAGCAGACCAGCGACCGGGGGTTCCTCGGCGCGGAATTTGTCGACCGTTACCGCAAGACCGTGAAGCTCTACGAGAGTTCGCTCGCGACGGAGTCGTGCATCTGGATCGGTATGGAGACCGATGCCATGCACCTCACGCAATTCATGGCGGCCGACCTGATCGAGCCGCTGAAGTTCTTTGTCCGGTGGGGCAAGCTGCCTCGCGGTGAGTGCCTGCCCGACGACGGCGCTGAGCGCTACTGGGAAGCGCGCTGGCGCGACGAGAAGGCGGAGAACGATCAGCTGCGCCAGCGGGTGGCAGATCTCGAGCACGAGTTGAGCGTGAAGGGGGAGGGGTAGCCGTGGCAATCAAGAAGAAAGCGAAGAGGCGGCCGAAGCTGGCCACCGATCCGAAGGTTCAGGCGGCGAAGCAGTCCGTCGCTGACCGGGTCGAGGGGCGCATTGCCGAGATCACAGCCGACAAGGCCAAGACCGACGCCACGGTCGAGCGCGTGAACGACTTCGTCCGCCGCGGTCAGGCTGCGCAGAAGGCGGTCGACGAGATTACCCAGAAGTTCGCCGCGAAGCAGGCGGCGCACGACACTGTGATGGCGAATAAGAACAAGCGGTCGGGCCCCAGCAAGACGCAGGTCTGCGACGCTGTGCGCGAAGGCCAGCCGGGTCTCGCGTTCGCCGCTGTCGATCGCATCGCCACCGCGGTGATGCGCCTGTACGGGAGGGAGTGATGGCTGACTGGCGCGAAGAAGACAGGGAGATGGCAGAGGCGGCGAAGTACGGGCCGCAAGACACCGCGGTTGCGGCCACACGCATGCTCGGCACTCATGCTGAGCGCATGGCCTTCATTCGCGGCGCGGTATGGGCCACGCAGATCGCCGGCGAGGGTCTGCCGACGCGGGCGCAGGCGCAGGCCGTGCGCAACGCGGCGGATGGTATCAATCTCACGTCCATGACCCACCCGCACCACCCGGGGATGTTGAGCGAGGATGCGATAGAGAACGCTGAGGTCGACATCGACCCGGAGCACGTTGGTCTTGAGCCGCGCTCGATGACGTTCGAGCACTCGCAGGCAATCTCGCTGAAGCGCATCGCTGACGCGCTCGACATGATCACCGGCCGCGACCCGTCGAGGATGGGCCTGATCGACGGCGTGATGCATGCAATCGAGCAGGGCATACTGTCGGGGACGCGGCGATGAAAACCCGCGAAGAGATTGCGCTGGATGCGGCGAGAAAGATCGATGACATCTTCGTGCGCAGCCACAAGAGTCGGGCACAGCGGACAGCGACCGTCCAGCGCGCGGTGCTCGATGCAATGGCGGCTGCGGACAAACTGCGCGAAACCGGTGGGGTCGAGCAGTGACAATCCTCCGAGCGAACGGCTGGGCCGTCGTCCAGAACAACCGGATTGACCCAGCGACTGTGTACGGCACGCGGCGCGGGGCCATCGTGAACTGGCTCGTCACGCAGGGCTACTTCGTCAGCAGCGCCATGAGTGACGACATCATCGAGCGGATCTGGTCGCTGCAGGAGAACACGCCGCTCTTCGAGCGCGCGCAGGTCATCATGGTGTCGATCGTGGGGAGGGCGGAAAATGCTGTGGGTTGACGCAGACGCTCTCGCGAAGGCTGCCGAGGCCGTGCTCGTCGCGACGACGAAGGTGACCGACACACAGGGCAGAGCCGTGCAGATCCGCGCTGACACGTCGATGATCTACAAGCAGGTGCTGGCGATCATTGCGACGTCGTTCGAGAAGCCGACGGCGGTGCTGCCCGGGCCGACCATCTTCGGGAGATCAGGCCAGTGACCGACGCTGACACCACCGCGTTCTTCGCCAAGGTTATGCCGTTCATAGAGCGCGTGCTGAAGCTGAAGGGCGTCATGCTCAAGCGCGGCCTGTCCTTCAGCAAGACCACCTGCACGATCGGCGGGTGCGAGGGCGAGCTCCACGTCCGCCTCGACAGTGGGCGCAAGCGGCACGCTCGGGCGTGGTGCACGAAGTGCGACCTGACGATGATGGAGTGACGGATATCCTCCTTTTGATAGTTAGAGACCGCCGTTAAACGAGGTTGAAGATGACGCCGCAACAGAGACGGGATCAGGTCGAAGCGAAGCAATCTCGCTGCGACCATGTTTGGGTTCACGCGGGCGAGACTGTTCATAATCGTCTCGTCTCAACGTCATGGTGCGCCAAGTGCAACATCAGCGCGTTCGCTCATGCTCGCGGCGCTAAACCCGCCTAAACGTATAAGGAGAGAGCCGTGAACAGACGCGAGTTTATTGCCGGCACCGTCGCCACGAGTGCAGCGTTCGCTATGCCGTTGGCCGCGATTCATGCTGCGGAGGCCGCCCCGCTGACAGCAACGATGTTCAGTAGCGTTGACGAGCCTTGGGGCGCGTGGGTACCGGGTCATGTTGACAGCAATCGGTACAAAGACGCTGTGCGGCGGATGTTTGACATGGACCCAGACTCCAAGGATTGGGGTGAGGATTGGCTTTGGGACTATCAATACGCTGACGACGACGACACGCGCAGCCTTGTGATCTTGGGCGAGCCCGAGCACCGGTACATGCACAAGGTCCGCGAAGATGATCCGGAGCTTGGTGATGCCTATCAGACCTGCAGGGCCAGCGACGATGGCGCGATCCCGATCACCGTCATCATGTACTGAGTTAACCCGCCGTATTTGAAACATTCTTGGGGGTGCGCAGATGGGTGAGTTCGTCGACTTCAGCAAGATGACGGCCGACCAGCAGCAGCAGGTCTGCGAGCATCTGACCACGAAGAGCATGACGCCAGAGGGGCTGCCTGACTGGCGGTTCTATGTCCGCGACGACGGCATCGTGACCCGGCAGAAGGGGTGCCATAAGCCGACCGAGGAAACTGATGCGCGGTGGGCGAGGGAACGCGCGGAGTTCTACCGCGCGCCGGCACCGTCGAAGGATCAGCCTGTGCAGTTCAAGGTCGGTACGACCTTCACAAATAGCCGGGGATAACTGTGCCCGATACGACGAGAGATGGCACGCCGATCTCGGGCTCAGACCGAGGTGTTCGCTTGCCCAGATGCGAACTGCAAGCTGCTGCACGTTGCGTTCCGCGACAAGGAAGGGCGAGCTCTCTGTGTCGCATCGTTCAACAGCGAGATGCTGCTGATACTGAACAAGGCGCACCGCGACGTCGTGCGGGACAAGTCTGGGGACTGAGTTTTGCGGCGCTATAAAAAGGGGATAGATAGGTTATGGCCGACACCAAGATCACAGATCACTTCGAGCCGCTGGTCGCTACGGCAGTGGCCCAGACCGGGCTCAGCGTCCCCCCATATGCCTGCTGATGCGATGATGGCCTATGCGCTGTCGTCGATCGCGATCACGCTGAAACGCCTTGTCGACATCATTGAGAGGGAGACGACGTCATGAAGTTGGACCGGAATGCAAATGGCCGCGGCAAGTACGCGATCATCAACCTGCGCAAGCTCGACGAGACGCGCGTGGCTATGGCTACGGTGGATCCGCAGACCACGCGGAATGTCCTCCCGCAGTCTCTCGAGGTGGCGCTCGCCACGCTGCAGGAGTACGGCCTGATCGAATACGGCGAGCCCGGTACCGAGAACGAGTTCTTCGTGATCAAGCTGAAGGACACGTACGCGGGCGCCGCTCTGGTTGCCTACGCCGATGCCGTGTGGCGGCCGGAGAACGCCGCGTCGGTCGACGAGGTCACCTATGCCGAGGAGGTCCGCGCGCTTGCGAAGCGGGCCGGGCGTCACAGCCAGTGGTGCAAGAAGCCTGACTAATTTCCGGAGCCTATAAAAGGGGGAAGACCGATATGGCAATTCTGACGCCGCCCGGCAGCAAGCCGAGGCCACCATCATCCGGGCCTGTGGCCGGCGAGAGCTGCTCCACCTGCTGGTACGGCAAGCGCATCGACCCGACCGAGATTGGCAGCCGGGTGCTGTGCCGGAGCGAGCCGCCCAAGCCGTTCCTGCTCGACAGCAAGGCCGGGCTGCAGCTGCAGTCGTTCTATCCGTCGACCGAGCACGACGAGTGGTGCGGTCGTCACCTGCCACGCAGCAAGGTCGTCCAGCCATGAGCACGAAGCGCAAGAGTCGCGAGAACAAGCCGCCGCGGTGGGCGGTGTTCGGGCGGTACGGTGGGGTGCGCACTGCGAAGGTGCTCCTGACGTCGGTCGACTGGCGTGGCCGCTTCGGTACCGACGAGCGTGTCTACAGCTACGCGCTGCACCCGACCAAGGGGTGGCGCCGGCACCGCGAGCGGTGACGTGATCGAGCACCTCGCATTCTGGGTGGGCGGGCCGCACCTCGGCTGCGCCGTCCCGCTCCAACCAAGCCGAGAGGAGACTGAGACCATGAGTTATGCGGAGAAGGATGCGCGCCCGAATAGCCCGCGTCCGATCGTCCCTGTCGGGGACAGGATCGTGAACCGGATTGACGATCAGATCAGCCGCATCAGCGGGTTGCGCAACCGGCTGTCGATGAGCGTCGATGCGATCACCGGCCCCCGCAATGATGGACGACCCGAGCTGACGGCCGTCAGTAAGCCTGCCGGCGGTGTGCATGACCGTCTGAACAATCTTGATACGGCACTGAGTATCCTCGAAGAAGAGATTACCCGGCTCGAAGACTGACCGGGCAGGTGCCTCGCCCCGGCGGGGCACCACCACCACGGGGACACCCATGACGATCCTGTACGAGAGACTCGGCCTGAAGCCCGGCGCAACCTACGCCGCTATCCGCGCGGCGTACCGCCAGCTGGCCAAGGAAGCTCACCCAGACGCCGGCGGAGATCCGGAGCAGTTTGCTGAGCTGCAGGAGGCCCACGACGTCCTGACCGATCCTGACCGCCGCAAGGTGTACGACAGCACGGGTCAGATCACTGGCGAGCGCGTAGACCTGACCGACCAAGCCGCCATGCAGGTCATCAACGGGGGGCTCACCCAGATGCTAGTGGACGACCGCGAGCGCAGCACGGCCCTGATTATCGAGGAGCTCAGGCGCGCAGTGCAGGCAGCTGCTGACGAGATCGGCGGCCGGCTGCGCCAGCTGGAACGCGCTGGGGCGCGCGCAGCGCGCTGGGCAGAGTCGGCCAAGCGCACCAAGGGCGACGGCGAGAACCGGCTGAAGGGCATGCTGCTGTGGCATGTGCGCCAGTCGTCCGAGATGGCCGAGAAGGTGCGGCGCGACTACGACGCGCACAAGCGCGCGCTCCAGATCCTCGACGAGCACGGCTTCAGTCTCCCGACCATGCTGCGGGCGAGCGAGCTCCAAGCGGCGAGCTCGACGAGCGCGAACATCTTCTTCGGTGGCCCTTTCGGCATGTGACCGTTGTTCTGGTACCGGACCGGTGTCAGTCTGAACCGACCAGACAGGGGGGAGGGTGACGTGGATAACCAAGTGACGGCGGCGATCCTGAGCGATCTCGGCACCAAGGCGTTCGACGATGTTAGGCCGGCGCTGAACCAAGCGATGGACCTCGCTAACATGGTCTACCCGAGCGGGGCGCAGACGGTGCTGATGATGGTGGGCCAGCGCATGCTCACGATGGTGGCGCTGTCTGTGGTCGCGCAGGACAGCACGAAGGACCAGCGTAGCGAGATGGTCGCCCGCGCGATGACGCCGGACAGCCTGCTGTTCGCGTCGCTGCTGCTCAGCTACCAGCCGGAGATCTCAGGGCCTGACCCGATCGCATGGGCGCACGGCTCGTACGAGAAGCTGCGCGGTAAGCCGTTCGAGTATGCGAGTGGCCCGTACGCCCTCGGCTCCGGTTTGCCCACGCATGTGGTGCGCGCCTGATGTCTGGCACTGACCCGATCAACTTCGATCCTGACGAGGACGACGAGGCCGTCATCGACGTCAAGCTGTCGCGCGATGACATGGTCGCGCTGGCGAACATGAGCGCCGAGGAGATGGCCGAGTTCTTCGAGGAGCGGAGCGGGCTGGTCTCGCTGAGCGAAGAGGCCAAGAAGTCGCTGCGCGATAACCACGCCAGCATCGTCGAGGGGTTCAAGGCTGCAGTCGAGGACGAGATGTTCAGGAGGAAGCAATGACGGTGACGTTCAGGCCTGACACCAGCTTCCCGTATCTCGCGTTCGCGATGAAGCGTCGCATCAGGTACGGCGAGGTCTTACTCGCAGCTGAGGAGATCGAGCGCCGCGGCGAGGAGATGATGGACTGCCCGCCGGCGAGCACAGCTCTGACCAAGGTGGAGATGTGGGATCTGCTTGACCTTGTCTACGACGAGCAGAGTCGCCGGCGCGCTGCGGTGACGTCATGAGCGAGCCTGTCGTATTCCTCGCCTTCGATAACCCTGATGTGCGGCCGCAGGGCGTGATCGAGATGATTGCGTGCGGTCATTGCGCGAACAAGACCTTCACCGCGGTGGTGCCGAACAGCCCGGGCCGCTTCCCGATGTTGAAGTGCGCGGCATGTACCACCGAGATCGGGAGGTTCGGGTGGGCCCCGCCGGAGGACTGAGAGTCCGCTGCTGCGTCATCGGCTGCCGGCGGACCACCGGGCAGCAGCACAGGGAGTGGGTCTGCGGACCGCACTGGCGCACGGTCCAGCCATCGATCAAGCTGGCCTATAACCGGACCAAGCGGCGCGTGCGCAAGGTGCTGAAGCGCAAGCCGGGTTACTCTCGCTACTGGGAGATGCCGCCGGGATCCCGTGACCGGCTCCGTGCTGTCGATATGTGGGCCCGGTACGAGAGCGCGTGGCGCGCATGCGTGAACGACGCGATCGAGGGGGCAGTCGGGATCGCCTGATTCTCGTGGTAATGCTCCGCCCGGCCGACTCACCGGGGCTGGGGGCAGAGAATGGACTTCACCGAGGCGACCGCCGCGCTGGAGCGCGAGTTCGGGGCTCAATACGACACCAAGGACAGGAAGCCTGACCTGACCATCGCTGTGGTCAGCGGCGGCACGGTCGACACCGTGCTGGATCCGGCGCCGGCTCTGGCCTTCACCCGCGAGCTGGCAGTGAAGCTCTGGCTGCAGTCCGCGCGCGCGGTGCTCGATGGCGAGGCCACGCTGAAGTCGTGGGCCATGAGCCAGCCGACCATCGACACATGGAACATGACCCTCGCCGACAAGAAGAACACGCACCGGATTGCGGCGAAGCGATACAGCGCCAGCGCGGTGGTGACGATTATCCTCAAGAGCAAGGCTGAGATCGAGAACGAGGAAGCGGCCGAGGCGCGCAAGCGTGACCGGGCGACCGAGACCTACGAGCACCCCGGCTATCGCACCGCAGAAGAGCAGCCGCACGACCCGGCCGCCGTCACCTACGAGCACCAGTCGGCCGGCGTCGACATCAAGTGCGAGAGCGTTGCCGAAGCTGAAGCCCTACAACAGATCGCGGAGAAACTCTGATGGCATTCCTCGACAACGCGGTTGCGCAGATGCCCCCTCCTTCCGCTGGTCAGTTCGACCCGATGGCGCCGGCGATGCCGATGCCGCAGCTGCAGCCGATCGGCGGCATCACTCAGCAGATCGCGCCGAAGGGCCCGAAGATCAGCAAGGCGCATCAGCGTCTGCTCGACTGGGCCGACCCGGAGATGGTCAACATCGCCGACGAGCTAACCGATGAGGAGCTCGGTAAGATCAGCATGGTGGTGACGCGCGGCTTCGAAGTCGACGAGAAGTCGCTGTCGGATTACTTCGAGAAGAGCGACAAGGCCTTCGAGATGGCAGCGCAGGTTGCCAAGCAGAAGGACACGCCGTGGCCCGGCGCGTCGAACATCATCTATCCGCTGATCACCAGCGCCGCGCTGTCATTCGCATCGCGCGCGTACCCTGCGATCATCGCCGACCGCAACGTCGTCAAGGGCGTGGTCTATGGCCACGACAAGGGCACACCGAAGATGGGGCCGGACGGGCAGCCGATGCTCGAGCCGTTGCCGCCTGAAGTTGCGCAGCAGATCATGCAGACGGCGCAGCAGGGCGCCCCGCTGCCTCCCGGCGTGCAGATGGGGCCGCAGGGCCCGGGCGTGATCGCGTGGGAGACACCTCCCGGTGAGAAGCGCAAGCGAGCGGACCGCATCAGCCAGCACATGAGCTACCAGCTACTCGACCAGAAGACAGGTTGGGAGCAGGACACCGACAAGCTGCTGCACATGCTGCCGATCGCGGGCTGTTACTTCCGCAAGACCTACTTCCACCCGATGGTGGGGAAGACGTTGTCCGGCATCCTGTCGCCGCGCCAGCTGATCATCAACTACCGCGCCAAGTCGATGGCGCGAGCGCCGCGCATGTCGGAGCTGATCGAGCTGTATCCGAACGAGATCGAGGAGAAGGTTCGTCTCGGCGAGTTCCTCGACGTCAAGCTGGGTGAAGCTGAGGATGCGGGCAACGACGACGACGCCCCGCACACGTTCGTCGAGCAGCACTGCTGGTACGATCTCGACGGTGACAACTACAAAGAGCCGTACATCGTCACCTACCACAAGGCGACTGCGAAGGTCGTGCGCATCGTCGCGCGTTACGACGCTGAGGGCATCTTCGTCGGCCGCAAGCGCGGCATCGGCACCGAGAAGATCCTGAAGATCGAAGCGATCCAGTATTACACCAAGTACGACTTCATCCCGAACATTGACGGCGGCGACAAGGGGCGCGGCACACCGGGCTTCCACGGCATGGGCTTCGGTCAGCTGCTGAACCCGATCAACGCATCGATCAACACCACGCTGAACATGCTGATCGACGCTGGTCACTTCCAGACGACGGGTGGCGGCTTCATCGGCAAGGGTATCTCGATGCACTCGGGCTCGGTCAAGTTCCGCCCGGGCGAGTACAAGGTGCTCAACTCGCCGGGTCAGGACATCCGATCTGCGATCGTGCCGCTCGAACTGCCGGGGCCGAGCCCGGTACTGTTCCAGCTGCTCGGCATGCTGATCAAGTCGGGCGAGACCATCGCAGCGACCAACGACGTGCTCGAGGGCGAGGCGAACCTCGCCACGATGCAGCCGACCACGATGCTGGCGCTGATCGAGCAGGGCCTGAAGGTCTTCACCGCGATCTACAAGCGGGTCTACCTCTCGCTCAATGACGAGTTCGACAAGCGCTACAAGCTGAACTCGCAGTTCATGGAGGAGCGCGAGGAGTACCAGTACGGCGACGAGTGGCGCGAGGTCACGCAAGAGGACTATCGCAAGGGCGCCGGCGTGTGCCCGTATTCCGATCCGAAGATGGTGTCGGACATGCAGCGGATGGCGCGTGCGCAGATCACGCTGTCGCTGAAGGACGACCCGCGCATCAAGGGCGACGAAGCAATCCGTCGTGCACTCGAAGCGGCGGAGATCGAGGACATCGACGACCTGTTCGCCGAGCAGGCGCAGCCGGATCCGGTGATCGTCGGTCAGGTGGCGAAGCTCGAGGCCGAGACGATCGAGATCAAGGGCCGCACCGCCACCGCAGCTGTGCAAGAAGCAACAGAGCGCTCGAAGCAAGTGCTCAACTATGCTCAAGCTGTGAAAGCGTTGGCAGACGCCGACGCCAAGCAAGGCGATCAGGAGATGTCGTGGATCACCACGCAGCTCGACGTCATGCGCGGCCGCATGGAGGGGTTGAATGGCTCAGCAGTCGGTGGACCGGCGCAAGGCGCTCTGCCTGCTCCTATGGGCGGTCCCGGTGCTGGTGGGGGTGAAGGTGCTGAAGCGCAAGGTGCGCAAGAAGAGCAGCCGCCGATAGAGGGCGCGCGCAAGGCGCCGGACGGCAACTGGTACGTCGCCGACCCTGAGCGTCAGGGCAAGTTCCTGCAGGTGCAGGCGGGATGAAGCGCATCGGCCGCAAGCAGCCCTACACGGACGACGAGATCAAAGGGGTTGCTTGCTGCGGGTGCGGCAAGCTCGAGTCTGTCCACCAGTGGAATTGCTGCGCGAACGACAATCGCTGGATGGCGGTCTGTCTCGACTGCGACATCGCACTGAACGAGATGTCGCTGGCGTTCTTCCGTGTGCCGGGCCGGGAGATGCTGATGCATCGGTACCGCCGCCGTGAGTTGAAGAGGGTCTGATGGTCCCGGGTTGCACGCACGATAGGCCGACGCCGGGCTGCATCTGGTGCTGGTCTGAGCCGGCGCATCACAGCGGCCTGAGTAAGGTTATTTGCCACGACGACGAGCGCGTGTATCGCCGCGAGACGCTGCGGCTGGTCAAACAGAACCGACACGATCGCCGCAAGGCGGAAGCATTGAAGCGGAGAGCATGATGGCTGACTTCGGGCAGATGTTCGACGAGAACCTCGCGACTGCGGACCCGGCCCAGCCGGCGCCAGCGCAGGGCACGACGGGCAAGGTCAACCCACTCGCTGCATCGATCGAGCGCACCGCGACGAAGTACGGATGGTCGCCGCTCGATCTGGCGACGGTGATGTCGTACGAGACCGCCGGCACCTTCGACCCGTGGAAGGCTGGGCCGACCACGAAGTGGGGACAGCACCGCGGTCTGGCGCAGTGGGGCGAGCCGCAGGCGCAGCAATACGGCGTCTATGCCGGCATGCCTGACGAGGATCAGGTCGAGGCTGTCGCTCGCTATCTGACAGACCGCGGCGTGAAGCCCGGCGCATCCCGTCTCGACATCTACAGCGCGATCAATGCCGGTGGCGTCGGGCCCGAATACTATGGTCGCCGTGACGCTGCAGCTGGCGGCGCGCCCGGTACCGTGGCCGAGAAGGTCGCCTACCAGATGGGTGATCACGAGGCCAAGGCCAATGCGTTCCTGAAAGGCGCGTGGGAGCCGGGTGCTCCGATGACCCGCACGGCGCTCGGCGCCGGCGCGACCAAGCAGGCGCTGCTGATCCCGGTCGACCACGACCCGTTCAACATCGGCGTGAGCGGCGGGCCGCAGCCCGGGATGGGCCCGGCCACGCCTGACCAGAGCTCCGGCATGAAGTTTGTCGATCGCCTGCTCGGTCTGGGCGGCGAGGAGCGTTACCAGACGTGGCCAGAGGTGATGGTGCGTTCTGGCACCACGGCCGCCGGCGACGCCGTCAGCGGGGCGCTGCAGCCGACTGCGGGCCTACGCCGTGAGGACTTCACCGACATCCCCGTGACCGGGCGCCTCGGCTCGGTCGGGTCTCAGCCTGCTGACGAGATGGTCGGCCGGGCGCTGGACATGCAGAACTTCGCGATGGTCGGCGGCTCGGGCGCGGCCGCGGTCACCAACCTCGGCGCTGGGCCGCAGGGCTTCCGGATCCTTGGCCGTACGCCAGCGGAGATCGGCCGCTGGGCCAGCGACAAGGCGGCTGGCCGGGTTGGGACCGAGCAGTTCCTGAAGACCGCGGATCAGGTCTCGCCGACCCGTACCGGGCCCGGTGCCCAGTTTCAGGACCACGTCCTGCAGGAGATGGGCGGCTACACCCCTGACCAGCTGCGGGCGATGACGCCCGAGCAGCGGCAGTCTGCCTATCGGGATTTCGCCCAGTCCTCGGCGTGGGGCCGCGATTTGGAAAGGAACCCCACTTCGGGTACCCCTGACGCTCAAAACTCACCAGCAGGAGGCCTAGCCGATGCAGGAGGACAACAAACCGGGCTCCCCGCCCCCGGCGGGGCAGCCGTGGACGCCGGAGGAGTCGGAAGCGGAGGGCCGGGCGGAGCAGGAGGCTTGGCAGCAGCGACGGAAGCGGCAGCGCGCTCCAGTGCCGGTGCGTACATCCCCGAAGGGCTCCCCACAAAGCCGCTAACGATCAAGCACGCGGACGGGACGAAGGAGTTCTTTGTCCCGGCCCCGCTCGCGAAGGCGCAGGAGCTGGCGCAGGATTACGCCGCGACCGCGGGTATCGACTATCAGCCACCGAAGACCTACGTCCCGGTGGACCCCGCTCGGGCCACGCGCATCGCTGATGCCTTCGAGCAGATGCCGCATGCGCCTGACGATCCCAAGGTGCAGGCCGCCTACAAGGCGATGATCGACGAGACCGTGGCCCAGATGGACACGGTGCTGAAGGCCGGGCTGAAGATCGAGTTCATCAAGCCCGATCAGGCCGACCCGTACGAGGCGTCACCGCGTCTCGCGCACAAGGATGTCACCGAGAACAATCACCTCTGGGTGTTCCCGACAGACACAGGCTTCGGCAGCGGCGCTGCGGTCACTGCCGAGTATCTCGCAGCGAACCCGTTGCTGGCGTCGACCAAGTTCAACATCGACGGCAAGCAGCTGCTGGCGAACGACGTGTTCCGGATCGTTCACGACTATTTCGGTCACTTCAAGGACGGCAACGGCTTCCGCGCGGACGGCGAGGAGCATGCGTGGCGCTCGCACGCGGCGATGTATTCGCCTGAAGCGCGCAAGGCGATGACCACCGAGACCCGTGGTCAGAACAGCTGGCTGAATTACGGACCGAAGGGCGCCGCGAACCGGACGGCGAAGACCGCCGACACCGTGTTCGCCGATCAGAAGACCGGGCTGCTGCCGGACTGGGTGATGGAGGAAGGCAGGCTCGACCCGACGCCCGGTGTTGCGCCTCCGGTGCGCAACCTGAGCCGCACCACCGAGCTCGATGCATCTCTGCCACCGGCCGCCGCAAAGGCGGTCGACGCCTTTGTCGGTGGTCCGCACAACATGATGCAGCTGGTCGATCAGGGTGGTCTGACCTTCGGCATGATGCGGCCCGAGTTGATGGAGAATGCGTTCTCGAAGCAGCCGACGCCTGAAGGCCTGCAGATCCGGCAGGAGCTCGAGCAGACCTTCGCGCCGGTGCGTGAGCAGCTGCGCAAGATGTACGGCGATAAGCTGAAGCTCTACCGCGTGCAGGACACGGTCGAGCCGGGTGCGCGGCCGCCTCGCAACGTGCTGTCGTTCACCTCCGACAAGAAGTTCGCCACCGAGTATGCCGGCGTGCGCAAGGAGCTAAAGTCGTACAGCGAAGAGGAGATCGCGCGCGCTGTTCGTGACTTCGAGGAGAAGGGCGAGGTCAAGGTCGGCCGCCACACGCTGGTCAACGAGGATGGCTGGGTCCAGCTGTACAGTGGCGGGGAGCCAAACCCGAACAACCACATCACCGGCTACGACAAGGGCGAGAAGGGTGTCCGCGAATACTTTGCGGGGGAGAACGACACCGCGAAGTTCTATGCTGATCGCAACGCTGAGGCGGTGAAGAACCTGAAGACGGTCGACGTTCCTGTCGACGACATCGTGTGGGCCACCGATCGGTTCGGTCAGAACGAGTTCATCGTCAAGACCAACAACGCGGACGGCTCGACCGGTGCGGTGACGCTGTTCTCGAACCGCCGCGCTGTGGTGCTGCCCGGTGAACGCAATCTGCGCGCGCTCGGCAAGCCGACCAAGGGCAAGCAGACCGTCACGCCGCTCGACAAGCTGTCGCCCGAGTACCAGCTGGTGCAGGAGAAGCGCGTCGAGAAGCTAGCGACCGAGATCCCCGGGCTGAAGGGCGTGATGAAATACATGCTGCCCGACGAGCGCGTGAAGATGCGCAGGGACTCGGCTGCGAAGATCGTCGAGATGTTCTCGAACTTCCCCTCGGCCGAGGAGATGGCAGCGGTGGCATTCGCCGGCCGCGCGAAGAAGGGCTGGTACCGCGACAGCGCGCAGTCGCTGGTCGACATCTTCGGCATCGACGATGCACCGCGCTTCGCTGCGCTGCTCGCTGCGCTGTCGCCGCAGAACAGCGTCGAGATGAACGCCTACAACGCGCTCAAGACGTGGACGAACTGGGTTAACGCAGGTCGACCGACCGACAAGGACGCGATCCTGCAGATCATGGGTCGCTCGGTGCAGGGTTCAGGCGGCACGTCGAGCGTGCTCGATGCGTGGAAGAACAACTCGTTCCGCTCGCTGACCGCTGAAGACCCTGCCTCGATCACGCTGTCGGGCCCCAAGGTCAACAGCTTCATGAAGAACCTGCGCGACGAGGTGAACGAGGTCACCAACGACGCATGGATGGCGAATTACGCGAACATTGACCAGAACGTGTTCGGCGGTACCGGCAACTCGCCCGATCAGTTCGGGCAGGTGGTCGGCAAGAGCCCGGGCTACATCGCCATGTCGGCTGCTGTGCGCAACGCGGCCGCGGTGGCGACGAAGAAGACCGGCCAGCCTTGGACACCGGCTGAGATCCAAGAGACGGTCTGGTCGTGGGCGAAAACGATCTACGAAAAGTCTTCAGAGCAGGGTATGACTACGACCCAGATGCTGGCTGCTGGCGGCCTGACGCACGAGCAGATCGCGTCTACGCCTGACTTCGGGGCCCTGTTTGTGACCGGGGTCTACCGCAGGATACTCGAGGAGGGTGGCTATGGCCGACAGATCGAAGAAACCGCAGCCAAAGGAGCCGAAGGTCGACCTGAAGGGGGCGGCCGCGGGCTTGATGCTGGCGATGGAAGGCGAGGCGATGCGCGGTCGGCCGAAGGATCGGGCTTTGCTCAACGCGCTTTCGAGTCCCACCTCCGCCGCGCGGCTGAGCGTCTTGAAAGCCTCCGAGACGAAAGGATCGCGACGCGGGCGAAGCCGGTCGACCAGCAAGCGATAGCTGAAGACCTCGCCGAGCGCTTCGAGGAGCGCGCTGCGAAGCTTGAAGACAACGGGATGTCGCGCGCTGAGGCTGAGGCTCAGGCGCATGCTGACGTCTATGGCGACGACACCTACATCGATGGCGTGAAGGTGCAGCCGGTCGACGGCAACCCGTTCGCTGGCGAGCCGGTGACGCCTGTGGTGGGTGACATCGACTTCTTCTCGAACCGTCGCGCGGTCCTGATCCCGACGGACACGCCGCAGTTCAGGAACTGGTTCGGCAAGAGCGCAGTGGTGGACGCAAACGGCGCGCCGCAACGCCTGTTCCACGGCACGACCGGCGAGTTCGACGTGTTCTCGCCGGAGCGCGCGAACATCGATGGCGATCTCGGCGGTGGCTTCTACTTCACCAACAAGACGGACGACGTTGCGCAGAACTATGCGACGTCGTCTGGCCCCGACATCACGATCCGCATCGAGCGCAAGGCCGAGGACTTCATGAACGAAGACCCGGACATGGACTCGGAGCTTGCCTACGCCCGCGCTCGCGAGGAGATGGGCGTGAAGCACGGCGGCGCGACGATGCCGGTCTACCTGAAAATGGAGAACCCGGTCCGCATCGGCGGCAAGAACGAGACCTTCTTCGACTTCGAGGAGAAGATGGACGCCGAGGGCGAGTACACCGGCGATGTTTCGGGCAAGCTGATGGAGTTTCTCGACGCGCTGCGCAGCCGCGCTGCGGAATACAACGTGCGGCCGAAGGGCGTCGACAACGTCGTCGGCGCCGTCATGGAGAAGGCGATGGACAACAATGGGCTCAGCGCCAGCGAGCTCATGAAGACCGTGAAGAAGCACGACGACATCGTGTACGAGGCTGAAGACGACTACGGCAACCGTGCCGGCAACGAGGTGCTGCGCCTCGCGATGAAGGACATCGGCTTCGATGGCTTCATCGACAGCACGGTGTTCGAGAAGTTCGGCAAGGGCGGCAAGAAGCGGCCGGGCGGCGGGACGTCGTCGGCCGGTATGCACGGCATGTCTCCGGACACGGTCCACTACGTCGTGTTCGAGCCGGGCCAGATTAAGTCGGCGACCGGAAACAGCGGCGCGTTCGACCCGAAGAACCCGTCGGTGCTGTTCGCCAACAAGCGGCCGCTGATCTTCTACTCGGGTGTCGAGCGCGCGGTGGCAGAGCTGCCGCTGAAGAGCGCACCGGCATCGCAGTGGCTTGGCACGCTGAAGAACAAGCAGGGCGTGAAGCAGGAGGAGCTCGACTGGATCGGCCTGCCGCAGTGGCTGTCCGAGCAGAAGGGCAACGTCACCAAGGAGAAGGTCGAGGAGTTCATCGCCAACAACAAGGTCGAGCTGAAGGAGATCCGGAAGGGTGGCGTGCCAGAGAAAGACGTTATCAACCACTTCGGCTTCGACGCCGCCGACTGGGCGTCTAAGTCCGACATGGAAAAGCTGGATCTCTACCAGCAGTACGAAGAAGAGGTTGACTGGAAGTCGCAGTCCGGCGGCCCGACCAAGCACGGCGGCCACCAGATGGACGGCGACAAGACCAACTACCGCGAACTGCTGTTCCAGCTGCCGGGGAAGCCAGCCGAGAAGAAGACGTGGTCCGTCGTACCCAGCGAGGATGGGCGGGTGCTGACCGTCACGCGCAGCGACGGTGTCGAGCAGGGTGTGTGGACGAACGACGGCGCTGACGCTATGCGCGATGCGCAGGCGCACGCCGACCGCCTGACACGCGGTGAGGTCGGCACGATCGGCGAAGGCTTCAGCGTCGCCGGCCACTGGTCCGAGCCCAACGTGCTGGCGTGGGGGCGGATGAACGATCGTGCCATCCCGCGGCAGCTGACGCCGGAGGAGCAGGATGCGGTGGACCTACGCTCGTCTGCCGAACGGCTGATCAACAGCGTGCGTGGGAAGCAGGAGAAGGTCGCAAAGCAAATTCGTGCCGAGAGCGAGGTGGCTGAGCGCGAGCGCAAAGACAACATCATGGCCGACTGGCGGGCGAAGAAGATCACCGGCCCGGTCGCCAACCGTCTGCTCGAGGAGTATCAGGAGCCGCTCACCATCAAGCCGCTGCAGGATCGTCTCGAGAAGCTGCGCCGCGAGGAGGACGCTATCCGCGCTGCGATGCCGGAGGCGCCGAAGACCAGCACCAAGACCCTCTTCATCGAAGAGATCCAGTCCGACTGGCACCAGCAGGGGCGGGAGAAGGGCTACGCCACCGCTCCGGCCCGCAAGGGCACGGTGATGGAGCAGGGCGAGGCCAGTGGCAAGATGTGGTGGAAAATCCAATGGGAGGACGGTGGCTTCTCGGGTGGGTACGAGAGCAGGGCCGCGGCTGAGAACGCGATGGAGGGTCGCGCGAAGATGGACCGCGTCCCCGACGCTCCGTTCAAGAAGTCGTGGCCTGAGCTCGTGCTGAAGCGGCTGATCCGTGAAGCAGCTGACGGCGGTTACGACCAGATCGCATGGACGCCGGGCGAGGTGCAGAACAAGCGCTGGTCGCTGTCGAAGCACATCGACAGCCTGCGCGTCTGGCCTGACGGTGATGGCAAGTATTACTTCGAGGCGCGCAAGGGGCGTCAGGACGTCGGCGCCGATGACGGCAAGGCGTTCACCGACAAGGAGCTTGCCGACCAGATCGGTAAGGAGCTTGCGCAGCGCGCGATCGATGACATCGCCGCGGGTAACGACGCCAACTACTCCGGCCTGCAGCTCGAGGTCGGCGGCTCCGGCATGAAGGGCTTCTACGACAAGATGCTGGTCGACGCTGCGAACAAGCTCGGCAAGCCGTTCGGGGCGAAGGTGACGACGGCTGAGGTGAAGGGCGTGGGCGGCAGCGAGCATGCGATGTCTGGCGAGATGGCGATGGATGCACTTGCTAATCATCCAGACTGGCTTATCCCGCGTGATCGTCGCGAGCGGCCAGAATGGTTCGCCGGTCTCGAGAGCGAAGCGCGCGAGGAGTTATTCCAAGACGCGCGCGCCAAGCTGTACGGCAAGGACCAGAAAGTCTGGGTCATGCCGATCACGCCGGAGCTTCGCGATGCTGCGATCGGCAAGGGTTTCCCGCTGTTTATGCTGGGTGTCCCAGTGGTCCGCGTCGAGCATGACCCGTTCGCCGAAGGGGACAAGGAGCCTGCGCTCCAGCAGTGAGCGCAGCGAATCGTGCTAGCGCTCGAGCTCTGGCGATCCTTGGAAGGGACAACCGGTGGCGATCGAGACCGAGGACGAGGCTCAGAAGCCCGTCATGCACGACGGCGTGAGCGTCGAAGACTATGCGATGTGGGTCAACGGTGACCCGATCGCGAAGATGCTGATGCGCTTCCTCCGCGATTATCGAGATGCCGCGATCCGCGACATGACCGAGGCGTGGGAGAACGGATCACTCACCGAGAAGGCCAGCGACGACATGCGGGGCTACTGCCGTGCGCTGAAGGAGATCACCACGGTCCGCATCCCAGAGATCGCGCAGTTCTACGACAACGAAGCTGCGAGCGCAGTCGCGGCAGAAGAGGCAGAGAGGGCAGAGCTCAATGGACGCACAGACGAAACTGATTAGGAAGACCTCGCTCGGCGCGCAGTATGTGCAGTCGAGCTATGACGGAAAGAACACGTCTCAGGTCGCAGCGCTCGACGACAACGTGCTGATCCTGATCGACGACTCCGTCGAGAAGACTGCCGGCGGGATCCTGCTGACGAACACCTCGCAGGAGCACCACAAGGCGGCGGCTGAGACCGGCGTCGTGGTCGAGGTCGGCCAAGGTGCATTCAAATACACCGCGGATCGCTCGCGTGAGTGGACGGGTCTCCGTCCGCGTCCCGGCGACCGCGTCTATTTCCAGCGCTATGCGGGCCAGATCATCATCGGCACGGATGGCAAAGAATACCGGATGATGACCGACAAATGCATTGCCGGTCTCGATCTCGGTGACGCTGAGAAGCAGAGGAAGGCCAAATGAGCGACGTACACGAGAGGCAGCGCACCTCCGAAGGCGCAGGCGGCGATACCGGGGCAGGTGGTCCCGACATCGAAGGGATGGCCCGGCGCGCAGGCTGGGTGCCCGAGGATGAATGGACGGGCAAGCCCGGCAAGTGGGCGCCGGCCGACAAGTTCCTCGAGCGGATCCTGAGCACCAACCCGGAGCGGCTCGCCGAGCGCTACAAGACGCTCGACGGCAAGCTGGCGTCGCTCACAGCGCAGAACGAGAAGACGCAGAAGACCCTCGAGGACGCGGTCGACGTGCTCAACCAGTTCCGCGAGCACAATGCGAAGACAGCGCAGCGTGCTTACGAGCGCGCGAAGAAGGAGATCGAGGCTAAGTTCGAGCGCGCAGTCGAGGAGGGCAACACGGCTGTTGCGAAGGAAGCCACAGCCGAGCTCGCGGTGATCGAGAAGGAGAAGCCGGTCGTTGCCCCTCCGAAGGAGCCGGAGAAGCCGGCCGCGGCCGCGACGACGAAGAAGGATGACCAGCCTCCGGTCGACCCGGCGGTCGAGCAGTGGGTCAAGGACAATGCCAGCTGGTACAATCCCGGCGGCACCGATCGTCTGACCACCTACGCCGTGTCAGCCTATTCGGAGCTCCGTGGCGACCCTGAGAATGCCGACAAGACGAACAAGGAGCTGCTCGCGATGGTGCGCGAGGATGTGCTCGAGACCTTCGGCGAAAAGTTTCCGGAGAAGTTCAAGGGCCTGAAGGGCAGACGGGCTGCTCCGGTCGGTGATACCGATCTCACCGGCGGCGATGCTGACGACGATTCGTCGACAACGCGCAAAGACGGGCAGCGCGCGAAGCCGCGACCGAAGGGTCAACGCTTCGAGGATCTGCCGAAGGAGGAGCGTGAGGCGTGCATGCGCTTCGAAAAGCAGGTCGTCGGAAAAAACCCTGACGGATCACCGAAGTACCTGCTGACGCGCGATCAATATCTCGCCGATTACTTCGGCTCAGAGCAGTGAGGAGAGACCGCCACATGGCTGCACAGAAAGCGACACCATCACGCGCCACTTCGCAAACGAAACAAACGGTGGTAGAGAATCAGCCACCGACAGCGCAGGCGTCGGCAGCGGCAGGGCAGCAATCCTCCGCACCAGCATCAGGCCACAGTGCCGATGTAGCTCCGATCGAGACCATCACGTCCGATATGAGCCGAGACGCTGCACCGGCAGAGCAGGCAGACTTCCAGCCGCAGAGCCCGAGACAGCGCGTGCCGTTCGGATCATTCGAGATGAAGCTCGAACTGACCCCTCGGCCCGGTTTCCGCCGGCACTGGTTCAACGACAGGCCGGGACGTATCGAGCGAGCTGAGCTTGCTGGTTACACGCATGTCAAAGATGCGAGTGGGAAGCCGATTTCTCGTCCAGTCGGGGTGCGCGATGGGGGTGGTGCGCTCTACGCCTACGCAATGGAAATTCCCCAAGAACATTACGACGAGGATTTCCTGAAGTCTCAGGCCCGTGTCGACGAGATCGACGCCAGCATTCGACAGGGAAAACTTGCGACGAAAGAGGGCGACTCTCGCTACGTCCCGACGAACTCGCCGATCCGTATCGAACACGGAAAGACGGGTCTCTGACAGGCAACAGCAGCGGGGCGTCGTCGTGACACTGGACCGACGCTCCGCAGGCTGACCCTCAAGGTCTCCTGCTCCAAAGGGGGACTTGATGGCAAACCGCGATGCACCTTTCGGCCTTCGGCCGGTGAAGCACCTGAACGGCAACCCGTGGAATGGCAAGGTGCGCCATTACTACGTGCCGGCGACCGACAATACCGCGATCTTCATCGGTGATCCGGTCACCCATGTCGGCGACTCCAACGACAGCGAAATCTACGGCAACCCTCCCGGCTCCTTGCTGGAAGTGACCCGCTCCACCGTCGGCGACGGCAACGCCATTACCGGCGTCGTGGTCGGCGTCGTGCCGGTCACCGCGGACTCGCTCAAGTATCGAGCGGCTTCGACCGAGCGTGTGCTGCTGGTCTGCGACGATCCGAGCGTGGTCTTCGAGATCCAGTCCGACACCACCGGCCTGACCGCCGACAGCATGGGTCTCGATGCGGTGCTGATTGCAACGCACGCCGGCTCCACCGTCACCGGCCTGTCCGGTATGGAGCTCGACACCACGTCGGATGTTCCGGCGGCGGACTCGTCCAACCAGCTGCGCATCATCTCGCTTGCGAAGAAGCAGGACAACGCGCTCGGCGCGTGGGCTGTGGCCGAGGTCTACATCTCGAACCACACCAACGCTCAGGGCAACGTGAGCATCGGCATCGCCTAACGGCATGGGGATGGTTCTGGCGCCGCGAGGCGCCTGAGCCTTTTGGGATCAACAGGGGGATTCATCTATGCCTGCAGGCATCATCAATACCGGTACGCACCCGAAGGCCTTGTGGCCCGGCGTCAAAGCTTGGTTCGGCCTCGAGTACGACAAGCACTCGCCGCAGTGGCCGGATCTCTTCGAGCAAGAGACCTCGGACAAGAAGTACGAGGAAGAGGTCGAGCAGATCGGCTTCGGCATGGCGACTGTGAAGCCGGAAGGTGAGAGCATCACCTACGACTCCGCGTCGCAGGGCTACACCGCTCGCTACACCCATGTCGCCTACGCTTCGGGCTACATGGTCACGCACGAAGAGCGCAAGGACAACCTCTACGAGGCAGTGTCCCGGCGCCGCGCTCCCGATCTGGCCTTCTCGATGCGCCAGACCGAAGAGTACGTGCACGCGAACGTCTACAATCGCGCCTTCACCTCCGGCTACACCGGCGGCGATGGCATCATCCTCTGCTCCGCATCGCATCCGACCGTGTACGGCCTGCAGTCCAACCTGCTGACCAGCGCGGATCTGTCGGAGACCGCGATCGAGGACGCTCTCACGCAGATCGGCAACGCCGTCGATGCGCGTGGTCGCAAGATCAACCTGCAGGGCCAGACCCTGCATGTTTCGACCGCCGACCAGTTCGAGGCGGCTCGCATCATGAAGTCGGTGCTCCAGAACGACACCGCCAACAATGCGATCAACGTGATCAAGGCGATGGGCCTTCTGCCGGGTGGCGTGAAGGTCAACAACTACTTCACCTCGACGACCGCATGGTTCATCCGGACCAATGCTCGCCGCGGTATGCGCCACTTTACTCGTGAAGCCGTGATGTTCGATCAGGACAATGACTTCGACACCAAGAACGCGAAGGCTTCGGTCTACGCGCGCTGGTCTCAGGGCTGGTCCGATTGGCGCGGCGTCTACGGTAACGCGGGCGTCTAAGTTTCGGCGTGGGGTGATCTGGGGGAGTTCGTACGAGCGCCTTCCACTCGTGCGGGCACTGCGCCAAGGAGGAGCGCGCTGAGTTATGGCGGCGCGCTCCTCCAATCTCACCTCGCAACAGTGACCAGCACGGTCGACAAGGGGACGCACGACAATGCCCGAAACCAAGCTCAAGAACGATTACCGGATCACCGGCAACCTCTATGTCGAGGGTGGATCCGAGGGACCGGTCATCGCCGTCGGCGATGCAGCCTACGCATTTCTCGCGGCCAACAGCGGCAAGCCGCATCTGGTCGCCAACGTCTCGGCCGATCGCACCTTCACTTTGCCAGCCGCCGCCGCCGGCCTCGACTTCGAGGTGATCGCCACGGTTGGCGCGGCCGACGGCCACGACTGGATCATCGTGACGCCCGGCAACACGAACTACTTTGTCGGTGCGGTGACGCATCTCGACACGGACGCGGTCGCGGCCGGCATCGAAGTGGTCACTGTTGCGCCGGACGGAAATTCGAACTCCAGCATTCAGGTCAACCTGCCGCAGGGCAACACCCGCCTTCGCTTCATCTGCGACGGCACCCTGTGGTGCATCTCCGGTCAGGTGGTTTCGGTTACGGCCCCGGCCTTCGCCGACCAGTAACTCTTGTGAGCGTGCGTTTCCTCCCTTTTTGACTTAGTGCCCGGGCGTCCATAGGGGCGACCCGGGCGCTCTTTAGCGGGAGCACCCGATGGCAAACACGATCACTGTCACGACGCTGGTCGATGGACCGGTCAATCTGATCCAGCTCGTCAACATCGTTGGCGACGGATCCGGCGAAGAGACCGCGACCATTCTGGTCGACCGCTCCGCTTACGCCCCGACGGACGGCACCAAGCTCACCCTTGAAAAGGTCGAGGGCCTGCTCACCGCGTTCACGGCGAAGCTCCTATTCGACGCCACCGCTGACCTGACCGTCGTGTCGCTGCCGGCGGACGAGATGTTTTGTTACGACTTCCGCTGCTTCGGTGGCGTGTCGTCGAGCAAGGCTGGCGCCGGCTACACAGGCGACCTGCTGATCACGACAGCGTCGCTCGGCGCAGCTGACGCCGGCACGTTCGTGCTCCACATGCGAAAGGGGTAAGCCGCGATGGCGTCGTTCACAAAGTATCAGGACACGGTTCAGCAGTTCTGGACTGCGATCCACAATCTCACCGCCGCCGGGCACACGGTGAAGGCCGCGATCCACTCGGACGCGCCGACTGTGGCGACCGACGACGAGCTCGCCGATCTCACGCAGGTCACTGGCACCGGCTACACCGCCGGTGGCGAAGACACCCAGAACGACATGACGGAAGCCAGCGGCACGGCAACGTGGACTGGCGTTGACGTCGTGTGGACCGCAGGAGCATCGGACTGGGTCGCTGGGCGCTATGTCAGCGTGCACAACGACACCTCGACGACCGACAAGCTTCTGGGTTCGTGGGACTACGGATCCAACTTCACGCTGCTGAGCGGCGAGACGTTCACCGTCGACTTCGGTGCCAGCGTCGCGACGCTCACCTAACCGGAGACCGTCATGGCAAGATCAGCAGAAGCGCGCGATACAATGGTCGCCCGCGTGCAATCGGCCGTCGCTGTATGGCCGACCTTCCTCGACATGCCGGAGGGCCCGTCGCCGAGCGAGGGCACGAAGTTCGTGTTCGCGCCGCTGCGCGCCGAGCCAGCTTCCGGCAACTCCGCCTATGTCGAGGCTCTCTACGAGCTCTCGCATCGCGGTGCCACGCCGGTCGGCCGGGTGAAGGGCGAGGCGACGATCGTGGGGGAGGTCGCGCAGTGAAGCCGCACTCTCTTGCGACCCTCAAGCTGAGCGACAAGCTGAGCCCTTCGCAAGAGGCGGCTCGCTTTGCCGCGCTCGGTCCTATCGCTGCGCGCCACGGGAAGTTTCCGAAGGGTACGGTGCTCCCTGAGACGCAGGTGCCGGCCTGCCCGCGCATCAAGGTTGCTGACCTGCCTGAAGGGTTTCTGAAGGAGACTCACATCGAGGCGCTCGAGCAGAACCAGATGATCGCATCGTGCTGCCGTCATCCGGAGGACCACGACGTCGAGGCGCTTAAGAGCCATCCCGAAGAGCAGGCTCCGGACATTTATATTTTCCACTGCACCTGCGGGCGCAAGCACCGTTTCTTCTGCGTCGGCCGTACCGATGTTCGTCCATCGTGGGGAGCGTCTTGAGTGGCGATTTTCAACCGATGCCGGGTCAACACCGCGACTATTGGTACGGGGACGCTGACGCTCGGGACAGCGACCTCCGGTAAATACTGCACGTTCGCTGAAGGTGGCGTGCCGGATGGCGCGACCGTCAGCTACGTGATCGAAGAGGGTGACGACTTCGAGATCGGGACCGGCGTCTACACACTCTCTGGCACCACACTCACGCGCGCCACGGTGCTGCGATCCAAGATCGCCGGCGTGGCCGGCACGACCAAGATGACGCTCGCCGGTGCTGCCGTCGTCGCGATCTCCGCTATCGCCGAACAGATCGTGCTGGGCCCCGGCGCCGCGGTTACGAACAACAATCTTGTGGCCTTTGACGGCACGTCGGGGGTGCTGGCCAAGGACAGCGGCTACGCTCCGATCGACGAGGACAGCTTCGCGTCCGATAGCGCGACCAAGCTGCCGTCGCAGCAGTCGGTCAAGGCGTATGTCGATGCGGCCTTCACTGCGCTGAAGAACGGTGTGTCTGCGTCGTTCGATACATTGGCTGAGATCGCGACTGAGCTCGCGCTGAAGGCGACGATTGCCTCACCGACCTTCACCGGCACCCCGGCTGCGCCGACGCCTTCGCTCGGCGACAACGACACGTCGATTGCGACCACGGCGTTCGTGCAAGCCGCGAAGCTGACCGTTTCTCCGCTTACCGATGGCGCGACGCCTGCTCTGGACTCTTCGTTGGGGGACATCTTTACGCTCGTCGCCGCTGGCAATCGGACCATCGGTGCTCCGACTGGAAGCCCGGCCAACGGCAAGCGAATTATCATCCGGCACCTTGCATCGGGAGGGGCTCGCACCCTTTCGCTAAATACAGGTGCAGGCGGCTTCAACTTCGGGACCGAGATCACCGGCCTGACCGCGACCGCGAGTGGCACCTACGACTATATCGGCTGCGTCTATAACTCGACGCTCTCGCTTTGGGACGTTGTGGCCTATTCGAAGGGCTACTCGTGATCATCCTCTCTGAAAGGGGCGTCGCAGCCGGCAAGTTCTTTATGCCGATGCGCCGTCGTGAGTGGCTGCAGCCGTCGCAGCGCACCGCGATCTATGGGATCGAGAACAAGACGCACTGGATCGTCAAAGCAAAGACGCACGACGGCGTTCTTGTGTGGAAGGGCACCTTCGCTGATCGTGACGAGTGCGATGCGTTCCTCTATGCGCTCGCGCTCGGCACCCTCAACATCCAGCGACCGTTGTGGGACTTGCCGACCCCGATGTGGCCCGGCCTCGACAGCGGGCTCATCTACAGCTTCGCAAGCGAGACGGTCATCACCACGACGACCGCCTCTTGGGCCATCCCGGCTGACTGGAACAGCGCCAACAATCTCATCGAGGTGATCGGCGCTGGTGGTGGTAGCGGTGACAATGACGGCTCAGCCAACGGCGGTGGCGGTGGCGGCGGCGCCTATGCCTACAAGGCAAACCTGTCCCTCACTGGTGGGGGCACGGCTGCCGTCACGATTGGCGCTGGAGGTGCTGGCAATGCCGCGGGCGCCGCGGGTTCTGCCGGCGGCGACAGCTGGTTCAACGGGGCCAGTCTAGCGGCGTCGTCTTGCGGCGCAAAGGCCGGTGCTGGTGGCTCCAGCTCGACGGCCGCCGGGGGCGCGGCAGGAAGCTGCATTGGTGACGGGGCCTTCAGCGGCGGCGCTGGCGCGGCCAGTGGTGCCAGCGGCTACGGCGGCTCCGGTGGTGGTGGCGCTGCTGGGCCGGGCGGCGCCGGTGGCGCCGGCGGCATCGGGACTGACGCATCGAGTGGCGGCGGCGGCGGCGGCGGCGGCGGTGCAGGCGCCACGGGCGCGGGCGGTGCGGGTGGTGCGGGATCCGGTGGGACCGGCGGCACGGCTGGCGCTGCAGGTGCCGGTGGCGGTGGAGCGGGCGGCGCCGGCGGCAATACGAACTTGGGCGGCGCTGCGGGGTCGGCAGGATCGGTCTGGACTGGCGCTGGTCCGGGCGGCGGTGGAGGCGGTGGCGCTGACACCAATACGAACGGTGCCACGGGCGGCCTCTATGGCGGCGGCGGCGGCGGCGGACGTAAGGCGACTGTGGCGGCGGCGGGACGTAATGGCGTCGTCATTGCGACCTACACCCCGGTGCAAGGGCGCATGTTCTTGGAATTTTAATAAGGGATTCCTCCTATGTCGGGATGGGCGAAGGTTGTCGAAGGTGTCGTAGAGCAGCTCGACCAGCGCAAGGCGTTGGTCGTCAACAATGTGCAATACACGCTGGATGTCTACGCTCTCGCGCTTGCTGGTGAAGCCGGATGGTCGCTCGCTGAGTTGGAGAAGCTTGGCGTCTACCGCATTGTCGAGCCAGAGCATCCCGCAGGGAAAACTCCGACGACGTCGTCTCTCCGGTTTACGGGGACAGCGGTGGAGCGGGTCTACGAATACGTCGACACGGTGGTGCCGAAGGTGTCCGTCGACGACGTTGCGACCGAGCGCAAGCGGCGGCTGGCCCTTGGTTTCGATTACGACTTCGCTGATGCGCGCGGCGTGCACCGCATCGGCACGACCGACACCGACCTGAACGGCTGGGACGAGGTCAGTCAGATTGCGCAGGTCGCGATCAACCTCGGGCAGCCGGCGACGGAGATCCAGATCGTCACCGACACCGGGCCGGTTGCTGTGACCGCGACGGAGTGGCAGAGCGTCCTCCTCGCAGCCGGCGCGCATCGCCAGCCACTGTGGGCGGCGTCTTTCGCGTTGCAGGCGACGGACCCGATACCGGCTGACTTCGAAAACGACAAATACTGGCCGGCATCCAGTCCCGGCCCGGGGTGATAGATGAGCGGCTTCTCGAGCGTTGGCGAATTTCCGGTAGCCGCAGACTTTACGCCCGCCGTTGCGAACGTCATCGACGCGAGCGGCGGCGTGTTCTCGTTTTCGGGAACAGCCGCCTCCCTTGAGCTCGGTTATGAGGTGGCAGCCGATGCCGGGTCGTTCGCTGTAGCCGGTACTGACGCTGCGCTCCTCAAGAAGATCACCGCCATCATGGGCGGCGGTTCGTTCGCAGTCTCAGGCACAGCTGCGGCTCTGAGAGAGACGAGCCGGCTGGTGGCTGATGCGGGGGCTTTCCTCTTCACTGGGACCGCTGCGCAGCCCGAGGTTGGGCACAAGCTCCCGGCGGATGGCGGCTCGTTCGCGTTCCTCGGCTCGATCATCACCTTCGGAGACGCGACCCGGGTCTTGTCCCCTGACGCCGGCTCGTTCCTGTTCACCGGCACTGATGCGTTTCCGAAGCGTGATCAGATCCTGTCGGCAGACGCTGGAGCTTACGTTTTTTCTGGGCAGGTGGTCACCTTCCTGAGCGGCGAAGTGTTCTTCGTCGACGCGGGCGAGTTCTCGTTTGACGGCAGTGCTATAGATTTCGAGCGGGTGATTCCGCCGTTCACTGGCATCCGTCGCCCCCTGCTGGTTCGTCGGAGCGATGGCCGGGCGATTGCTTACAGATGGCGCGGGGCGCCGACGAGGTGACCAATGGCCGACCTCTACAGACCGGGTGACCACTACACGACCTGCGACCGCACCGGGTTCAAGGTGCGCGCGAGCGAAACTAAGGTCGAGTGGACCGGCGCGCGCGTGCGCAAGCAGAGTTGGGAAGCCCGCCACCCGCAAGACTTCGTGCGCGGCCGCAAGGACAACATGGCAGCTGACGGCTACCAGCCTGTGCCGCTGCTGATGGGGCCGCTGCTGACCGAGACGACGGCGGCCGCTGCGGCTGGTGCCTTTGCTATTGTCGTCACCGATACGGCCCGCTTCGAGGCTGGTGACGCCATCGGCTTCGCTCTCCGCAGCGGCGACATGCATCGCGCTATTGTCGGGGGAGTCACGGCCGCGACCTTTACGCTGAGCCTCACGACACCGCTTCCGGACAGTGTCCCGGTTGGTGCCGTCGTCATCAACTACAGCGCGGTGTCCGCACCGCAATACGGGTGAGGTAGATGGCAACATCAGGCACGACATCATTCCAGACCACGCGAAACGAGATCATCAAGCACGCAGCTCGCCTGTGCGGCGCGGTGCGGCAGGGTGAGAGCTTGGGCGCGGCGAAGTTTGCCGAGTTCGACTACATGCTGAACGCGATGGTCAAGCACTGGGAGGGCGACGGGCTCCATGTCTGGACTGTCGCCGAGGGAGTGCTGATCCCGCAAGCAGATCAATCGAGCTACATGACGTCGGTGTCGACCGACAGGTTCGCGCTCGACAGCGACTTCTTCGTCTCCGAGTTGGCCGCGGCGACAGCGGCCGGCGGCACCACGCTGACGATCGATGACACGAGCAACGTCGCGGTCGCCGACAAGGTCGGTGTGGTCCTGAGCGACGGCTCGGTGCACTGGTCGACGCTGTCGTCGAAGACGTCGGAGGTTCTGACGATCGCGGACGCGCTCACTGGTAACGCCTCGGTTGTGGCGCCGGTGATGTCGTACACGAATGCGCTGCCGGCTCCGATCAGGGTGACTGACGCCCGTCTCTACAATCTGACGTCTGGGTCCATCACCCCGATCGCGGTAGAGGCTCGTCTCGGCTTTCGCGCGCTGTCGCAGCCGAACGCCAGCGGCCGCATCTCGCAGATCTTCTACGACAAGCAGGCTCAGTACGGGAAAATGCAGGTCTGGCAGGTGCCGGACGTGATCGATGACGTGGTCAAGTTCACGCACTGGCGACCGATCGAGACCTTCGAGGCGTCCGGCGATAACCCGGACCTGCCCGAACAGTGGACGCTGTGTCTCGGCTTCAATCTCGCCAAGCTGATGGCCGTCGAGTACGGGCTCGGCGAGAAGCGCTTCGCGATGATCGTCACGCAGGCCGACCAGCTGCTGGCCGACGCGAAGAGCTTCTCCCGCGAGGTTGAGGCTGTGCACTTCGGCGTCGACATGAGGGACTGATCGATGGCTGACCCGACGCAGATCCAGTTCGGCATTCACAGCTACCGCAGCAAGTCGCTCCAGATTTCGAGCGAGCGCTGCCTGAATATGTATGCCGAGAAGCAGAACGCCCGGGCGAAGTCGCCGGTGACGGTGCGCGGGGCCCCGGGCATTGTCGAGTTCGCCCAGTGTGGGAACGGCCCGATCCGCGCTCTGCACGAGTTCGACAACACGCTTTACGCGGTGTCTGGCAACTTCCTCTATTCCATCTCCTCGGCTGGCGAGGCGACACAGCTCGGGGGGCAGATCTCTGGCTCCGGCTTAGTGTCGATCGACGACAACAGCGAAGAGATCGTGATCGTCAACGGCTCGCAGGGCTATATCTACGACACGCTATCCGGCTTTCGCCTGATCACCGACATCGACTTTCACGCATCGAACTCGGTGACGCAGATCGACGGGTTCTTCCTGTTCGCCCGGGATGACACCGGCGAGATCTTCATCTCCGACCAGCTCGATGGCGAGTCTTACTCGGACTTCTTTGCGACAGCGGAGTCGAAGTCCGACGACATGATCGCGGTCTACAACAACCTGCAGCTGGTCTACCTGTTTGGAAAGCGCACGACCGAGTTCTGGCAGAACGTCGGCGCCGCGAACATGCCGTTCCGTCGTATGCCGGCCGGCGTGCTCAACCGCGGCATCATCGGACCGCGCGCGTTTGCATCTGAAGACAACACTGTGTTCTCGCTGGGTGACGACAAGATCGCCTACAAGTATGTCGGCTCGAAGGTTGAGCGCATCTCGACGACCCCGATCGAAGAGCATTGGGAGTCGATGGGCGATATCTCCGACTGTGAGATGCTCGGCTACACCTTCGAGGGTCACAAGTTCATCGCCTATACGTTCCCAACGGCAAATGAGACGTGGGTCTACGACATCTCGACCACGCTGTGGCACGAGCGCTCGTCGCGCACACCGACCGGCATCGACATCGGCCGGTGGACAGGATCATGCGTCGCGCCCGCCTACGGCAAGACCTTCGTCGGGGACTCTCAGTCCGGCCGCATCGGTTATCTCGACCGATCTGTCTTCACCGAGTTCGGCAACCAGATCATCGGCGAGATCGGCTGCCCGCCGTTGCAGGGTGGCGGTCGCTACACGACGATGCCGTGGCTTGTGCTCGACATCGAGACTGGCGTTGGCCTCACCGAAGGTCAGGGCTCCGACCCGCAGATCATGCTGAGCATCTCGGATGATGGCGGCCGCTCATACTCCGGGCCTGAGATCTGGGCGTCGATGGGCAAGCGTGGCGAGCACCTGACGACGGTGCGTTTCGGCCCGCTCGGTGGCTTCTACGAGCGCCACATGAAGCTGGTGATGTCAGACCCGGTGCGGCGCACGATCATCGCGGCTTATGCGCCTGACATGGAGGTCGGCCTGTGACGACCATGAACGAGCCGCTCTCGCTGCCGTCTGACATCGTCCCTATTATCGACCCCGACACCGGCATCCTGACCCAGTACGGCGTGCAGCTGCTGTCGGAGTGGCGCGACTTCATCAGCGGCATGGCGCGGGTGATCCCATGCGATGCAGCCGGGACGGACATCATTTCGCTCACGCCGTTCGCGACCGCGCCAAGGCCGAAGCGCTACAATTCGTATGACATCTACGCCGCCAAGGCCGCGGCCACGTCATCTGGGCTCGTCACGGCGACCGTTGTGCCCGAGATCGGCACCCTCGCAACACTCAAGGTTTACAAAACGGACGGGGCCGCGCAGGCGACGGTTGGTGACGTGGTGGCCGATTCGCTGTATCTGTTCGTTTATGCCGACTATCTCGACGGTGGGGTCGGCGGATTCGTTCTGAAATAGCCTTCGGGGGAAGGATTGGGGATGGGCGAGCCCGCTGCAGCGCAGGGGAGTGTTGAGACTCAGCCGCTTTCGGCCATTCACGAGATGATTGGCTCGATCGAGCGGGTCTACGACAGCGCCCTGATCAACAAGATCGCCAATATCCCCGACGTCCAGCGCTGGGTGCGCGGTTACGCGGCTGTGCCGCTCGACATGAGCGCCGTGGTCGCAAACCCGGAGAACGTCCTGCTGACCGGGCAGCATGGCTGCATGCTTTACACTCCGAAGCTGCCGAACATCTTCGAATGCCACACGCTGATCGCGCCCGCAGGGCGAGGCGACTGGGGCAAGCGATTCGTCCAGTCCTGCATCCACCTCATGTTCACCCGCACCGATTGTCTCGAGATTGTGACCAAGATCCCGAAGGGCAATCTCGGCGCGCGCGTGATGGCGAAGCTCTGCCATTTCACGCCGGAGTTCGTGCAGCGGGATGGCTGGGTGCTCGACCTCGATCCGATCCCGGCGGAGTGGTTCTCGTTGCACATCCAGAACTGGATGCGCACGGCGCCGGGTCTGCGCGAGCGCGGTGTGTGGTTTCACGACCGCCTCGAGGCCGCGTTCAAGCGCATGGGGCGCGTGGAAGAGAACCATCCCGACGACGAAGTGCACGACCAGTATGTCGGCGCAGGTGTCGAGCTGTTGCTCGGCGGCCAACTCGCGAAGGCCGCGGTGTTCTACAATCGATGGGCATCGATGGCGAATTACAAGCCGATCGAGATCGCCTGCCCGAACCCCCTTCTCGTCGACATCGGCTCGGCTGTCCTTCGCTTCGGCGATGACAGCTTCGATGTCCTCAAGCTGAAGTAAGGAGCTCTCATGCCCGTTGGTGCAGCGATCGGAGTGGCCGGCGGACTTGCGAACGCCGGCATCAATTACTTCGCGTCTGGCAACGCTGCGGAAGCGCAGCAGGCTGCCGCTGCTCAGCAGCAGCAGATGCTGCAGCAGGCATGGAAGCGCAGCAAAGGCTACCTCGAGCCGTATTCGAAGGTCGGTACCGGCGCGATGCAGTCGCTCGGTGCGCTCTACGGTATCGGCAAGGACGGCCAGCCGACCTCCGAGGGCGCTTACGGTCCGGAGGCGATGGCGGCGTTCGAGCGTTCGCCGGATTATGCCTACGCTCGCGACAGTGCGATGCGCACGCTCGGCTTCTCGAACTCTGCATCTGGCATGCTGAAGTCGAGCGAGCATCTTCGCAGCGCGACGACGCTAGCGAGCGGCCTCGCGACGCAGAACTTCGGCAACTACACGAACGCGCTGCGCGGTCTCGGTGGCTGGGGTCTCGATGCATCGAAGTCGCTCAGCCAAGCGGCACTGGGGATGGGCACCGCCGGCGCGACGGTGGCGGGCAATGCCGGCAATGCTGAAGCTGCAGGCATCATGGGTCAGGCCGGCGCGCTCAACAGCGGCATCAACTCGGTGACCAATGCGCTGACGAGCTACAACTCGCTGAACCGAAACAACTCGGCGTACCAGCCGTTCGCGACCGGCGCTGACAATACGGCGAACCCGTACGACATCGGCGGCGCCGGGATCCCGCTCACGCACGGCAATCTGAGGATCAACTGATGGCCGACGGCAATCTCATTCCGCTGATGTTCGATCGCGTGAAGCCGATCGCGCTTGGTGACGCCTACCAGCAGGCTGAGCAGATCCGCGGCCTACGTAATCAGAACGCCGAGACCGAAGACCGCCGCAACGCGCTGCAGGATTACAGCGCGCGTCAGCAGTCCGGCGACCCGCGAGCAGCTGAGGCGCTGAACGCGCAGCCGCAGGCGCTGCTGCAGATCACGGCCGCGCGCAACTCAATGTCGCAGGAGCAGCGCCAGAAGTTCGACTTCGACATGGGCCACCGCGCGCGCTTCGCGATGGCTGTCGGCTCGATCCCTGAAGGGCCGGGCCAGCAGGAGGCGTGGAACAACGGTCTGCGCGATCTGCTGCAGGTCGGTGCGATCACCCGCGACCAGTTCTCGAACCTGAACGGCAAGCCGGTCAACCCGCTGCTGCTGCGGCAGTACCAGATGATGGGCGGGATGGACTTCGTCAGGCTGGCGCGGACGGACGCTGCCTCGGAGCGCAATGCGGCGAACTTCCGGGCCGCGGACGGCGCGCCGGCACCTCAGCAGCCGCCCGCAATGGCTCCTCAGCAGGCCCCGGCGATGGCTCCGGCCGCTGCCCCGGGTAACGTCCCGGCTGCGATGACCCGCCCGCAGGCTCAGCCTGCCGCTGCTGCTCCGGGGCTCGCCCCGGGCGTCATGCCTACCTCGCCGCTGAACCCCGCGCCTGTGGCGGCTCCCAGCGCGCCTGCGAGCCCTTCTGGCGCATGGCCGGTGGCGGCCGACGTCCCGCAAGGCGTTTCCCCGGCTCAGCCGGCGGTTCCTGCGGCTCCTGCGGCTCCTGCGGCTCCTGCCGCGGCTCGACCCTCTGGCGAGGAGGGGCAGCCCGGCGTGGCGCTGCCTCCGGGCGTGGCTCTGGCCGACATGCTCCCGGGCAACCCGCGGACCCGGCAGCAGCTGCGCGCGGCCGAGCAGGCGATGATGGACCCCTACACTGGCGAGGCGCAGCGCAAGTTCGCCGAGAAGGTGTTCGAGCGCGCGTCGAAAGAGCTGGAGATGACGCCGGACCAGAAGGAATACACCACCGACATGGTGCAGGCGTCCAAGCTGGGCCGACCGTTCGTGCCGTTCGGTGACTGGCTGAAGGACCAGAGCGCGAAGAAGGCGACCAACGTCAACCAGATCGTGGAAGCTGCGGGCAACCGCAAGTTCACCGAGATGATGCTGACGCGCTATCAGGAGTCGCAGTCCAAGGCGCACGAGGCGGCGTCGACGATCAATATGTACGAGACGATGGACAAGCTGCTCGACAATCCGTCGGTCTACACCGGCACCGCGGCTGGCGCCGTCACCGAGCTGAAGAAGGCTGCGACGACGCTGCTCGGGATCCCGACGCAGGGTCTTGCGCCGGCCGAGGTCGCGCGGAAGATCACGAGCGAGCTGGCGCTGCAGTTCAAGAAGCAGTCGACGGACACGAGCACGTCGACGTACGAGAGTCAGGTCTACGATCGCATGTCGGTCGGCCTCGACGAGTCCGCGGACGGCCGCAAGCTGATGATCCAGCTGCGCGTCAACGATCTCGAGTACCAGAAAGAGGTTGCGAAGATTTACCGCAAGAACCTCGACCCGAAGACCAAGGAGATCAACCCGCAGGTCGACGAGGACTTGCTGGAGCTTGCCGCCAAGCGCCGCGAGCGGCTCGGCGTATTCCTCGAGAAGGCGCAGGAGATCGCATCGCGGCAGCCGCAGCCCTCGCCGGTCGCCGGCCTGCCGAAGGTCGACCCGGGCAAGGCGCTTGATGACGTCCTGAAGAGACTGACGCCGGGGCAGCGATAATGGCTGACAATCTCGATCTGATCTCGCAGCACGTCCGCACCATTCAGGAGAAGGGCGGCACGAAGGAAGACGTGTCCGCCTATCTCGGTCAGGTCGGCGTGCAGCCGGAGCAGCTGCTCGCCCATCTCGATCGCCCAACGCCGGTAGCGAAGGCGCTGGGTGCAGTGAAGGACGCCGGCTCCGCCGTGGTCGAGAGCGTCGTCGGCAAGCACGATCCTGCCAACAAGGATGTCCCGGGCTTCCGGTTTCAGGACATCTCCGACCTCGACATCATCTCGAAGATCGAGCGCGGCAAGCTCGTGACCTATGACGACAAGGCCTACAGCGGCATCATCAAGAAGGCGCTCGGCAACAAGTTCATGCAGTCCCACAAGGACGCGAACGGCAACGAGATCATCTCGTATCTCGGCGACAGCGGCGACGTCGTGCGCACCTACGTCAACAAGCCGGGTCTCGAGTACAACGACATCGACCGCGCGATCGCAGGCTCAGTCCCGTTCCTCGCAACCGGTGGCCCTGTCGGCGCGGCCGTGCGTGGTGGCGGTCTGATGGTGCGCGCCGGCGCTCAGGCTCTGACCGGTGCGGCCACCAGCCTCGGCGCCGATGCCGCGGCCAGCCGCATGGGCAGCGAAGAGGGTATCGACCTGACGCGCGCCGCCGTCACTGGTTTGTCGGCCGGCGTATTCGAAGGTCTGTCGGGCCCGGTCGCGAATGCTTGGCGCTCCCTGTTCACCGAGCGCCGCTACATCAAGCCGGACGGGTCGCTGACGCAGACCGGACGCGAAGCTGCTGTGAAGATGGGTCTCGACCCGGTCGACATGGATCAGCGGCTGGCGACGAACCTCGGCAAAGACCTTGCGCGCGCGGCTGATCCTGAAGAGGTTGCTGGCAAGGCGCGCACCGGCGAGTTCGGCATCGCGACCACGAAGGGTCAGCGCTCGAAGGATGCGACGCAACTCGGCGTCGAAGAAGAAATGCGCCGCGGCCTGATGGGAGAGAAAGCTCAGGGCATGATGAAGACCTTCGACGAGGAGCAGAAGCGCTCGGTCGAGGGTGCGGTGTTCGACAAGGTTGGCCGCGAGATCGCCCCGGAAGCACCGGGTCGCGAGAAGGCGACGCTTGGGGCTTCGGTGCGGGACGGCGCGCAGTCCGCGGAGCGCAGCCTCGGCGAGGTTGAGAACCGGCTGTGGGGCGAGGCTGGGCCGATGTTCCCGCGCGAAGAAGGTCTCGCGTTACTCGCGCCGCGCGTCACGACAGAGCTGAAGGCCGGCAACATCTGGCCGAAGCCCTCGACGCCGGTGCAGAACCAATTCCCGAACACGAACTCGATGCTCGACATCCTCAACCGTTACAAGAGCGGCACGATCGAGGAGGCCGAGCTGCCACTGATCGGTCGGGGCAACTCCAGCATCTTCATCGACGACGTCCGCCGCACGCTGCTTGGCTATTACAAGGGCGCGCAGCGCGGCAGTGTCGACGAGAAGGCGGCGCGCTCGGTTTATAATGGCTTCAACAAGTGGATCGACGACCTCGCGGACAATGCGCAGCTGGTCGGCGAACCCGGCGCTGCTGCTCGCCTGAAGGCGGCGCGCGGCTTCACCAAAGAGGTCAAGGAGCTGTTTGAGCCCGGTGGTGCCACCTCGCCGGCGGCGAAGCGGATCGCGACCGTGATGGATGATGCGACCAGCCCGGAGGAAGCGGTCAGCGCTCTGGGTCTCGGCACCACCAACAAGATCCTGCCCGGCCAGTATCAGGCGCTGCGGCACATGAAGACGATCCTCGTCGACCACGGCGAGAAGGAGGCGTGGGATAGCGTGCGCATGGCGCACTGGGCTGGGCTCGTCACCGACAAGCGCGGGCAGACCCTGTCGCCGGCGATGATCCGCAACAACATCGACAGCATGTTCGCAAACCAGCAATCGGTCGCTGGCGTGCTCTACACCGACGCCGAGCGCTCCATGATGAAGCGCCTGTCGGTCGCGCTCGACGATGCGACGTTCAAGCCGCCGAACCCGTCGGGCACCTCGTACGAGCTGGAGCGGATGCGGCAGAAGTATTCCGGCAACGACAGCATGGCCAAGACCTTCATGCAGACGCAGTCGAAGCGGGAGCTATTTTCCAAGCATAACGTGCTGATGTCGCGAATCTACGGAATGATCGCTAAGAAGCTTCCTATCAACCCGGTTGGCGCCAAAGAGGCGGCGGGCGGGAAGGTCGCAGAGCGGGCCATCAGTTCGGATGTCACGCGGAAGCCGGCAACATCGCTCGGGGGAGTGGGTGCCGTGATCGGGGCAGAGTTCGACGACTAGTAGCTCCGATCTCTCGCGTTTTGGGGGATAACGATGGCTCAGCGATTTCAAAACCCGTTTCCGGAGTGGATTGCGCACACCGTTGCGCGCCTCGAAGGGTATAAGCTGTTCTTCTACGCGAGCGGCACCTCGACCAAGCTCGACACCTACAAGGTGGCGGCACTGACCGGCGGCCAGCAGAACAACAACCCAATGGTGCTCGACGAGTTCGGCCGCCCCGAGTTCTCGATCTTCCTGCAGAACGTCGATTATAAGGTCATCCTCGCGACCCCGACGGCCGCTGACCCCCCGACCGGTAGCGACATCATCTGGACCGCCGATCCGGTGCGCGCGTCCGACTTCGCGTCGTTCCCGATCTTCACCATCGGATCCGGCAACCCGACCGGCTCGGTCGCCGGCACTGCCGCATCGTCTGGTGTCCAGCCGACGATGTACTGGGACTACACCAACAACATCCTTTATGTCTGCACCACGACAGGCGCTGCCGCTGACGCGGTGTGGACCGCGCTCAACCAAGCATCGACTGTCGCGGTGCCGCCTCCGCAGGGACGGCTGACACTGGCCTCCGGAACGCCGGTGATGACTACCAGCGCCTCGGCCGCGACGACGGTCTATTACGCGCCGAACGTCGGCAACCTCGTACCAATCTACAACGGCGCGACCTTCAGTGCGACGGAGTTCACAGAGCTGTCGCTGACGCTGGCCTCCCAGCATGTTGCGAACGCGATCTACGACATCTTCGTATTTTCGAACTCCGGCGTGCTCACGCTCGTCACTGGCCCGGCTTGGGCGACGGCTACGGCTGGCGCTGGTGCGCGCGGCACCGGGGCTGGGACGACGCAACTCACTCGTGTCCGCGGTCTCTTGACCAACGCGGTGTCGATGACCGGCCGCAACGGCGCGACCACCTATTCTATCGGCGCCAACCTCGCGACCTATCTCGGCTCCATTTTCATGGACGGTTCGAACGGTCAGGTGACCTGCAATATGGCCTACGGCCAGTCACGCAAGTGGGGCCTGTGGAACGCCTACAATCGTGTCCCGATTGTCATGCAGGCGGGTGACGCGACGGCAAGCTGGACCTACAACACCGCCACCACCCGCGCATCTCGCGGCGATAGCACGAACAAAATCACGACATTCTTTGGACTGGCCGAGGAGCCTGTCTCCCTGAGATTTAATCAGCAGGTCGCCCATGCCTCGACGACCAACGAAATGGGTATTGCGATCGGGCTCAACAGCACCACCACCCCATCCGGCCTTGCCCCCGTTTTCGACATCGACTCCAGCAGAAAAGCGACTCTCACCGCCGTCTTCGTTGATACTCCTAAGCTCGGCATCAATGCCTACCAGATGCTCGAGAAGGCCAACGGATCCGGCACCACGACGTTCTCTGGAACGTCGGCATCAATGGTTATGACGGCAGACTTCCGCGCCTGACGCTGGCGACCACCGGGGGGATTATGGGGATGGTACGATCGACCTGCTTCTCACTCGCTGTCGTGGCGTCGCTCAGCGCGCCGGTCCACGCTCAGACGACGATCGGTGCTCCGTATAAGGAGGCGCAAGCCTTCGTATATTCGATGACCGGTCTGTTCGGTCAGGCCGGCGGCTTCTCCGCCGGAGTGTTCAAGGTCACGCGCGATGCGGTCAAAGAATATCCGTGGCTGCGCGGGTACCTGCGCGCCCACTACGAGTGGCGCTCGGTCTATGCGACCGCGAAGGCGAACTACCTTGCCACCGGCAAGCCTATCATCCTGATCGGCCACTCGCTCGGCGCCGACAGCGTGTGGCGTGTCTCGCACGCGCTGAAGGCTGACGGCATTCCGGTGGCGGCGGCATTCTCTTACGACCAGACGCGGTTCTCGGCACCGTGCGTGCCGGGAAATGTGATCGCTGCAGTCGGCTTCACCCGCGGTTACATCGACGCCTTCGGTGGCGGCAGGCCGCGCCTGTGCGATGCGCTGCAGAAGACAGACCTCGAGAACCACACTATCCCCGGCGGCCACACCTACATCGACGATGCGCCGGATGTTCACGCCGCGACCCGCAAGCATATCGGCGAGGTCGCCCACATGATCGTTGAAATGAACGGAGCGCAGTGATGCCGCTTAAACTCACTGCGCCTGCGATGCGCGCTATGTTCCCGGTCGCGCCGCAGCCGATCATCAACGCATTCGTCGCCAAGCAGGGCGTGCTCACCAAGGTCGGTCTCACGCTGACCCGGCAGCGTCTGGCGTGGGGCCTCGCTCAGGTCGAGCACGAGTGCAACGGCTTCTCGATCCCGAACCTGACGGAGAACATCGGCTACACGCACGAGCGGATGGCTGAGGTCTGGCCGAACAGGTTCTCTTCGGCTGGCGATGTCGCTCGACGGTTCGGCACCGGGCCGGGTTGGCAGAAGAAGGCCTTCGACGAGATCTACGGCGACCGCATGGGCAACCGGCCGGGCACGTCCGACGGCTCGACCTTCATCGGCCGCGGCGGACCGCAATGGACCGGGCGCGACGGCTACGAGGCGCTGGCGCGGATCCTGCCGACGCTCAACCCCAGCATTCCGAAGCTGACTGCGGAGCAGGCCATCGCCTATGCGGTGAACCCGGAATATCAGCCGGAAGTCTGCGCAGCATTCTGGGCGTGGAAGGGGCTCAACGCCTTCGCTGATCGCGGCGACTGGCTAGGTCTCGTCAAGGCGTGGAACGGCGGCACCAACGGCATGGCCGACCGCAAGGCTCGGCTCGCCGGCAACGACCCGCACATCAAGCGCCTCGAGCTCGCAGAGAGCATCAGCGCCGAGGTCAGCAAGCTGCCCGGCCAGCCGAAGCCGCCGGTGCCGCCGGCGACGACCAAGGACAAAGCCACAGCAACCGCCGGCGCCGTCATTGTCGGCGGCACGGCCGCGTCAGGTGCCGGCTGGTTCTGGGAAAGCTACCTCGCCGCAGGCCTGTCGTTCGGCATCATCGCGATGCTGACGGCGACGATGATCATCCTTTGGAGACGCCGCTCATGACCATCCTATTCATCCTGTTCGCGCTCACTGCGTTCATCCTGTTCTGGGTCGTCATCGGCCGCCAGTGGCTGAAGAGCAAGCCGTGGTCGGCCGGCTTCTTCGCGAAGATCGAGCCGATCGAGATCGCGCTCTGGAGCAAAAGCGAAACCATCCTCTGGGCGCGCTTCCTGTCGTTCCTGATGGCGCTGTCTGGCGGGCTGACGTGGCTCGGCGCGATCGACGTGTCGCCGCTCTACATCCTGCTGCCGGATAAATATCACCCGTATCTTGCGGCGCTTCCGTTTGTAACGGTCGCGCTGCTCGGCGTCGTCAACGAGATCCTACGCTGGCAGACCACGAAGCCAGTCGAGATCGTTGCTGTCCCTGACAACGCGCCGCCGGCGGTTGCCACCGCGATTGCAGTCGCGGAGGCAGCGAAGATCGAGGCTGTCGCCGAGATCAAGATCGAGAAGCAGATCGGGGCCCTGTGATGCTCTCAAAGATCATCGCATCCATCAGTGGCGACCTGCTCAACAAGCTGATCGGTCCGTTCACCGAGATCTTCAAGTTGTATATTAACAAGCAGATCACCGAAGAGCAGCTGCGCACCCAGCTGATGCAGGTCTTGCTGACGTCGGTCACCGAGATCGAGAAGGCGCACGCCGAGTCGATCGCGAAGACCTACGCGACCTTCATGCAGACAGCGCTGCAATCTCCGCCGCTGATGATGCTGCTGATCGTCACCGCATATTCGCAGCTTGTGGTGCTGCTATGGCACCAAATCGGCATTCCGGCGTTATGCTATTTCATCGGCACCAAATCGTGCTGGCCATCGTCGGGAACGACCGTCGACTGGTCTTATGCCCTCCTTGCCGGGATCCTCGGCTTCGGCGTCGTCTTGCAGCGTATGGGTCCAGCCAAGCTGGATATTGATAAGCTGAGGTCTGCTCTCGAGCAGAGGCGGGGGTGACGGAGTGGTTGGAAATGAGGACCAGCATCCTCTTTCTGAGGACGAGATCAAGGCATTGCGCGCCTTGCTCGAAGCAGAGAGGCGCATGACATGGCTACGATCGAACATCCGCGTGTGGGTGACGTACATGGCCGGCGGCGTGCTGACGGGCTTCGCGGTGTGGAAGGCGGTCTCGGAATACGTCCAAATCAGGGTCGGAATCCGGTAATGAAGACCGAGATCTTGGGCGTCGCCAGAACATGGTGGTGCCACTTCAGCGCCGCGTCTGTGGCCGCGTTCATCATCGCGCCGTTGACCTTCATGGCGCTGGACCGCGAGGAGCCGGTTGTCATCAAGAGTCAGCGGCTTGAAGGCGACATGGTCCCGGGCGGGAAGGTGCTCCTGATCTGGGAGGCACAGTCGACGCGCCAGTGCGACGGCATCGCGCGCCCGCGCATCATCTCGTCTACAGATATCGTCTACGACTACGACGAGCGGCCGACCGTTATCAGAGGGTCCGGACCGGAGGCGGGACGCTACGCTCTGGAGTTCGAGTTGCCGAACAGCATCACGCCGGGGCCTGCCCGACGGGAGGTCACTGTCTCCTACACATGCAACGTCCTGCAGCGCGCGCTGAACTGGCCGATCAAGGCGAGCCGCGAGCCGCTGCACTTCACGGTCCTGCCACCAACAGGGGGGTGATTATGTTTGCGGTCATCGTCGAGAATGCCAGATCTATCGGTGCGGTCCTCGCCTGCTGCACAGCGCTTGGTAGTGGGTACGTATATGTCGACGGTCCGATCCCGGCGACCAAGCAATACGTCATCGCGCAGACTCGCAGTCTCAGCTCAGCGGTGATTGATAACCAGCTGCAGACCAACGGCATCGAGCGTCGTCTGCTGCGCAAGGAGAGGTTCGACCGCGGGCTCGAGTTGGAGAAGGCGCAGGAACCGCACGTTCGATCAATCCTGCAGCAGCGCGTCCAGCAGATCGACGACGATCTGGATACGGTCACCAAAGAGCGACACAAGCTCGAAGCTGAAAAAGCCAGTAACAAGTGACCAAAGAAAAAGGCCCCAGCGTTTCCGCTGGGGCCCCGGTCCGCCGCGCTTAGAACCCCGATTAATGCCAGAACGCGGCAACAGCCATCATGCCCATCAAGATTGTCGCCGCTGCGACGATATAGGGCTGGGCTGCGGCGGCGCGGCGGTCCCACTTGTCGGAGTCGTACGGCATGGTTCTCGCCCGATTAACGCTGTCCGAGTTTTTCGACGGCCGGAAGCGTTTGTGAAATTCTGGCGCGGATGTTCATGAGGTCAAACGAAAGACCCTGATCCCCTACCGTGTCGGCAACTTCAACGGCGCGGTTTAGGCTGTCGATTGCGGAGGCCATGAACGCGCTGATTGTGGCTTCGGCAAATTTCATGTCGTGCTTCATGGTTTTCGTCCTAGTACCCAAAAAGATGGCGCCACAGCACTATCCACGGCGCAAGTACCGCGAACACCGGGGCGGCGACGAGAATTAGAGCGGCGGGCGCTAGAATGATGAGACCGGCGAAACCGGCTGCGTTTTTGAGTGTCATTGGTTGCGTCCTATCTCCGCAATTCGCGGCTGGCCTTGATTGCCTCAGCGCGGTCCAGAATCTCGTCTTCCTCTTTCCGGAGGCGCTCGGCACGTATGCGGGCGATTTCCTCCGGCTTGCGGCGCTGCAACCCCATGCCGAACGAGCCGTTACATCTGCCGCCTTGGCATTTGGACAGGTTGCCGCCGCAATGCGTGCAGGGCACCGAGTGCGAGACCATTTCCCATTCGTCTGGGTCGTGCTGCATCCACATGGTCAATTTCCCTTATCTGTCATCTCCGAAAATCAGAGTTGGGTGTCCTCGAGCGCTGGGTGCGGGGCGCGTGGACGGTCCCGCGACTCCTGCGTCAACTCCTTCTCGAACCGGACCATGATGTTCTCGCGAACGACCTCGTCAACAAGATCCTCACTGGCCGGCGCGGGCTGTGCGACCGCCTGAGAGGTGATCGCCCAACGCATGAACAGATTGTGCACGTCGGTATTGGTGAGGGTCGTGCGGTTGCCGAGCGTGCGGATCGCGCGCAGGTGGGTGTTCAGGTCGTCCGTGAGGCACGACTTCAGCTCTGGCGACGCGGTGTTGAGGAGTGCGTTCAGCGCGGTGGTGAGCGGTGTCGACATTGTCATCCCCTATTGAAGTTCGGCGAGCGCCTGATCGCGCGCGACGTTCAGCTGCGTCATTGCGGACCCGGAGCCGCCGACGTCGGAGTGATACTCCTTCGCCTTTTCGCGGAACCGGGACTGCACCATCTCGATGGTGATCTTGTCACCGGGCTTGAAGCCGAACGCTGCACGCCAGTCGACCTTGTTCGGATCCGGAAGCGCTGCGAAGCCCGCGAACGCGCGCTCCATCATGTGCGCGCCGCCGTGCCGACGCATCTGGCGCAGGCCGTCGATCGCCAGAGCGAGCGAGCGCATGTTGCCGGCGGCAGAGTCGTAGGTGTCTTGCGCCATGACAAGGCGCTTGCCCTTCAGCTCGAAGTAGACAGCGACACCGTGATCATGGACGCGGGTGGTCTCGACGGCCATCCCGCGCTTATCGACGCGGTGGTTGCTCGACAGGATGACGTCTTTGGCGCCGAGTTGACGGAGCTCGTCGAGGAGACCGTCGCGGGCGCGGCTGAAGGTCAGCGCGTAGGTGCGGCCGTCGAACTTGTGGCTGCTCTCGCGGCCATAGCTCTTGCGCGGCCACCCATCTGGCCATGCCAGCGGATACTTGGTCTCAGCCACGGTCGGGCTCCTGACTGGGGACGATGCCGACCGAGCGCCCGTCGTATGGAAGCCCGGCCCGATCACAGACGTCGCGGGCCATGTTGATCATCTCGTGCGCGCGCATGTGGCGCGGCTTGCCGTTCGGCGTGATCGCTCGCGCGTTGGCAATCTTCTGCAATGTGAGTAGCGCAGTGTCTGTCATGTCACCCCTCAGATCATGTTCGGTTGGATCTTGTCGCGGTAGTCCTTGGCAATGGCCTCGAAGATTCCGATCTGCCACTCAGCTTCGTCCGCGGTCATCAAGTTGTCCTGAACGCGACGCGGATACACCCTGCGGCGCATTCTGATCTCGCGCTGAACCGCGTCGAGTTTTTCCTTGTCGGTGAATGCACGGGGCTCAGCCATTGGCGATCTCCAGCAGAACGTCTGCATGGCAGGGCTGATCGAGCGCGCACCAGCAGGCGAGGTTCTTGCCGCGCAGTTCGTTGCGTACGGCGGCCGCGAACTTCACGTCGTCGCGGATCCTGATGCGGAACCACTTGACGCAGTTCTCTGGCGTCGATGGCGGCACCACCATCTCCATCCGCTCGTTGAAGCCACCCATGCTCAGCCCGCCCCCCGGGAAGAATGGATTACCCCACTTACTCGGCCTCGTGACGCTCACCGTGTTCGGCGGCATCCTCCAGCCTTTGGTGCGCCGGCGTTGGATGCGCTTAGGCCCCGACATTGCTGACATCCTTCTGCGCTGCGTCGGCCGCGCGCTTGCGCAGCCAGTAGCGGCAGGTGGCCTTGACGTCGCGGTCAGCCTGATCCGCCTTGTCGAGCACCCACTGCATGTAATCCGACGGCACCTCGTGCCACGGCGTGTTCCGGTGCTTCTTGAAGAAGCACATATAGACAAGCGCGGGGCCCTTCGACCAGCGCATGAGATCATCGAGAGATGCCAAGCCGAGCAGCTTGCGCAGCACGAATGCCGAGATGAAGGCGTCAGCTGCGGCGCGGTGCGGCGGGAACGATAGCTCGCGGTCGAAGTCTGGCTCGTCATCCAACTTGAGCCAGTATCGGAGCTCCTGCAGCTTGTGTCCGGGTGCGTCAGGCCAGATCCGCAGCGCGGCCTTGTACGTACAGATCCAAGGCTTGTCGCCGCCGCCGAAGTATTCCAGCTCGTGGTCGATATTGTGCGCGCAGAACATATCGGCGCCGACCATCAGCGCGGCCATCGCCGCCGTCGGCGGCGGGCAGTCGACGACGTCGCGGTCAAGAATGTGATGGATCGCCGAGGCGACTGGCGGGATCGGCCGCCCCGGGTTCACCAGTGTGGACTTCGGAAGTAGAACCTCTGCATCGTCTCGATGAAACACGACGTCGCACCAGCCGACTTCGCACACCGCCTCGGTGGTGTCCTTGGTCGGCAGCCCGGTCGTTTCGAAGTCGATGCAGCGGATGATCATGACTGACCCCGGTCTCTGCACGTCGGGCACCGGTACATCTCGGCGATGGTGTGGACGATGCCGCAGACGCCTCTCACGAACCCGAGGTCGATGCGCGGCCTGACCGGGCACGCGCAATCTCTCCAGACCTGCGCCGGCCAGAAGTGCGGGGCGAGCAGCACCGGCTTGCCGGGCTGCCGCCAGATCGCATAAGCCGTCTGCCACCAGCGGGCGATCACCGCTCGTCCTCAGCCTTTACGACGCTCTCGTTGTCGCACTTGTTGGCGCGCGCGGCGTCTTCAGTCTCGAAGGTCTCGGCATCCTTGAGCGACCGGGTGTAGCTGCGCTGCAACCCGGGCTTGGCAACGAAGCGACCGGTGTCGCGGTGCTTCAGCAGAAACTTGGTCACGTCACCTTCTCCAGCTCATAGAGGTGGCAGATCTCAGCCTCGTGCACCCCTGCATCCCAGTCGAGAGTCGCCCAGTTATTCGACCGGAGCGCCACAAGCGTGCCCGTCGACCCCGGCCGGCCGCGGAGCCGGACCCGGTCGCCCGGATCCGGCAGGTTGGGTGGCGGCTTAGCCACCTTTGAACTCGATCCGCTCCATGTGGTCCTGCAGGGTCTCCAGCGTCGACCCGGAGACGTTGCAGTCCCGCCGCAGCTTCCGCTCCGACGCCCACCGGGCGTGGGTCTCGCTGGCGTTGGGCATGGTCTTGAACCACGTCAGGGCGTAAGCGGCATATTCCTCCTCGTTGGAGGGGTCCGCCGGGTTGGCTGGCTTGGCCGCCTGTGCCTTCTGCTCGGTCTCGGGCTGGGTCTGTTGCTCCGGAGGGTTTTTATCGCGCCCCTGAGCCTCGCTGGCCGCCTGCTCCAGCGCCCGGTCCGCACCGTCACGCTGCTGGGCCGTCTTTACGGCCTCCTGCAACCTCGCTTCGGCGCGCGCGATTGCTTCCTTGTCGTAGGCCGCGGCCTTCTGCTGCAGGGCGGCCTCCTCAGCGGCGGCGTTGTCCTGCTCCTTGGCCGGCTTGTCGGCCTTCCGCGGCGCGGCCTTGTCGACGTTGTCGGCCCGGAAGCCCTCGGCGTGGACCGCCGGCTCACCGTCGATCGTCTTCTCCTGCAGGCGCGCTACCACGGACGGCTTCGGCTGCTCCGTCGCCGGCATCACCTCGATCTCGTCTGGGGTGTAGATCCCGAGCAGGATGTCCGGAACGAAGCGCCGGGCCCAGCCGCGGCTCGCGTAATAGAACAGCTGCTGCTTCGGGTCTGACGTCCACAGCGGCGAGTTCTTGACCTTGATGTCCTTGATCCGTGGCGTCTCGTATTCACGCGGCTCGTCTTCACCGCGCAGGATCCCGTAGACGACGGCGTACATCTCAGGGCCTTCGCCGACATAGCGGACGTTCAGCCGGCGCTTGTCGCCTGACGGCAAACGCTCGAGCGGTGCGCGGGTCTCGACCAGCGCATGCACCAGCTGGCTCTCGTAGCCGATGCGGTCGTTGACGAAGTAGACCTTGTTCGCAACAGCGAACGGCGACATCCCCCACTCGACGGCCTGCACCGTGACGGCAAGGCACGCGCCCGGGTTCTCGCGCAGGTACGGCTGAATCGCCTGACCTGCAGTCGACATCATCTTCGCAAACTCCATCACCTGAAGCATGTCGTTGAACTGCACGCCGGCGGCCCCGCCGATGACGAGATTGTTCGCAGCGCCGCGGTCGATGCGGTCGGTGATCTTCGCAAGCTTGGTGCCGGGTTCAGGCGGCAGCACGGCAAAATCGGCGTCTTCAATAACGGTTTGGTTCAAGGCAGCCTCCTTCAGGCTAAGAGTTTTTCGATCTCGTCCAGTTTCGAGCGCGCTTCCGATACCAAAGCAAGGATCTGCGTGCGGCTCGGCTTCGGTTTCTGCACAGCCTGCGCGACTGGCGCGGCCGCGGCCGGTGGCTTCGGTGCGAACACGGTCTCGGCCAGTGTGGCCTGCCGCTTCTCGACCACCTTGAACTTCGACCGCAGCTTGTCGGCCGATGTTGCGCAGTGCGGGCACCGGTCGTCGGTGTGAGATTTCCCGACCACCCATCCCTTGTCCTCGAAGCCGCGCTTCAGGTAGCGGCCTTCGTTGGCGATCTGGCCGTGTGCAAGCCGAGGACGGATGCGCTCTTCGGAGTGCTTGCAGCTGCCGCAGGTGATGACCGCAAATTCGCGGCGATCATGGCGGGTGATCTCGAACGCGCGCTTCGCACTCATACTGTCGCCCCATACTTCAGCTGATCCTCCATCTGCTTCACCTGCCACTCAGGGAGCTCGATGTTCTCGACGTCGCGCTGGTCGTCGGCTGGGCCGGGCCACGCTTTCTTCTCCCAGCACTCCGCGAACTTCTCCATTGCGGCGCGATTCATCTTGGTGCCGAGCGCGAGCGCGTTGTCCTTCAGTGAGACAACGCGAACGCAGTACGGGGCGTCGCTTTCGATGAAGATAAAATTGAACGACTGCATCGGCTTTTTCAGCAGGTGTTTGCAGCCCTCGCCGACGAGCGCGGCCTGCTGGTGGTAGCCGAAATTGCCGATGGTCTTCATCACCTCCATGAAGTCGATGTCGGTGGTCGTCTTCAGGTCGGAGAAGTCGAGAGAGTCGGTTGGGATTGCGTCCGGCCGTGTCTTCACCCACAGCCCGGTCGCGGGATCCTTCCAGACCATTGAGCGCTCGATCTGCCCGTTCAGGATGCCCTGCTGGATCAGCGGGTGGCGCGCTAGCGCTTCAGCCATGCCGCGGATGCGCTCGAGTTGCCCCTCGGCCAGAACCGTCAGGCCTTCCTGAGCGCGGTCCTTCAGCCACTGGCGGCAGACCTTGCGGTTGCCCTGCCATGCGGCGCCGTCGATCTCCTCTGGCCGCTCGACGTAGAACTTGTCGAACTCCGCTTCACCGAGCAGGAGATGATGCGCTGCCTTGCCGATGATTTTGCCCGGGCTCGGCTTATCTTCGACGCGCTTCGGATTGTAGACCGACCGGGCCCATGCGTGAGCTGGAGATCGCTGCATCATGATGCGCAGGATCGTTGAAGACACCGACGGTCCGACGCATAGGTCGCCGTGATAAGTCTCGATCGGGATGCCCTTGTAGATCGCGGGGATGCCGATCTTGTCGCCTTGCCATTCTCTGTTCACGGGTTCTCCTCCAAAAACTTCTTGAGCTTCTCTAGCGCCACGGCCTTCGCCGGCGGCGTCATGTGCGTCACCCACGCCTTGATCGCGTAGGAAAACTCAGCGAGCAAGCGCTCGTCACCAGCTTGCGCTGGCCGAAGGACGTCGCCCTTCAGCGGCTTCTGTTCCTTCTGTTCGGTCACAGCTTCTTCTCCGGCGGGTTTGCAATCGCGCGAGCGCCTTCGTCGAGGCACGCCTGACACAGTACGATCTCTGGGTCATAACCGTCGCCGATCTTGACGGCGCGCTCAACGTATTCGCTGCAGCCCTTGCACAAGATGTAGGTCCAACTCTTGTTGCCGATGACTTCAGCGGCCTTATCAATCGGCGGATTGTCACCGAGAGCAAGGAGTTGGGCGTGCGTCACCTTCCTGTCCGACGAGTACCAGTTGTTGCCGTGTCTTACGAAGTTCTGGTCGAACCACCGAGCCGCTACCCCGCGCGCGGTGGCTACGACGACGCGCACGACGCGCGCAGTCGAAACCCCGTCTTCGAACTCGTAACTCACGACTTCACCTGCCCATCTTCGATCACGATGCCGACCGGAGCGTCCGCAACGCGCTCCATCCACACCTGATAGCCGCGCTCGGCCGCGTAAGCTGCGAGCCACTCACGCGCATCGACGTCGAGCCTGCCACCGTCGCGGATCCGGATCACGCGGACCTGCGGGTTCGTGGCCATCGCCAGCGCCACACTGGCGCGCAGCCGCTCGGCATCTGACGCCTGCTCGAACGGCACACCGTCCAGCAAGATGGCGCCGTCGCCGATGGTGAGACCCTTCACCGGCAGCTTCGCTTCGGCGATAGCGTTTTGCTTCGCCACTTCGCGGGCTGCGATGTCGTGGGTGTAAGTGTCGTAGACCTCCTGCAGCTCTTCGGCCTTGGCTTCGTGCATAACGCGGAGATCAAACCTGTTCCACGACCGGTTGATGTCCTCGGCGTCGTTCAGGCGCTGCAGCAGCGGCGAGACATCGATCGCCGGCTTCACGCCCTCGTCAGATGCAATCCGCTTCTCGATCTCGGCGCACTGCGCTGCCAGCCGCGTGATCTCCGCGCGCAGTCGGACAGACTCATCCTTGTCGACCTGCAGCCGACGCTCATGCTCCGCGCGGATCGCATTGTGCTCGTTGGCTTTCTCGACCTCTTCGATCAGGGCCCGAACGTCAACGCGCTCGCCTTCTGGCTTACTGGCCTTTGTCGCCTCGGCCGCGGCCTTCTCGCGATCAAGATCGCGGCCGACCAGTAGGCGCTTATCGCGATCGCGCTTGTCAGCCGCAGCGATCTCCTCGAAGTCGATGAACGGCACCAGCGCCTTGACCATGTCGAACTGGTCCTTCGGCTGCGCCCGCTCAAACTCCAGCGGGTCGAGCGAGAGCTCGCCGAGCATGGCGTTAAGCACCGCCTGCGGCTTATCGAACTTGTTGCCGTCGGCATCGGTCAGCTTCAGCGAGCTGGTGGTGCCGCCGGTCGCCTTGGTGAAGGTGCGCAGCACCACCACCTCGCCCATGTTCAGCTTGACGTGCGCCTTCTGCTCACCCTTGCGGATCGGCTCGGCCTGCAGGTGCTTGGTGCCTTCCAGCGCCCACCAGATCGCGTCCAGCAGGCTGGACTTGCCCTGACCGTTGCGGCCGTTGATCTCGACCAGCGCGCCGTCCGGTGCAATCCGGACGTATTTCAGCCGCTTGATGTTCTCGGCTTCGAGGGTGTGGATAACTAACGGGTTCTCAGGCTTTTTGGCCATCTCGGATCTCCTGTTCAGCCTTGTTGATGGCGCGCTGCAGGCGCACGCGGGCGGCGATGATGCCGGTGCTCTGCCACATGGCAGCTGTGTCCGGCTCTTTCCTCACGCGGTCGGCAATGGTTGCCTCAAGCTCGCGCGCAGCGGCAGTCAGTTCGCTCAGGGTGTTGTTCATCGGGTTCTCCATCGGCACAGAGAATCTCGCACAGGGGCGGTACCAAAGCAAAGGGCCCGATCTTTCGACCGGGCCCTCCGCTGTCAGCCTCGTGTGGGGTATCGGGGGATCACGCGGCTTCGAGGATCTCGTTCCACTCCGACTTCGGCAGATTGACCAGCTTGCCGCCGAGCGCTTCCCACTCGACCGAGCGGTCGTAGTCGGTCGCGCTGTGCGCCTGATGGGTGACGGCGTTCACCACGCCCCACGCCGACAGGTCGCCGCCCTTGGCGAGAGACGACAGGATCGAGTCGCCCTCGTTCTCGGACAGGTCCAGCTTCTTGGCCAAGAGGCCGATCGCCTTCGCCGGCGAGACGATCTCGCGGCTGCTGGCCAGCGCGGTGAAGCGCTCGACCCGCTGAGCGAACGCCACCTCGTTGACGGCTGCCTCGACATGGTCGCGCAGCTTCAGCAGTACGGCCCGGTCATCAGCTGCCCGGGTGTCGTCGGCATAGGTGATCTGGGCGAGCGAGCCCTCCTCGACCCGGCGACCGACGTGGTTCGCGCGGAACTTGCCATCCGGCACGACCAGACCGTTCAGGCAGACCAGCCGGTAGATCAGCGGCTGGACCGACACCGCGCCCTGACCCACCTCCGAATTGGAGATGATCACGCCGGCCTGCACCTCGTCGCCCACCTTGACCGCGAGGGTCTTCGGCGTGACCACCTGCAGATACAGGCGGCGCTCGGTCACCTCCGAGGAGATCACCCGGGCGCCCGGGATACGGGCGAGGATCGGGAGCACGGTGTTCGCGATCTCCTCGTTCTCGATCCGATTGTACTGGTTCGAGAGGAAAGCGCGGGCGTCGCCGCCGAGCGTGCGGATCATGCGTGGTTCGGGCTTCTGCCGGAACCAAGTGTTGACGTTGGTCGCGAGCAACTCGGGAGCGTCAGCCAGCATCCGGTCGTAATACTTCGAGGGGATCCCAACGCGGGCGCCGATCTGATCGTGGGCAATCGGGCGGATCGGGAATTGACCATCGGGGGTCGCTAGCGAGACGGTCGGCTTCGCACCGCCCTCGTTCTCCTGCACCACCACTTCGAGATCGTTGGTCGGGCGAACATAATCGGCCTTCAGGGTCGCGTTGGCCTGAATGCGCTGGGCGAGCTCTACGAGGGACAGTCCGGTCTTCATTGCAGTTCTCCATCGGCAAATGGGGGCACGGGATGTGCCCGGCAAAAAGACCCTACGACTTTTCCCCGTGCGGTTGCAATCCCTCTTGTGAATTATTTTTCGCCGTCTGGTCGCTTGGCAGCAACTGGCCGATCACGAACGCTAGCTGCTCGGCGGCGATGCCGGCAACCCGATGGCGGAGCGGGCGGAAATTATCGGCGTTATCGAAGGGGTGCGGCATTGTCGTTCCATTGCCTTTCCATTGGATTGGTTTTTGGACTGGGACCAGTCCAGTCGGTCCAGTCCAGCGCGGACCGGGTCTCCCATTGCCTCCAGTCGGGAGGTCTCTCTTGGGCTAACAGCTTGGAATAGAAACAGGTTTCCATTGTGAGAGACCAAGCGCGTCATCAGACGCGCGCTTGGACTGGTCTCTTTCAACAATTACCGCTGTTTCTTTTCTCCTCTTGCTCTCTGGTGATTGTTTGAAGGCACTTCGTGCCTCAAACTCAGGAGAGACTTGTAGGTGGATACGCGCGAGGCGAAGAACCTGTCGGCCATCTTCGATGCCAAACCTAATCACAAATTATTCGGCCTGTGGATAACCGGCCCACGCTTGCTCTGGCACCGGTGTGAGCGCAGCTTCGCCATCCCCCGAGTCGACAGGAGGTCGCAATGACGAAAAAGGCGCGCAAACAAAGCGCATTCACGGGCGTGCCCACGATGGCGAGCCCGCAGCACATTGCAGCGGCTGGCGCGGCGACGGCTGAAGTGCTGGCGCGGATGGATGCGGTTTCCCCTTTGAAAGGTACCGTCTCTCTGCTGCAATTGCGCGACTGGTCTTGCCGGTGGCCGGTTGGTGATCCTCGCGCGTCGAGCTTCGGCTATTGCGGAGATGACAAGGTTCCCGGCGCGAAGTATCCGTATTGCGCCGCGCATGCGCGCATTGCGTATCTGCCGCCGAGCATCCGGGGTACCCGGATCGAACCAAGGGGTGACTGATGGCGAAAGCGAAGAAGGCCAGAGCATCGGGGGTGAAAAAGAAATCAGCCTCCAAGAAGCCAGCTGCACGAGCTGCAGCAGCGAAGAGCGAGCCGGTTAAGCCGAGCGAAGTGACGAAGCTGCCGCCGGCGAGCGTCGTGACGGAGACCGCGCGTCTTGCTGTTGAAAACCAGAGCAAGGTCGGCACCTATGCCGGCAACATCTCCGACGCCTATCGTGCGGCGAAGTCGAAGGGCTTGCATCCCGGCGCGCACAAGCTGGCGGTGAAGCTGAAGGGGATCGCGTCGACCAACGTCCGCAAGGCGTCTGACTTCCTTGATCACCTCGATTATTACCTCGAGAAGCTCGGCGTGCTGAAGCTGATCGAGAACCAGCCGGAGCTTCCGATCGCGTCTGGCGGCGAGACTGAAGCTGAAGAAGTTGCTCCGGAGAAGCCGGTGGCAGCACCGAAGGCGCAGCGCGCGCAGCCGAGCGCGCAAGCGGATCGGACCACGTTCCCGCTCGACGACAAGGGTACGGTGGTCCGGCCGAACTTCACGCAGCCGGAAGCCGAAGAGCATATCCGTGACGCACAGAAGGCGCTGAACTGATCTGATCCGGGGAGCCAACCGGATCGAGGCGTGCGGGCGATGGGTCGAGCTTCACCATCGCCCGTATTTTTCTCAAACCGCATGGAGGTGACACATGCGCATACTCGGTATCGACCCCGGCCTGACCGGCGGTTGCGCGATCTACGACACGCAGACGCGCACGATCTTGGACGCAATCGACATCCCGACCACTGGCGTGGACGCGAAGCGTCGCGTCGACTGCATCGCGCTGGTGCGGTGGTGGAACGGCATGGGCCCGGTCGATGCCGGTTACATCGAGCGCGCGCAGGCAATGCCGTCGATGCCCGGCAAGGATGGCAAGCGACGGGGGATGGGTGCGTCGTCGTCGTTCAATTACGGCCGTGGTGTCGGCTACCTCGAGGCGGCGATCTCTCTGTCGATGATCCCGATGAAGCTGGTCGAGTCGAAGGCGTGGAAAAAATTCCACGGCATTGTCGGGTCCGACAAGGAGCTCTCGCGCCAGAAGGTGATCCAAGGCCACCCGACGTCAGCATCACTGTTCGCTCGCAAGCTGGATCACGGCCGCGCCGAAGCCGCGTTGATCGCGATCTACGGGGCGGCCCTTGAAAAATGACGGACGAGCCAAGCGAGGAAAAGCCGGAGGAAAAACCCGGCGGACCAAAGGCCGCGGAAATAAAACCGTGGGAGGGAAAGCTCGATCCGGACGAGGCGATCGAGCTGCTCCGAAAGCGGGCTTACATCGAGGAAAGTCGTCAAGAGCGTCTGGTCGAGTTGGGCGACAGGACAAGCGTGTACGAGCCGGCAATGCGCGAAGCGTACGTGTTTCGGTGGATCGCAAACTGGTTCGAGCAGAGAAAGATCGAGCGCGACAAGCCGAAGCGGTACTGAGTGATCGCTGCCGCCTGACGATCGATATGTTCACGGGGGAGACCGATGCCTGACCTGCTGACAGAGCTCGAGAAGGCGAAAGCGCGTGTCGCGCAGCTGGAGCGGCAAGTGCTTGCGGCGCCGTGCGCTGAGGTTGGGCATCGGTGGAGGCATATCGGTGGTCGTTGCGCCTGCTGCGACGATGCGTGCCGCTGCTCTATCCCGGTCAACGAGTGTGAAGTTTGTAAGGACTGCGACTACGGCGAGAACGAAGAGGCTAGGCGCGTCATTAAGGAATGCTTCGATGGCCGATAATCGATGCCCGAACTGCAGTCGCAAGCTGGTCGAGATCCCGGCCGGGCATGAAGCGCCTTGCGGCCGGCAGGTGACGTGGGACGATGAACCGGCTGTCTTGCATCGCGGTGCCGGCGGCTTTCTGTACCGCATCCCCCTCGTGGAGCGCTGTGAGAAGGCGCGCGCCCGTGTTGCTTGAAGGGCTCGAGAAGAAGCACTTCGCGTGTCTGTCGGCCGACGTGCCGTGGAAATTTGTTGTGCGTTCGAAGAAGGGCGAAAACCGCTCTCCGGAGAAGCACTACGACACCATGACGCTGGAGGAGATCGCGGCGCTGCCGGTCGCGGAATATGTCACCGACAATTCGTTCCTGCTGTTCTGGGTGACGGGGCCGCACTTCGCACAAGGCAATCATCTTTCGATCATGCGGGCGTGGGGCTTCGAGCCGACATCGGTGTGGGGCGTGTGGATCAAGCCTAACCCGAAGACGATGCGGCAGGGCTTCTTCTTCTTCAACGACTTCTCGTTCTTCGTCGGCATGGGCTACACGACCAGACAGAACGCCGAGTTTGTCGTGCTCGGTAAGCGCGGAAAGCCGAAGCGCCTGTCGAAGGCGATCAGGCAGGTGATGGCCGAGCCGAAGCGCGAGCACTCGCGTAAGCCTGACGAATACTTCGAACGTGTTGAAAAATTCTGTGACGGCCCGCGCCTCGAGCTGTTCTCTCGCGAGGAGCGCGCCGGTTGGACGTGTCGTGGCAACGAGGTGGGGAAATTTGGGGATGGCCGCGCAACAGAAGTTCGATGCAGCGGAGATCAAGCGGGTTCGGATTGAGCGGAAGTTGACGGAGCGGGAGACAGCCGAGCTGTTCGGCTGCAGCATTCCGACCGTCAAGCGCGCGATGCGTCGTGGCAGCACGATGGGCCCGGGGATCTCGCACAAGGGTGGCCTGACGCTAAAGGCTGGCCATGTCGCAGCAGAGGAGGCTCGCACCTTCTTCGGTGAGCGCGTGATGCGCGATGCAGATCAGGGCCCAGTGCTGAAGACCGGGTTGTATTCCGGCAAGCTCGGCGCCCGCGTGACAAAGGGGTGGTGGAAGGGCTTCCCGATCTACACGATGAAGCTTGAGGAGCGGGCGACGTGCCCGTCGACCTGCAAGCAATGGCTCAGCTGCTACGGCAACAACATGCCGTTCGCACATAGGTATCGACATGGACCTGCTCTTGAGCGCGCTATTGTTGGCGAGGTCGCCGTTCTGTCCGCCCGGCACCCCCGTGGCTTCGTCGTCCGACTCCACGACCTCGGCGACTTCTACAGCGAACACTATGCCTATCTCTGGGGTGGCCTCGTTGGGCACCACAAGCAGCTTCACATCTTCGGCTACACCGCCCGGCAAGACCTGAAGGCCGACCCGACTGCGCGCGCCATTCGGTACCTCACCGATATGTACTGGCCGCGCTTCGCCATTCGCATGAGCGATGGCGCCGGGTTGGTCCGCAACACGATCGCTATTGCAAAGGTACCGGACCGCCCTGACGATGCGATCATCTGTCCAGCTCAGACGCAGAGAGTCGCACGGTGCGGCGACTGCGGCCTGTGCTGGACGTCCGAACGCCGCATCGCATTCTTGCAGCATTGAGCGCCATGAAATTCGAAGACGCTTTCCTCGACGACATCCGCGAGCGGCTGCTTCCATCAGCAGTCGTCGGGGCTAAATTCACGCTGATCAAAAGAGGAGCTGAGTATGTCGCAAAAGAAGACCCGTCGATCTCCGTCAACGACGGCAAGAGGCTCTGGTGGGACTTCGGAAAAGGCGACGCCGGCGGCGACGTCTTCAAGTTCGTCCAGATCCACGAAGGCGTCGACTTCGTCGAGGCGGTCAAGCGATGCGCAGCGCAGGCGGGAGTATCGCTGCCAGCAGATCGCGGGGATCTGCAGCGTGCACCTGACCGACGACACTCTGGCGCTGGTGTGGCTGCTGGTTCTCAAGCTGAGAAATCTCGAGCTGGAAAACGCCAGCTTGCGACGACGTACGACTACACCGACGCCCACGGCCGACTGATCTATCAGGTCTGCCGCTTCAACCTGATCGACGAAGCCGGCGAGAAGGCCGGCAAGACCTTCGGCCAGCGACGGCCGTATCTCGGTGAGCCCGGCGTCTGGGTGTGGGCGCTCGACAGTGGCGAGTTTATGCGCCGCAAGAATGGCGAGGACTGGTATCGCTACGACAAGCGGCGTTACGAGGAGAAGGGCTACAAGCAGCGCAAGGAGATCGACGGCGGCGTCGAGCATAGCCTGTACAAGCTGCCGGCGCTGCTCGATGCGATCGACGACGGCGAGACGATCTTCCTCCCCGAAGGCGAGAAGGACTGCGAGACGTTCGAGCGCTGGGATCTGGCGACGTCCACAAACTCTGGAGGCTCGAAGAATTGGAGCGAGCGCCACGCATCGCAGTTTGTCGGCGCCGACGTCGTCATCCCGATCGACAACGATGAAGCGGGCCGTGAGCGCGGCCACAAGATCGCGGCTTCGCTGAAGGGTAAGGCGAAGCGTGTTCGCATTCTCGATCTCGCGCAGTTCTGGACCGGGATGCCGGACAAGGCTGACGTTACCGACTGGAAAGAGGCTGGCGGCACGCGCGAGCAGCTGCTCGACTACCTCGATAAGATCGGAGACTGGACGCCAGCTCCGCCGCGGTCGGCGTTCGGTGCCGTGCGCTTCGTCGACATCGATGCGCCAGCGCGCGAGCACGAGTGGCTGATCAAGAGCTTGCTGACGCGCGGCGAGATGTCGTTCCTTGCCGGCGGCTGGGGATCCGGCAAGTCGTTTCTGGCGCTCGACATCGCGTTCGCAATCGCGCGCGCAGCTCGCGACCCAGAATATAAATACATGGGCCGCAAGGTTCGCGGCGGGCTCGTGCTGTATCAGGCTGGTGAGGGCGGGCTCGGCTTGCGCAAGCGCATGCGCGCCTATCGCCAGTATCACGGCATCCCGGCCGACATCGATCTGCCGCTCGTGCTGCTGCCGGAGAAGCTGAACTTGTTCGCCGGCGACGAGCAGGTGAAGAAGCTGATCGAGGAAGCAAAGCAGTGGTCATCGTTCTATGAGATGCCGGTCGAGGCAGTGTTCGTCGACACGTTCTCGAAGGCGTCGCCCGGCGCGAATGAGAACACCGCCGAGGATATGACCAAAGTGCTGGCGCGCGGCGAGATGGTGCAGTCGGCACTGCGCACGCATGTCAGCTTCATCCACCATTTCAACAAGGCTGGCACTGTGCGCGGCTGGGGCGGGCTGCTCGGCAACGTCGACAACGTGATCGAAGTCGAGGGGACCGACAACGTGGAGACCGAGGGCGACATCTCGCGCACGATCCGCGTTGCGCGCGTCACCAAGCAGAAGGACGCTGAGACCGGCACGGCGTGGCAATTCACGCTGCCGCAGATCGTCCTCGGCAAGGACAGCGAGGGCGACCCGATCACCTCCTGCGTCGTGCGCGTGGTCGGCGAGGTCGACATCCCGGCGCCGCGCGCGGTGAAGGGCAAGCAGGTCGGCGTCATGCTCAGCGAGAAGCGCACCGGCGTGTTCCAGACGCTGCTGCAGGCGATCAACGAGGTGGGCGTGCCGCCGCCGGCGGAGCTGAAGGTGTCGGCTGCAGTCACGAAGGTGATCAAGGTCGGGCAGCACTTTGCGTATTACAACAAACGGGTCGCCCGGGACGAGGAGACCGCCAAGAAGCACGAGAAGACCATCCGCACCCGGCTGCGCGAGTTTCGGGAGTGGGGCCAGAACTGCGGGATCATCGGCGTCTATACGATCGGCGAGAAGGAGACTGCGGACTCGTACATCTGGCCGACCGGCAAGCCGGTCTGGGGTCACGGCCTGCAGTGGCCGCCCCGGGCAGCTGTGGAAACCGCCGAGGACGACGCTGGAGCGCCTCCGGACGACTTCTGGGGGGAATGAGCCCGGTGAGCGTGCCGCACGCCTACACGGTCATCCTGAGCCGCCGGTGGTGCCTTCAATGCGACAGCTATCAGGTGCTGCGCGGCGGCCGGTGGCAGGACGTGCCAGAGATGCTGGGCCCGTGGCCGGGCTACAGCCGGACCGAGGCGGACTGCCCGGGCTCAGGCAGTCCACAGAAAACCCTGCAGTTTCAACAGCAAGACGGTGATGGACTGGCCACCAATCCAGAAACCAGTCCAGACCAGTCCAAGCCGTGAAGGGTTTGCACCTGCAGGTTTATTTGACCTTGTACGGCTTTTGGTGGATCTTGCCGGCCGCGGGTCAGAGTCCGTCGCATCGGCAGCCCCTCGGGGAAATTTACGACGGGGTTCTCCTCCCTGCATCCCCCGGCCGGACGTTGTGTCACCCACACGATCCGGTCGGGGGGCCACTCTCGGAAGCGCTTTTTTTGGTACCGGGTTGCGTCTAGCGTGTTCCCTCCTATGCCGATGGAGAGAGCTGATGATGACCAAGCGTGCCAAGAAAAAATCCCCGAAGAAGGCCCCGCGCGTGACCACCGATGAAGTCGGCATCGGGGTTCGACTGCGGATGGCGCGGCTCGAAGTCAGGATGACACAGCAGGCGCTCGCCAAGGCGCTGGACGTCACCTTCCAGCAGATCCAGAAATACGAGAAGGGTCTGACCCGGGTCGCATCGTCGCGACTTGTCGAGATCGCGCGCGTGCTGAACAAGCCGGTGACCTACTTCCTCGACGCCTCCGTCCCCCCTTCACCCGGTCGCAATCTGGTCGAGCAGATGCTGTCGGTGTCGAGCGGCGTCGATCTGGCGCGCGCGTTCGTGAGGCTCGATGCAAAGTCGCGCCGTCTGGCGGTCGACAAGGTTGAGGAGCTCGGGGCGTGACCGTGTTCGTGGGCGGCGACGGGAGGCCTTTGTCCCGAGGTGTGGTTGAGATCAAGGACGCCTATGGGCAAGTATGCCAGACGTTCACCCTCAACGACGATGGCGCCTTGCAGCATCCGGCCTTCATTCGACTCGCCGCCGGGCGCACCCACACGGTGAAGCGCGGCGAGACGCTGCACGGTATCGCGAAGCGGCTCAGCGGCTCGTCGGACCCGTCAGAGATCGCCGGCTACACGCAGGCGCTCGCCCGTGCCAACGGTAATCTGCCGGCCGGTCTTGTGAAGGAGGGCGCGGTCCTCACGGTGCCGCAGCACTTCCCCGATCGTCCTTCTGTTGGGTGGGAGCATGGGTCGTCGCAGGACATGGCGTTGCGCTTCCAGCACAAGACGGAGATCGCGGACGATGCCGAGCGGTTGTTTGCCGAGCTGATGACGACCCACGAGAACCTGAGTGAGGCGCGTAGCCTGCTGCGGAAGGCTGCTGTGCTGCTCGCAATCTACAGCGTCGCGCTTATCGGTTACGTGGTGTGGACGCTGTCGCGTTAGAGACGACTGATCAACGGAGTTGAACCATGTGGAAGGTGAGACACTTTTTCCGGAAGCTGCGCAGCACGCTCTGTATCGCTACCACGCTTGTTCTGGCGCGCACGTTCGGAAAATACGAAGTGTCAATTGGCGACGGCGGGCTTTGCTACGCCAAGTACCGCTGGCGCGGGAAGGTTTGGGCGTTCCCGACCGAACCTATCGAAGATTACTAACCGCCGTTAAACGAAGGAGAGAGCCGTGAAGGTTGAATGGACAGAAGGTGACATCCGCGCGGGTCGGATCGTCGGCAAACCGGCCGTCACTGAGCGGCTGATGATCGGCTACATCCCGATGGACCACAACTTCATGACGCTGAACAGTTTGGCTGACGGCCAAGTGCAGCGGATCGGCACAAAGCAGGATGTTGCCAATCGGCTGAACCAATACGACTACCAGCCCGCCGAGCTTCTGGACGCAGTGTAACCCGCCTAAACGATGAAACAGGAGAACAGAATGTACACCCTCGCAGTCGCAATGCACGCACAGACGCACATTGTTAGGTTTGATGACAAAGCCGCCGCCGAGGCTGAGCTTGCTAAAATCAAGCCACTAATCGGTCAGGAACGATGGGGCAAGAACGGCGAGGCGTCGCCGACGCATACGATCACTGCACCCGATGGAGATGTCGTTGTGGTGCTGGATAAAGTGGAGTTGGTGAGCCTTGTCGATGAGGAGACAGGGTTCGCGAAACTGGACGCTCTAAACGACAAGCGCGACGCTGTAGAGATCGAACGCAAGCTGCGATACCGCCGCGCCCTGCAAGCTGCTGGCTTCGACCAAAAGCCGTAGCAGTTAAACCGCCGAGAGCACAAATGACAGCCGCTGAACGACGCCTCGAGTCCTACGCCCGCGTGGCTGACCGCCTCACTCGTGAGGACCGGGCTGCGCTCCGCAAGTATGTCGAGCGGGACATGGCCGAAGTTTCGAGATGAAAAGGAACTACACATGACCGGCGACCTTGCCGAGGTCGAACAATTTTCCGAGGAGCTTGTGTCGCACGCGAGGGCGACCGGCCGAAAGCCACGCGAAATCCTCCAGTCGATGCGCGACGATGGCTATATAGCCTGCGACGACGAAGGCTTTGAGGAATGCGTCAGGCGAACCGAATTGAAGTTGAAAACGAGTAAACAAAACGGAGAAATTTAATGAGTGACCTACCTAAGCGCCTGAGAGCAAGCGTCCCCAAGATGGTCGGGGCAGCCTCCGCGCAGTGCAACGACGTGGAAGCTGTTTGGCTGGCTGCCGACGAAATCGAGCGCCTGACAGCAGAGATCGACCACCTACGCCAGTTTGCGCCAGCGCCACACCCGGACGGCCACGATCTTTAGAGACGAGAGGTCTCGGATAATGCTTCACCCGAAGCGCCCATACATCCCGATCTCAGTGAAGGTGGCGGTGGCAATCCGCCAGCTGCGCGAGCGCGGCGAGGTCGTGCAGGCTGCGATCCTGCAATCGCCTGCGAATGGCAGCCTTGCCGCGCGCCTGAAGCTGGCGCTGCAGTATCTCGGTTTCGAGAAGCCGCACCTCGATCACAACCCGGCGCTCGCTCGTCGCTACCGTAACAGGCGCACCGGCCGCTACATGCCGGACGCGAACGATCCGGAGTTTCTGCAGTGGATCGATGCTGCTGACCATCTCGTGAAGACTGCCGGCCGCGGCGGAGAGAAGATGCGCATCGGCGGTGACACTCGCGAGGCAGCAAAGACAAAGCGGCTGGAGGATCGCCGCGAAGGTGTCGTGCGCAAGAAGCGCAAGACGGTGTGGCTGAAGGGCCAGAAGATCAGATCGAGGGGGTTTCGATGAAAGCTGTAATGATTGCCGTGATGCTTGTCTTGTCCCTGATGACGGGTGCCGACGCTCGATGCTCGTCGACCAGCGCGTCGTCGCTGTCGCTGCGAGCTCAGGCCTTGTGGGGCCAGATCAAGAGATCGTTTCCTGACGCCGTGATCGTGTCGGCCCGTCGTTGCGGTGCCACCATCGCCGGCACGGGGCAGCCGAGTTACCACGCGAGCGGCAACGCGATCGATTGGAAGACCCGGAGCTTCGCTGCCGGCGTCGCGTGGTCGCGCAAGCATGCGCCCGGGCTGACGATGACGTACCCGGGCGGATCCCATATCCATAGCGACGTCGGTCGGTGGAAGGCCTATGCGCACGGCTACGGTGGGCGCCGCGCGCGGTATGCCGGCCGG
>Ga0181339_1000008_pt1 | contig 70465 bp, 105 predicted proteins | sample Sp13VDMM110DD_FD_130101 | JGI IMG/M metagenome (GOLD analysis project Ga0181339, IMG submission 130101) | Freshwater viral communities from Lake Michigan, USA - Sp13.VD.MM110.D.D | ecosystem: Environmental > Aquatic > Freshwater > Lake | place: USA: Michigan | collected 2013-04-23 | reverse complement strand
GTGCCGCCGCCACCGCCGCCGCCGCCGTTGCCGGTTGAGCCGAGGAAGCTGAAGATGCCGCAACCGCCGCCGTTGCCCGACGCACCGGCTGTGTTGCCGCCGCCGCCGCCCGCGCCACCGCTAGCCAGATAATAGGGTGCCGTCCCGACGCAAAATCCGCCGAGGTTTCCGGCTGTTCCGCCGGTAGTGTTGGCACCATTGGTACCGCCAGTGCCGCCGACGCCTGCAGCGCCCGCAGCTCCCCCTTGCCCCGGCGTTCCTTGAAGAACAGCGGTGAGGCCGCCGGTGATGGAAGTAATACCGCCAGTAGTGCCTACGACACCCGGCGCGCCGCCCGCGCCACCGTCCCCAATAGTCACGACAAGCGTGGCTCCGGGCGTAACCGCAAGCACGAATCCAGAAGATGCACAGGCGGCGCCACCACCACCGCCACCGCCTGCGGTCGCTGCCGATGCTTGGCCGCCGCCCCCACCGCCGCCGCCGCCACAAACCTTGTTAACGTTGATGGCTGTAACGCCTGCCGGAACAACGAAGTTGTTCGCGCCGACCGTGGTGAAGCGAACCATGATCGGCGCGCGAAAGACGGGGCTCGTCACAGTCTGCGCCGCGATGGGGCTGACGCAGGCTGTCAACAATGCGGCGACGATGGCGCCGGTCAGGCTGAAGATTTTCACTGGTGATCCCCGTGTTACTTGGTTGAGACGACAAAAGCGCACGTACCGCCTGTGCCACAGGTCGCATTGATAGCGCCGGTTTCTACAGACACAGAATCAGCGCACCCGAATGTGCCGCCCGGCTGGACCTGAAACGAGTTCGACGTTGTCGCCGATCCGAGCGTGCCAGGGTAAACATATCCGATGGTCGTGCTGTTGTTCTGAATCAGACAGCTCTTCCGAGCGGTGTTGGCCGCGAGCAGCGTAGCGAATGTACCGGGGGTCACTGCAGGTGTGGTGATGGTCCCAGCACCATTAGGCATCGCCTTGATCTGCACGAAGGCACCGTTGGTCACATCGCCGCGCTGACGCACCCAATTCGTCGTGCCATCCCAAAGGATGTTGGCCGCCATGGTCATGGCGAAGTCGTTGTCATTCGAGATCGTGTCGCTCGGCCGCTGCGACGTCGAAACCTGCATCACACCATTGGCGATCACCTGTAGGCGAAAGCTGGTCTGCAGGGTGCCCCCGTTCGTGTAAACGACGCGCATATAGCGCGCGGCCTTCTGAACGACGAAGACTTTGCCGGTGGCTGCCGGGACGGTATAGACGTCGGTGATATCCCAATTGGTGCCATCGCTCGACTGTTGAATGGAAAGACCGTCCGTCGCCGATGCGACGTTTGAGATCACGCTGACGCTGTAGGACGAGGCATTCAGGCCGTCATAGGCGGTACCGGTGAAGACGCCAGCGGCACCGAGGGCAACGGCGGATGAGTTCGTCGTCGACACCACGTTGACGCTGTTCACCGCCCCGATGGTGTTGGTGCCGGCTGGAATCGCTCCATTGACGCTGGCATAGACGCCCTTCAGCAGCGAGATTACCGAAGCCGATCCCGAGCCAGCATAGGCCGCGTCGGCGGTATTTCCTTGCGCGATATCCCAACCGTTGGTGCCGGCGCCGGCCGCAAATGCGCCGGCCGACAGTGCGCCGGCTGCGTACGAGCCCAAGGCCGCCGTGATAGGACCTCCCCCACCGCCTCCGCCTGCGGTAGTAGCCAACGGATTATTGGCTCCGATCAATGGACATCCGGCAACCGTGCCATCGCACAGTTTATAGGTCGGAGGATTCTGGGCGACAGCTGCCGCTCCAAATAGAATGGCGCCGAACAGGCCGCCGATAATCGATTGCAGCACGCGCATAATCGCCTCGTCAGTTGGTGGACATGCCCTGCACTGTCCGCATTGTCATCGAGCCGCCCGAGAGAGAGGCGATAACCAAGCGAACACGCGTGACTGGGGTGATAAATGCCGCGTTCGCACTGGCCGCTGTTGCAAGAGGAATATCACTGCTTGTGAACCACGTCGCCGCAGCGTCAGTCATCGTTGGACTGGAGAAATCGTCGAATGTGTATTGGAGGCTGTAGCTCGCAACCGCCGCCCCGTTAAGAGCAACCGACACCGATGCGTTGAATGGCGCAATTGAGGGGTCGAGGTCCAGCGAAGCCTTGGTGCCGGTCGTGGTGTAGGTTTCTGCGCGCTGGTACGGCATGCGATCCTCGTTTCAGACCGCTAGTCGCCTTCGCCAATGCTTGGGTACTTGCGGTAAACTGCTTCCCTGACTTTGCGCTTCAGATCGGGAAGACCCTTTTGGCTCACCCGGGATAACGCATTGCGAGCGTGGCTGATGTCATTGACCGGATATGAACGATCCGGCCCGGCGAAGTCCTTGCCGGGGAGATCGTTACGCTCCTTTGACGTCAGCCGCGCCATTGTTAGCGCTTCGGCGCTGACGTGGTCGCACGAGCCGACGAGAACGGGTTCTTGTCGGCGCCCACACGGCCACCTGATGCACGGTGCGGCTTGTCGGCACGGCGCTTGGCCATCGGCTCTGCGCCCATCTCGACGACCTTACCGCCCTTCTTGCGGGCCTTGGCTTCTTCAAAGACGCGGGGGTTGCCGCCGGCCTGAACGGGCGCGATGCCGCCGCCGGATGCCTTGCAGGTCTTCTTCATTTCATGGCGTGCGCGGCTCATGTCGTCATCCTCTACTTTGCACCCGGGTCCGTGGGCTCGGCGCGGCCTACCGCGATCAGTTCGTTTAGCGCTGGGCCGCGACCATCACATAGTCGACCAGCAGGGTCTGGGCTCCACCGCTCGCACCGTTGGTGAGCGCGATGGTCATATTGAGGCCGGTAGCCGCCAGCGGCAGATTGGTGATCGGCAGTCGCGCCACAATGGCGCTGCCCGAATACACGATGATGGTGTCGCTGCCGTCATAGTGCAGACCTACCTCGACATAAGTCGCCGCCACCATGGTCAGTACGTTCGAGCTGCTGGTGGTCGACGCCTTGGTGGCCTTGGCGGTGAGGACTGCCGAGGCCGAATCCTTGCGGAAGTAGACGCCGTCCACGACCGTCAGCGGGGTCGCGGTGGTCTGGATCAGGCCGATCAGAAGTGCCGATAGCGTCGCGTTCGAGATGTTGAAGCGAGCCTTCATCCACAGCTGCTTGCCAGCCACGAGATTGAAGGTAGCGGCCTTGAGCTGCAGCGCGTCGAGATCGGCATTGCCGGCGGTGTTGACCATCGACAAGATGCCGCCATTGCCGGCGACAATCGAGTTGGTCGGCGAGCCGGTCGCGGAGACTGTGAAGTCACCGGCCGTGTAGACGTCGAAATCGTTGAAATACTGATGGACCGCCGAAGGGTCCATATCGATGAAGGTCTGCAACGGACCCGGGGTCGCCGCATTCGTAACGCCATCGGGGAAATTGGTCGCGACCATCGTCTTATCCTTTATCCGCTGCGAGCGAACTCACCGTGTAGTTCCTCCGAACGCCTCAGATAGGCGGCATGCGCCAGTTCTGGAGTATCGAAGTATCCCAAGTGCTCGCGCACCCCGTCTTTTGTCGCGATGGCCCGGTAGCGAATGGACCTTCGTTTTTGGACTGCCTGAACTCCCTTCGGAAGCGCAGACGCATTACCACTCTTGCGATACTTTCCGCAGTTCGCCTTGTTCTGAGAACCGGTGGCAAGCCGCAGATTATCCCACTTGTCGTTACCGGTGTCCGTGTCAGCATGATCCACCTGAGAGGGCGGCCATTCTCCAGTTACCAGAAGCCAGATAATTCTCGATCCTCGGTACAGCTTGCCGTTGATCGTGACGTATCTGTATCCTTCCTTGTTCGTCGTCCCACCAGCAATCGAACCCGCTGGTATTCTTCCGAAGCGCCCCGATGGATTTCTCCACCGCAAAAGACCTTCGCTTTTGTCGTATGTGAAAAGCGCATTCACATCATCATAGGTTAAATCTTTGAGCATCTACTTCTCCCCGTAACCTTGCGCACATGCAGATTATCGGGGAGAATAACAATTGTAAATACAAGCCTATGAGGTCGGAAACTCGCCCCAAGCCGCGCGCGGATCGTTGTAGCCGAAGCTGTAACGCTCGTACGCCTTGACCAGCAGGTTGTCCGTGATGTTGTCAACCCACATATCGCTCTCGTACGGTATACGGAGCATGTGGATCAGACCCTCGATGTTGGTGGTCAGGAACCACGCAAAGTTCGAGGTGAGGAAGTCCATCACGATGTGACCTTCCGGCAGACCGCCGGACGTCGTCAGGATGGCGTTCACGTCGTTGTTGGCAGTGCCCGGGCGCAGCTCAGTCTTCATCAGACGGATTGCGGTGGGCTCCAGCGCGACCGGGACGATCAGGCGCCGCGCACGGGCCAAAATCTTCAGACCACGCTCGTTGACGAACTGGCTGCGGACGTTGGCCATATTGGCGAGCAGCGACGATTCGTTCAGCGACTTCGGCACCGCCGAGGTATTCGCCCACGTTCCCTGATCCCACGGGTGGGCCGTGGAGAACAGCGGCTGACCGTCACCGATCTGGGTGGGGTTGTAGACGTTGCCGAGGTTCAGGACGTTCGCGCCTTGGATTTCCTTGAACTGCGCGAAGGCTTCCTGCAGCTTCAGGTTCGTCGGGTTGAACTGGGCCTTGTAGAGATTGTCGTCGATGGCCTTGCGGGTGATCGCATAACCGAGGGCGACCTCGATGTGCACGAACGCCCAAGTGAAACGCTCACCTGCGTTGTTGTCGAACTGCGTCGCCGCGCCTTCGTCCTTCAGGAACGGCAGAGCCACGAACGCCATCTGCGTCGAACGCTCAACCGCCATCGCGGACTTGTGGGTCTTGAAGACCTTGTCCCACTGGCGCGGGATCATCTCATAGGAGCCCCGGACGTCAAACAGTCCCGGGAGGAGTTCGGAGCGGATGCTCGCGAGTGCAATAGGCATCTGTCAGAACTCCCCTTATGCCAAGCCAGTCAGCTGCTTGTAGCCGACGTTGTTGAATGTCACGACGGCCCAGCCGTATGGCGTGGTCGGGTCAGCCCCGTTACCGACAACACCGAAGTTGCCAGCCGTGGTGCAGACCGCCACGACGCGGAACGGCAGCGTGTTGGTGGTGTTGAGGCTCGACTGATCGACAGTCGCACCCGAATAACCCGTCGCGGTGTTGCCGGTGCCGATGGCATAGCCGACGTTCTCGCCGATATTGGCGGTCACGAGCGAGGTGTTGAGAGCCGCCGCGAGGAAAAGCGCGTTCGGGGCGTTGATGATGTAGGCGGTTGCGTTCTGGCCGGCCGCGCCGGGCCAGAAGGGCGACCACTGAGGCGTACCGCCGACTGGCGTATACATGCAGCCGTCGAACACACCCTGCAGGGTCGAGACGTTATCGGCGCCCTGCTGGATGAAGCCTGTGGTCGGGTCGAACTTGACCGGGTCGCCACGGAAAATCTTGGTGGTGTTGGACGACAGGATCGTTCCGGTCGCCATCTGGAAGTCTGGCGCACCACCGGAGGTGTATCCGATGTGGCGGAAGCCGAAAGTCGCTTGGGTGTTAGCCACAGAAGTGCTCCGGTGCTCGGGGCTTCCTAGCTCGCGTGGCCGGGGACATCGCCTTGGGAATTTGTGATCCGCAACCTGCGCGTTTGCGGTAGATGCCAGAGCTTCTGGCGGCGCTTCAGCTCCTGCTTGGAGCCGGGATGCTGAAATTAATCAGCGCTGGAATTGTCTATACGCAGACTTTTCTGTGACCGTCAAGAGAAACGCGCTCTAACTCGAATAGATGGCACACCCGTGGTCCGTCGCCGTGCTCCCAGCGCACCAGTGCCCAGAACGATTTCCGGCCCGCTATCTCCATCTCTCGGACGAAGTATAGCGAGCCGGCGTTATCCCTCCCGCGCTGCCTGACGATGTCGCCGACAGCGGGGGTATCAGGCGGCGCTTTTGCCACTAGCGTCGAAGTCCTTCTGGGCCTGCTCGCTCCACTTCGCAAAACAAGCCTGATAGGCATATGCGCCCACATGCGTCATCTCATACGCGATGGACGCCCACACGTTGCCGCCGGTCTGGCGGTAGCGCCGGCAGAACGAGATGTCCTCCGAGACCTTCCCCTTCTCCGCGCGCATCTCGTCGAAGAAGCACAGGGTGCGATGGGCGCCGTGCTGCTTGAAATCCTCCAGCAGAATGTGATCGGCGATCAGCTCGGGGAATTTCTCGATCATGGCCGTCACGGCATCCCGGCGGATCAGGAAGCAGCCCATCCCGAGGGCCTCGACCTCCATGAAGCCGCCGCGCACCTGCGCCTTGTCCGGTCCGCCAAGGCCGCTGCCAGCCCAGACGATGGGAAGCGTGCGCTTCGGATAGGCGGCGCCGACCATGGGCTCGCCGAAGGCCAGCATGTCGAGGACCATCTGGGGCGAATATCCCATGTCGTCGTCCAACATCAGCAGATGCGTCGAGTTCGGCATGGTGTCGTACCAGATCGACAGCACCACATTGCGGATTTCCGCGATGTCGGGCCACGAATAGGTCGAGATGCCGGCATGGATGCCCTTGGACATAAATGCCGACATCAGCGCGTGACTGGATTCGAACGCCGTCGCGGTGATTTGCCCCCGGAATGAGGGCATGAACACAAAGACGTTCGTCATCAGAAGTCCTCGCCTTCGACCTGATGCTGCGGACGCGGAATATCGGCACCTTCGTCCATACTCACGCGGAATCCGCCCGCAACCTTGCGCTGGCTGGCGACATCGGCGCCCGGCAGCTGCTTCTGGGTCATGCGGAGTGCGTCGGTGCGATCACGAACCTGCGCACGAGCGCGCGCCGTATCCTCCTCGCGGGCCTCCTTGGACAGGCTCGACGGACGTTCCTCCAGCCGCATGCCCTCGATGATGATCGAGCCCTCGAAACCATGAGGCGTCCAGCGGCCCGCGTGACGCGATGCCGGCACTGGGCGCCACCCGTTCTCGTGCATCTGGAGGTCCCCGCGCTCGACGTCCTGATTGAGCACCGTGACGGTGTTCCACTGGTAATCCCAGCCCATCGGGATTTCATTCGGCGGGACGGCAAAGTTGTCGCCCTGCGTGGTGCGACGACGCGTCAGCACCTCGCCGCCGTGTCCCTGCGCGACCGCAGCACCGCGACGTGCCGCCTCTCGTGTCGGTTCACGGGCGGCCTCACGAACGCCCTCGGCGCGCGGCGGCGCCGGGCGCGGGTTGGTGCGCATCACCTGCGCTTCGGCCGGGCGCGGCACGATAGGCGGGCGGCGCCCCGGTGCATTTTTCGGCTTCGGCTTCGGTTTCGCGGCAGCGGCACCCCGAGGGGTGGAACGGCGGATTTCCGGCGCGTCGTCGTGGTCAGTCATTTTTCTCTCCTGTGGACAGGTTCTTGGAACGTACGTTCCTGACAGCGATGGGGAGCAGGATGGCGTTTAGCGTCGGCCACCACTCCCGGCCGGGCTCCTGCATCTTCCGGTACAGCTCATCCGCGATCTCACCGGGGACCAATGTCCGATCCGGCAACACCACGGCGTCCTTCAGCCTGTCGCGCTCGGCGAAAACATCCGACATGAGGTGCAGCATATCCATCGGGACAGAAGACGTGTTCTCGATGGTCTTGTTGTGACCGAACTCGGTGACCTTGGCGGTATCCAGCTTGCCGATCGAGGTCTGCGTGGCCTCGACGACATGGCCCGTGAAACCACCGCCGGACACCTTTTCCTTCCAGTCGTCGACCATCTTGTGAGCGGCAGAGACTTGGGAGGCGCGCTCGGCGTCAATCTCGTGCTTCGGCTTCTCGAATAGCCCGAGTCCGCTGACCTCGATGTCACCGACATGACCGGCCGGCATGAACAGTCCATCGTGACGAGATGCCGGCACCGGAGCCCAGCCACCACTCCCGTTTTCGAACATTGCGCGATCATGCACGAGGTGCATCCACTGATATCCACGGCCCTGCGGGATGATGCGCGGGTCAACCTCGAATGGATCGGCGCCGCGCTGCCGCGCCACTACCGTGAACCCGGCCGCCCAGAGATCATCAATCGACTGAGCGGAGAGGTAATCGCGGACGGACGCCATTAGGTCACAGCGCGGTCGTACAGACCGGCCTTCATGCCCTCATGCTTGCGACGCGCCATTTCGGCGAGACCGATGGGGTCACCCTTCTTGAACAGGTTCTTGCCGCTCGGATCGTCGTAGTTCCAGACGAGGGTTCCGTCCGTCGCCGACGTGGCCTCTCCGCGCGTCAGGCGAACGTCGATACCGCCGTTGAGAGGACCCTGCGCACCAGCCGCCGAAGCAGCCGCAGAACTGGGCCGGGTACCGTCCCCTGTCTTCTTCTCGACCTTGGCAGCCGGCGCAGCGCCGATGCCGGCCTCGATCCGCTGGAAATACTCGTCGGTGTCGACCGGGATATCATCGGCCATGGCGAGGTTGTGGGCTGCCAGCATGCGGGCGTTCTTCTTCGGATCAGTGACGCAATCCGGGTGAGCCTTGATCCACGCGGCACTTCGCGGGGACATCTGCTTGGTGAACTCCTCCACGGGGTCAGTGTGGGTCGGGGCAGCCCGCTGGTGCGGTGTCTTGTCTGCGGCGGGGCGCCGCTTGGTGGCGTCCTCCAGATCGTCCTTGGCCTCCGTGAAGCGCAGGACGCGGGCCTCTGCGCTCGCCATACGGCGCTGTGCCCGTGCGGCAGCGAGGAAGTCTCCCGCCTCCGTGGCGGTCACATAGGCGGCCTCTGCGGAATCGGCCTCGGCCTTGGCCGCCGACAGACCGGTCTCGACCGTATCCATCTGGCTGCCGATCACCTGCTCCTCGGCGGCTGCAAGGCGCTGCTTCGTATCCGCCAGCTCTCGGGCGGTCTGGCCTGCGGTCGCCTGCGTGGCCGTCAGACGGCTCTGCATGTTGGCAAACTGGCCCTTCAGGTCGTTGAGCGGGTCGTCGTCGGCGTGGGCCGCCGTCTTCGCCACTTTGACGTCCTTGGGGTCGGTGATGGTCACGCCATCGGTTGAGCCCGGGAGGGATACGATGATTTCGTCGTTGTCGTCAGCCATGTCAGTCTTCCTTAATTACAGCGTGGGACGATCCCATTTGGATAACATTGACCCCGTTCTTACGGAGTTGGTCGCGGGCGAACTCCATCAATTCGCTACGATCCTCCGGGACATGCTGCCGAGCATGACAGCGGCTCAATACTTCGAACATGACATCGAGAACCTTTTGAGCGGACGTTGTATCTTGCCGTGCCAGAAATCGGAGGAACGGCAGAACCTCGGAGAAGGTCTCGGCGAGATACCCAGCCTCCTCAGTTGCAATGCCGCGCTCGGCATCCTTAATGATTAGGGCCAGCGACCGCATCAGTAATAAATCCCCGGGTCCTGCACCTTCATCAGGATGCGCGTGTCAGAGAACAGGCGGCACGGAATCTCGTTGATGAACAGCGACACGCCATCGGCGGCCACATACATCACCCAATCGCCCACCGCCAGACTGTCGCCGTTGAACTTGGCGATGTGGTCGTCCCGGAAGGCACCGGCGCCGAGCGCCACCACAATGCCGACGTTGCCCTGAAAGCGATCTTCCTCGACCACCTTGTCGGGCATGAACAGGCCGCCCTTGGTGCGCGCCGGGGCCACGTAGCCCATCACCAGCACCTGCGAGTGCAGCACCTTGATCTCGTCCTTCAGGACGTTCTTGGTGAGCCAAACAAGGGACTTCTTGGGTTCCCGGGCGATAGCCCGCAGGTGAGCCAACCGTGGATCGGTCACATTGACCTTGTCCTCGGAGATTTCGCGCATTTTGCCGATAGCGTTGGAGCGGGCCATTTATTTTTCCTGTGAGGGGAGGGGGTCTTTGTTTGAAACGAGGAGACGCATGTAAAGCGCATACCCCTTTTTATGGCGAGCCAACTCTGGCTCTATACGCCAATAGATCGCCCCAGACCTGCCAGACGCATAGGCATCAAACGCTACTTTCGCGGCGTCGATAGCCGCGTCAGGAGTCTCGAACACCTGACCGGGGGAGCCTACTTCGCTCGGCTGCAAACTTGGGGTAAATTCAACGTAAGGCTCACCGGTCACCGAAAGACGATGAGACGTGGGTTCTCCCACCTTAAACCGGGCCTCGCAATATCCCTTGAGATTTGCGATTAATTCCATTGCCTGCACGGCGATCATTAGGGGCGTCCCTTGCGTAGTCCTGCCCCGGCATGGGGCGGTTCGGTCGTTCTAGGCGTCCAGCTTGGCCTGCGCGGCCACACAGAGCGCGATAGCGAGGTCGAGGCCCTGTATGACCCCGACTGCATTGCGGTAATGATCGAATGTCTGGGAGGCGCCGGCCACCATGGCCTCGGCCTGCGTTGCGCGCGCATCTTTCAGCTGCTGCAACAGTGCGCGAGGAAGACGACGATCATCCTCGCGCAGCGTTCTGACGGGCTCTTGTTCGTGGATGGCCACTATTTGGCTCTTGCGGCCTTGGCGAGGCGCGCTTCCCCGCCGCCGGCCCCACCGGGCAGCTTTGGCCCCATGCCGCCCTTGGCGGGGCTGCTGATGCGTCCGCCGGTCTTGAACGACACAACGCCGCCTCCGGCCGCGAACGTCACCACACGGGGCCGGTTGAGTTCGTCAAGGTCGTTCTTGCCCTTGTCGTGGGTCACCGGGGTCTCGGCCCGGCTCTTGTTGAATACCGCCGTGCCCTTGTTGACACTGCCGCCACGGGCACGCATCGGCATCGGAGGGCCTCCGGCGCCCGGAGGAGGCATCATCGGGCCGGCGCTCGGCGGCGGACCCGGAGGAGGCCCCGGCGGCATCGGGGGCGGGCCGGGCGGCATCATTGGGGGCATCGGCGGAGGCGCCGGTGGCTGCTGGCCGCCGGTGATCACGTTGACCACGGTGCTCGGCTTCTTCACGCTGCCACCCCGAGCGCGGTGCGGGCGATCTGCCCTACGCTTGGCCGGCTCGTCCTCGTCCATGTGGTGCATGGCGGTCTTCTTCGCCTTCACCTTCATCAGTTGCTTGTCGGCATGCACTCCGCCGCCCTTGGCGTAATCGGAAGTGAGACCCTTGACGCGCGCGCGCTCTACAGCGCTCTGCCGGAATTTGTTGTAGGGGTGAGACATAGGATGTCCTCGATGGCCCGGCGCGGGCAGGGGGTGCGATGCCCCTATATGCCCGCTATTTGGGTTTTCAGCAATATCACTTCTTCTTCGGCTTCTTCTTCGCGGCGCCCGCCGGCTTAGGTGGATTGAGCGCCGAGTGGGTCTGGGTGTCGGCCTGCTGCTGCGAGATGCCAATCTTCTGACCTTCAAGCCCCAGCTTGCCGCTATCGACGCCGCGTTGATGCGCGTGCTGATTCTCGGCCAGATCGGTCTGGCGGTGCTCCAGCTTCAGCTTCTCCTCGTTCATCAGCGCCTCATGCGACATCTGACCGATCTCGGCCGCATCCTTGTTGAGGTTGCGGGCGTGATCCGCCGTATCCTTGGCGCGCTGGTGCTCGGCGTCTTCGCGCTCGCCGCCGTGCGCGATAAGCGTCTTGGCGAGGTCGATGGTCTTGCCCTTGTTGGAGCCGTCGATCTTGAGCTGCTCCAGTCCCGGCTTCTGCGCGGCGACGGCGGCATCCACCTCGATCTTCTTGGCCTTGTTGTCGGCCTCCTTGGCCTTGGCCTGTGCCTCGATCATCTCCGGGCTCGGCGGGGCGTTCGGGTCCGGCTTCTTCAGCAAGCCGTTGATATCCTCGCGCATCGCGGTGAGGACGCGCCGCAGCACCTCCTCCTTTTCAAGCAACGGCCCCAGCGGCCCATTCAGCAGCTCGACCAGCGCGACGGCCTTCATGACGCGGTGGATGTGGCTCGGGACGTTCGGGTCCGATTTCGGCACCAGCGTCTTGGTTTCCAGTGCCTCGATCAGGTTCTGTGTCGTCCAGTATCCCTGCGCGTTCTTGTTGCCCTTCCAGAACGATTCCGGGTTCTCCCGGAATAGGTCGGCGATCAGCTGCAGCTCCTCGTCCTGCGCGGTGTGCTGGCCCTTGTGAGCCGCCGCCATCACCTTGGTGGCCTGCTCGATGTGGGCGATCATGGTGCCGACCGGGATGTTCTGCATCCCCTCGCCGACCGGAATATCGGGCGATCCGCCGACGTCCTTGGCCTGCTGGGTGATCTTGTCGATCAGCGCCATGAAGCCGGCCGTGACGTCCTTGTAGGGCAGCGCCATCACGACGTCGCTGATCGGCCGGTTGTTGGTCTCGATCTGCTGGCCGGTACCGGGCGAGAGCCGGAAGTCCGACGACATCTGGCGACCGCCCAGCTTGTCGGTCAGGAACGATGGGAAGTTCGCATACATGCCGGCATCGAGACTGATGCGCCACGCCGCCGTCATCGCCGAAGTCGAGTTGCCGAGGATGTTCAGCAGGCCGGTGCCGTAGAAGCCCGGGCCGGGGACGTACGGATATTTGACGTACATCTTCTTGCGATTGCAGTCCTCGTCCTCCGGCTTCCAGTCGCGGCGCACCGACAGGATTTCGCGCGAATCCTTATCCATCGTCACAAGATAGGGAAGCGGGACGCCCTTGCCCTTGAACTGCGTGGGCGTGAACTGTTCGAGGTCCAGCTCGCACTGGATTTCCCACAGCGTGTACGGGGTGTCCTCGGGCCGGGATTTATTGGGCGCGATACCCTGCGTTGCGGCGATTTCCTCGCTGACCGCGTCATTCGACGGGTTCGGGGGCTGCAGCACGACATCGCGATAGATGTTCTTGGCCTGATACCGCTTCATCACCGAAGTGCGCATCGTGATGACGTGGGTGATGCGTTCGCAGGAGGCCAAATCCTTGGTGGCGTCCGAGACGATCAGATGCTCGGGCGACACTGCCTCGGATGCCGGGCGGTTCTTCAGCGGGTGGGTGTAGACCTTCTTGAAGCCGGAGCCGCCGAAATAGCAGCCCCACAGCAGCATGTGCGATGTCTCTGGCGCATATTCGGTCGCGATGCTGGTCAGGAAGTAGTTCATGTCCCGCTGGAATGCCTCCCCCAGCTCGTCCTGCCCCTCTACGGCGCGGTCCGCGAAGTTGACGACCTTGCATGGTCCCTCGGCCGGCAACAGCTCCGCCTGTGCGTTTGCCCAGCCCTTCAGGATGGCATCCAGCAGCAGCGGATTGGTGACGACCGACTGACCGTCAATAGCGGCGTTGCCGTCGCCGGAGCGCGGGTCCTCCATCTTGAGGCCCAGCAGCGCCATGCCGGCGGCGCGATTCGCCAGCCATTCGGAGCGGGACATATCGTCGGCCGAGACGGCCTCGAACAGCTCGTTGGAGATGACCGCCAGAAGACCGGCGTCGATGGCGTCCGCCACGTTGGCGTAAAACTTGGCCGGATCGTTCGCGTCCTTGACCGCATCCTCGTTCTGAGGGTTCAGCTTGATGACGACGCCGCCGTCCTCGCTGTCTATCGCGATGGACCCATCCGGGAGGGTCTGGACGGCATCATTGTCGTCCTCGACGATGACATGGATATCTTGATTGAGTGCTGCGTCGGCCAAAGTCGCCCCCTATGGGTGGAACGACAGCAGCCATATCACAAAAACAGCGGCGGCAATAACCCAGTAGAGCCAGCGATCAGAGCGCGGCGGCTGGGGAGGCCGCGCCCGCGCGATACCGAAATTCCGCATTTCACTCGTCGTCGCTCTCTGGATACACAACATCACCATCGGCGTCGACGGGGGCCGTAGGCCATCCGTGGGCGACGATATTGCGGGAACGCAGGGTGCGGTTATACGCCATGAACGCGTAATGGAATGGGCGCGTCACCGTCCATCCGGCGACGAGGGCGACGAAGAAGAACGTGCCGGGGTTCTGAGCTGCGAATGACCACATGACGAAGATTTCCTTGGTTATGGCGACGCCTTCAGCGCCCTGATCCGGTTCCGTATTCCGAGCAACAGTTTCTCGACACCGCGATTGTCCATCGGCACCTTTGGCGCATCCGGGTCCGAGAGCAGAGAATCCCGCCAGTGTGTCGGCACCGACCGGGCGCATTGCTCGATAATCGCCTCACGCGAGAGGATGGCTCGCGTGCGCTTGTCGGTGAGACGCGTGCGGACGTTCATACCTTAGACCTTTCGACCATATCGATGATGGTGTCGGTCCAAGCGCAAGGCAGTAGGTCCGCCATGGTCAGCCTGCACCCAAGTCGGGCCTCGAAACACTCGATGCAGGAATACTCGGCTGGCCCCATCACACGCGCCCACATCTCGTCCGTAACCATCGGCATCAAGCCGATGTCTCCGCAGCAATGGCAGCGCCGGCCGAGATCGAGACCTTTGACGGCGCTGTCACTCACCGGTGCAACGCCGTCTTGCCGGTGACGCGGTTCAGGATCGAGGCCTTGGCGACGTCGAGCCCGAGGTTCAGCCGGGGCGCATCCGAGCCCGCCATCGCGGTACCGAAGTCATTCGGGCCGCAGGCGACCAGAATGCACGACCACACCTCGCCCTTCTTGGCGCTTTCCAGCGCGTCCTCCAGCAGCTTCACGCACTCGCGCTGGGTAGGATTAAGGCCCTCGGCGGCTCCGGGGCGGATGATGGTGGGTCTAGCCATAAATGCTCCTTATGCGAACTTGGTCGCGGCTTCTTTCATTTCGGGGGTCATCCGGTACCCGCGCCCCCACACGGTTTGAATCTCGACGCCGAAGGCCTTCATCTTCTTACGCATCTTGCAGATGAAGACGTCGATGATCTTGAGTTGAGGTTGATCGTACGCGCCCTCATAGACGCTATTCAGCAGGAACTCTTTGGAGCAAATCCCGCTGTTGAACAGCGTGATAAACACCTTCGCCTCGTGAGCTGTAAGGCCAAACGACATCGGGACGACGTCGACCTTGTTCAGCTGTGCCTCCAGCTCCCTGATGCGAGAACGGAGAATCTCGTTCTCGTTCTCCACCGCCTCAAGCCGCGCGTCGACGTCCACGTTTGCACCTCTTGAACATCACGGACGCGGTGGCCTTCCACACTGGGACGCTGTGGGTGGCGGCGAATATCTTGGCCTCGCTCTCGATGTCCGCCAGATCGCCACGGATGGCCGTGGTGATGTCCGCAGGATCGACATGCGCGGCGAACTCGCTGTTGGTCATCAGCGCCTCGACGGCCTTGATCAGGCCGGCCGGCACCGGCGCGATCTTAGCCTTGGTGATGACCTCCAGCACCTGACGGGCGCGCAGTGCACCGCGCCGATTGACGAGCCCCGAGATGGTCGAGACCGCCATCGTCTCACCCTCCCGGAAGCCGGACGCGCTCGGTGGCTGCTTCAGGATGGTCACGCCTGCGCGCTCGCAGACCTGATGGATCGTCATCGCTTCATCGTCACCGGCCGCCACAGCGGCGACATGCAGCTGATTCGTCGTGACTGAAATACGATCCCGGTTGCGCCCGAGGAACGTCTTGGCCCGGTCCGAGACCGCTGCGGCATCGACCACCATCACCGGGATTGTCTTGATCAACGGATGGGTGGCTGCCGCAATGGCGGTGTGCTGGCCGTCGATCACATGCATTCTGGCGCCCACTCGGACCACGACAGGAGGCATGAAGGTACGCCAGTCCCACTGGGCAACGATCTTGCGGATCAGCTTGACGGACCGCTCCGACAGATTGCGCTGATAGGTCTCGTCCACCATCAGATCGGCCGGGTTGGCACGCTCGAACCTCGGCTCCGCCATATCGGCGCCGCCGGGCGTTATGTCCGGCATGTGCATCGCGGCGATCTTGCGATAATCAGCCATTCTTGAGCGCCTTCTTGATGTCGTCGAACGACTGACCGTCCACCTTCAGGAACAGCGCGATGGTCTCGCCATTTCCGAGATCGACGCCGCTGGCGCCCGGCTGGCACATCTTCAGGATAAAGCGCAGCCGCTCGATCTCGGTGTCACGCGCGTCAGGGGGCGGGGGTGCGCCTTCCGGCGTGTAGCCGTCCACGAACTCCTTGCGGGGGCTGAACGAGCGATAGCCGCTCTCGTACTGGACGAGATAGTCGCCGGGGAACGGCTTGTAGCGCGAGAACATCTCGGGCTCCAGCTGATAGGGCACCTGCCGCCCCTTCAGATGCACGACATGCTCGTGAAGGATCACCGCCGTGATCTCCAGCGCGCTGACCAGCTTGTGGCTGCGGTAGCGCGGCATCTCCATCGTGAAGGCCATTACTTTTTGCCCTTCTTGGCCTTCTCGACCGCCTCCTTGGCGGCCACGATGGTCTGCTGTGCCTGCAACTGGGCGTTCAGCTTCAGGACGAGGGGATCGGCGACGCGCTTGGGCAGCTCATTGATGCCGGCGCTGATGGCCTGCAGGTCGGCCTGATCGACCTCCAGATAGAACTTCGCCGGAGAGGCCGGCGGTACGGCGGCGGGCGTTGCCTCTACCTGCGGCGCCGGGGTCGCCGGAGCATCTTCAGCGCGACATACGCTTGCGCCGAGCAGCAGCGCGGTCGTCAGAATAATCATAGCCTTCATTGGATTTCGTCCTTGCGATGATGGATTGGTTCAGTTGCTTGGTGGTTCGGCTGGGCTCGGTCCCGTCAGCCGTGACGGTGATGACAGTGTTGTTTCGGACCTCGTACTTGACGCCGTCCGCTCTGACGCAAACGGCCCCAATCGCCGCAGGAACGGCACAGACTGAGGCGATATGGGCTCGAACAACCTCGACGTCGAAATCCATGAAGCGTTCGATAAATCTGAGGACAGCATGGTCGGTGACACGAATCGGCTCCTTGATCGTCATCTAGAATCCCCCAGTGCGGTCACATGGTAGCCTCCTCTTTGTGGGGCGGGAAGTCGCTTTCCGTGTGCCGGCAGCCTACGCCCGCAATTCGTGAGATGTCAACCTAGTGTTTACGCGCCGGTGGCGTGCGTGCCGGGATACAGCTTCTTGCGCTTCGGCTTCAGCTTGGCGGCCTCCGTCTCCGAGACCCTGACCTCGTCATCGTTGCGCAGCAGCCCCATGTCGCGCAGATGCTTGATGCATTGCGTCATCGCGTCCGTGTAGTCGTCATGCTTGCCCTTGGGGAAGTAGGACATTTCGTCGATCATATCCTCGCCCCATTGCCGCAGCGGGTACGGCATGTAGATCATCTCCTGCGAGAACGACGGTTGCACCGCGATAGCGCGCGCGACCTTGTCGCCCTTCACGGGGCAGAGCTGAATGCTCCAGCCGGCGTCCGGGTGCGAATTGCCGAGGCTCTGGGCCGCCGATATGCCGGTGGCCTTGGCCTCGATCAGGAGCCGGTCGATGCGGAAGCGGTTGCAGGTGTCCGCCACCCACTCGACGAGTCCCCATTCCTTCTGGGATCGCTGTCGGAACGCTATCGAGCCCTCGCCGGGATGCGGCACCAACTTGCGGCCCGAGAACTGCAGCCGGCGGCGCCAGCCGTGCATCACGATGGCGCGGTTGCGCCCGAACTCGTTCTCGAACACGCCCACGACCACCAAGGCCGAGGGATCGTTCTGCTCGTCCTCCGTATAGGCGCCGTCCAGCGATGCCACGATGTAGCTGCAGATCGGGAATTTGCCGTCCGCCGGCTCCCATGGCTGCCACATATCCTCCTCGAATATCGCGTTGCCGCGCATCTTGGGGGTCTGCTGGTACTGGGACGACCAAGCGAACGGGCCGGCGTCCTTCTTCATGCTAGGGATGACGCTCTCGGGGAAGTGCTCGGTCCATGCCAGCTCGCCTTCGCATTCCTGCGGTGTCTCGCGCCAGCGCGGGTCGATCCAGCCGATATCAGTCTCGTACGGATCGCCATTCTCGTCCGCCGACCAGACGTATTCCATCGGGATCAGCAGGTGACACCAATCGCCGAACCCGATGATGGTGCCGGAGACGTCCTCCTCGTTGACACGCTGCATGATCACGACCTTGGCGCCGTTCTGCATGTCGTTCAGACGCGACGACATCGATTCCCGGAACCAACGGATCGTCTCCTTGCGGACCGTGGGCGATTCGGACTCCTTCACGTTGTGCGGATCGTCGAGAATGATGCGATCACCGCGCTCACCGGTACCGACACCGCCGACCGAGGTGGCCAGCTTCCAGCCGTGCTTGGAGTTCGAAACCTTCTTCTCGCCGACCTTGCGGGGGAGGACCTGCCGATCATCCTTGTCGTGCGCGGCGGCGCCGTACATCGACTGGTAATCCTTGGAGGTGATCAGGTCCTTGAACTTCAGATTGTCGCGCTCGGTGAGGCTGGACGAGTAGCTGAACGCCACATATCGGACATGGGGCATCTTCATCGGCCCCCACTCCCACGCCGGCCAGAACACGTCCGTCAGCAGGGATTTCATGAAGCCGGGCGGCACGTTGATCAGCAGCTTGGTGATCTCACCGAAGGTGACCGCCTCCAGATGCTCGCACATCGCCTCCAGAGCCCACCCAGTGCGAAATTTCGTCCCGGGCTCCAGAACATGCCAGAAGAACCGAACGAAGCTTAGGAGGCCTCCCTGCCAGACGCCGTTCTCATCCCGGTAGCCTCGTGTGCAATGCTCGATCTTGGCTCGCCGCCGGTTCTTCTCGGCGACAAGCGCGGCAAAGCGCTCGAACTCGGCTCTCGGGATTTGCTGGTTCACTCGGCGTCGACTATCGGGATTTCACGCCATTCGCCATGCTGACCGGAGATCGTACCTCCCCGATAGGTAGTGATCGCGACGTATTGCTGAAGGCGCCCATCAAACCAGCGAAGCTCTGGGGTCTTAGTCTCGGAACTCGCATCTTGCATCATCACCCCAGCTCGGGGCGCGTAGTTATCTGCGGGCATCGCACTTCTCCAAAGCAGCGGCGGGCTGCGGTCGTCGATCCTGAAATTTGGGAGCGCCAATGGCTTCTCTCTGAGATCGTCAACAAGGTGCGCACCAAGCCAACATCGCTAGAATCTATGGCGGCCTAGAAACGCCACAGCCAACGACTGATCTCTCGAAAGGTCCGGCCCTATAACCGAACACGGGGGGCCTTGCGGGCCGTACCCACTCCCTCTCTCTCAGGGTATGGCCGGAACGTACATGCGGTTCGGGAAAAAGAAAAGACCCCGGTTTCCCGAGGTCTTCCTTGGCAGTCCGTGGTATCGCGCGTTTGTATCAGCCTGCGTTCGGTCCCGCAACAGTCTGATCGAGCGGATCGGAGGTGCTGGCCGCGTAGACGGCATCACCCGAGTATTCCGCCGTCAGGCTGTGGTTTCCGGCCGCGAGGTTGCCGCCGGCAAACTCGGTCGAGGACAGCGCCGCAACGCCGGTCGAATCGAGGTTGGCCGTGCCCAGCACCGTTTCACCGTCCTTGAACGTGATGGAGCCGGTGAGCGCCTTGTCGCTGCCGCCGGGACGGCCCTCGACACCACCGCTCAGGGTGATGGTCTGGCCCGGCTCGATGGGATTGAGCGAGGAGGTTACCGTGGTGCGGGTTTCGACGAGGTCGGCAGCCGGCTGGCCACCGCCCTGCGAGGTTCCATCGCCTTCAGCCGGCGGCGCTTCCTCGGTGTTGGCCTTCACGGCAGCATCGACATCGCCGATGTTGGCGTTGACGCCGTTGAAGATCGCGTCCACGCGCATCTGCTGGGATGGCGTCAGCTCGCCACCGAGCGCAGCGTCGAGGCGCTGCTTGATGCTGGTCATGAGCGCGATCAGGGATGCTTCCGAGGTGCGCTGGCGTTCGACGAGCGCGAGGGTTTCTTCCAGAGTGTGCATGATTCTCTCCAAAGTCTGCATGATGTCGCCGAGGGCGAGATGGGCGCGCCTTGCGTCCGCTGCAGATCGCTCGTCGTGAATGTGAATGTCAAGGCGCATGGCGCTCAATACACCAAGTCGATGAAAGTTCCAAGACGTCATCCGCTACCGTTGCCATCACGGCGCGACCTTTCCGTCAGGAGGGGCGAGCGCAAGAGCCTCCATGCGCTTGAAGTCGTCGGACGGGCTAAACCAGTCATCTTTGACGATGTGGCCGATTGCGTGGACCTTTGAATGTTCGCAGCGGACACGGATCGTTCGGCCCTTCAATTGCTCCCACTTGGAAACGCCCGCGACCTCCATGCACCGCCAGATAAAATGGCCGGCATAGTTCGGCCCCTCGGGCTTGTGATGTGTGAAAGGTTTCGGCAGGTAAAGTGCATAGCCTCCAAATCCTTGCCCGCTACCGCCGTAATCAAGGTGAAGCCATGCCGACAACAGGCCATGGTCATCGTTCGTGATGCTGGCGGACTCGATGATTGCATTGCGAACGTCGATCACGTTGCGTCTCCTGACAGTGATTGAGAGGGGTCAGCGTTCTCCGAATATTCGAAGCCATCCCAGCCGCCGCCGGCCATCCACGATGCACCACGCTGCGTCGCAGGCCGCCTGCTGTTCTTCCGGTGCCTCGTATTTGCCGCGGTCGCTGTGTGCCCACCTAAGCACTTCTCGAATGCCTTTTGCTCCCATGTGACGGTGTGGCCGGAACATAGGCTTGCCGACCTCTTCCTCCAGATCATCGATCTCGATCATGTCGATCTGCGGGGAGGGCGTCGATTAAATCGGCTGCTTCAACGCAAATAGGAACCGGATCAAAGTTTTGCCTACGGCTGCTCCAACTTCGATAATTACGAAGGCGTACAGACATTTCCGCCAGCGCCTCTCTCGCTGCGCATGAGACGGCGGGAGGAAGCGGGCTAGAAGTGACGCCTATTTTCTTGGCCTTTGCAGCAATTTCCTTGCTGATCCGGTCGGCAAGAGCCATTCCAAATTTTGGCTTTCCGGCTTTGAGGGTTGAACTCGCATTCGAGGGCTCCATCTGCATTTCGACACCCGAGGTTGATTTCTGTAGAAACGGAAGACAGGGCCTGCGCAGCGGCTAGCCCACATTGCAAGCAAGCAGGCCCTGTCATGGCGCGGACCCCATGATTGCCCTGCCTATCGCTTCCGGGATCTTCACGAAGACGCTGTCTCCAAGGGCCGCAACTCGGTCCACGTCCTTGGATAGTTCATCAGCAATTCGAGGAATTCCGGATTCAGATAGCCGTCCAAACCTTCGAGGCTCGCAACGGTATCGTTCAAATTCCGACCGCCATGCTTCGTACCGTAGCGGTTGACCCGGTGCTGATAGCCCTTGATCTGGTCGTGCTTCTGAGGGGTAGGCAACAATCCAGATACGATCGCGCGGGTGAGCGGCACCAACGGCGGATGCTGGTATGCAATCCCACCACGCATCGTACCCGAGCGCGGCCAGGTCTCCGAGAACTCGTCCGAAACCGTGTCCTTTGGCTTTGAGGGCGGCTGCGTTCTCCACGATGACGTATCGTGGTCGAAGCTCGCCAATAAGACGGGCGTATTCCCGCCATAGACCGCTCCTTGCGCCTTCAATTCCTGCTCGTTTCCCTGAGACGCTGACGTCTTGGCATGGAAATCCTCCGGCAATGACGTCAACGGCAATTCCTCGCTGTGTAAGGTGTTGAGAAGACAGATGTTGGATGTCCTCGAAGCACGGCACGTCCGGCCAATGCTTGGCGAGGACGCGCCGTCTGAACGGGTCGATCTCGCAGAATGCCGCCGTCCGCATTCCAGCTCTTTCAAGCCCGAGACTGAACCCGCCGATGCCGCTAAACAGGTCCAAGACGTTCATGCCGCCACCCGCAATTGACCGTTAACCGGGGTCGGTGCACGTTCTCGGCGTTTGGGGTTGGGGAACTGCGCGTGATCACCGAGCTGGATTTGCTGCGGCTGGAGGGCCTTTGGTCCGAAGGGATTGAGGAGGAAGACGGTGTCGTCTACGTCCACGCCAATCTCACCGATCCGGAAGCGCCGACCTGCAGGTGCGATGCGCCCGATGTCGTGAAACACGGTAAACGAACCGTCGACTTCCGAGACTTGCCGCTCCAGCGACAGAAAACGTTCATCCGGATCAAGCGCCAACGCTATCGATGCCGGGCTTGCAGCTCGGTGCTGCTGCAGGAATTGGACTGCCTCGACGCCGACCGTGTGATGACCGTCCGCTTCCGCCGTCAGATCGAGAAAGACGGCATCGAAATGAAGTTCGTCGCGGCGGCGAACATCAACGGCATCAACGAAACGATGGTCCGGCGCGTGTTCAAGGAGTACGCCAAGGAGCGGCTGTCCAATTACACCTTTGAACTTCCACGCGTTCTCGGCATGGATGAGAAGGTGCTGGGCGGCACGGCGCGCTTTGTCATTGGCGACGTTGAGCAGCGCTGCCTGTTGGACATCCTGCTGTCCCGGAAGCAATCGGACCTGATCCCTTACTTCAAGGCCATGTCTGGCCGACAGCACGTCGAGGTCGTCACCCAGGATATGTTCTGGGGCTATAAGACGCTGAACGAAGAGTGCTTCCCGCGCGCTACCATCGTGGTAGATCGCTTCCACGTCACCCGATACGCCGATTGGGCGGTGATGTCCGTCCGGAAGGCTCTCCAGTCCAAGATGACCAACGAGGACCGGGTTGCCATGAAGCACAAGATTCCGTTGCTGCAGGCTCGGCCAGACCGGCTGAACGACAGCGGCAAATGGGAGCTGAACCGCCTGTTCAAGCAACATCCTGCCATCGAGCAGGCTGTCACCCTCAAGGAATGGTTCTACGACCTGTACGAATGCCAGACCCGTGCGGAGGCCGAGAAGGCTTTCGACGCCTGGCTGGAGCTGGTCCCGCCGGAGATGGAACGGCACTTCAAGCCGATCCTGTCCTTCATGCGGACGAAACGCTGGCGGAAGTTCATCTTCAACTTCTTCGATCACCGCTTCACGAACGGTTACATCGAAGCCGCCAACGGTCTGCTGGACGAGATCAGCCGTGCCGGTCGGGGCTACGACCTCGAAACGCTGCGCGCGAAAGCCCTGTTGAAGTATGGCCGGGTCACGCCGCTGATCGACAAACGCGACTTCGCGTTGTGCCTCGACGATCCGGAGACCGATATCATTCTGAAGACTACGGTTGGTCATGGCGTGGACCTGTCAACCTTTGTGCGTGATTTGAGGACGGAGTCATTTTGGTGAACTTCAACCTCGGATGCCGGATAGCCCAAATTTTTCTGTTTTCTCATCCCACCCATATTCGACCAGCCCGTTCCATAGTGCATGATGCGCGTGGATAGCGGCGATATACGAGGCATCCGCATAGGCGCAAACCACGTTCATTTTGTCCAACAGGCTTGAGGCCTCGCTCGCCAATTGCTCCCCGCTTGGCTGCGGCGCACATTGAGCGGCGCGAGCCTGGTTATCACGGTAGCCACGCATCAGATCGATCAGCGCTTGCGTCGGCGGCTTATTGCCTCCAAGCGCCTCTACAAACTTCTCATAATCATCGTCGGGCAGTTCATAGAGCTGCCGTGGCGCTCCTTGAGCAGGAGCGCTGACTATCGCTATGACGTCGTTGATCGTCTCATTGAAACGACGGTCGGCGCCGAGGCGGTCTCCGATGACGCGAAGCCAGTATTCCAGCTCCTTGACCAATTGATCTGACGGGGTCGCATTCATGGCCGTTTCTCCAGTTTCTGCAAGCTCGCACCAGTGATCGTCTCCCTGACGGCCTTGAACTGGCGAATCGATCTCTCGTGACCGTGCTCGTTGAGCAGAGCCCGGGCGTCCTTGACGGTCGAGGCATCGATCTCGACCACCACCTCGATGGTGCCACAGAGAGTGGCGTAGAACTTAGGCATTGGGTACCGCCGTGAAGAAGCGCTGCCCTCTACTCGACGGCTCGACGCTCATCCCATCGAATCCGAGTTCATCACCCAGCGCGCACCACGCACGATTCGCGTTCTCCTGCGGAGAGGCGACCGGACCGCACTGGAGCATGATGGCGGCCACCGGGCGGCACGCCTCCAGCAGCTTCTCGAACTGTTCGGGGGTCAGCTCGTATTCCTTACGTTCGGACATTTAGGCCTCCTGTGAGCGGGCGTAGCGCAGGCGCTCGCCGGGCGTCATAACCGACAGATCACCAGCCTCGACGGCGTCGCGGCGCAACACTTCGGCCTCCATCTTGCGGCGCTGATCTCCGGTCAGACCGCGCGGGTTGCTTAGACTGTAAGGCTTACCCGCCAGCATGATGATCAACTGGGCTTTGGTGTAAGCCGGATATGCGGCTTGCTTGAATGCTGCGTCGGACATTGATCGGGTCTCCCGAGCCCCAATGGCTCTGGCATCCTTGTCTCACGGCGCTACGTCGCTGTCAATGGGATGTTTACTCGTAATCGTCCTCGACGAGGCGATCCGCCCGGGTCATCTCCCGCAACCCCAACACGATCACGGCCAGAAACATCGCCACGCACCCGATCACGATCCAGCCAAATACCACCACGGCTATTCCTCCTCGGCTTCCGGTTGATAGGTCAGCAGCTTGATGGCCTCCTGCGTCAAGCCGACCTTCATGGCCTGCTCGATCAGCTCCTTGTTCAGCTCCTTGTCGGACATCCGCTCGAACTCGCCCGGGCCACCCACCTCGTGGCGATTGATGAACATGCCCTGATCCCTGCCGATCAGCTCCAGCGACTTCGCCGCTGCCGCATGGTCCGGCTTCCCGAATCGGGGATTGCCGTGCTCATCCTTCAGAGGCACCCCCTTGTTGTTATACATGGGAGACCCACGCATGGCCGCCAGCGCGTTGTGCTTCAGGTGGCGGATAACCCACGCCCGATCCACGCCGGCCTCCTCGGCGGCCTTGGCAGCCACCGTACGCTCGGTCGCAATCCGCTCGTTCTGTATCTCCAGCACACGAGCCGCTACCGCCGGCTTCTTGAACAGCTTCGCCGCCGTACTGACGTCCGAGGACACGTATCCGCCGGCCCGGTAGCTCTCCAGCACCGTGTTGCCGCCAGCCCGTGCCAGCGCGCAAATCTCCCATTTCGGATTACTCAGAGTAGGCATGGCTTTCTGGTGGGCTCCTTATGGGTAGAGATCAGCGGTATGTCAGGCCGGGGTTTTCGTCCTGACGGCGTGCTAGTTCCTCATTGGCCCCGAGGCGCATGTGCTCGATGTACTCCTCTTGGGTTATCAGGCCTTTGGAGATCAGGAGGGTGGCGAGGCCGAGCATATCGGCTTTGCTCATGTCGATGGCGGTACGCATATGCTTGGGCACGGTCGCGCTATCTCCCTTGGTAATTCCGTGCGCGATGGCGGTCTGCACGCCGTGGGCTGCCTGCTCATAGGTGAGGCCGAGGTCTCGGAGGGTCATTAGACGTTCCTTTCGGGTTGGAGTTCAGGCAGGAATGATTCTGGGGCCAATTTACGCCACATCGTGAAGTCTCCCTTGATCGAGGTGGCGGCGCGCATGCCGTGCTTTACCAGCCATCTGGACATGGAGGCGACGTCTTCGTCTCGGTAGGGCGCGTTGGGCTTCATTCTGGCACGATCCATCGGCAGTCACTGGGAGATGGGTCGGACAGGTAAAGCGTGTCGGCTCTCTCGTACACGATCCTGTCCTTGTTGGCATCGTACCTGACGTACTGGGGAACCGGTTCGAAGAATGAGCTGAACGATGGCGCCGGGTAATACTGGGTGAGGCAGGACCGGAGAAAGTTCTCTGCTTCGTCGTCAGTCATGGGGCGGTTCATGAGAGCCATGGTCTATATTCCAACCTTCAGTTCTGTGACGGTGACGCGGATGCGATCCCATGCTTTGTGCGCAACCCATTCCAGCTGGGCTTTGCGTCCTGCGTCTGCACCCTCGGGAGCCATCAGGCGCTTCATCTTGCGGTGGGCACGGCGATAGAGCAGCACGTCCCGTGGGTCTCCCTGCCGGAAGCACTTCCCGCATATGATGCGGGTATGCGGCGCGAACTTGGCCGCGTTGGCGGTGCGCCGGCATCCGATGATCTCGCAGGGAATACGGTCGCTCACGAATCGAAGGCTCCATCCTGCAGCATTTCCTCGATCCCCTCCGAAAGAGAGGCCGCGACCTTCTCGGCGATGATCTGGGCCTGCGCCGGAGCGGCACCTTTCTTGATTAGGCCCTCCACCAGATCGACCTCCAGCTTTGCGCGTGCTTCATCGGCGGTCATTCCATCATCCTCACGTCCGGGCAGGTGTCGCACCACATGCGAAAGGCACCGCCTGATTTACGATGGCGGCCAGCGGCCTGCCCGGTGATCAGGCGACCGTGCAAGGTCTCCTTCTCGCACTTGGGGCATCTCGCGCGGACAGCGGTCTTGTTGCCGTCGACCATCAGCTTCTTCATCTTGACGCCGGCATCGAGCACCTGACCGAAGTGCTTCATGAAGTCGTCGTCATCGCCGCGCGCATTTGCGGCATCCAGATCAGCCCGAGCTTTCTCGATACCCTTCATGACAGCCTCGAATAGGGAAAAAGCCAACCCTCTCCGAACATCGGATAGGGACGTGGAAACGGATGTGGCACAACTCGGCGCAGGTGATTGATCTGGAAACTGTCCCACCGTTCCCGGGCGTGGTGCCAGTACAGGCGCTCGATGGCGAGGCGACGGATCATGCGTCCTCCCTTGGCTGATGGATCGCCGTATTCAGGCGCTCCATCTCGGCCTTCACGCCCAGATATGCCTCGACGGCTTCCTTCGACCACACCGGCCCCATCGCCAACTGGGTTGGCACCGGCAAGCTTCCGGCCTTCATGCGGTTGGTGATGCCGGCTTTGGTGATGCCGTAAACGAGCGCCATCTCGGTCGTTCCAAGGAAGGCCTGCGGATACACACGGATGCGCGCCAGCCTCTCCTTCCATGGACGTTTCCAATCCATAAAACTCATGACTTCACCTGCGCGTGGATCAGGTTCTGGCGCTCCAACCATTTGCGGGCAGACTCGCGTCGCAGCGCGCCCGCGTTCTGCTCCATGGCCTTGGCACGATTGCGGAGGTCCTCGATCTCCGCCACCGCATAGAGCGCCGCGTTCATGGCATCACCGTGCGTGTAGGTGAACGGCACTTCGCACAATGAGCCCATAATATGCTGGAACAGGAAACCCACCATCTCTGGGGAATCTCTCTTGATAACCTTCATTGTCCGTCCCTTCTGGATTTTTAGGTTCGTTGCGATAAGGTGAACAGGACGAGGTCGCGCTTCAACACGACCCCGCCCCTAGCCACACACGTTTTGGACCAACGAGCATGGATTCGAGCGACCTCACAAGTTCTGGCATATATGTCATCCTAAATGCCGAAAATGGTCGAGTGTACGTGGGATCAGCGGTTCGCATCGAGAAGCGCTGGAATAACCATATAAATATGCTTCGTCGCGGAGTGCACCCCACCAAAGCCCTACAATCCGCATGGAACAAATACGGCGAGGACAGCTTCTTCTTTGCTGTCACCGAGATTGTCGCGCAACGGGAGAATTTGATCTTCCGAGAGCAATATTGGATCGACCGCTTATGTTCATTTGGACCCAGTGGATATAACATGACACCAAAGGCCGGGAGCCAACTCGGCTTTAAAATGAGTGCCGAAGCAAAAGCAAAAATGGCTAAGGCCAAGATAGGTACACGCCGCGTATTCTCCCCTGAACATTGCGCAAAACTGAGCGCCTTCCAGAAGGGGGTCAAGCGCGGTCCACTAAGTCCCGACCATATTGCCAATATAAGACGCGGGCACGCGATGAGAAGGAAATTTGGGGGCATCCAGCTTTCTCTCAAACTTTAAAGGTTGTGACTTATTTTCACCTTGTCGAGCGCGGCGATCACGGCCTTGCGAGCCTTCACCGCGTCCTCGTTTTTGACCGCGAGAAATATCGTGGTCTTGGAGCGTTGGGCGCGCGGCGGCGGCTCCGCCACCTGATCCTCGATCTCGGGCAAATCGATGTTGTCGAGGCCGATGGAGGCAAGGTCGAAACTGACGGCCCGGAGCGATGCCAGCTCGGCATCCAGCAGATCGGTGTTCCATGACGTCCCGGACATCGGCAGTGTGTTATCGGCCAGCCGTAGTGCCTTGGCCTGCACCTCGGTGAGGTGGCCCAGCTTGATCACCGGGACCTTCTCCATGCCGAGCTGATCGGCGGCCAGCAGACGTCCATGGCCGGCGACCACCACGCCGTTGATGTCGACGAGGATGGGGTTCACGAATCCGAACTGCGTGATCGAGGCCGCCAGCTCCAGCACCTGCGACCCCGGGTGCACCTTGGCGTTGGCCGCATATGGCAGCACGCGCTCGATATCCCACTGCTCGATCTTGAGGGCTGGCTTCTTCATTTTTGCTTCCCCGTAATCTTCCTCGGGCGCTCCACCGGAGGCGGCCCGGCGCGACGCATATTCTCGATCATGCCGATCACGGCCGAGCCATCCATCGGAGCACCGAACGACGCGCGGCCGAAGAACTGGTCAGCGGTGATGGTCTCGGTGCGCACCACCGGCTTTCCGTCGACCTCCCACATCAGCTGGATTTTGAGTGTGCGCGGCCACGACTGATCAGGGTCATGCTGGATGGCGCGATCCGTATCTGAAACAGGGTTATCGATGGCCATTTCGCTACTCCGGTGGGCTCTACGGGATACAACATTACGTTGACCACGTCAGTAGAATTTATGGTCTTCCTGCTGCCGGTGCTGCGGGTCCGGCGAGTGTTCGAACTCATATCCGCCCCACTCCGGGAAGACCGGAAGGCGCGCGTGGGCGCGGACGAACTCCTCGATCAGCCAGAACAACCGGGCCAGATAGAGCGGCACAAGTTCGCCGTCCTCATAGCGCTTGACGCGCATCTCGTCGTTGCGGTCGGTGCCCGTGTAGCCGATAAGCCGGGCGAACTCCAACCGCCCCAGACCGAGCCGCAGCCGCAGCGCTTTCATTTCTGCACCAGTCACGACTCGCATTCCTTCATTTTCGCGGTTTCGAGATCAACGTGACGCTCGAACTTACGCTTGGCGTGGCCAAGGTCATGGCCCAGATAGCTGATGCACGAGAGCACCGGAGCGCGCTCATGGTCGATGCCGAGATAATAGCTCGGCGCGAAGAAGTCGGGATGCAGCGGCGACGGCTTCTCGATCAACCGAAGCCGCAGAGGCCCGACATGGGTTGCGCTGACCTCAATCATCGAGACCTGCCGCTTTCCTGATGTGCGCCGGTAGGTCCGGTTTCACGGGCCGTGGCTCGGGGCGATTCTCGTTGACCTCCAGCTGCACCTCGCCGGGCGCGTAGCCGAGCCCATAGAGCCCAGCTCTGAATGAGGCTTCGTCGATCTGGCACGCGCGGTAGCGCCTGCGCAGGATCGCGATGCGATGGTTGCGCTGCTGGTAAAGCGGGGACAGGTTGCCTACAGCCATGGCTTCACCAGATCGCGTTTCGCGACATAAGCGCGGTGCAGGGCCTCGTCGGCGGCTATCTTGGCGTTATACGCCTCGGTGAGGCGCGCAGGCCCGCTGGGGATGCTCCAAGCCCACCGGGACTGATACCCGGCAGACTTGAGAGCCGCATCGAACGCACGATCCGCCGCAATGGCGTCAGCGTACAGGTCAGCTATCTGAGTGGGCATTTACGCCTCCCTTCCGAAGCCATCGGCGATGACAAGACCGCTGACCGGCGCACCGATGTCGCGCGGCATCCCGAGTTCACGGCGCTTGCGGTCGATCAGCATCGGGATGCGGTCGTTGTGAAACTGGAGGGCCTCACGCAGGCCCGCCGGGGTGATGCAGCCGTCGCGCAGCATGCAGCGGCGTCGGCTCAGAGACTTGAGAACCCAGAGTTTTACCTCGGAGTTCTCGTCAATCAGGTCGTCCCATCCGAGTGCCATGACTCAGGCCTCCACAAGACTGCTGGAGAGGCCCTGAACGTATTCAGCCTGCTTCGTAAACCGAGCGACCGGACGCCCCCACTTGTCACCCGCGCGGAACTCCTGATCGCCATTCGGAAAGCCCACCCACGTCACGTAAAAGGTAGAGCCATCGGGCCTAACTGCCTCGACGTTGCTTACACAGTGATGCGCCCGGGTGAATTGCCAAACATGGCGGGCACCAACGCTCACGTCATGGATGGAGTGCATAATCGGCTTGTCGCCGCGCCCGGAGTTGACCATGACGCAATGAAATTTGAATCCGGCCACTCTCTCTCCATCGAACCACACGGTAGCATATTCGTTGGACTTGTCGTCGAAGCTGCCGTGAAGCTGGTTTACGAATTTTGTCATGGCGCTGATCTCCAAGAGCCCCAATGGCTCTGACCGTGTTGTCTCACGGCCGGGGCCGGGTGTCAACACCGAGTTTACGGTTTGTCGTAGATCACGAGCGCGGTGTTCACGCTGGTGCCGGATTCCTTGAATGAGTTTTCGGGCAGCAGGTCGATCTGGATGCCCGGAAGATCGCGGATTTGGCGATATGGCGCCGCATCCCGGAACGTCACCGCCGCCGACATGATCGCGACGATGCGCCCACCGGGCTTCAGGAAGCCGAGCGCGTGCAGGAAGTGCTTCGCGTCGTCCATCTTGGCGAATGGCGGGTTCATCAGGATGCGGTCGGTCCTCGGCAGAGGGGATGCCGATAGAAAATCCATCTCCCACACACCAAAGCCAAGGTCCTTCAAGATCGCTACATGGCGCGGCAGAATTTCGACGCAGGTGATGTCGATGGCACCTGCTCCGCGCAGCGCCATAGCGAGCGCTCCAGCGCCAGCGCTGGGTTCAAGGAAGGTGTGCTCGTGGTTGATCGGCCCGAGCGCCTCCACGGCCTGCGCAGCCAGCGGGGCGGGCGTATAGAACACGCCAAAGTCCTGCTTCTCGCGCCGGTACTCGCCAGTCAGGATGATGGGCTCCAGCGCCTCGGCGGCGTCACCGGAAAACAGATGCGCCTTGGCCTTCCGGTCCCACTTGCCGCCGGCAGCGTCCAGCACCTTGTTGACGGCGGTGTAGAGCGCACGATCCAACTGACCATTGAGCACGACATAGTTGCCCTTGATGGTGCAGGCGGCCAGCACGGCCAGAACTTCTGATGGGATTTTCATGTGATGCTCCATTTGGTTAACGCCCTTTCGGGGAATGCTCCGGGGAACGATCCCGGCGCCGGGTAGCTATCTCCCGGTCTAGCCCAACGCGACCCCATCTCTTGCGACGCAGACCGCGCGATCCGTTTCGCCGATCTATGGGTTGTGCGTTTGCCTAGCAAACCTCGAAAAGGCGGAGGGAGGCATTTGCGCCCTCCCTCCGAGTTGCCGGTCGGCCAACAACATAACCGCCGGGGGTTTGGTTACGCTGCTTCGGCGAGGACCTTCCATTCCGCCTTCGGCAGCTCGATCACCTGCCCGCCGATACGCTCCAGCTCGGTGGCGCGGTCGTAGGATTCGACATCCTGCGACATGCGGGTGATGGCGTTGTAGAGCCCGAAGCGCGACAGATCAGAGCCCTCGATCAGGTGCTTCAGGACCGACTTGCCCTCGGCCTCCAGCAGACCCAGCTTGCGGGTCGACAGTTCGACGACCTTGACGACGTCGCCCTCGATCTTGTCGGCGTGGCTGCCCTCGATCTTGTCGCAAAGGCTATCGAACTTGGCGCGGTCGAACACGGCGCGGACGACGTCACGGACGGTCGACCACAGAGCCGCATTGTTCAGGCGCTTCGACTTGTCGGACAGCATCGCGTACAGATCGCCCTCAGCGATGGTCTGCTTCTGACCGACATGGGCGCGGCGCATCGAGCGTTCACCGAACGAGGCTAGGTTCGAGCAGAACTGATCGTATACGCCACCCTGAATGGATAGGGCGCCCATGCCGACTTCGCTGTTCGAGATCGTGATCGCCGGAGAGTTGACGCGCACGATGGTGTGGCCGCCGTCACCGAAACGGGCACCGGTCTTGGCCAGCTCGCGCTCGACCTTCTTGTCCACCGCCTTGATGTAGAGCCGGCGGTCGGTCACTTCGCAGGACATGATCGCGAGGTCCATGTCGAGCAGAACCGGCAACACCGCCTCGGCGAGGTCCTCGTTCTCCATGTCGGGCGAGAACTTGTCCGACAGGAACGCGCGGGCGGTACCGTCGAGGGTTCGGACCATGCGGGGCACCGGGTACTTGTTGAACCACTCGTTGACGTTGGTGGCCAGAAGCTGCGGCGCGTTCTGCAGCATCTTGTCGTAATACTTGGTCGGGATTTCGAGGTGCTGGCCGATCTGGCTGTGGGCGATGGAGTTCACATCAAATTCGCGATCCCCACCGGCGATGAGCGCGACGCCGCCGCTGCTGCCCGTGATGTCAAATCGCAGGTTCTGCGTGCCGACGATCAGGTCGGACTTGTGGTTGGAGCGGCGCTGAATTTCGGTGGCGAGTTCAATAAGGGTTTTGCCGGACTTCATGGTGATTTTCCTTGGTTACTGCCGTGAGCCCCAATGGCTCGGCCAGTGGGATCGTTAGAGCACGGGCCGAAACCCGTGTCAACTGGATGTTTACCGAAGATCGTCGTCGGTCAGCATATCGGGCGGCACCGCGCATCCGGGCTTGCCCGGCGCCGGCCCCCACGCGATCCGCCAGTTCATATCGCCGCGCCAGATCGGCAGCAACCGCGCCCATTGGTCCCGGGTCGCGGTCTTGTACCAGTTTGGGTCGGCAGGAGCCGCGCCGCCGGCAGGCTTCGCCGGCCCGGCCGGAGCCCCAACGGTCTCGTAAACGCGCTCACTGAGGAAGAACTGCAGGTGTTTGATTTTATCCTCTGTGCGGCCTTCCCTGACCATCGCAGCCGCGTACAGCGGGATTGCCACCTTCACCCGCGCCTGATTCTCGACGTTCAGCATGCGCCACAGGTCGTGCGCTTTCTTTTTCGAGGTATTGGCTTTGCGAGGGTAGGGCTTCCACACCTCGTTCTCGAACTCCTCGGAATACGGGATGTCCTGCTTGGCAGGACGTTTTGTAGAATCCTTTTTTGTAGAATCTGTCTTTAGTAGTTTTGGATTTTCCGGCGCCGGGTTTTCCGGCTGCGGTGAATCCGCACCCACAACCTGATTTTCCGGTTGCGGCTCGTCCTTGGTATCTAGCACTACATACTCGACACCTTCCCATGACCCTGTCTCTGCGTTTCGAAGCCGACTGCGCCGAATATAACCAAGCTCTATCAGGTCGTTAAGGATGCGCTGTACCTTATCGCGACCGCACCCGAACCTGTCCGCCAGCTGACTTGGGCGCACGATCCAATCGTGCGGACACCCGATAAGATAGCAGATCACACCCAGCGCTTCGGCGCCGAGCGATTTATCCTTCAGGCAGTCGTTCCCAATGATTGTGAAGTTATTCGAGTGAACCCTACGAATCACGGTCATCGGTCATCTCCCGGGAACACACCGCCGCGCCCAAAACCAAAATGCCAGCACGGTCGCGGTAGATAGTGGATAAGGAGTTCGCCATTCTCATCGAGCTTCCATACGAGATCAGGGATACGCCGTAGAGATTCCGCGACGTCGGCCTTAGTGATATTTGCCCACTGCGCGCACTTCGCGAGATCGAGTCGGAGCGGCTCACATTCAGCCGGCGTCGGATATACCGTGTATCCGTCACCGATCCACATAGCGACGAGGCGGTCAGATGGAGCTAATCCGTTTAGATTCCACGCCCACATAAATTCCCTGAAACCCATCTTAGTTACCCCTTCCCGGCATTCCGTTGTCATGATTGGCGTTGCGCACGGCGTTGGAGCCGATATCGCAGAACAGCTCGACGGTCCCGGTCGGCCCCATGCGCTGCTTGGCCACGATGGCGTGCAGGACGTTGTGAGCGGCAGCCATCGCGTTCTGCCACAGCTCGTGCTCCGGCGTGCCTGCAGGCGGCTCCCGGCTCGACAGGTAATAGGCCTCGCGATAGAGGAAGATGACCGTGTCGGCGTCCTGCTCGATGCTGCCGGAGCTGCGCAGGTCGGCCAGCATCGGCCGCTTGTCGTCCCGGCTCTCGACATTCCGGGACAGCTGCGCGAGCAACACCACGACGATGTCGAGTTCTTTGGCGAGGGCCTTGAGCGATGCCGTGATCTCGCCCAGCTCATAGACCTTGTTGCCGGCATAGCGGCCCGAGGCCTTGATCAGGTCGAGGTGATCGATAGCCAGAACATCGAGCCCCTCCTTGCGCTTCATCTGGCGCGCGCGGGCGCCGATCTGCGACACCGTCAGGCCCGGCTGCTGCTCGATCTTGATCGGCAGGGTCGACAGCTGCTCGGCCGCGAACTTGATGATCTCGAACATGCGCTCGTGGAATCGGCCGTTGCGCAGGTTCACATAGGGGACGTTGTCGCCCGGCAGATCGAAAATGTGGTCGCTGATCATGCGGTGCGACATCGGGACGTCCGACATCTCCAGCGAGACCAGCATGGAGCGATACCCCATTTTGGCCTCGCGCCGCAGCATGGTCAGGATCATCGCCGACTTGCCCATGCCGGGGCGCCCGCCCAGCACCACGAGATCGCCCCGGCTCATGCCGCCGGTCTTGTGGTCGAGATCGTGCAGGGTGGTCGGGATACCGACGATGGCGCCATCGTTCTGGTACGCGGTGGCGCTGGCCTCCAGCGCGCGCGTCATCGCCTGCGCCATAGTCAGCGATGGGGCGCCGCTCTCAGTATTGGCCGCCACGATCATGTCGAGGGCGCTGATAGCCTCGGACGCCACGGAGGCGGGATGCGCCGCGCCGGAGGTCACAAGGCCATTGGCGACCTCCGCAAGGGCTCGGCGGTCCGCCAGCTCCCGGATCGTGATCGCGTAATCACGCGCATTGATGACCGTGGTGGCCTCGGCCATCAGCCGGGCGAGATAAACCGACACCGTCATGCCTGGGGCGAGCATGTCGTTTGACAGAAACGACTTCAGGATGATCGGATCGGCGCGCTTCCCCTGCTCGATCAGCTGGCCCATCATTCCGAAGATCGCTTGATGGATTCCTTCGAAGAAATGCTCGGCCTGAACGAACTTGGTGGCGACCTCATAGGCGTCGTTGTTCACCATTACGGCGCCCAATAGCGCCTGCTCGGCCTCGATGTTATGAACCTGCCAAGGAACTGGTTGATCCCACGGGGGAATTTGTTCGTTCACGTCCTTCTCCTAATTTGGATCGGGACGGTTGACGCGATCAGGGGTAAACCCTATTTTAATCGCGTGAGAACGCCCCAATCGCGCACACGATTGGTTTTATGGCCCCGGACGGTTTGCCGCCGCCGGGGCCTTTCCTTTTCTACGTCCGGGCTCGCGCCGGAGTCTAGCCGAATTTTGTGCTCTCGTTTCCGCGCACCACCCAGCCGGGTCGCTGCTCACGTCCGAACAAATCAAGATATGGGCCGTGCGCGTATTGTTCGACGCGCCGATATACTTCATCTGGTTTTCGCGAGTGCTCGCGCAGCGGCGCCAGAATTATTTGCCGGATCGACTTCGACAGCCTTTCCGGTGGATTACCCTTGCGGCCGATGATGACGTATTCGGCGTTTTGTCGAGTCGTGTGCCCCATCCCCATGAAGAACATCGCGTCCTCCATGTAGCAGAGCCAGCGCGGATGCCACTTCTGGTTCAGCTTCAACCAGACGAATGCCATCGCGACCGGCTCGAACCCCCACGCCTTCATGATCGGGATATGCGACCCGATTGCGAGGTGCGGCCCGGTCGTCCAGAAGAAGCAATAGCTGTCTTCCTTCATGTGGGCCTCGACGTTGAAGCGCGCGATGTCCTGCACCGTCATCGTCTTGTAGTGGTTCTCCGCCGAGCGCTCGTGCCCGTTCTCGGAATAGGTCTCATAGGACCACGGCACATCGGCGTGCACGACCGCGAAGTGTCGGTACGGCAGGCCATCCAGCAGCCCGGGACGCTTCAGCCCCATCGGAACACCACGATCTCCAGACGCGGCTCCGCATCATAGAGTTTCATCGCCTGCATACTGACGATCAACGAATCGTTCTTCCACACAATTGGCCGCTTTTCCTTGTCGCCCTTGAACCGTGGCGGATGATAATTCAGCCCGTCGATCATCTTCGTGATGTTGTCGAGGTCGGGCATCGTGGTCGGCGCAAGATCGCCCTCCAGCGCCATCTGTTTTTTCTTCTTCGACCAGCTTTCCGGGATCGGCATATAGGCGCGGATGATCACACTCACGGCCTCGTCGAGGACCTCTCGGCCCTCCATGGCCTCAATGCCGGCGGCCTTCAGCGCCTTCTCGTATTTCACCGTTTCCTTGTCGGTGAACACGCGCACGAAACCGCCGATGGTACCGAAGCGCGGGCGACCCTTTCCGCGCGGAACACCCATCAGCTGGATCACGACAAAGGGCTCCGCCGAAACGGAGCCCTCACCTTCAGGCAACAGCGCCGACATCAGTTCGGTTTGCCGGCGCCAGTCTTGTCGAACAGCTTCTCGGCATCCGCCTTGGCCTTGGCTGCAGCGTCCGCCTGCTGTTTCTTGAAGTCCGCACGGCTCATGGAGACGCCCGACGTGGGAGCGTCAGGGCGAGGCCCCGGACCACGTCCAGCACCGGCACTGGCCTTCTTCTCGGCCTCGGCCTTCGCTGCCGCATCCTTCTGCGCCTTGGTGATCAGGCCGGGCGAAGTGGTTTCACCTTCTGGCGTCGGCTTGATGCCCTTCTTGATCCGGTTTTCCTGATCGTGGTGGTAACCCTCCATGTACTTGCGGTACTGCTCGGTCGAGGGCGCATAGTTCGGCTTGGCCGTCTCGCCCTTCATGGACGCCGCCTGACCTTCCTCCCACGCACGATCAGCCGCCGGCACGCGCTCGTCCTGCACGAACAGGTCGAGCTGGGAGCCCAGATCGCAGCCCAGCCACTTCGCAATCGTGAGATCGCGCGCAATCGCTGCCTTCTTGTTTTTCTCACCCTCGGCGCCCTGAATGGCGAATGCGGTGTCGAAGTCGCTCTTGAGGAAGCCGTCCTTCTTGGCGACCTTGTAGAGGGTGCGGAGGTGGTTGGTGGCCTTGGCGATATCGTCGCGTGCCTTCGCGATCTTCGGCAGGGTCTGCAGGAACAGCGCCTTGTCGGTCTCGTTCACCGGGCTGTTGAACTTCTTCCCAGCCGGCTTCGCGGCCTTATCCTTGGTGGTCTTTGGCTTCGCGGCCTTTGGCTCGCGCGGCTTCTTCTCTGCGGCTGGTTTCTTGGCCATATCGGCTCCAATGGTTATGGGAAAAGGAAATGCCGGGAGCGACGCATCACCAAACGCTCCCGGCACCATACAGCCGCCCCGGGTTGGGACGAAGGGCGGCCGATCTCTTACGAAAACTGTGACGGCAGAATCTGCTCTCGGGAGAGCCCGGTCAACTCCGCCACGCGCTTGACGTGGTGGGGAGGGACCTTTTTCCACCGGGACAGATTTTGCTTCGCGATGCCAAGGTGCCGGGCGATCTCGGCCCGGGTGGTCTTGGTGAGGACCAGCGCGAAGCCGTCCTCGTCTGTTTTGATTTTTGCCATTTGGGGAAAATATGCGCGACTTGGCGAATAGTCAACATGATGTTTATTTTGCGCTTGCACCGGCATCGGAAATCGTCTACGCCATGTTTACCCGCAACCGAGCCATTGGGGCTCGCTGGAGGATTGGATGACCACAAAGACAATTCGCAGATCAGGCGCTGAACTGATTGCTTTTCATTTTTCCTCCGACATTTCCGAGGTTCGCGACGGCGTCTACCAGCCGACGCGATACCGCAACCCGTACGTTTATAGCTGGGGGGACGATTATTATTGCTGCCCCACCGAACGGCAGAAACTTCCAGCCCAAGGGGAGACCTTCGATTGGAACTCGGTCGGCGAATACTACGGCCGCAAGGTCTATTGCTCGCTTGGCAGCTACGATGGCGGGGAGGCATAAGCCATGAACGATCATTCCTATACCGAACTCGACGCCCAACGCGAGACACTCGTCACCATTCTGGAGGGCGTTGGGTTCGTCTTCTTCATCGCCGTCATGGTCGCCGCATGGTTCGTGGTGCCGGCATGATTCGGCCGAAGCGCAAAGCCATACCTGCCGCCGTGAAGCGGCAGGTCCTCGACCGGCAGATTCACCACTGCGACGAATGCCGCGTGATCTTCATCGTGGGCGACAAGGTCGAGTTCGACCACCGGCCTGCGCTGATCATGCGCCCAGTGAACGCTGCCGGCACCGATTACGATCCGCCGCAGAACGACCCGAATTTCATCGAGGCTGTCCACAAGACGCCTTGTCACCTGAAACGCACGGTCGGCCGCCAGCCCGGCGCCGAGAAGACCGTCACCACCAAGGGGTCAGACGTCTGGCTCAAGAAGAAGTTCGACCGGCTGGAGGGACGCACAAAGACCGGCCCCAAGGCCAAGATCGCAAACCGGGGTTTCCCCAAGAAGCAGAGGAAGATCAAGTAATGGCTAAATCAGCAAAGACCGCCGAACCCGGCATCGGCCACAACAGCGAGGTGGCGACGCCGCAGCAGATCAACGATTCGCTCTCGATGCGCTACGCGGACCTGCTGACCTCCACCAGTCAGCTGCTCGAACGTGCCCGAGCGCTCCCGGACGCGGTGGCCGATGACGCCGGCCTCGGCGAATACGCCACGGTGGCGAGCGACATCCGCAAGCTGGAGAAGACCACCGAATCGCACCGTGAGGGCGAGAAGGCTCCGTATCTTGTCGCGGGGCGCGCTGTGGATGGATTCTTCAAGGAGAAGGTGTTGGGCAAGCTGTCCAAGACCGCCGACATCCTTGGGCGCCGCATCAACGACTTCCAGCAGGCCAAGCTGATCGCCGAGCGGGCCGAGCGGGCACGTCAGGAGAAGCTGCGCGCCGATGAGGAGCGGATAGCTCGCGAAGCCGCAGAGGAGGCCGCCCGTAAGGCTGCGCGGGCTCGGTCGGAGAACACCAAGGCCGCCACGGAAGCCGCCGCAGAGGCCGCCGCAGAGGCCGCCGCACTGGCTGCCAAGCGAGCCGAGGACGCGGCCGAGGCCACCAAGGTCAATGCCGCCGGCATGACGCGCCAGCGCTTCGACAGCGGCTCCATGGTGACGATGAAGACGATCAAGTATGCGGATATCGTCGACATCGACGCGATCCCACTGGATAAGCTGCGCCCGTACATGAAGCCCGAGCATATCGAGGCTGCCGTGAAGGCATGGGCCAAGTTCACCAGCTACGGCGCCACCATGCCGGGCGTTTCGGTTGGCGAGTGCGAGGAAAGCGTCGTCATTTAACAGGAGGTTCCCGTGGAACAGACCAGCACTGCCGTGAAGAAGAAGACGGTAAAACCCAAGCCGAAGAAGCCGTCCAAGGCCGTGTCGACGGTCGTCCACCAGCCGGCGCCACCGGCACCACGTAACCTGCTGGCGGTGATCGCAGAGGCGACACTGAACCCGGCGTGCGACGTCGGTAAGATGCAGGCCCTGCTCGACATGCAGCGCCAGATCGAGGACCGGGACGCGGTGAAGGAGTTTAACCGCAACTTCATCGCGCTGCAGGAGGTTCTCCCGACGATTCGGCAGGACGGCAAGATCGTCATCCCGGCGAAGGAGGGGCGCGCCGGGCAGGCGACGCCGTACGCGACGTTCAACAACATCATGAAGACGATCCAGCCGCTGCTGACGCGGCACGGGTTCTCGCTTTCATTTGCCACCGAGCCCGCCGGGGAACGCATCATGGTGCGTGGGTTTCTCGATGGCCACGGCCACCAGCGCACCACCGCTTTTCCGCTGCCGGCGGAGACGTCCGGGTCCAAGAACAACGTGCAAGGCTGGGGATCGTCGATGTCCTACGGCAAGCGGTATTGCACCATCGCGCTGTTGAACCTGATCAGTGAGGCGAAGGAAGATGCCGACACGAACGGCGTCGAGGTTGGCACCAATGTCAGCGCCGATCAGCTGAAGGCGCTGATCAAGCTGGCCGACGATTCCGGGGCCGATAAGGCCAAGTTCTGCGCCTTGATGAGCGTCGAGAGCATGGCTGCAATCCCCGCCACTCGATTCGCCGAGGCCAAGACCCAGCTGGAGCGCAAGCTGAAGGCGAAGGCTAAGAAGGCCGCACAATCCGACTTTCCGGGAGATCGATAATGGCTAAGGCCGCAGTAAAACCGAAGGCGTCGAAGATCGAGGTCTTCGAAGATATCGAGCAGGGCACACCCGAGTGGTTCGAGGTGCGTCGCGGACTCGTAACCGCTTCGAAGTTCGGCACCGTCATGGCGACGGGCCGTGGCGGCGGCGAGAGCAAGACCCGGGCGAAGTATATGCGCGAGCTGGCCGGCGAGATCATCACCGGCCAGCCCATGGAGAGCTATACCAACGCCCACATGGAGCGCGGCAAGGTGATGGAGGACGCGATCCGCGCGCAATATGCGTTCGAGCACGACGAGTTCGAGATCAAGCGCGTCGGCTTCATCAAGAACGGCAACAAGGGCGTCAGCCCGGACTCGCTGCTGGGTAATGCCGGGATGTTGGAGATCAAGTCGGCCCTGCCCGATATCCTGATCGATATCCTGATGGCCGGACGCTACCCGCCGGAGCACAAGCCACAGTGTCAGGGCGCCCTCTGGGTGGCCGAGCGCGAGTGGATCGATATCTGCGTCGGCTGGCGCAAGGAAGGCGGGCGCCCGATGCCGCTCTATCGAGAGCGTATCTATCGCGATGAACCCTACATAGCAGCGATGGCGCGCGAGGTCTCGGCCTTCAATGCCGAGCTACGCGAACTGGTGGCCAAGGTGGAGGCGATGTCGTGACATTTTCAGATATGCCGGAATCCGCATTCCCATTCACATTCGAGCACTCGGATGGGAGCACATTAAGCTGTCCCGGGATGACCCTCCGGGACTACTTCGCCGGGCAGGCGCTCGCTGGCATCGCCACAACCCTTTCTCCACAAGAAATCACCGAGCTTGCGGTTGGGATTAAGGGTGGGAAGTTCGTGGTGGGAGCGAGCTACGCGCTCGCCGACGCTATGCTGGAGACTCGAAAGAAATGATGACGGTCAGAATGATCACGGTCTGGGAGACCAGCGACGGCGAGAAGCACCCCTCGCAAGAGGCGGCCAACGCGTACGTCCTCAACAACGACCTGCGGGATGCTCTCGCGGATGTTCTGGGTGACTGCCACTATGATGCACAGGACATCCTGAATTTCCTATCCGGTCGGTCGAAGCATGTGCGGGAGTGGCTCGAAGCCAATGATGCAGCGATGAAGAAGGTGATGGAATAATGAAGGCCAATCGGGACATGATTGCGGGCGCCGCCTTAATGGCAGCAGGGGTGTTAATTCTGTGCCTGTCTCTTCAAGCCGGTTCATCGTTGATGATGAACATCAGCGGCGAATCAGAGGCAACCGAGATTTGCCAGATGCCTTTTGGGCGGGATAGGCCGGACGGCCTAAAGACCTTCCAACTGTTCAGCGGGGGGCTTGAACATTGCATCGCGTGGACGTTGGAGAAGCGGGAAATATGCGAAAGCAACCGCTCGGTTTCCACGCGATACCGCGATAATCAATGTGGAGACAAGAATTACCGCCTTGCGGACGTCAAGGCTGGGAATGAGCGCTCCCGCTTGTTCAATGAGCAAGAGAATCGGATGAAGGCCGAGTATGAGCGCAACGCTCGCGCGACAACGAGCGATCCCCGATGACCCATCCGGCCCCGAAACACTTCCAGATGCAGTGGCGTGAAGGCGTGTTCCTCCCTCACAACCGAATCGTGCCGTATTGCCACGAGACGTTCGGTGAGGGTGAGATCGTCACGTTCGAGCGTCACGAGGAGCGCTCGGACGCCAGCCACCGCCACTATTTCGCGGCCATTAAGACCGCCTTCGACAATCTGCCGGAGGGGGAAACCCGTTTCCAGACACCCGAGGCGCTGCGCCATTGGGCGCTGATCCGATCCGGGTGGCACACCGAGAACCACGTCGTCTGCGATAGCCCAGAGCAGGCCCGCACCATCGCGGCGTTTATGGGAAACTCCGAGGGCACGATCATCGTGGTCAAGGAGAACGTCATAAAGAAGTACACGGCGAAGTCCCAGTCCGTGAAAGCTATGGGCAAGGACGACTTCCAGCGGTCGAAGACCGACGTCCTCGATACCATCGCCGAATTATTGGCGGTGACCCGTAAACGACTTGAGCAAAATGCCGGGAGGGCATCATGAACTACATCATCGCAGACACCGAGGGCAGTGGCCTTTTTGATTACACCAAGCCAGCCGATGCGCCGGGACAACCCCGCGTCGCGGCGGTCGGCCTGATCCTGACGGACGGCAATCTGGAGGTCCAGCAGGAGCACAGCTTCCTGATCAAGCCGAACGGCTGGACGTTCGACAACAACTCGGACGCAGCCAAGGTCAATGGCCTCACGCACGAGCGCCTGATGGACGAGGGTGTCGGTATCGAGGAAGCACTGCGCATCTATGGCGGCGCCATCGACGACCGGCGCATTATCGTCGGCTTCAATGTGCTCCACGATCTCAAGAGCCTGCGCGCCGAACTGCGCCACGCCGGTCTCCCGGATCGCTACATGCAGTCCCGCTATATCTGCTGCATGCAGGGGTGCCGGAAGACGGTCGACGCCCGCACCGAGGCCGGGAAGAAGAAGGCCCCGAAGCTGGCCGAGGCGTGCGCCTATTACGGCATCGAGCAGGGTGGTGATGGACATACCGCCATCGGCGATGCCCGCAGCGCTCTGGAGATTCTGCGGCGACTGCGCGACGCCGACGAGTTTCCGGCCGTGAAGGACCCCTATGAGCGAGGAAAAGACTGATGTCGGCCGACGCATATCCACTTAACTGGCCTCCCGGGTGGCCCCGCCACAAGGGCGAACGCGACAGCGACACCCGATTCAAGGGGCCGACCTATCGGTGGGATCGCGTGTTCGGCGGACTGGTCGACGAGCTGCGCCGAATCGGGGCCAAAAACATCGTGGTCTCGACCAATCAGCCGGTGCGCAAGGACGGTTATCCGTACGCACAGGAGCGGTCGATCCCGGACGTCGGGGTGGCGGTCTACTTCACCCGCAACGGCAAGTCGCTGGTGATGGCGCAGGATCGGTTCTGGACGGTGCTAGGCAACATGCGCTCCCTCACCATGGCTATCGAGGGTCTGCGCCAGATGGAACGCCATGGCGGCGCCACCATGCTGGAGCGCGCGTTCGACGGCTTCACGGCACTTCCAGCACCGGACGATTGCTGGACGGTCCTCGGCGTAGATGGCCGACGCGAGACTGTGACAGTCGAGGTCATTAGACGCCATTTCAAGGCACGCGCGGCCGAACTGCTAGACCATCGCGGCATGCCGACAGATATGGGTGCTCTCGTGCGAGCCCGAGACGAGGCATTGGAGAAGTTCAAGTGAATCAACAGGCCACCAAAGCCGTATTCGAAAACATCCCGCGCAACGGTCGCTATGAGCGCGACCTGCTGCACTCCATGGTGCACAAGTTCTCCCAGAAGAACATCGAGGATGCGCTGAAGTGGCTATGTGAACGCGGCTTCGTTCGCAAATGCGGCGACGCGACGCGCCCCCTCTACGTCCGCTTGGCCACGGCCTCGGTGGTCTATACCAACATCACCCCGCTCGATGAGTGGTCGACGACGGTGATGCTCGAACTCCACTCAGCATTCAAGAAGGTGATGACCAAATGAGCAATACCCCAGTTCCGTCCATGGAGCAGAATCCGCTCCAGAAAGCATTTGCTGATTACCAGCGCATGGAGGAGGTCGTTCGCCTCTCCCGGGTGGAGGGTGAAGTTCTCCGTGCCCAGAACGCCGGCCTCACGGCCGAGGCCGGGATGCTTCGTGAGGCACTGGAGCGATCCGAGGCCGAGCGCGTGCGCCTCAGTTCCATTGCCTCCACGCTCCTCGGACGGTTGCTCTCGATCAACGATGTGATTGCCGGCGCCGTCAAACAGTCGATCCAGAACGGCATAGAGGCCACCCGCGCGGTCGAGCCGGCGGACAAGGCCGAGGAGCGTCAGGAGCTGGAAGCCGCCGGAGAGGCCGCGCAGGACATCCTACAGCGCGTCGAACCGGTTCTGGGCACCGGAGGCTCCGGGGCCGGGATAGGCTCTCAGGTGCCCCCCGCTGTGGACTGGGGACGCGATCCGCACCGTGGCAACATCGTCACCCGGTGATGGACGACCCCACAATCGCCGAGGAGCACTTCGCGCGGCTCCTCGCGTTCTGGCACGGCCAGCAGCCGCTCTATCGGGAACCGGGCGGCAACCTGATCACCGTCGCCAACTCCCGGGGGAATCGCACCGGATGGGCGCACGAGGTCGACCGGTACGTGGATCGACACTGGCGCGAATATGTCTCCGCTGCCCAAGAGTTCATCCGGCAGAGGTCCTGAAACGAAAAAAGCCGCCCGGGGATGCCGGGCGGCTCATAGAGGAGATCGATATGCCGATGTTTGATGCCCTTGTGCGCGTCGTCCACATGGAGACTTGGTCTGTCGAGGCCAAGGATGCCGAGGAGGCACGCCAGAAGCTGACTGAGTTCACCGACGATGTGCAGGACGACGAGACCGGCGGCGAGGTCGTGGACTGGGAAGTCGAGTCGGTCAAGCCGTCGCGCCTGTGATGGCCAAGCAGCCTGCTGTTTTGTTCAGAAGGAAGGTCTATGTGGGGAGCCCTCGCCACATGGATGCGATCAAGGCCGCATTTGACGGCATGAGCGCCCACCAAAGACATCGCGTCAGCAATCGGATCGCGGACGGCAAAGAAAACATCGTATTCGGATTCGCGTTCGATGACGGAACCGATTTTGAGGCCACAACGATGCAAGACGCGCGCAAGATCATGTACGGCTTCGACTGATTGGCACGAGCGGCAAGAATTGAACTTGCTCCCCACGGTTTTGGAGACCGGGATGCTGCCGTAACACCTCGCTCGCATATTGGTACCAACTGCTGGTATCGATCCAGCCTCTCGGGCTCCACAAACCCGCGCCATCACCTGATCGGCCTAGTTGGCATGAATGGTCCCGAAGGGTGCTGCCGACGCACCCTGACCGCCTTATGAGAGCGGTGTCCTCGCCGGAGGCATCGGGTCGCGTACCAGCGGAGATGCTGGCAGCGGCACTCGGTGTCGAACCGAGCTGCAGGGCTTCAAAGGCCCCACCCCTCACCGGAGGTGCCGCATCAATTGGCCCTGTGTGCGGGTATCGATCCCGCTTCTACGCTGTGAAAGAGCGTGATCCTAGCCAGTAGACGAACACAGGATGGCGCGGGCTCCGGGAATCGAACCCGGGACGCTGCGTTGGAAGCGCAGAATTTTACCTCTAAACTAAGCACGCGAAATGGCGGAAGGCCGGAGACACGATCACCACGCCGTTGCCGGCGCCATGCCCTTAGCAGGGGCCGCCAGCGCCTTGCTGGTTGACCTTCCATGGTTGGCCTCACCGGGACGACTCGAACGCCCACGCAACCGCTTAGGAGGCGGTGGCTCTGTCCAGTTGAGCTACGGCGAGAAATGGCGCTTCCGGGATGATTCGAACACCCGACGACCCGGTGTAGAAGACCGGCGCTCTGTCCACTGAGCTACGGAAGCATGGACACGGTGGCCAGATTTTAACTGGCCTACGCGGGGTTGCAATCCGCTGCCTAGTCACTCGGCCACACCGTGGTAAATGGCACCCGCTGCTGGTGTCGATCCAACGCTACCGCTTTCAGAGAGCGGTGTACTGCCGTTATACGAAGCGGGCGTAATGGTCTGCGTGGCAGGCTTCGATCCTGCGACCCCGTCGTTCCGAACGACGTACTCTGACCAGACTGAGCTACACGCAGATGATTGGAGCACGCGGCAGGATTCGAACCCGCATCTGCCTTCCGGTTACCTTTGTCCTGATTCGTAATCAGGGGGGATACGCGTGCATGGCGCTGTCGGCGGGTTTCGATCCCGCTTCACCGGGTTGAGAACCCAGCATCCTAGCCAGTAGACGACGACAGCATATTGGCTCCGGTCCCCGGAATCGAACCGGGCTAATCACCGCTTAACAGGCGGGTCCTTGCACCTTGCTTGGCTTGACCGAACTTGGTGGAGAGCGAGGGTGTTGATCCCTCCCGGCCAAACTTGCAAGGTTCGGCAGCGCCCCGGCGCGCTCCCCAATTGGCTCCGGTGCGCAGCAATAGCACCGGTGATCGCTGAAGGTCCCCTTTTCCATAGAACCTCCGAAAATGGTGCCCAGTCGTGGTTCCTCCCCACGCTCTCCGAGGCTTCAGCTCGGCGCTTTCAATAGATTAGCTTACTGGGCGTCACGGCATTCATCGCAGACAAATTTCCCGCGATTCTTACCGGAATAGGATTGATCCAAGACGGCCTCTCGGCCGCATGCCTCGCAAGGACCGCAAGTACGATCATCATCGTTTCCGGGGCCATAAAAGCATCTCATGCGATCAAACCTCTTAATTGGCGCGGACAGGGAGAATCGAACTCCCGCACGAAGTGTGGCACACTCCAAGTCTACCATTAACCTATGTCCGCATGGTCCCCCATCGAGGTAACGATCCTCGCCAGCCCGCAGGCCTCCGATTTACAGTCGGCTCCGCGTCCTTAGCGGGATACTGAGGGAAAAAAATGGTGCCCCTATCTCTCGATCTCGCGAGCCCGTTCGCAGGCCACACGCCTTAAAGGGCGGCGACTTTTCGGTGACATGGTTGCGGAGAGCCGGATTCGAACCGACGACCTGCAGTTTATGAGACTGCCGAGCTGACCACTGCTCCATCCCGCAATTGGTGCGCCGCTTGAACTCGTGCGCGTATCGTCAGTACATCCGTGATCGATAGAGAAGTGAGCGCCGCGCCGACAGGAAGCCAGCCTGCACCGGACCATAGGCTTGGCTAAAGCGTAGCCCCGACGCGACATTCGTGCATATAGCAAACCGGGAGCCGGCTGCCAAGGTGGCGGAGGAGGGGTAGATTCGAACTCCATGGACTTGCGCCCACCCTCGGTTTTCGAGACCGCGACGGTACCCCGACCGCTTCTCTCCTCCGTATTGGTGATCCCCCGGCGATTCGAACGCCGTATCTCCGCCTTCGGAGGGCGGTGCCTTGTCCATCCGGCTCGGGGACCGTTACTTTTTCGGGTTCGGGAAGAACTTCGACATGGTGACCTTCTGGATAAGACTGTCGTCGAGCACGATGCCCGGCTTGGTCAACGTCTTGTCGTCCAGCGCCTGCTCCAATGCCAGATAGGCATTGCCAAGGTCGGGAGTGGACGGATTGACGAACAGGACATCCAGATCGATTTCATGCTGTATCGGCAGCGCGACGCCGACCTTCGCTATCGCCGTATGCAGGAAGACCCGGTATTGCTGGATCACCTTGATGTGCATGCGCCGATGCGGCGCGTCGTGGATGTAAAGCTGCAGCAACGGCGTCTGCGGCTCCTTCATCGGCAGATACTTCGCGATGATCTTCATGGTGCGCGCTCGGGGGATCGAACCCCGTCCTCTTACCGTTATGAGCGGCGGGCCGTCCCATCTGGCTCAACGCGCTAAGTGTTTCGAGTAGGCGTGGGTCATGACGCCTCGTTCTAGTCCGGTGTGCATCTTGGTATCCTAGCCGTTAGACGACCGCTTGGCTTTTACACCGCGCGAGGGGGAATCGAACCGCCCATCTCCAAGCTCTTGCGAGACCCCACCGGCTCTCGAAATGGTCTGGGTGGCGTGAGTCGAACACGCGCTGCGAGCTTCCAAAGCCCACCGACTACCGTAATCTTTCACCCAGATGAAATGGCGCTGCTACGGGGTATCGATCCCCGGTCCTCCGGTTGACAACCGGGCGCTCTGCCTTTGAGCTATAGCAGCATGGTGTGTCCGGGGAGATTTGAACTCCCACTGAGGGCGTTCTCAACGCCGTCCCTCTGCCGTTGGGGTACGAACACATGATTGGTCAACCGCCACGGTAACGATCCGTGTTCCCGGGGTTAAGAGGCCCGTGCATCACCTTAATGCTTGCGGTCGATGATTGGTGAACCCGCTCGGTACTGCCCCGAGTTCGCATGGGTTAAAAGGCCAGCGTGCTACTTTCCTACTCCGGGTCCAATTAGGACGCCGGTTTCAGGTTCTTGTCTTCGCACACGACGATCTGACCGGTGTCGCGGAAGTGGTGGACCCACTGGCGCTTCAGCCGAACCGGGTCGAGCCCGAACTGGCAGTGAATGCACTTCATTTTCGGCTCCCTAAGTTAGGCCGGTGAATTGGTAGTCCTAGCCGGTAACGATCCGACGTCGCGCGGTTATCAGCCGCGTGCTCTACCTTTGAGCTATAGGACCATGATGGTAACCCGCCTACGAATCGAACGCAGTCTTGCCGGGGTGTAGGCCCGGTGCCGTCCCATCTGGCTCGCGGATCATGAAGTGGTGCCCGTGGCAGGATTCGAACCCGCAGATGAACTCGCTTTGAACGAGCGGCCTTTACCGTTTGGCTACACGGGCGTGAATGGTGCGTGACCGGAGATTCGAACCCCGACTGGACGGCTTCTGAAACCGCTGCCTCTACCGTTGGGCTAGTCACGCATGGTGCTACATCGGAGGATCGAACTCCGGTTCCTGCCTTACCAAAGCAGTGCCCTACCACTGGACGAATGCAGCGTGAATTGCGGGAGCGTCCCAACCACTAGACGACTGGACCGGTGCACCGGTGGCTCCAGATGGGATTCGAACCCATGTTTCCCCCTACTTGGCGCCCATGCCGGGAATCGAAACCGGCTCTCCGCTTTACGAGAGCGGTGCATCACCTCAATGCTTCAAGGGCAATCTGTGCTTTGTGCTGGCTGGGCGGAATCGAACCCCCGACATCCGTCTTACAAGGACGGCGGTCTCCCACTGACCTAAGCCAGCACGAAGAACAGTTCGGACCGCCGAAACCAGTTTGCAGCGCGCGATGGCGCCACTCCTACAGCTCGGTCCTAGACGCCGGAACGCGCGTACGCGGTGACGGTCGTCGGGTCTTCTGGCAGAGGGTGCACGTCGAGTGGGAAGGTGTGCGAGGTTTTCTCTGCCGGGGTGGCAGAGAGCGGAGGCTCGCTGCCGGTTTAGTCTTTGCGCCCCTTGGGGCTATTCGCTTCTGGTGCTGTCATGACGACAGACGCAATCGTCCAGCAGCGCTGAAATAGCGGCTGGCCGGCGTGTCTGCGATATGACCGTATGGATTGCACGAGTGTAGCTCCAGAATGTGGGATAGGCACGTACGCCCGATTTTGCGGGCCGTCAACACCTATTCCAGAAATATCAGATGCGGCCGACCAGCAACAGCACGAGCAGGATCACGAGGATCAGTCCGATTCCGCCGCCGCCGTAGTAGCCAGCACCCCAATATGGAGCGCCGCCGGCACGCGCGCCGAAGGGCGTGAGGCCACCGATCAGCATGAGAACGAGTAACACGACCAACACGGTTATCAGCATGGCAGCCTCCTGTGTGTGGCGGCAACGTGGCAGGTCGTCAGATGTTCCCGATGGCGGCGGATAGGGCGCAAAACACAACCACGACCCCGAGAGCGATGAGCCATGGGGAATTACCGAGATCGGGCTTGGTTACTGCGCGTATCTTGCACAGCGAACCGATAATGATGATGAGGCTTCCGACGCCGAGCACCATCAGCTGCATCGTGCTGAACTCACCGGCTCCGTAAAACTTGCGCCATACCCAGATCAGCGCCGAGCGCATCCACACTCCAAGATCGAACACAAGAATAGCTATGGCGAGGTGCATGCTGGGCGGCATGCGGAAAAACCAATCTCGGCGGCGCAGGCGGCGGCGCTTGGCCTCCAGATAAAGATACCTGACCATCAAGGCCATAAACATCATCTCGACGAGCCCGCTGGCGCCGTTCGACATCTCCAGCCAGAAGCTTGAAGTGAAGGCCGTTATCACTTGCGGTCTCGATCACCGATGGCGGCATTCAATTCTTGAACGGTTTCGAACACCGAAGTCACATAAGGGACGTTGTGGTTCTGCGCCCAGATATCGGCCATCATGGCGCGCATCGGGCTGGGATCGGATGAACGCTCACGCATCTTCTCGATCAGGTCAGTGCTGACCGCCATGGCGTGGTTATAGGCCCGGTCGGCGGGTGTCGCACGACGAGTTTGGAATGCGCCTCGAATCATATTCATGATCCTCATGCAGCCCTTCCGAAAACGATTGACTTCAGCTCGGCCACGAGGGCCGACGTCTGAACTGCCAACGCGTACAGCTTCTCGTCCTTGTCTTCCAAGATAATCAGCAGGCGCTTCCGCTCTGTATTCATCCAGAGCAATCCGGCGAGAAGAAGGGGAGCCATATACGCTCCGCCCTCCTTGGCCAGACTGAACCAATATTCTGGCCCCACGCATCTGCTCCATTCTCAAAACCGTCAGATCGGACGGTTGAACTTGGCGATTTCGTCGTCGAGTTCCTGATCAACGGCATCAGCCTCCGACTGCGTCGCGGTACCGTTTGCCGCGCTCGTCGCAAGGGTGGTCATGGCGGTGATCACCGGGAGCACGTTCTTGCCCAACTGGATCGCCTTCGGCAGATATTCGAGTCCTCGATTGAGGACACTCAGGACTTCTGTGTAGTTCAGGCTCACGATGCACCTCCGATAGTCACGCCGCCCTCGGCGGCCTTACCCTTGACGATTGAGATCAGGTCCGAGAGCTGCCCCCACACGACACCAGCGTTCACCTGATCATTGGAACGGACGAACTTGCGCAGCTGTGTGAGATACGGCGGGATTTGCACAGTATAGACCTGCACTGCGCGGATTTGTTCCTTGCAGCCCGTGTTAATCAGGCCCTGCTCGCAGCTATCACGCCATGCGTTGAGGCCCTTAAATACCACGGTGGTCGCACGCTCCATGGTGAGAAGGCGCTCGGGCGTCACCGGGTTCGAGATCGAGGCGGTACCGAGCTGGGTGAGGGTCTCAAGGGCTTTGAACCCTTGGCATGCGCCAAGTGAGAGCGAGACAACGACGGTGGCGACGAGAACGCTAAACTTCTTCACGTCAAACTCCTTTTGCGATGGCCTCGACCGCTTCCATATCGGCGCGCGTCGGGGCGATGTTGTCGACCTTTGGATCGACGGCGAGTGCGGCCAGCTGCGGGCTGGCCTGCGCGTTCACGCGGAGCGGTTCCACACCGGTAGTGTTGCTGACGTCCTTGAACTGCTGGGACGTGCTGGAAATCACGGCCATGACGGAGCCGAGACCCGTATTCAGCAGCGCGGCGAGAGACACGATCTTCTGTGCGACGCCGGCTCCGAACAGGTCCGTCAGCTGGGTGGTGGAGACCATCAACACGCCGAGAACCGCGATGGAAATGGAGATGATCTGCTTGCCATTAAGGTTCATGATCTACATCCAGTTGACTTGATACCATTGCGGTACCACAGAGTGGGCTACGCGGCCAGCTTCACGTAAGGGGCAGAGACAAATCCGTCATCGATACGGAGCCAAGTAACGGAACCGACGCGGAGCTGCTCCAGCGCGTTGACCTTGGTGCCCTTTGGGACGATACGCAGCACCGGGTAATTGGTGCCGGTACCGGCGCGAACATTCAGGTTCGAGATCGTCACGCCGACGCGCGCGCCGAGCGGTGCCGCCGGAATTGTCGGCATCACGGTCGAGACGCTCTCCAGTCGCTTGATGATCGGATCATTGCCGGCCATCAGCGCCTTGCGATCCGCGAGCCCATTGGTACCGCCGTTCCATGCTGTCACGCAGCCGATGAAGTTGCCGGCGTCAGCGAATCGGTTCAGGCCTTTCCACGTCCAGAACGCGGCGCAGATTTCCGGCTGCAGATCGAGCCGGGAAGCCAACTCTGGATCGGCCACGACCGGGAGGCCGGTCAATTTCTGAAGTGCCTCATAACCGTCACGCCCGGTCCACTGCGGACCCCCGCGCCCGATAAACATGGAGCCGTCGCTGGTGCCGGGGCGATTCCCCATGCGGTTGCCGTAGATGTCATCGAACGCGAGCAGCTGCCAGCCCTTGGAGGTTCCGTACTTGGCGCGCACCTGCGCGGCGCCGCCGGGGAATCGAGACGGCCACACCTGCGCCATGCGCGCCGCCGTGTAGTTGATATTCTCGGTGAGGCCCGGGATCGAGAAGCCGCCGCTCTCGTGCTCGATATTGGCGAAGAAATATCCGGCGCGCACCTTCGTCTCCAGAATATCGGCCTTGACCAGCACATTTTGTTTGGAGGCGAACGCATCCACCACCACCTGTGGTGCACGGGGGAGAATTGCTCGAACATCTGCGGCGGATAATTTGATCATCAGACTGACCTATCTCGTTTTCGTGTGGATGTGCATCTCCGGCCCGTTAGGGCTTGCGCTTTTCATCTTCGGCGCGACCTATCGACGGCCCCTGAAGGCGCGAGAGTTGCCCGCCGATGGTGGGTTGCCTCATGAGGTACGCCGGCAGGGGCTTCTTTGGCGGCAGTAACGGACGCGGCGCATCTTCGAGGTTATCGAGTGACTTTCCGACCTTAGACGCCGCACGCGACTCGGTGAACTTCGTTCCGCCCTTCTCCAGCAGATGCTTGACGCCAACACCTGCGAGGCCGCCCTCGGCGCCGCCGGTGAAGATCGCGCCGATGCTGCCGAGAATAGCCGAACCGTACTTGCGCAACGCACCCATCATGGCCGGCGCCGTATCCGAGTTCGTCCGCGCATATTTCGGGATGATCGTCAGCCGCAGCGCATGCGCGTACCGCTCCATCATCTGGCGCTGCTCCTCGGTGTAGAGCGCCTTCGCGATGCTGGCGCCCTTGCCGTTCAGGAGGTCGCTGATGTTGTTGACGATCTTCTGCATGCCGGGCTGCGAACGACCATCAGCGTTCTGCGTCACCTTCTGCCACACGCCCTGACGGATTGCCGCCATGGTCTCGCTCTTGTTGCCGGTGATGCGCTCGATAGCGCCGATCATGCGCGACACGTTGCCGGGATTGCCGCTGCCGATGGCGTTGAAGATCGCGCCGGCCGCCTCCTCGGGGAGCGCGGTACCGTCGATGATGCGCCGGAACACCGCCTGCTGCGCGCCGCCGATGCCCTCGCCGCCGAACGCGCCATTGAAGATGCGCTGGGCCGCCTGATAGGCCTGCGTGGCCGGGTGCGTCTCGATAGCGCGCTCCAGCGCCATCACGCCCTGCGCATGCTCGCGCATAGCCGCACGCTCTTGTGCGTTGAAGTGGCGCTGCGCCAACGTAGTGCCCAAGAAGTCGAGAGTGCTGCGCGCCGACTTGATCGGATCAATGCCGCCATCCTGACCGCGAACCTGCGATGCCCGCTGCCAGATCGCCTGCCGCACGGCGTTGAACTGCTCGGGAGGAAGCACCTCCTGCAGGCGGTCCGCGATACGAACCGGGAGACCGGAACTCCCCAGCTTGCCGCTACCGATAATGTAGTTCGCGACTTCTTCCGGGGTACGATTCTGCTCGACGATACGACGCATCGCATCACCGACGTCATCGCCCTTCCGCTGCGGACCGAACGTATTTCGGTACCGGGAATACGACGCACGGGCCTCCTGCAGCGCCTGAAGCGCTCGCGGATCACCGGAGAATAGGTCTTCCGTGATCGACCTTTCGATATTGTTGTCGAAGGCCTCCATAACGGCCTGCATCGCGCGCCGGTCGGACTCGCCATTCGGTCCAGCGTTGCGTGCCCCCTGATAGTAGGCGACCAGCTTCTTTCGCATCTGGTCGACGCCCTTGAGGGACACCGAGGTGATTTCCTCTGGATCAGGGGCAGCACGCGGGTCCGCCCTGTTCTGGATACGAGGAGCCGACATATTGTCGATCTCCTGAATCGCCCGCGACGCAAGCGGCGTGAGCTGGTCGTCGATCACCACCGGTTCGTCACGGAACGACAGATCGTTCTTGATGCGATTGCCCATGCCGCGCACCGCACTGGCGTCGAACTCGCCCGGTAGGCGCCCGAACTCGTCGTACTTGCTCTTGAAGTCCTGCCGGTTGGCGGCAGCGGCTTCCTGCACAGAATTTCGCACGCCGGCCGCGACATCGAGAGGGTTCTCTACGGCGGGGTTGCCCTGACGCACGACATCGTCGACCACCCGGCCGCTGTCCTGCACCATACCGCGCTGTGCCGTCGCCTCGGCCTCGGCGCGGAGCCGTGCCGCCTCCATGAGGCTGCGGGCCAGCGTGGCGCGCTCGCCGACATCACCAGCCACAACCTCGGCCGCCTGTCCCGGGCTCTCCACGGGGCCGCGCTGGCCCGCCATGCCGCCGGAAATGTCGCGCCCGGCCTGCTGGGTGGCGCCGTACTGATCGTCGAAGAACGTCGCGGCACGATCCTGCGCCGGCTTGCCGTACGCGCCGCGCGCCGACAGGTCCTCGTATCGGATGGCGTCGAGGTCCTGCGTGGCTTGCCCCTTGGAAAGCGGAATGCCGAACTCGCCAGCGATCTCCTTGTTGGCCATCACCTCCGGCGCGACCGGTACCGACTTCGGCGCCACGCGCGGCACCGCCAGCATGCCGCCGCCCGGCGCCCCCGGGGTCAGGAACTGGGCCGCCTGCATGGCGCGCTCCGGTCCCTGATCGCGGCGCAGGTTCTGAAGGTGCATATCCTCCTCGGTCACGGCGTCAGGCTCTGTCGAGGCCACCGAGCCCTCGACGGCACCGCGTACGCCCTGCGCGACCTGCTTGGCCATCCAGAGAGGTCCGCCCGGCGTCGCCTTGTCCCAAGCATTGGAGATACGGTCCGTCCATGACTTCGGCTTGGCTGCATCTTCGGTCTGATCGAACGCCGGCACCTCGGAGGTCTGATCAAACGACGGCACTTCCGACACCGAACCACCGGCCGCGCGATGCCGGATCGGCTTCTTGGTCTTGCCGCTACGCAGCCATGCCTTGAACTGGTCGACGGTCAGCGTGTCCATATGGCCGATGCGATCCGCACCGCGCCCATCCGAGAATGCTTTGATGTAGGCGTCGCGCGCCTGCTTCTTGCTGCCGAAGCCGATGAAAATCTTGTGCTCGTCGAACGTCCCGCCATGCAGGTCGTGCTGATCGACAGCGAAGACGTGCGGGCTCTTGAGGTGCGGCCCGAGATAGACATCAACGTGATCGTCATCGGCGCCGACCGTGCGCTTGATGTAGCCATAGTGGTGGGGAAGCTGCGAGCGCCACGGCTTGCCGCTTGCGTCCTTGCCGGAACGGTACGAGCCGCGCGGGTTCTCGATGGTGATATCGAGCCCCTGCACGCGCACATGCCCCTTCTTGTAGTTGCCCGCCTCCTTCTGACCGTCCGTGGGTTTCACGTTGACGGAGCGGGCCTGCTCGTGGATGTGCGCGGCGAGATTCATCACTGACCCGGGTACGGCGTTGGGTTGCCCTTGGCGTCCAGCGCCTTGGGATTGTAATAATAGGTCTTGCCGTTGTAGACGCGCGAGATGGCATCTGCAGGCGGCCTAAACCCGCTGGCGCCGGCCACCGGTCCCGCAGGAGGCTCGGCACCGTGCTCACCCGCGATGGACCTGCCGCGCGGCTTGTTCGGGTCCGGGTTGTAGATGTCCCGGATGTGCTGACGAGCCGCCGGCATGGCACGCTCCTCGGCGAGGATTTCCTGACGCATGACATTGATGACCGCCGACAGCTGCTCGGGCGATTGCGCGGCCGAGAGACGCTTCTCGGCAGCCTCCTTGTCGTGGACGGTGCCGTGGCCGCCGCCGATTGCGCGCGCGTATTCGTTCGTCAGGGTCATCAGCGCCTGACCGAGAGCCACGACCTTCGGATCGCCGGTATTGGTGCGAGCCGCCAGCAGGACGCGGTTGACCGGCTGCCACTGCGTGCGCGGCACTTCCTTGGACAGGTTCTCGGCGATGTCCGTCGCGTTGAACGCCGTACGACCATAGACCGACAGCTTCGCCATGATGGCAGCCTGCGTACGCTCGGCGGTCTTGAGACCCTCGAACTGTGCGGCGTTGGTGAGTAGTTCACGAGCGGCCGGGCTGACGGGCTGGCCACTGGCGGCGCGCTCGGCCACCAGCTTCTGCACCTTCATGATGTTGGCCGCGCCCTGAGCACCGCGACCGAGGCCTGTCAGCACCTTGGTGTCGCCCGCGATGATCCGGTCCGCCATGAACTGGGCGGTCTGATCGTCCATCAACTCGCCTTCCGGTCCCTTGCGGGCCTTGGCGGCCTTCTCCAGCGTCGGCAGCCAACCCGGGATGTCTTCCAGCTCGCCCTTGGCGTTGAAGCGCATCCCCATCGGGGCGCGATTCGCCGCCGTGTCCTTCTCGCTCGCCTTGTTGTGACGCTCGGTCTCGGTCTGCTTGCGGATATCCAACCCGAACTTCTGCGACTTCTCGGCCGCTTCGCGCTGCAGCTTCGCCGCCTCGGCCTCGATTTTGCGATCACGCTCCTCGGCCGAGCCGTACGCGCTGAAGCCTGCGATCCCGCCGTCACCGACCGCGTTGCCGAGATTCGGGGAACGCGACGACAGCATGCCGAGCCCGGCGGCGATCAGGCCAGTCTGCGCATTCGGCGAGATGAGACCCAGCCCAAGGCCGGACGACTTCGGACGCGTGATGGCGTCCGGGAGATCGCGATACGACCCCTCACCCTCTGGCGCGAACGCCATGACGGGCGCAGCAACGCCCTTGGAGCGGCCAGCGACGCCCACGGGAGCCGGCGCCTCGTCGTCATCGTCATCGGCCACCACAGGCGCCCCGGCGCCCTCTGGACGCCCCATCGGAAGCGGCACAACGCCACGGTTTGAGGCCTCCATCTGCTCGGTCGCGGCCAGTGGCGTGTAATTGGAGCCCTGCGGGTCGAAGGTGCCGTCCTGTACGGCGAAACGTGCCGGCGCGATCCGGTCCTCGAACGAGGCGCTGGGCGCCAGCTGCTCCTCGCCCTCGCCGAACATACCGACCGGCTCGTCCCAATTGCGCACCACCCCGCCGCGCGCGAAGCCGATGGTCGGCATCTGGTAATTGCCCACGCCTACCGAGTTGCCGAACTGCGGCATCGAATAGCCGCCGATATCCATGTTGGAGGTCTGGCCGTAATCCGGCGTCGATCCGAATCGGTCCATCAACCCCTTGCCGACGCCGACGATACCCTGCGCCATCTTGGTGGGGTCGAAGCTGGCGCCCTGATCGCGCGGAGCGCTGGGGGCACTTCCGGTGCGCGGCGCCGATGCATGGATCGCCATCTCGGGAATCCAGCCCACACCGCCGGCCCATGGCGTCCCGGCCACGCCGCCGCCCGATGCGCGGCGCACCGAATCGTCAGTCGCGCCCTCAAGATCAATATAGCGCATGCCGTCCACGCCGTGCTGGACGTGCTCGGGCTGATCCTTCTCGACATCCTGCGCCATCAGGCCGATGTGCAGCTGCGGCGATCCCTTGTAGCGGTACCGGTAGATTTTCTGGCCGTCGTTCGTCTCGCCGATATGCTCGATGTCTTCCTTGGCGCGGCGATCCGACAGGAACATGCCGGCTGCCGAGAGCCCGAGGCCCGCCCACTGCGCGGCCTGATTGGGCGGCGGCGCCGTCGTGCTGCCAGACGAGGTCCCGCCGAGCGCTCCGCCGACGCCGGTACCGATGCCGGCCAGCCACTGGGCCTGCTGATACGGGTAGGCCTGCTGCTGCTGATACTGCCCATAAAGCGCGTTGAGGTTCGCCTGCTCGGTCTGCTGCTGCAGCGTACCGGCCGAGAGTTGCGCGCCGGCCCCCTGCAGAGCGGCCGACTGCCCGGCCACGCCGTAATTCGCCAGAGCGTTTGCGCCCGCGATGCCGGTCTGCTGCTGGGCCTGCGCGGCCGACAGTGCCTGCTGGTAGTTCTGCTGATTGAGGCCGGCGACCGTCGAGGCCATGGTGCGGCCCTGCTGACCGGCCAGAATGCCGCGCGCCACGCCCGTCGCATTGCCGCCCAGCGCACCCTGCGCGATCTGGTTTCCGGTCAGCGACGCCTGCGCGGTCTGATTCTCGTGACCCATCTGCGCCAGCGTCGCGTCGATGACGGACTGCTGGTACGGGTTCATGTAGTTCTGGATTTGGCCGCCGGTGATCGGCGCCGAGGACGAGGTAGCCTGACCGGCCGCCTGCTGAATGTAGGGCGACGCATAGCCGGCATTAGCGTTGATGCCGCCGATTCCTGCCTGCTGCTGCGAATTGATGCCGGCCGTCAGATCGCCGGAATACGCCTGATAGGGCGTCGATGCCACGCCTTGCGCGCGGGAGAGCAAGTCACGATAGACCTGCATGGCCTGCGGATCAGCCGAGGTGGAACTGGATGTGGAAGTGGTGTTGGAGCCTTTGCCCATGGGTCTCTTTCATCGATCAGCGTGACCAAATGTTAAGACCCAGCGGCGCGCTCGGACGTTTACCGAGCCACCCTTACTACGTTCTGGCGAAATCACCAAACATCAGTTTGGCCGCTGTCTCATACGCCAGAGCGGCGGCAGCCAGATCATCGAAAAACCCCAGCACCTCAGTTTTACCATCTCGGCAAATCCGGGCTCGATATTTCCCGCATTTCGCATCGAACGACACCCCCTTGGTTTTTAAGACGTTGTCGACTCGGACAGGGGTGTTCATCTTATTTTGAGAACGCGTCGCTGGCCTCAAATTCTCTATTCGATTGTCTGATTTAATCAGGTTCTTATGATCCAAGTCATCCTCAGGCCACACGCCATGAACGTACAGCCAAGCTAGGCGGTGTTCCAGATAAAGCACCCCATCGATCCCAATAGATCGATATTCCTTTGGCCTTACCCCTCCTGCCCGAGCGCCAACAACTCCACGTTGCCCCATACGAGCGCGCCATGTAAAGATGCCCGTCGCGGGACAATACAGCAGAACTTCGCGAAGCCTCTCCGGCGTAAGAGAACATGTTGCCGTCACACCGGTACCATTAGAGTTTTTGGCTGATGCAAAAAGTACCCACCGACCGGTTCACCAAGCTGCCTGCGATACAACTCTAATTTGGCCTTGGTGCGCTCGTTGGCCACCACGCCGATGCACAACGGAATCTTGATCTCGTCCGAGCAGCGTACGGCAAACCGGATCAGGTCCTTGGCGTGGGTCGACCGGCGATAATCCGGCCGCACGAAATTCAAAATTTCTTCAAGGCACCAGTCGTCCGTGTACCAGAACTGGGCGATCAGCAGCATGATGATGCCCTCGATCCGGCCATTGCCGACAGCACCGATGATCACGCCGTCCCGGTTGAACGCCCGGTCCACCATCGCCTCGACCTTGTTGGGCGCGAGAGAGAATTGGCCGTTCTCCTCGTGGTTCTGGCGACAGACTTCAAGGATGGTGGCCCTGTCGGCCGGCACGGCCTTGCGCACGGGAAGTGTCGTCAGCATCAGTTCACCTCTGAGGCAGGCTTCGCCTTGGTGTTCTGCTCGATGATGGTATCGAGCGCATCGCGCACCAGCTGGGCGCAGTGTAGGTCCATGCGCAGGTTGGCGCTCAACTGCTCGTCGATCACGACACCGCCGTTTTCGGGGTCGCCCTCGACGAGAGCGGCCGGCAGGAAGTTCGCTGTCGTGAATGCGATGTTGACGACGCCATTCAAAAAACCTTGGACGGCAACGCCGGTCACGAAGATAACCGGAGGACGCGTGAGATCGGACATGGGTTAATCCTGTGCTGGAGGGGCGAGCCCCTTGAGAGTTTCTATCAGCTTCTTTCGCTCGGTGGTCTGCCAGTTGTCCAACACCTTGTGGCCGACATCAAGGCTATCCCAGCGGTCGAGGATGTCGGCCGGGCTCACCACGAACTCACCATCGGCGGCGTGGATCGGTACCGGACTCGCCTTTAGCTGGCGCATCAAGGACGGCTTGCTCTTGGGGAACATCCTCGCCAGCTTCTGGAAGCCGGCCATGGTGTTGCCTTCTCCCATGCCGCTGCAGTGGTCCGCCGTGAGCACATAGGCGCCGTCCGGCACCTCCATCGGCACCTTATCTGCGCGACCGCCGGTGTGCCCAGTGATCGGCCCCACATGCACCTTGCCGCCGGCAGCGCGCTTCTTACGCTTCAGCTGGCGAGCGATGGTGAGGGCTGGGATGCTGGATGAGTTGATCGGCATCAGAACGCCGCCACGGCTACACGACGCCAAGTAGCACTCGCCACGCAGAGGTATAGGAACCCCGCATCTGCCGCGACCTGCCCCGCCGTCCCGGGCGAGGTGGAGGTCGCCGGCACCGGCACCAAGTTCAACGAATGCTGTGCGAGCAGCGCCTGATAGATCAGACCGAGATACTGAACACCCTGCGCCTGCGTGGTGTTGATCGTGTCGAGGTCTGCCGAGGCCATTACCGTCTCCCGGTCGGGGAATACCTGAACCTGACATAGCCCAAACGGGAGAAGCTGCCAATGTCATTCCCCGAGACCGTGATGCTGACCAGCCCGCCACGGAAGCGCGTCGAGATATACTCGGTGGTCTGCGTCACCACATAAGGTCCGTACTGAATCGGGGTGTCACCCGGAAACTTCACCACGTTGAACGTGATCTGGATTTGCGCGTTCTGCGCCTGCCCGAACAATCCGAACTTGAAGTCCGGCCGCACCTGATCGATAGCCGGGTATTCCTCGCCCTCCGCGATCTTGAAATAACCGGTCGTGTAAGACCACGACATCGGCTGACCGGCAGCGTCGAAGCCGGTCTCGTGCTGATAGATCACGCCGCCCGGGATGCAGGCCAGCGGTGCCCCAAACACGTTCTGATCAATCCACGCCGAACGTGGCAGGTACCCGTAGTCCCACGGCGAGCCCGGCTCGGAGATGTTGTATTTGACATAAGCATCGTTCTCGCCGTTGGCGCTCGCCATCGTCGGAAAAAGATACCCGACCTCATTGAAGGCCGTGTTCGGCATAGCACGGACATTATCGATGAAATCGAGGTTGAGGTTCTGGAAAACGAAGTCCCAGACCGGGCACGGCACCACCTCGCAACCGCTGCCGGCATAACGATAGAAGTTCGACTGTCCCATCCAGTGCACGCCGCCGCGCAGCTGCTGAACTGCATGCAGGCTGGCCGCGCCGGCACCGGCGCCGATCTTGTTGAAGCCGTAGACGTTCGGGAATCCGATGAAATTCATGATCCAGAGGTCGAGATCGGTCCAGATCAGATTCTGGTTCGACACCGCCATACCGGCGACAATCCGCGACCCGATGGGGATGCGGAAGTTGCGGGCCAAATTGGTATCGCTTGGAACCCAGTCGAAAAAGTTTCCACTGTCGGACCACTGCACCAGCATGGGGTCTTGCAGCACCCCGATCACTTCCGAGATCGTCGACCCGAACGCGATCAGAATTTGCGCCGACGTCGAGACGAACATCCCGGTGTTGAATAGAGGCCCGGAGGAGATCAGCGACGCGTTGAGGAATCCACCGGTCGGGTCCCAGTAATAGATGCCGCCATCTTTCGGGCACGCCAGAAGGATTTGCCCCCAATTGTCGGTCGTCCAATCCGAGGCAGAGATCGGCGATCCGGTCTGGACAGGCTGCACCACGCCGGTGCCGTAGCCGCCAAGGCCATAACCACCGAGGCCATATCCTATGCCGCCCGCCGGAGGCCCGAGCGCGATGTAATAGACCAACTGCGCATCGCCGCCGTTCATGTCGAACGAGCCCGAGGCGGTCGCCTGCCTGTTCACCTGAATGAAGAAATTATCCGTGTCCGTGATGGTCGTAGCGACGTACAGTCCATCAATCGTAATGCCGTTCCCGGTTGTCGGAATCGGAAACACGATTGTGTTGTCCGGCGCCGTCACCAGCAGACCATGGTCATCCAGCGCCGCCGACACGTTTGCGCTATCGAGCGTCGTCGTGAACTCCGGCACCGCGCCGCCGTTCGCCACCGTGGCGGTTGCATCCATCACAGCTCGGATCGTGTACGACGAAGCGCCGACAATCGTCTCAATAGGGTAAAGGCCAGACAGGATGATGCCGCCAACCGACACCGGGGTGTTGAAATAGACCGAGTCGAACGCGGTTACGTTCAGGATGTTGGGGTCATTCACCTCGACAAGCGGACTGCCGATGGTTGTCGAGAAGTCAGGCGAGAAGTCAGACAGAAATTGCTGCGGCGTGATGTCGATGAAGCTGCCCTCGGTGATAACCCCCAGCTCCGAGGTGGTGCCGACCGCCAGATGGTTCGTCTGATTGAGGTCCTGCCACGCATGGAGATCGCGCGGCACCCCGCCAACGGCCAGCGGATAGAACTGATCCCAGCCACCATACTTCTGCGCCAGACCATCCCGGAATCGGATCAACTGGCTGGCCGAATAGCCGGCCTCGTTCAATGTCGGGGTGCGCTCGACATTGACGCCCGGGATCAGTTTAACGGCGCTGAAGGGCATTTCTCACCTTACGTCTTCACGACCCAGATGCCAGTCACCTGCGACGGCTGTACGATAGGTGTCACCACTTGCGTCACGTTTCCGTTGAGGCGCGTGTTACCGCTTGGAGCTGGCAGCGTAACTTTAAGTTGGGTGATAGCAATAGTTGCCGGCGCAATAATGAAATTGCCTCCGGCCTGAACGCCTATACTTCCGTTATTGTAAAGAAGATCAATGCCTGGGATTGTATCCAGCGCGATTGGTGTGCCCGGCGCAATACCGCCCAGCGGAAGGATCGCATTCGGCAATTGATTCTGTGCAAACAGATAGCTTTGCTGGCCGCCGGCCGCACCCACCACCTGCCCGTCGATGCCTGAACCCGCCACCGTGATGCGTGTTCCGGTGCCGTCATATGCGAGCGGAACGCGCCCGCGAAGGTCAGGCGTCGCCGACGTCGTCGTCCCGTTTCCGCCGAACTTGGCCAGATATTTCCGACCCAGATAGGGATAGTCGGACCAGTTGAACACGACGCCATCGGCAAGCAGGTATGGCTTGACCGTGCAGGCCGTCACCCATGCCGGAATCGCCTGCTCGCCGCCCCAGAACTCCAGCGCGCCGACGCGGCCGAGATTGACGAAACGCACATTGGCGCCGTCGTTGTAGACCTCAACGCGAGAACCCTGCTCGGTGGCGATGACCTCGGTGGCGGTGACGCCCTGAAACGACAGCACGAAAGCACCGAAGGTGAGGTTCTCGATGATGTAGCTACCGGGTAGCGGCAGCGTGACACGCACATCGCCCGTAAGCGTTCCCGTGAACCGCAGCACCTTATTCTGTGACTGCACCGGCCCCGGGCTCGGCGTGATCGCACCGGCAGGCGCCGTGAGCGTCACCGGCGCATTGGTGACGCCAATCGTCGCCACACCGGCGAGCATGCCATCGATAGCCACGAAGTCTGGGTTCAGGGCGGCCGATCCCCACGTATCGACGAGGTCGCCGGTGTTCGGGACGATGAGTCCCGTGTTGACTGTATTCGGCACGGCTTATGTCCTCGGTGGAGTTGCGAGAGGGTCCGGCTCCTTCGACGACCATCCTTCGGAGCCGAACTTCTTTCGGGTCTCCTCAATCTTGGCGGACGTCAGCAGCTTCGTGACGTGCGTCTCCCACGTCACACCGGCCTGCGGATTATCGCCTGCCGCAGAGAAGTTCAGCTGGTATCCGGCAGCCATCACGAGTGCGGCAGCCATGAACACGTCCGGCAGGAATTGCGTCAGGAACGTCGTCTGATTGGATGCCGATAGCGGTGCCGGGCGGATCGTTCCGACAACCTCGACGGTGTAGGACTGATCCGGCCATAGACCGACGATCCATTCCTGCTGGCTGATCGGTGCGAATCGTGTAGGTACCCCGGCCGGCGATGCGCTCGGGAAGGCGACATCCAGAAACTCCTTCGACACCGGCAGCATAGGAACACGGGTACCTTCATCTGGGGCGGTCACACTGGATGGAGTGATCACATTCAGCTGCTCGACGACCACGAAGGTGCCTGAGCCGGTCGGCAGCGTGAAGTTTCTGTTTCCGGCGATCAACGGTGCCGTCGCTCTTACTCGCGTCGAGAGCAGGTCCAGCTCTCGATACAGGCGCTGTTCGGCGTCGTCGATGATATTCGGCAACGCCTGCACGTAGCCGCCATCATCGACCGGTACGACGATCATATTCGCCAGCGAAGTCGTGAACGTCGAGTATGTCAGCGCCATTCGATCCCCCCGCCGCTAGAACGGCGCCCCCGCCGCATGCATGGCGTTTGCTGACGCCGTCGCCAACGCGGCCATTCCGGTGTCATTGAAATGCGTTCCAGCAAACCCGCTACAGTCGGACCGACGATTACCTGTTCCGAGACTATCCGCATCCGCGCCTTGTTTCCACGAACTTGTTCCCCATAGCCCCGATTGCGCGTTTTGGATGGTAGTGGAGACCGCATTGACCCCAGCGCCGGTGCAAAGCCACGTCTCCTTGTTGAGAAACGCATAACCGGAGAAACCACATCCTTGCGCCGTTGTCAGGATGTCGTTCATATTTGCCTGATACTGCGACAGCGTTACACCCGAGCTGCCGTCATTCTCTCCATTCATCACGTAGAGCGCGAAGGTCACATTCGTAGTTCCGGGCGTGATACCCTTAGCAGCCAACTGGCGCATGATGGCGCAAACGCGATTGCCATAAGTCGCACCCGATACCCACTGCGAGGATTGGGTGCTTCCGATATTCAGTGGCGCCAGATAAACCTGATTGAACGTCGCGGCCGGAACCGTGCCGCCACCAGAAATAAAAATATCTGCAATCCGAGCCCAGATGCTGCCGCATGCGCCGATGGTCGCGCACGTCGTGCCTGTGCCGCCGAATGACAGATAGGCGAATGCGGAGCCTAGCGGAGGGTCTTGCCAGTTATAGATACCACCGTCAGAGACGTTGACGTTATGGATTGCTGATGCGTTTGTCGGAACATAGGCGGAGGGGGCAACTGCTTGGCCTTGGCTTTGTCCGATCCCGATCAAGACGAGATTTTTAACCGACGTATTGACGGTTTGACTCGCCCGCAACGTACGCGTTCCGAGGAACGTCTTGTCATAATAAGCAGTATTGCACTGCCAGAGACCAATCGCGCAGGAAAACACCGCATCGGTAAGAGCGTTTGGATCAGGTTGGTTAGCGGCAGAACGCTGCGCCGCCGCAGGCGACGACAGCAACGCCGCCAGAATGGAAAATCCGGCGAGTAATCGCCTCAGAACACCCATTGCGACTCCATCACGCTGTCTCCGGCTGTGCCGCCGAAGAACGTGTTGGCGGAGCCCGAGTTGACCTGCTGGGCCTGAACCCAACCGAATCCGAGTACCGGCACCTCTCGGGAGAATGCCACCGACGCGATATCAATAATCGCGCCGCCGCCGGCATTGTTGTTGATGACGAGACCGCGCGTCGATTTCGTGGATTGAACAGTCGTCGAGTTCAGACCGAACTGAACCCACGCGGAGCCACCGCCCGCCACCACTTGGATGCGCTGGGATAGAAAGCTGGAAAGCGGCGTCGTGCCATTGCAGCTCACCACGCTCACTCGATAAGTCGAGCTGTTATCAAGCGGCCCCGATGCCGGCGCCGTCCAACTCGCCTTAGTGTCGATCACGGTCGGGTAGATGTTCTGCGGATTGTAGAGATTGCAGAGGCTAATGTAGGCGTCACCGGCGGCCGACGCCGCGCTACCGATACGGAAATCAACCGTTCCGGCAGATGCGCCGATCAAGGCAGTGCCGACCTGCGTGCACTGATTTATCGCGCAAGTGATGGTGGTCGAGGCCCCGGTGCGGCACGTCATCGACGCGGAGTTCGTCGGCAGCCCGAGATACATCGCAATCGAGGCGCTGCGCGCTGATGTTCCGGCGCCGCTATTCGAATATGCGGGACCCGTGCACAGAACGGGAGAACCAGCGTTCAGACCGACGAATACGTCATATAGAGTATTCGCGGTCCAGTTGGCCGAACTGTTCAGAAACAGCGTCAACCCCACCGTATCGGTAGCGCTGGACGTAAACAGGTAGTTGCGGATGTTCGTGCCATTGTAAATTGGCACAAAGCGTCCGGTGCCAACCGGCGCATAATAGATGTTCAGACCACCGGCGACATCCGAGTTCATGACCGGAACGCCACTGCTATACGTGATGCGCCCCTGTGGGAGAACCGGCGTCTGTGTTCCGATGGTGCACGTCACGGTGCACGGACCACCATAGAGGGAATCGTCGGTCGCGACGCTCGTGACCGTACCGGCGCCGCCGGCCGTCGCCCACGATGGGTTAGCGGCCGGGCCGCCGGACTGCAGCAACTGCCCCGCGCTACCCGGCGCGAGCGACGCCCATGAGGCCGCCCCACGATAGATGACGCTTCCCTGAGTGGTGCCGAACAGCTTATCGAGCACCGCCGTGATCGTGTTATCGGCCGGTACCGCGACGCCGCCGCTGATGTTGGACTTGATTGTGCCGTCCGCCATCGTCGCCATATCGGCGTTCACGACAGCTCCGAAGGTTGGCGCACCGACCGCATTGCCATGCAGCACCGTCGTGGTGGTGCCGAGCGAGCCGAGCGTCGCTGGCGCGGCACCGGCGCCTCCGCCGAGCATGATCGCGTTGGCGGTGAGCAGCGCCGAGGAGGATTCCGCGCCCGTGCTGGAGAAATACGGGATGCCGCCGCTGGTGACCGAGGCCGGGAGCGTATAGGCACCCCATACTGGGGTTGCGGTGGCGCCGGACAGCAGCGGCAGGCGCGCGGTCGCGGTGCCGGCCAAAATCTGCATCTGCGAGGCGTTCGACCACACGATGCCGCCGTTGCTGGCCGTCAGCGACGCGTTCGAGCCGCCATTTGTCAGCGGCAGCGGGGAGGTGATCGAGACGACGCCGGCCGCACTGACCGAGATCGGCGCCGTTCCGGTGATCGCACCGCCACCCGACGACGTCACGCAGGTCGGGCAAGTCAGACCCCCGGTGGTCGCCGACAGCACCAACGGCGTCGAGGCGCCGACCGCGAAGGTGCCGGACATGTTCGGAAGGGTCAGCGTCGGCGTTCCGGCGGTCGCCTGTGCGGTTACGGTGGCGGTGCCACTAGTGACCCCAGCGAAACCGATGGTGCCCTGTAGGCTGCCCGGGACGCCGAGAACCGGCGTTGCGCTGGCCGTGACCGTATTGGCGGTGCCGGAGATCAGCAGCGTACCGGCCACAGTCGTCGCCGGCCACGTCGCGGTCGACCACACTGGCGCAACCGAGGCGCCGGACCGCAGCATCTGGCCGGCGGTCGCGGTGCCGGACAGGATCGCCAGATTGGTGGGGCCGGAATAGACGATGCCGCCATTGGAGGCCGTCAAGCTCGTGTATGGCGCATCTATCGAGACGACACCGCCGCCACTCACGCTGATCGGCGCGCTGCCCGTGATGGCGCCGCCACCGCTGGAGGTCACGCAGGTCGGGCAGCTGATCGTCCCGGTCGCGGCCCCGATCAGAAGGGGGCCACTCGCGCTGCCCACCAGCGTGCCGGCGACGGTCGGCAGCAGGCTGACGGCCGAGCCGGCGGCGGCCTGTGCGCGCAGGATCGCGGTGCCGCTGGTGAGGCCCGCAAGGCCGAGCTGCCCGGTCGAGGTGCCCGGGATACCCAGCACCGGCGCGGTCGTCGCGACCGGGACCGCCGAAGCCGCGCCGGGGTTGCCCAGCACGGTACCGCCCGCGATGGCGCCGAGCGCCGTGGGTGGGATCGACTTCCAGCCGGCAAGCGCCGACGAGCCCGTGTCGTTGCCGCAGAACTTGTTGGCCGGCGCCGTGGTGCCGCACTGAGCCGAGGCTGCACCGACAGTCAGGATCGAAAGCGCGATGCCCGCGAGGATCGAGCGAAGCATATTCATTTACGAAGCCCCCAGAGTCCACTTGCCCAGTGCGCTCACCGGGCGGAAGAAATAGCCGCCATACGGCGACGTGATCGGCACCACCGCGTTGCCGTCCGCCAACTGGCCGCTCGTGAAGCTAACCGTGATGCCATTTCCGACATCATCGACCGTCCCGGCGATGTCCTTGATGAGCGGCTCGACCAGATACGTCGAGGCGGCGCCCATCAGGATATAGGTCGGCTCCGCGATGGTCTTGTTGACATAAATGCGACCGCCGACGTTCGGTACCGGATAGGGGTCGCCCGGCGTATTGTATTGGCCATTCCCGATGATGATCGGGATGGTCGTAACACCTGACAGCAACGCTGCCAGCAGCAACGATGGAATACGGTAGTTGACACCGTTCTCGACATTCCCGGGAGCGACGGTCTCGAACAGCTCCGTGCCGTCAAACGATCCGTTGAACAACGGCAGGTCGGTCATCTGACCGCCGTTGAAAATCTGCGGATTGATCTGCTGAAGAACTCCGGCCACTTCCTAACCCCTCAGTTGGTGTCGAAGTATTTCGAGACCTGCAGATATCGCGGACGGCCACCTTGCAGATAGCGCGGCTGGCCACCTTGTAGCAGGCGCGGCCAGTATTCGTCGATAGCATATGGCTCCGGCAGCGCCTTGGTCAGCGGCTCGGGATCGGCCGACAGGATAATGCTTCCAAGCTGGCGCTGCGGCGTGTCGAGGCATGGATCACAGACGTACAGCTCGATGGGCATCAGCTTGGTGCCGCGCCACTGCGCCTGATTCTGCAGGTCCTTCAGATTGGCGATGAAGCCGCAGCGCTGACACGTACCCCACCCCCTCGGAGACCGAGGGTTGGTGCGTGCCATCTTGGGATGCGGACGAATCGCCATCGCGGATCACCTCCGATAATACGTGGAGATGGTCGGAGCCAGCGTCAGTGGGACGTTTTCCACGTTCTGAGTTGCGGCTACCGTCCACGCCTCGGCGGCGTCCATCTTACGCAGCTTTTCCATCTCGGTGGTGCTGTAGACCCGGGCGAGACGATGCGCCAGTCCTGCGACGAACCAGTCCAGCCACAGATACGGGACGTCCGGCGTCTCACCGCCAGCGATATTAGCATCCTGCATCTGAACGCACTGGTAATAGGAGAGAGTGTAATTACCGGTCAGGTCCGGCACCGGCCACAGCGTGATCGTCGGAGCTATCAGGCGGTCATACCAGTAGCAGGTCGGGCGCCCGGGCGTCAGCTTGTTCGAGAACGACGCATACTCGGTCCGGCTCACCGGCGTGATGTAGAGATCGTTCTGCGCTGATGGCGTATTGGTGTTTTGCGTGATCCACGCGTCGAGGATCATCACCGTGCGGGGCGTCACCGTGTACGTCGTCTGACCATTGATCAGCGGCGTAGTGATCAGCTCCACCTTCCAGAGATTGATCTGCTTGTTGGCGGCGTGCGCCAACAGGAAGTTCAGCTCTCGGCGAGCCGTCTCCATGTGCTTGGCGAGGATCGACGGCGCGAAGACCTTGATACGCTCATAGGCGGCGAGAACCACCTCACCGTTTGACGCATTGAAATCATAGGTTCCACTTGATGCCATCACTCAATCCCGCGAATAATGGCGCTAAATATATCACAATCTAGCGCCAAAGCATCATTGCCACACCGGCAGAAATTTATTGATGATCAGGTACCCATTGGCCGGTCCAGAGTTATAGACGGCCGGCACCTGAGCCTCGACGCCGAGCTGAAAACCCATGAGGTAATTGCTCTGCGATACACCGCCGATACCGACCGAAACCAGATAATTGAAGATCTGTTTGAAGTCATAGGTAGTGGCCAGAACATTGCGCGGCACCGGAGTTGTGGCGCAGTTCGTCGTCGGGATGACGTGGACCTGCGCCCCTTGGATGCCGACCAGAGTTTCGCCGAGCCCCGTGAACGTGGTGCATGTTCGGCTGGTCAGCGCAGATGGAATGAGGTTGATCTGCGGAAATATTGATATCTCGGCGAGATACGCGCCGCCAGTGAACGTCGTCGAGACGTAGAGGTCGAACAGAATGTCGGACGAGCCCTCGTTCGCGACCTGCGTAAGATCATAGGTGGCGCCTACCGCCGTGAGCTGGCCCATATTCTTCGACGTCACCGACGACATTGCGCGGCTACTGACCGTCTGCGAGACCGATACCTGATAGGTGCCCGTGCCGCCGGCAGGCCCCGTCAACTGCGACTGGATCACCGTCAACGAGTCGACGCCGCTGAAACCGCCGCCGAACGGCGTGTAGATGATCTGCCCCGCCGCAAGCGCGCCGCTCTGCACCGACGTGACGGTCAGTGTGGTGCCGGTGATCGACCCCGTGTATTCGGCGACGTGATCGAACCATGGCCCGTCGATCTTGTAAGGATTACCGCCGGTCTCGCTGCGCCCCCAAACGACTTCCGGGTACCCGAACGCGAAGCCACCGCAGCCGGTGCAGTTGCTTGGCCGAGGGAATGCCCAATCGATTCGAGTGTTGCTCGGAAAGATGTTCGGCTGGATCGTCACCGACATCACGAAGCTTGCGCCGCTGACGAGGTTGCCGGTGCCGAATGTGTTGTTGAGGCAGAACATGCTGCCCCAAGGAAACACGGTGCCGAACGCCTGCGCGGCGCAAAGCTCCGACTGTCCTGACGCCACCACACGAGATGATGTGGTGCCGTTGCGGCCGGCATGCGCAGGAGAAATTAAGAGGAGTGCCGAGGTTAGAGCGGCAATGATGAAGCCGCGCATCAGTATGTGATTTCCGCGTAGCCGCTGCCGCCTTTACCGCCGGTCGCGTTCGCGCCGCCGCCGCCGCCGCCCTGTCCGGTGTTAGCAGCGCCGGCAATGCCCGTCACACCAGCGCCGACCATTGTGCCGTTGACGGACAGCAACGTGCCTCCC
>Ga0181339_1000007_pt1 | contig 70469 bp, 108 predicted proteins | sample Sp13VDMM110DD_FD_130101 | JGI IMG/M metagenome (GOLD analysis project Ga0181339, IMG submission 130101) | Freshwater viral communities from Lake Michigan, USA - Sp13.VD.MM110.D.D | ecosystem: Environmental > Aquatic > Freshwater > Lake | place: USA: Michigan | collected 2013-04-23 | reverse complement strand
TGCACGGTCCACGACGCGGGCGACTTTTGGGTCAAGAACCGCGGCTCGACCCCGGGCTACGTCGGCCAGAAGGTGTTCGCGAACGTGTCCGACGGTTCGGCCGCTTGCGCCGCTGCCGGCTCGCCCCTCGGCGGCGCCAGCGCGGCCACGTCCTCGATCGCCGCCGCGACGAACTCGTTCACCGGCGCCCTCGTCGACAACCTGCTCACGGTCACGGCCACGACCTCGGGCACCATCGTCCCCGGCACCACGATCTCCGGCACCGGCGTCGCCTCGGGCACGAAGATCACCGCGCAGATGCTTCCGCTCCTCGCGGGCGAAGCCGTCGGCGGCAAGGGTCGTTACTCCGTCGACATCCCCGGCCAGTCCGTGGCGTCGACCGCGATCTCCGGCACCTACGGCGTTCTGACCGTCGCGGGCACGATCACCGGCACCGGCACCTTCGGGCCCGGTCAGGCGATCAGCGGCACCAACGTCGTCGCCGGCACCACCATCCGACAGCAGCTCACCGGCACCACCGGCGGGCTCGGCACCTACGTCGTCGACAACAACACGGTCGTCGCGTCGACCGCCATCGCGTCCTCGACCTTCGTCGAGACGAAGTGGTGGGTCGCCTCGCCTTCCGCCGTCGGCGACATCTTCAAGATGACCTCGCGACCGCTCCGCTAAGTCGCGGGCTGACCAAAGCAATCGGTCGGACGCCGAGCGGCTCCGAACCCTGACAGGAGAAGACACGATGAACCTTCAAGAAGCTATCTCGCAGTGGGGTTCGGACCGCCACCAGTTCGAGGCGCTCGGCGCGATCTTTCCGGACGTGCAGCAGTACATCCCGGACGGCTACGCGCGGAACGCCGCGATCGCGATGGACGCCCAGCCTCAGCTCATGACCGCGCCGAACTCGGGCATCCCCGCGTTCCTCACGACCATGATCGACCCGCAGGTGTTCGAGATCCTGTTCACGCCGACGAAGGCGGCCGAGATCTTCGGCGAGCAGAAAAAGGGCGACTGGACCGACCAGACCGCGATGTTCGGCGTGATCGAACACGCCGGCGAGGTCTCCAGCTACGGTGACTTCAACAACAACGGCCACGTCACCGTTAACGCCAACTGGCCGCAGCGCCAGGCATACCTCTATCAGACGATCGAGGAGTACGGCGACCTCGAGCTCGACCGCGCGGGCGTGGCGAAGATCAATTGGGTGACGGAGCTGAACAAGTCCGCCGCCACGATCATGAACCGCTACCAGAACTCGACCTACTTCTTCGGCGTGCAGGGCCTCCAGAACTACGGCATCCTGAACGACCCGACGCTGCAGGCGGCTCTGACCCCGGCTCCTAAAGCCGGTGGCGGCAACGCGTGGGTGAACAACAACGGCGTGGTCGTGGCGACCGCGAACGAGATCTACAGCGACATCCTCGCGCTCGTTTACCAGCTCGTCCAGCAGTCGGGCGGCCTGGTCAACAACGACACGAAGATGGTGCTGGCGCTCTCCCCGGGCTCGAAGGTCGCGCTGAACCAGACCAACAGCTTCGGCCTGAACGTCTACAAGCTCCTGAAGGAGAACTTCCCGAACATCCGCATCGTCGACGCGGTCCAGTACGGTGTTCAGTCCCTCTCGAACCCGCAGGGCGTCGTCGGCGGCAACTTCATGCAGCTGATCGCCACCGAGATCGAGGGCCAGCAGACCGGATTCGCGGCGTTCAACGAAAAGATGCGCATGCACCGCCTGATCGCCGACCTGTCGAGCTACAAGCAGAAGATCACCGGCGGCACGTGGGGCACCATCATCCGCATGCCGATCGCGATCGTCTCGATGATCGGCATCTGACCCTCGGGTCGTAGCATCAAAAACTCGTCGGGGTGGCCTTGTGCCACCCCTTCGTCTTCTGCGACAAGGGTCTCGTCCCTACCCTGAAACGAGGAAGACCCTATGACCCTGTCCCGAGCCGAGAAAACCCGTCGCGCAGAGACCGCCGCCGCCAAGGTCGCGGCCAAGAACGTCCGCACAGCGAGCGACGAGCCCGGTGCGAAGATCTCTCAATCCGTCGCCTCCCCCGCCATCCGCGCCAGCAAGGACATCCCGGACACCGGGGTCGTGACTGTCGCGTGCAAGATGCCGAGCGGCCTGATCCTCCGGATCTTCGAGGAGAGCGAGGAGTACGAGAACCTGCTCGGCGGCGGACAGCGAAAGACCAAGATCATGCGGCCGGTCGGCAAGCAGATCCGCGTCTACGGCTACGCCGTGCCGGCGAACAAGCGACCGAAGTTCACCATCACCGGAACGGACTTCGCCCTCACCGAGAACGTCGACGCGAAGTTCTTCAAGACGTGGTGGGAGCAGAACCAGGAGCTTCCCGTCATCAAGGCCGGTTTGATCTGGTGCATGAAGACCAAGGCCGACGCCGACGACAAGGCCGAGGACATGACGGACGCGCGCAACGGCCTCGAGCCCATGGCGCAGAAGAACGACCCGCGCGCGGGCAAGGCTGCGAACCCCAACCTCGAAGACATCGGCCCCGCCGACCGCAAGGCCGCGGCGCGCACCGTCTGACCGGAGACACCACATGGCTCAGTTCGTCACCTTCAACTACGCGGAATGGATCTCGAAGTATCCGATGTTCAACGTTCCGCCGGCGGTGACGACCGAGCCTGTCGCGCAGAACTACTTCGACCTCGCCGGCGACTTCTACCTTCGCAACGACGGGTCGATCTACGCCAGCGAGCCGGACAAGCTGAAGCGCCTCCTCTACCTGCTGGTCGCCCATATGGCGGCGATCGGCGTCGGGTCCAACGGTCAGGCTGCGTCCGGTCTGGTCGGCCGCGTCAGCAGCGCGAGCGAGGGATCCGTTTCGGTGTCGACGGAGTTCACAGGTAGCGAGAGCGCCGCGTGGTATTTGCAGACACCTTGGGGCGCTCTCTACTGGCAGGCGACGGCAGCCTTCCGCACCGCCCGCTACATCCGCGGCCCGACTCGCTTCGGCTCGGGTCGCAACGTCGGGGCGACCCCCGGCGGATATCGACGACGGTTCTGAGCTTTTAACCCCGAAGGAACGAAACATGGACATCGACCAGATCGCCAAGCAAATGCCTGCCCTGCTTGAACTGAAGCGCCGGATGGAGATCATCCTTGACAACCCGATGAACGTCGCGAACGAAGCGCAGCGCGCGGACGCGCTGGCGGACTTCGAGGAGCTGCGCAAGCTCCGCGACGAGATCCCGAACATCCACGAGCGGATGGCCGCGATCGACAGCTTGGTCTCCGACGTCGCCGAGCTGAAGAACCGCCCGACCTTCGACCCGTCGATGATCCCGGCCGCGCAAGATCCCGGCGCCACCCTGACTGAGGACCGCGTGAAGCAGCTCGTCCAGGAAGCGCTGGGCTCGACCTCGCTCGGCGGCGGCGCCGGCATCAGCCAGGCGGACCTCGACGGCCACTTCAACGAGGCGATGGCGTCGCGAGACGAAAAGATCGGATCCCTTCAGGAGGAAAGTGGCATCCTCGCCGCCCGCCTGAATGATTTGCAGACCGGCGAAGGCGACCAGACCGCGTTCCGCAAGGAGATCCAGGACCGGATCGACGAACTGCGCGTGCTGGTCGAGGCCGAGAAGGGCGACGGCGACGAAACGGCCCTGACCGGGCGCGTCGACGTTCTGGAGACGAAGATCGACGGTCTCATGACCGCTTTGGACGTCACGGACCCTGATCTCGGCGCCGACCACCCCGCCCCGGCGCCGGAAACGCCCGTTCCCGGCGAGAACGGCGCCAGCGGCAACGATGCCAGCTCTACCGAGCCCAAGGACCCGTCCTGAACGAACGGGCGTCAGAAGGCCTTCTCTGGCCATCCTGACGCCCGTTTGACGGTCGATCTACGGGAACCCGGAAACATACGAGCCCTTCCGGGTTCTCTCACCACCTGAAACCCGGAAGGAACAAGACATGGACGGCGAAAACCACCTCGACACCGGCCGCACGGCAGCAGACGAAGCCAAGGACGCCGAGAACCAGAAGCGCCCCACCGTCACGGTGACGTGCGCCCTCGCTCAGGGGATCGTCCTGAACAACCACCTCGGACGCGACGGCAAGCCGAGCATGGCCGCGAACATGGGCCCGGTCGGCCCGATCGAGGTCCGCGGCAGCGCCGAGGGCGTGGACAAGGCCTTTTGGGACGCGTGGGCGGCCAACAACAAGGATCTGGTCGACCGGGGCATCGTGAGCGCGATCCCGACCGAGGAGATCCAGCAGAACGAGCGAGAGCGGCAGGATGGCGAAAACATGGGGCGCGAAGGCTCGGACGATCCTGAACAGGATCTCTAACCGGCTCGGCAAGCAGAAGACCCTGAAGGTCGGCTTCCTGGAAGGGTCGACGTTCTCAGACGGAACGTCGATCCCGATGGTCGCCGCCATCCAGAACTTCGGGGCGCCGCGCGCGAAGATCCCGCCGCGCCCCTACTTCTCGAACATGGTCAAAGAGAAGTCCCCGGAGTGGCCGAAGGCGACGGCCGACCTTTTGGTCGACAACGACTACAACGCCAACCTCACGCTCAACCAGGTCGGCGCCGGCGTCAAAGGACAGCTTCAGCAGTCCATCGTCGACACCTACGATCCACCCCTGTCCCCCGTCACGGTCATGCTTCGCGGCATGCGCTCCCAGGACCAGAGCCTCGTCGTCACCGGCAAGACGGTCGCCGAGGCCCGCCAGCGCGTCGCTCAGGGGAAGACGAACTACGGCGCGTCCACCAAGCCCCTGATCGATCGCGGCGAGATGCTGAACGCCGTCGACTTCGAGGTGACGGAGGCCGGCGTCAAAGGCAACGCCCCGGCGCCTTGATCGGAAATAGATGCGTTTCGCCGCGCGCGGTGCTAAGCGTCGTTCGGTCCGGAGGGAACGTCGTGGCGAGAGCGGTCATTCACAAACTGAACAACGCGGTCGGTCAGGTCGGCCGACGCGGCGTCGTCCCCATGAACGAGGAGATGGACGCGATGGAGCGGCTCGGTCCGCTCACGCGCCAGGCCTTGGCGGAAGCGCCCATCCAGATCCTCGCCTACCCGATCTTGTCGCAGATCCTCGCCATCCGACCGGTGCCGGGCAACGACGAGATCCGACTCGACCCGCAGGATCCTCGCCTCGACGCGTGCCTCGCCGAGGGCGTGCGCAAGGAGGCGCTGAAGAACCTCCTGATCGACCGCGACCCGATCGACGCGCACAGCGGAATCATCCCCCTTCGCCCGCGCCCGAACGCGAGGCGTCGCCGATGGTGAACCTGCGCGCGGTCGTCAACCCGGCCATCCAGTTCATCAACCCGGACGTCCAGGCCACGCTGAAGCGCAGCACCGGCTACACCGTCCAGCCCAACGGCAAGCGCGTTCCGACCTACGAGGACAGGCAGCTCATGCTTCAGGTGCAAGCCCTGTCGCCCGGCGAGATCAAGCACCTGGACGGCCTGAACATCCAGGGCGTCATGCGCGCCGCCTACTTCGACGGAAGCATCTTCGGCCTGGTGCGCGTCGCGCGGAAAGGAGGCGACGTCGTCGTCTTCCCGACCGGAACGTTCCCCGAGGGCGACGAATGGCTCTGCGTGCACGTCCTCGAACAGTGGGGACCGTGGGGAAAAGTAGCTCTCACACTCCAAAACCCGGAAACAGCACCATGAAGACGACTTCCAAGCTCCTGATCCTCGCCTCGCTGGCGCTCCTGTCGATCTCGCCCGCCCGCGCGCAGATCTCGACCGGAAACGAGTTCAAGACGCAGACCGACGGCAAGACCGTGATCGGCACGGTGGACATGTGCATCAACGCGTCCGGCGTCGCGGTGCCGAGGGACGCGGCCGGCGTGAACTGTCCTCCGTCGAGCGGCGGCGTGACGCCTTCCTCGAGCGCGGTGCCGGTGGCGAGCGCCGCGAGCGGGACCACAGGCGTCGTGTCGACCACCATCCCGGCGGCGGCGGCCAAGACCAGCTACGTGTGCGGCTTCGACGTCTCTGCGATCGGCGGCACCGACGCGATCACGGTCACGGTCGCCGGCCTGAAGGGGCCGACCACGTTCACCTACCGGATGAGTTCGTCCGCCGGCGGCGTGTTCCTGACCAGAACGTTCACCCCGTGCGTTCCGGCCAACGCTGCGAACGCGGCGATCACCGTCGCCACCACCGCGGCGGCGGCTGCAACCGGGGTGAACGTCAACGCGTTCGGTTACCAGCAGTAGGAAAACAACGGAGATCCTTCATGAAGATCCTCGCCTCCCTCGCCTTCGCCGCGGCCCTGATCTGGACCGGTGCGGCAGCGGCGCAGTCGACGAACTTCTCGTCCGGCGTCACGGCGTCAGACCTGACCGCGCTTCAAAGCTCCATCATGGCGGCGATGCCGAAGCCGGCTAGCAGCGTCCCTCCCACGGACACGACCACCGGCGCGGTAGGGAGTAGCCCCGACTACATGAGGGCCGACGCGCCCCGCCCGGCTCGGTACCGCGCCGGCAACTGCACGATCGCGGGCGGACAGGGGCAGTGCACGATCAACTGGTCGACGGCCTTCGCCGTCACGCCGCAGCCCTTGGCCGACCCGGCCGTGCTGAACCCGGGCTTCGCCACCTCGCAGTTGACGTGTAACTGGATCTCGCTGTCGACCACGCAGGGCGTCATCGGGTGCCGCAGCTCGATCCTGTCGCTGGCCATCCTCGGAAACATCCTGACCGCGCTCGGCAACGGCGCCGTGGTCTACGGGGCGGCCATCCAGCCGCTCTGACGCAAAAGATTGCGTTTCGATGCGCGGTTCTGCTACCGATCAGCGGCAGGAACGCAGGACCGCCCCGAAATGCCGCTTACAGTGACCCCGAGCGAGGACGACGTGGTGACCGCGCTGCGCGCGTACCTCCTCGACCTGGTCCCGGTCGGTCTGGAGGTCGTCCAGGCTCAGGACAACCGCGTCCCCGAGCCGAAAGGTCCCGACTTCATCCTCATGACGCCAATCCGGCGCATGCGTCTCGCGACGAACGTCACCGAGCACGACACCTTCGACCAGATCAGCGCGGCCACCCAGGCGACGCAGTTCGACTACCAGATCGACATCCACGGGCCCGACGGCGGAAACCTCTGCCAGATCATCACGACCATGACGCGCGGCGAGTACGCCACCGAATGGTTCGAGAAGAACCACCCAGGCGTCTCCCCCCTCTACGCCAACGACCCCAAGCAGATGCCGTTCTCGTCGAACGGCGAAAGCCAGTACGAGGAACGATGGATCGTCGAGATCTCGCTGCAAGCGAATCCCGTCGTCGCGTTCCCGCAGCAGTCCGCCACCGAGCTCGCGATCGGCATCAAGAGCGTCGAAGCCGAGTTCCCCGCACAGTGAGGAAGATTAGATGAGCACGATCCCGGCCAATGTGGTCGTCAACGTCACGCCGAACGTCCTGAGCGCGGGCGGTTCAGCTCTCGACCTGAACGGCATGGTCCTGACGGACAGCACGCGAGTCCCGATCGGCACGGTGGCGCGGTTCACCAGCGCCGCGGCCGTCCGCTCCTACTTCGGCGCTTCGTCGCCGGAAGCCATCTTCGCCGGCGGCGGCGTCGACAAGGGCTCAGGCTACTTCGGTGGGTTCAGGAACTCGAACAAGAAGCCCGGCGCCATCCTGTTCACTCAGTACAACCGGTCGAACGTCGCGGCCTACCTTCGAGGCGGCAACGTCTCGGCCATGACGCTCGCGCAGCTGCAGGCGATCTCAGGCCCGCTGGCCGTGACCATCGACGGCGTCGCCAAGAACGGCACCCCGGATCTGTCGACGGCGACCTCGTTCTCGAACGCCGCGCTAATCCTCGCCGCGGCGCTCGGCATCAGCGGCGCTCAGGTCGCGGCCTTCACCGGCGCGATCGCTGGAACGCAGCTCACGGTCTCGGCGGTGGACAGCGGCTTGCTCGACGTCGGTCAGGTGGTCAAAGGCGTGGGCATCGCGGACAACACCTACATCACCGCGCTCGGAACGGGCGTGGGCGGCCCCGGCACCTACACCGTGAACAACTCGCAGACTATCTCCTCCGAAGCGATGACCGCCAACGCCCAGGCCGTCTCTTTCGACCCGGTGACGACCTCGTTCGTCGTCTCGTCCGGAACGACGGGCAACGACTCGACCATCAACTACGCCAGCGGCTCGGTCGCGACCTCGCTGAAGATGACGCAGTCCACCGGCGCGATCCTGTCGCCCGGAGCTAACGCCGCGGTGCCGGCCGCCTTCATGGCCGCGCTCGTGCAGCAGACGCAGAACTGGGCCTCGTTCTCGACCACCTTCAACCCGGACTCGAGCGGCTTTGCGAACAAGCTGGCTTTCGCCGCGTGGGTGAACGGGACGAACAAGCGGTTCTGCTACGTCGGTTGGGACACAGACGCCGCCCCGGCCGCGCAGATCCCGGCGACTGCCAGCTTCGGCTATCAGGTGCGCGCCGCGGACTACAATGGCACGGTAGCGCTGTGGGAAGATCAGGACCGCAACCATGCGGCCTTCGTCCTGGGATCGATCGCGTCGATCGACTTCCAGCAGACCGACGGTCGCATCACCTTCAAGTTCCGCTCGCAGGACGGTCTGGTGGCGTCGGTCTCCGACGAGAACGTCGCGAACAACCTCCTCGCCAACGGCTACAATTACTACGGAGCCTACGCGACCGCGAACGACGACTTCCTTTTCCTCGCGGACGGCACGGTCAGCGGCGACTTCCAGTGGCTCGACAGCTACGTGAACCAGATCTGGCTGAACAACAGCATCCAGCTCGCGCTGGTCAGCCTGCTCGTGAACAGCCGGGCCATCCCCTACAACTCGACCGGCTACGCGAAGATCGAGTCCTCGTTGTCCGACGTGATCAACCAGGGCCTGAGCTTCGGCGTCTTCCGCCCCGGCGTCACGCTGTCTTCGAGCCAGGTCGCCGCGGTGAACGCTCAGGCCGGTCGCGACATCGCCGGCACCCTGAGCACGCGCGGCTGGTATCTCCAGATCCTCGACGCGACGCCCGAGGTTCGGCAGGCCCGCGGCTCGCCGCCGATGACCTTCTGGTACGTCGACGGACAGGCCGTCCAGCAGATCAACCTCGCGAGCATCGCGGTCCAGTAAGGAGACGACCATGTCAATCACCGCATCCAACGCGGTCATCATGTTGAACATTCCGCTGGTCTTCCCGGCGCCCGTTCAGCTTCAGGGGTTCAGCGCCGACAACGTGTTCGGCACCGACCCCCTCGCCGAGACCGAGACGATGATGGGCGTCGACGGGCGCCTGTCCGCCGGCTTCGTCTTCGTGTCGGTCAAGCAGAACTACTCTCTCATGGCCGACTCGGAGTCGAACCGGATTTTCGACGCTTGGCGCGCGGCCAACGTCGCGGAAGGCGAGTCGCTCCCCGCCGACGCGGTCGTCTTGCTCAAGAGCATCCAGAGCAAGTTCACGATGACGAAAGGGTTTCTGACCTCGTGGCAACCGTCTCCCGACGCGCAGCGAACGCTGCAACCACGTCGCCACGAGATCACATGGGAGCGGATCTCTCCGTCGCCGACCTGACATGGCACGCAAACAAAAAACGATCGTCATCACCGCGGACAACACCGCGAAAGGCGCCGCCAGCCGCGACATCGGTCGTCGCTACCTGCTCACGGAGCTGCCGGCGTCGAAGGCCGAGAAGTGGGCTGCGCGCGCGTACCTCGCGATCGCGCGCGCCGGCAAGGAGATCCCGCCCGAGATCGCGAGCATGGGGATGGTCGGCTTCGCGCTCTATGGTTTCGCCGCGCTGTCGGAGTCCAAGTTCGAGGACCTCGAACCCCTCATGGACGAGATGATGGGTTGCGTTCAGTACTCGGCCGAGGCGGGCGGCGAGCGCTCGCTGCTGGAAACCGACATCGAGGAGACCGACACACGCATCTTCTTGAGGCTGGAGGTCCTCCATCTCCACCTGGGTTTTACTTTGAAAGAGTGGCTCTCCCAGCGGTCCCCGCAGAAGCCCGCTCGGAAGAAACAGGACCCGCAAAAGTCGACTACCCCAACGTCCCCCGACTGATCGCCATCGCGCTCTCGTCGCGGATGGCGACGAAGTACGAGCTGGACACCGTTCTGTCGGTCGAGGATTGCGTCGACATCGCGGAGGTCCTAATGGTCGACTGGATCAACAGACCTCGACCCAAGAAGGAGCGATGAAATGGCGGCAACGGTCATCGACTCCTTCGTCGTCGAGCTCGGTCTCGACCCCACGAAGTTCAACGCCAACCAGAAGAAGGCGGTCGACGGCTTCAAGAAAAGCCAGGACGAGCTGGAGAGCCGCGCGCAGAACGTCGACAAGACCGTCTCGAACGTCGGAACGTCGCTCGGCGGCATGGCGCGACAGGCGACGGTCTTCCTGGGCGCGCTCGGCGCCGGCAAGTTCATGGTCAACTTCGCCACCGAGACCATCACCGCCGCGGCCGGCGTGGGCCGCCTGACCCGCAGCATCAGCGAGAACGCGACGACGGTCTCCAAGTGGCAGGGCGTCGCGCGCGTGTTCGGCGGCGACGCGGCCTCGATGGCGAACTCGTTCACGACGTTGTCCGACGCATTCGCCGGCTGGAAGGTCGGCATCGTCTCGCCGATGATCGCAGACTTCCGCGCGATCTCGACCGCCGGCGGCAAGATCATCGACATCAACAAGGGCGTCGAGCAGAGCCTGTTCGACCTCGCGGACAACCTGAAGAACATCGCGGACCGCGGCCCGGACGGTCGCGCTCAGGCCGGCTTGCTCGGTCGACGGCTCGGTCTCGACCCGGCCTCGATCGACCTCCTGATGCAGGGCAGCGCCCGCGTGCGGGAGGAGCTGGCGAAGATCAGCGGCCTCACGCAGAAGAACGTCGACGACGCGACCGCGCTGGAGCGCCGCTGGAACGGCATGATGGTCGCCGGCCAGCAGATGGGGATGCGCTTCGTATTCGGCACGATCGACGCGGGCAAGTCGTTCTTCAACAAGATGAGGACCGGCAACACCAGCGGCGTCGAAACGGAGACGGACGGCTATCGAACCAGCGCCTACGACGGCCGACGCTACAAGGTCGGGTCGGACGCGTCGGGCGCGACGCCTAGCGCGCCTGCGGCCGCAGGCGGCGCGTTCACCTCGCAGGAAGAGAAGGCAGCCTTCATTCGCGAGGTCGCGCGCAAGAACGGGATCGACCCCGAGGTCGCGCTGCGCGTCTCGAAGACCGAGGGCTTCAACAACTTCGTCAGCACGGTACCCGGCGAGAAGTCGTACGGCGCCTTCCAGCTCAACCGCAGCAAGACCAGCAAGCCGAGCCTGGGCGACATGTTCGCCAAGGACACCGGCCTGGACCCCTCCGACCCGAAGACCGAGAAGCAGGGCATCGAGTACGCCCTGAAGTACGCGGCGACCTCCGGCCGCGGCTGGGCCGACTGGTACGGCGCGCGCAACAACGGGATCGGACAGTTCGCCGGCATCCCGCAGGGAGGCGCGTCAGGCGGCGCCGGCACCACCGTCCAGCAGCTCAACGTCTACACGCAGCCCGGCGCCGACGGCCGCCAGATCGGCGGAGACATCCGGGAGGAGCTGACGCGCAACCAGAGCCGCGCGGCCAACGCGAACAGCGGACCACAGTGACATGGCGCTATTTCCCTTCGTCCCCGACGTCCCCGGCGTTCCGGCTCTGCTGCGCGACGCGCTGCGTCCCATCGAGGACATCGCCCTGCTGGTCGACGACGCGCTGTCGCTCGTGTTCGGCTACGGCGGGCCCGAGTGGGGCGTCTTCCTGAACGGCGAGCAGGTCGTGCTGGCGGACAACGTCGTCGCGCTCGAGTTCAAGGAGCGGTGGGTCATCGCCGACTATCCGATCGAGGAAGGCGGGTTCGAGAACTATGACAAGGTCCAGACACCGTTCAGCGTGAAGGTCCGGTTCTCGGGCGGCGGCAACGTGTCGGACCGAACGGTCTTCCTCGACTCGATCGCGTCGGTGATGGGCGACCTGGAGCTCTACGACGTCGTCACGCCGGAGAAGATCTACACCAGCGTCAACTTCGAGCAGCAGGACTACAGGCGGACCGCGCAGGCGGGCGCCGGCCTGATATCGGTCGACGTTTGGTTTCAGCAGATCAGCGTCACGGCGCAGGCCGCGTTCAGCGACACGAAGGCGCCGAGCGGCGCGGCGCAGACGAACAACGGCACCGTCCAGGCGCAGCCGTTCAAAGCCCCGGCCTCGTTCTTCAACACCGACGTGCAGTGAGGGCGCTATGCTGACCATCCCCCTGCGCAAGGTCCCGTCGCAGACCCTGAGCGTGCAGATCGAGAACCAGAGCTGCCAGATCAACGTCTACCAGCGGTTCTACGGCGTGTTCCTCGACCTTTACGCCGACAACGTGCTGATCATCGGCGGCGTGAAGTGCCAGAACCTGAACAGGCTGGTGCGCGACCTGTCCCTCGGCTTCACCGGGGACTTCACGTTCTTCGACCTGCAGACCGACGACAAAGGCCTCGGCACGGACCCGAACTACGAGGGCTTCGGCGATCGCTACCTGCTGGTCTATCTGACCCCCGCCGAGGTCGAGCAGGTGACGACATGAGCTTCAAGAAACGCCTGATCGAGACCACGATCTCGCTCGCCCCGTCCGGCAGCAACACGCAGCAGCCGCAGTTCGAGGGCGGCGGAAACACGGTCACGCTGTCCGGGCTGCGCACGTCCTGCCGCGTCAACAAGGCGGGCGGACCGTCCGACTCCACCGCTGACATCACGATCTACGGCATGTCCGAGTCGAAGATGAACCAGCTCTCGACCCTCGGCGTGCAGATCAACCTGGTGCCGAAGAACTCGATCGTCGTGCAGGCCGGCGACGAGGACGGTCTGTCCACCGTCTTTCAGGGCTACATCCTGTCCGCTTACGCCGACCACAACGCCTCCCCGCAGGTAGCTTTCCGCATCAGCGCGCAGACGGGCCTTCCCGACGCCACGGTGCCGACCCCGGTGACGAGCAACCAGGGATCTGGCGACGTCGCGGTGATGATGGCCGACCTCGCCGGCAAGATGGGGCTCTACTTCGAGAACAACGGCGTCACGGCGAAGCTGTCGAACCCCTACTACCCCGGATCTCCGAAGACGCAGTTCGACGCCATCAAGCGCGACGCGAACATCGAGGGGACTATCGACAACGGCAAGCTCGCGATCTGGCCGAAGAACGGATCTCGCGGCGGCGCGGTGCCGCTGATCTCTCCCGAGACGGGGATGATCGGCTACCCGTCCTACACGGCCTACGGCATCGCCCTGCGCAGCATCTTCAACCCTTCGATCGGCTTCAACGGGAAGATCAAGGTGGAGAGCAGGCTCCAGCCGGCGTGCGGCGAATGGGTGGTCTACGCGATGGACTACGACCTCGAAAGCCTCGTGCCGAAGGGCAAATGGGAGATCTCTATGATGGCTTACAATCCCAAGTATCCAGCGCCGGTGCAGCGATGATGGCGGACGACAACCAGGCCGGCTACGGCCAGCAAAGCCCCGTCAACTCGTCGAGCGAGTACAACGCGACCGAGTTCATCATCCGTCAGATCATGGCCGGGATGTCGACGGTCAAGGCCGTGCAGGTCGTGGCGGTAAACAAGGACGCGAAGACCGTCGACGTCCTCCCTCTGGTCAAACTGGTCGACGGAAACGGAAACGCGACCGACCAGGGAAAGATCTTCGGCATCCCCTACACTCAGCTCCAGTGGGGCAAGAACGCGGTCGTCGGAACGCCGGCCGAGAAAGACGTCGGGGTCCTGCTCTGCTGCGACAGGGACATCTCGGCGGTGAAGTCGACGAAGGCCGCCGCGCCGCCGTCCTCGAGCCGGAAGTTCAGCGCCTCGGACGGCGTCTACCTCGGCGGGTTCGCGAACGGCGACGTCGAACAGTCGATCGAGTTCGTCGATGGCGGTATCGAGATCAAGGCGAAGGGCGGCCACTCGCTGAAGTCGACCGAGGCCGACGGCTGGACCATCGACCGCCTGACCGTCACCGGGCTCCTGATAGCGAGCCAGAACGTGCAACTGTCCGGATCTTTGCTCGGCACCAACGGCGCGACCTACGCCGGCGCGCTGAAGACCACGGGCGCCGTTGAGGGAGCCTCGGTCAAGGCCGGTGCGATCGATCTCGCCAGCCATCGCCACACGGCTCAGGGAGCGTTCGCGGTCACGACGCCGGCGCAGCCATGAGAACGTTGCGGCGAGGCACCATCACCATGTACGGTCCCGCGCCATGAGGACCCTTTTGCTCGACACCGTGGAGTGGGACTTCGTCCTGGACGTCTCGGGGAACTGGGCGGTCGCCGGCGAGCCTTACTCGCTCGCGCAGGACGCGGCCAGCGCGATCCGGCTGTTCCAGGGCGAGCTCTGGTACGACAAGTCGAAGGGCGTCCCCTACTTCAAGGACTTCCTCGGCAAGCCGCGCAAGGTGGCTCTGATGAAGGCGAAGTTCGCGCAGGCCGCGATGACCGTCCCCGGCGTGGTGAAAGCTGTCTGCTTCATCTCCAGCGTCGAGGGGCGTCAGGTGCGCGGTCAGGTGCAGGTGACGGACAAGAGCGGCAACGTGACCGCGGCGGGGTTCTGAGATGGCAAGCAACGTTCCGAAACCGTCCTTCGGACCTCGCGGCTTCACCGCCCCGCCGGAATCCGCGATCGTCGCCGGCGTCATGCAGGACATGAACGACGCGTTCGGCGGCGGGCTGAACCCGTCGCTGGAGACTCCGCAAGGACAGCTCGCGTCGAGCCTCGCCGCGATCATCGGCAACGCGAACGACACGTTCGTCGAGTACACCAACCAGGTCGACCCCGCCTATGCCGAGGGGCGCATGCAGGACGCCATCGGCCGGATCTACAACCTCGAGCGAAACTCGTCGCAGCCGACGGTCGTCCAAGCGGTCTGCAGCGGGCTGACCGGCGTCGTTCTTCCGGTCGGCACGCTGGCCCAGGCGATGGACGGCAACATCTACCAGTCCACCGAGGAGGCGGTGATCCCGATCGGCGGCAGCGTCACGGTGCAGTTCGCGAACACGGTGAACGGCGCCATCCCCTGCCCTGACGGATCTCTGAACAGGATCTACAAGTCGATCAACGGTTGGGAAAGCATCATCAACTTGGTCGACGGCGTGGTCGGCAACGAGGTCGAGAGCCGGAGCGAGTTCGAGGCTCGGCGCCAGGCCTCCGTCGCGCTGAACTCCCGAGGATCCATGCCTTCGATCCTCGGCGCCGTGCTGCAGGTCGAGGACGTCCTGGACGCCTACGTCACGGAGAACGTGAACGCCACGCCGCTGACCATCGGCGGCTTCACGCTCGCGCCGAAGTCACTTTACGTCGCCGCGGTGGGTGGCCTTCCGCAAGACGTTGCGCTGGCTATCTGGACGAAGAAGGCTCCGGGCTGCGCCTACAACGGAAACACCACCGAAACGATCATCGACAACTTCTCGGGCTACTCGTTCCCCTACCCGCAGTACGAGGTCAAATACGAGATCCCGCGATCGCTGCCGATCCTCTACGAAGTCAAGCTGGTCAACAACGCCCAGGTCCCCGACAACGTGGCCGAGCTCGTTCAGGGAGCGATCATCGCGGCGTTCGCCGGCGCCGACGGAGGTCAGCGCGCGCGGATCGGGTCTACAATTTACGCCAGCAGGTTTTATGCGCCGATCGCGGCGCTTGGGTCGTGGGCTCAGATCGTATCCATCACCATCGGTTCAGAGAACCAGTCGCAGGCAACGTTCGTCGGGTCTATCTCCGGACTGACCTTGACCGTGACGTCTGTGTCGGCCGGAACGCTGGCGGTCGGACAGACGCTGTCGAACGTCGGGAGCAGCATTCTTACGGGTACGCGGATCACGTCGCTCGGGACCGGGACGGGAGGCGCTGGAACATACTTCATCAACAACACGCAGACGGTGCCGTCCGGAACGATCAAGGCGTCTCGCGGCATCAACAACTCCGTCGACGTAGACATCGACCAGGTGCCGACGATCGCCGCCTCCGACATCATAGTGGCGTTGCAGTCATGAGCGGGCCTCCCTATCCAGCGGACGACGCGATCAGCGGCGGCATCGGAAGTTTCGTCATCGGCATCACGCCGATCGGGGGGAAGTCGGCTCCGTTCAAATATCGGCAGACCATCATCAGCCAGTACGCGAACAGCGACATCCTGACGTATCTGATCTGGTCGTTCTACATGTCGGAGGACCAGACTCCGAACATGGACGCCTTCTTCGACAGCATCTGGAACGTAGACACGGCGACCGGGGTCGGCCTCGACATATGGGGGCGCATCGTCGGCGTGTCGCGAACGCTTCAGGTGTCGGGCGACCGCGACTACTTCGGCTTCAACGAGGCGACCGACCTGAGCGCGAAGCCCTACAACGTCGCGCCGTTCTACGTCGGAGACAAGCTGTCGACGAACTTCGACCTTCCGGATGACGCCTACCGCACCCTGATCCTCGCCAAAGCGTTCGCGAACGTGTCGGACGGGTCGATCCCAAGCATCAACAAGATCTTGAGGAGCTTGTTTCCGGGGCGCGGCAACTGCTATTGCACTGACGGGCAGGACATGACGATGACCTACACGTTCGAGTTCATCCTCCAGCCGGTCGAGCTGGCAATCCTCTCTCAGACGGGCGTGCTGCCCAAGCCGAGCGGCGTGTCCGCGACGATCGTCCAGGTGGTTTGATGAAAAAAATCGACATTCCAGCCAAGTTTCCGATCCCGTTCGCGGCGTTCGCCGACGCTCCCTACATCTCGCAGATCCCGGTCGAGTCGCAGATCGGCACCAACCCCGGCCGGGCCTCGCTCACCGACGGCTTCGTTCCGCGCAACATGCAGCCGATCGACGCGGGCGGCATCCCGCCATTTGGGCAGGACGAGAACGGGATCATGTTCCAGACGACGTCCTGGGACAGGTGGCTGTCGGTCGGCGGTCCCGTCTACTACGACGCAGACTTCGCCACCGGCTCGGGCGGATACCCGGCGGAAGCGATCATCCGGTCGGCCATCGTCCCGGGCAAGCTGTGGATGAGCACGATCGATGACAACGTCAGCGACCCGGACGCTTTCGGCGCCGGGTGGGTGGAGCCTTCGTTCGGATACAGGACCGGCGACGTCATCGGAAACCTGTTCCCTTCAGATCCGCGCGACGGGTGGATCGTCGCCCGCGCCGGACTGACCATCGGCGCCGCCGGTTCGCCGGCCACGTTTGCTTCGGCACAGGCGGTTTTCCTCTACGTGAAGACGTGGAACAAATTTTCCAACGCTCAGTGTCCGGTGACGGGCGGTCGCGGCGCGAACGCGCTGGCCGACTTCAACGCCCTTAAACCGATTCAGGTTTACGACATGTCTGGCGCGGGAATGATCGGAAACGATGGGGCGTCGGGTCGGCTGGCCGGTGTTCCTGTCATATCAGGAAGCGCGACGGTGACAGGTTCACTGGTCGGAGAAAACCGCCACGCTTTGACGGTTGACGAAAACGGATCGCATTTTCACACCGGCACAACCGGCGTAGAAAGCACCACCCACACACATTCGGGAAGCGGGACCACTGGCGGGATGAACGCTGGAAACCCGCACGCGCACAACGGGAGAGTCCCTGGTTACTCCGACCGTAATTACTCACAGGGAGATTCGTCCGCCCTATCTCCCACCGGAGCCACCGGTGTTTCCATCACTGTAGATGCCGTCAGTGTTGAGCACGGTCATTTTTACTCGTTCGTTACCGGCGGGCAAAGCGCCTTGCACGTTCATGGGTTCACCACCCAGGCGTCGGGATCAAGCACGCCGCACAACACGGTCTGTCGCAGTGCAGTGGTCGACTGGCTGCAGAAGCTCTGAGGTCCAAATGACGTTCTCTGTTAAGAAATCGTTCGTTCGCGAAAACCCCGGCTTCGAGTTGGCCGTGGCTGCGCACGCAAAAGAACTGACCGACTGGATCGCCAGGGAGAAGCGCGTTGCCGAGGACGCCAAGAACCCAAGCATCCCCGATGTCGAACGGTGGGTTTCGTGCCCTAAGCCGGAAGCGCCGAACCCGCTGGTCGCGTCCGCCGTCGACGAAAACGGGATCGCTATCTACGTCGTGGAGGACGACGACCCCACCCCCGAGCAGATTCTTGCTATCAAAAAACAAGATCTTGCGCGCAGGCTTCTGCAGGCCGAGTCCGAAGCTCGAAACGCGGTGCTGCCCGTCAACAAACGCCCTCTACGCGAGATGATGGCGTCCGACATAGCCGCAGCAGACTTGTTGCGCTCCCAGCAGGTAGCGTCCAAGGTCGAGGCCAAGTTCAGGGAAGATATTCAAAAATACAGCGACAGGGTCGCGGCCATCGTTGGCAACGGCCCCGGTATCGTGACTCGCGCAGCAGCGAAGGTGGGGATCATAAAAGACCCTGTTGCCGAAGCTGCATCCTCGGTTCCGAGGCCAGAGCTTCAAGTCGTCGACGTGAAAAAAGAAGTCGCGGCGCTCAGGACGCCGGAAGAAAACGACTTTCTTGAAGAAAACCTTCGCATAGAGGCGGTCGACGTCGCGATATCCCGCAACGCAGCGCAGGCACTGCACGACATCGAAGACCTGACCGTTGACACGGTCGACCAGTACCAGATCCCCGATCTAAACAAGCAGGCCTGAAACTATGGACAAGATCCGCGCGCTCCTCGCGTCACTCGCCCTGTCGGTCCTCATGCTCGCGCCGGCGCCGGCGCTGTCGCAGTCGTCGCCGAACCTGATCACGGGTCAGGTGCCAACGGCGGCGCAGTGGAATAGCTACTTCGCGCGCAAGCAGGACGTCTTGAACTTCGTTCCGCTGAACGTCGCCGGCGGCTTCATGACCGGCAAGCTGACGCTGGCCGCGTCGGGATCGTCGGCGGCCAGCCTTAACTTCCAGACCGGAGTCGCACCTTCGCTGCCGAACAACGGCGACATGTGGCTGACTGGAGCTGGTCTTTTCCTGCGAACGGGCGGCGTCACGGTCGGACCGCTGTCGAGCCCGACCGCCGGCAGCTTCACCGCAACGTCTCCTCTCGCGGTGACGTTCCCGGGAACATCGTCCACCAACTACGCTCTCAACTTCAACTCGACGCTGACCGCCGCTGGCGGCAACCTCGGCGTCAATCTCGCCACGGCCAACGCGTGGTCGGGACTCCAGACCTTCGGCGCCGGGGCGACGATCACCACGTCTTTCACCGCGACGGGCCTGGTCAAGAACGCTGACCTCGTCAGCCCGACGGTCACAGTCAACAGCGTGCCCTGCACCCTCGGGGCAAGCTGCACGATCATCGCGTCTGCGGGTGCCATCACGGTCGGGGCCACGTCGATCGCCAGCGGAACGGTTAACGGCCTCCTGTTCAACAACGGCGGAAACCTTGGAAACCTTGCGACAGCGAACAACGGCCTGCTCGTCACTTCCGGTTCTGGCGTGCCGTCGATCTCCTCGGTACTCCCCAACGGCCTGTCCATGGGGACTCCTGCGTCCATCAACTTGACCAACGGCACCGCATTGCCGATCTCCGGGATCTCCGGTCTCGGCACCGGCGTAGGAACGGCGCTCGGGATCAACGTGGGGTCTGCTGGCAGCCCTGTCGTCAACGGCGGAGCCCTCGGGACGCCGCTGTCGGGGACCGCGACCAACATCACCGGGCTTCCGATCCTGACCGGCGTCAGCGGCCTCGGAACGAACGTTGCGGCGTTCCTCGCAACACCGTCAAGCGCCAACCTGCGCGCGGCCCTGACTGACGAGACGGGCACGGGCGCGGCGTATTTCGCCGGCGGTGCCCTGGGAACGCCCTCCTCAGGAGTCGGGACCAATATCACCGGCATTCCTCTTGCGAACGTGATCGGTAACCTTCCCGTCACCAACCTGAACAGCGGGACGGGCGCGAGCAGTTCTACGTTCTGGCGCGGCGACGGGATATGGGCCACGCCTGCTGGCAGCGGCAACGTATCCGGCCCTGCATCTTCGGTCAGCGGCAACATCTCAACCTTCAGCGGGACGAGCGGGACCGTCATCCAGGACAGCGGAGTTCCGATCGCGACGGGTCTAGTCCGAGCGGTGAAGTCTCAGGCCATCACTGCTAACGGCACATTCGCAACGTCGTGCACAACGCTCAATAGCGTTCTGGTCAGGACTAGGGCGGGCGGTGGCGGTGGTGGCGGGTCACCAGCTTCTTCGGCCGGCACGTTCGGTCTCGGCGGTGGCGGTGGTGGCGGCGGCTACGCTGAAAGTCTTCTGACCGCAGCACAGATCGCGGCCGCAACTCCGATCACTATGACGATCGGTGGCGGCGGCGCCGGCGGTGTCGGTGGAGCGGTCGGTGGGACCGGAGGCACTACTAGCTTCGGATCTCTTTTAGCAGCGAGCGGTGGGTTCGGTGGAACGTTTGCGACTTCATCCGTGAACGGAACGTATCGCGGAGGGGCAGGAGGCGACGGAAGCCTCGGCGGCGGCGTTGTCGGTTCTGTCGCCAGCGGATCGCCGGGCGGAACGGCTCTCGCACTCTATCCGAACGGCGCTATCACTGGCACGGGCGGGACTTCTGGCGGCATTGCGAGCGGCGGCGCCGTCACTCCTGTCTTGGCAGGCAACGGAACAGCGGCTACAGGTTTCGGTGGCGGTGGCGGTGGTGCTAGCATCACCCAGTCCACGGCCGCGGCGAACGGAGGTGCGGGCGCTCCAGGTCGTATCGACGTCTATGAGTTTTGCAGCGTCCCGTAGAGGAAATCGTATGCTGAAGAAGCTGGTATTTGTTGCGCTCCTGTCGATGATCTCGATGGGGGCGCAAGCGCAATCTGCGCTAAATCGAAGCGCTCCACTCGGTGAGACTCGATTGACCGGCCCGTCGGCGGTCCCGGCCGTACGGCTCGCGATGATCTCCACCATCTCGGGCAGCGCTGGACCTCTTGAGATGGCGACCTTCGACGGTAATCTCTATGGCGGAAACGCCGTCGCGTTCTACGGCCAGGCACCCGCCTCCACGCATTGGCTGGGCTGGTATTTCCGCTTTGGTGGCCCGGATAGCGTCGGCGTCGTGGCGCGCACGCACTTCTCGACCTTTGCCGGTTCGACGTGCCTTTACATTCACAACGGCGGTCATGGCGAGGGATACTTTGCGCCGGCGGTCCCCGATCCGACCAACGCGCCGGTGCCGGAGACGAAAGCCTTCGTTCGTCGCATCGTCACCACGCTCGGCTGCGATGTGATCCTGTCGTCAATGCCGCTCAGCGGCGAGAACGCGCAGTTTGCCGCCTATCTCGGCTACGCGACACCGAGCAGCCTCCCTCTGCATGATTTACTCGGCACACTGCCGCTGCACACTCCGCCGACCGGCACCCCGCTGCGCTATTTCCTCGATCCGGTCCGCGCCAGCATTGATTATGCGCTGTCGCTGCGCAGCTACAGCAAGGTGATCATGTCGGGCATTTCCGGCGGCGGATGGACAACCACGGTGATGGCGGCGATCGACCCGCGCATCACTCACTCTTATGCGATTGCCGGATCTGTTCCATTTGCGAGTCGCGTCGTCAATGAGGGTGATTGGGAACAATACGCTGGCATCAAGCAGCTCAATATCGACTATCCTGATCTGTATTTGATGGGCACCGTCGATGCCGCAGGCCTGCCGAACCGCCGCGCGCGGCTGCTCTACAACGGGGGCGATTCCTGTTGCTTCAAGAGCGCTGCCGTAAACGGATTCGCAGGCTGGCTGAAACTGCGAGCCGGGCGCGATGGCTTTGGCTCGCTCCGCATCTTCGTTGATCCCGATAAGACCATGCACGCGATTCACTCCACCCACGTCGACGCAATCCTCGCCGACATCCTCGCGCCCTGACAACGGAGAAAAACATGAGCATCGCATCCGTAGTCGGCGCAAAACTTTATCGGCAGGGATCGTCAGGCCCTGTTGTTCAACAGATCCAGCTCGGACTCCGGGCGATCGGCTACAAACTGACCGGCACCGGCAACTTCATGTCGGCCACGAACACCGCCGTCCGCTCTTTCCAACGCGCGGCCGGCCTTCTGGTCGACGGCGTGGTCGGCACCAACACGGCGAAGGCGATCGATGTCGCGGTGTCGAAGGTGAAGCCCGGGTCGACCGGCGCGATCATCGACATCTCGGACAGCATCCAGATCCCGGCCGCACAGATCCAGCGCCCTCTCTGGCTCGAGGCCGGCATCGCCCTGGTCGGCACGAAGGAGTTCGCCGGCGCCAAGAACAACCCGGTCATCATCGATTGGGCGAAGGCCGAGGGCGGCGACATCGCCAAGGCCTACACCCACGACTCGATCCCTTGGTGCGCGCTGTTCGCCAACCACGTCCTCACGAAGGTCGGTCTGGAGGGTACGGAGACGCTGTGGGCGCTCGACTTCAACGCCGACCGCATGCAGAAGCGTCTCGGGCACCGCTGGCCCGCCGTGCGCCTCGCTGGCCCCGCCGTGGGCGCGTTCGCGCCGATGCTTCGGGACGGCGGCGGGCACATCACCATCGTCGGCGGCAAGGATCAGCACGGCAACGTGATGGGCGTCGGCGGCAACCAGTCGGACGCCGTGACGATCGCGCCGTTCGCCGTGTCCCGGCTGAACGAGGGCTATTGGTGGCCGGCCGGGGTGCCGATGCCCGACAAGATCGGGATGTCGCACCTGCCGATCATCACCAGCACGGGCAAGGTCTCGTCGAACGAAGCGTGAGGAACCGCACTTTTTTCGTGCGTTCCCGTTCCGGTTGGTGCTAGGTCGATCAGCATCAACCGGAGATCCGGCCCATGTGGCTCCCGACGAAGAAACAGGTGGACACCGCGACCCGCTACATGGGCGTCATCGTGGCCACGTCCTTCACCATCTTCGGTCTCCAGGCGAAGGGCTTCGACCTCTCGCAAGCGCAGCGCGCGATCACGCAGCTCGGCGAAACGGCAAACACCCTCGTCATTCTCGCTGCTGGGCTCGTTGCCCTCTACAACACCGCCCGCGGCGTGAACGCGGCCAGCCCCACGAACCAGATCGCATCAGTCAAGTTAGACGCAGCGAACGGCAGCCAGGACGCGAAAGCGGCGCTGCTCGACGCGGCAGCGTCTCTCCCCGAGGTCGTCGACCCCATCCACGTCACGGACCAGTCCCTGGTGGACAAGACCACCAGCGACCAGGTCGTCAAAGCAGGAGGTTAGCTTGAAGTTCAACTATCGATTTTCAGCCGCGGTGTTCGGCGTCGCGCTCGCTCTAGGCGGTTGCGCGAAGCTGGTCGAGACGGCTCAGTTCGTCAGCACGGCGAACGCCGCGGTCCAGGACCTCACGGTGTCACCCGAGGCCGTCCTGATCGCCAGCAACGCGTTCGACGCCGTCCAGGTCACGGCGACGAACTATCTGCGGCTGAAGCGCTGCACCGGCGAGAACGGTCCGCTGTGCCGCGACCCTGACTACACGAAGACCTTGATCGCCTCGATCAAGACGGGGCGTCAGGCCCGCGACGACCTCCAGCAGTTCCTTCGCGACAACCCCGGCAAGCTCGGCAAGGCGGGGCTCTACAACGCCCTCGTGCAGTCGATCGACTCGATCCGGGGCATGATCGCGACGTACACCGCGGCGAGCGCGGCAACAACCGGAGCGAAGCCGTGAACTTGGAACAGATCATCCCTTTGGGCGTCAGCCTGCTGCAGGCCGCGCTCCCGTCGCTCTCCAAGCTGATCGGCGACAGCAAGGCGACCTTCATCACGAAGGCGGTCGCTTTCGTCGCGGAAGCCGCGCCGATCGTGGCCAAGGAGTACAAGGACTTGAAGCCGATCGTTCAGAACGTGATCGTCGCGCTGAAGTCTGATCCGTCGACGCTGATGGATCAGCTCGACAAGCTCGAGGAAGCCGAGAAGATCCTCGACCAGGACTTCGACGACGCCGCCGCAGCAGCTCTCGCGGAAGACGACGCAGCAAGCAAGACGTGAACCGGGGCGAGGCCGGCTATGAACGAAGTCGCTGGCCTCGCGGAAGTTTTGGCGAAGTACGGCCCTTGGGCCTTGGTGGTGATCCAGGGGTACGCGATCCGATGGCTTTTGTTGCGCAACGATGCGATCCAAGAGAAGCGGGTCGAGGAGGGTATCGCCAACGGCCAGACGGCCCGAGCCTGCGCGGACTCGCTGAAGCAGGTGCATGGGATCGCGGTCGCGGCGGACGCCCAACTGGCGGCGGTGAACCTCCGGCTGCAGAAGTACCTCAAGGACGGGGAAAATGCTTGATGCACCCGCTTGTGAAGTTCCTCCGGAGGATGGTCCTCCTCCCCGTCAAAGAGGCAGAGATCCGAGAGCGTCGGGTTCTGGCCGTTGAGAAGGTCGCCAGCGACGCGCGCCGCGACAGCAACATCCTCGCCGGCATGATCAGCCAGCAGACGGCCAGCCTTCGCAAAACCTACGACCAGCTTCTGGAGCGAACCTGAGCGATGTCCTACTTGCTGAAGACGCGGTTCGTCTGGCTTTTCGTGGTTCCGAACGTGGTGTTTGCATCGGTCGCGCTACTGACCAACGCCACCGATCTGATCGTGGTCCTGAACTTCGCGCTGGTCGCGCTGTGGGTCGGCGTGTGCGTCGCCTACCTTCCCCCGGTGATCATCATCCTCATGGACGACAGGCCGCTCGACCGCGCCGACATCCTCGCGCTCGGGATCTTCTGCGGCGGGTTCTCGATCGTCATCATCAGGACCTGGTCGATGATCTGGCGCATCATGGGAAAGCCCGAGTGGCTTCTCGAGTCCGACATCGTCAGCTACGCGCTGTTCACCAGCGTCATCGCCGCGGTGCTGCACCTCGCCGCGCCGGGCGGTCTGAACGACAGGGTCCCGCCCCGCCGGTGGATCAGCATCGGGATCTCGGTCGCGATCCTCGTCTTCGCCGGCCTGGTCCTCGCGTTCATGATGCAGGCGCCGATCGCGACATGAAAAAACCGCCCGGTTAAGGGCGGTTTCGTTCAGAGCAACAAGATCACTTCTTCGGAGCGTCGGGCGGTCGAGGCGCCGGCGTCGGCACCGCCGGGGTCGCAGGTGCGCCGGCCGCTTCGTTCTGCTTCTTGATCTGGTCGTTCAGCTTGTTCATCAGGTCGGCGACCTCGCCGTAGGGTTGGCGCATCAGGGCCACGCCGACGGCGTTGGCTTCCAGCGGCGTCAGGGTCAGCGTGTACTTCTCGGGCCCGATGGTCTGCGCGATCGCCGGGGCAGCGAGCAGGGAGGCTGCGGCGACGGCGCCGAGCATGATGGTTCGTAGCGTCTTCATGGTTCTTCCTTCAGGTTTTGGCCGGTTGGCCGGTGGTGGTTTCGTTGTCCCCAAACAACGCGATACCCGTGACTTTCCGCTTCTCGCATTGAAAGTTCGGGTGATAGGCCCAAGGCTCAGCCCGCGCGCGGCCTTCGGCTATCAGTTCGTCAATCCACTGGATTTCCGCGGGGTTGGCCCACTCCTCTTGGGTCAGCGTCCGGCCTCGTGCGAAACCTTCCGCCATCTGTTCTTTTGTCATGCGGATCGGCGCCGGCATCACTCAGTCTCCGTGGTTGCGCGCGCATTGACCGTAAGCGCGGTGCCCTCAAGAGGACGCATCGCGCTCGCGCCGAGATCAAACTCGCTCCCGTTGTCTAGCTTGACGCTGTACCGATCTTTGTAGGCCCAATAGTCGTCGGTCACGACGCCTTCGCCGAACTTGGTTGAGATGCGGTCGCCCTTCTTAATCTCTGTCATGCCTTGTCTCCCGGGAGCGCGTACCCCTTCGATCGCACCAGTTTGAGCGCGGCTTGCAGTTCCGCATCGTGCTCGTGTGGAATCTCCCACACTGCCGGACCGGAATTATAATCGGATTGCTGTGCCGGTCGGCTCTGATCAAAGCCGCAGCCATCAAAGTCCGGGCACCATCGGGCGATATGGTCTTTGCCGTCGTCGTCAGTCATCAGGCGCGGGGCGACCACTTCAAGCCTCTTACATCGCGGGCACTTCATAGCTTGCGCTCCAGTTCTCTCTGGGCTTCTGCGAAATTGTGGTAGTAATCGCGCTCTTGACTGGCGCGAATGGCTGACAGTGCCAACTTTGCCGTCTCAAGCGAGATCATAATGTTCTTCGGCTTTGCCGGTTTCTTCGGCGTCATATCGACATAGCCTTGGCAACCGTAGAGCAGAGGATCGTCGTAGCTCATGCGCGACCTCCCGCCTCAGTGTCGCGGTCATTGCGAGTAGCCGCCTGCCTGTGGCGGTAGGTCTCGACGCACGCCGGACAGGCGTTCGCCAATTTATCGTCAGGCCCCATGAACGACCGCCAGCCGGCCTTGGCGGCCATGTTGCGGGCAGCGTCGAAATTGGCCTGCTGTGTCTCGATGTCCTCGGGGCACTCGTCGCAATAGATGACGTGGAAATTCCCGTCTTTTTTGATCGTCATGCTCTCGACTCCATGAGGGCATCCTCGCCAGCTTCGGTAGACGTGTAGCACGCCGTCTCGATCGACCAATCCGCGTAGCCGCGATCGATCAGCGCGCGAAGCACGTTCTTGTCGGACTGGCTGGCGCGACTCTGATGCATCGCACCTTCACGCATCAGGTCGGCCAAGACGAGCTTCATGTTCGTCGTCAGCGGGCGAAGGTTGACGGTCTTTTTGTTTACGTGGCCGGCCGGCATCAGATCCCTTGCTCCACGGCAACCCGCCGGCGACGTTCGGCAGACCATGCGGCGACCGCCTCTTGCTGCCAGTCTAGCAAGGTGATGTCGACCGACATCGATGGGCAGATGTCGAGGCCCTGCACGAAACGCACGACCTCGCCGTACGGGATGCTTCGGCGCCGGGCGATGCTGAGGAAGGGGAAGGAGGACCGCTCCATGAAAGGGTCCAGGCTGTCGCAGATGATCGCGCCGCCGACGTCCAGGCGCAGCCCGCCGTTGTCGTACTCGCCGGCGAGCAGCTCCTCGTTGCCGGCGCCGTGCAGCTGCCAGAGCTGCCAGCCGGCGGTCCTGCAGCAGCGGACGTCGTAGCTGAAGGGAAGGCTGAAGATCGACGTCCGGGGGATCTTCGCGGTGGTGACGTGCAGGTCGTGGTAGCTCGGCATCTGTCGCTCCTTTGTGAACGGAAATTGTCGAGGGGTCGGGTTTCTCCCGTCCCGACCCCTCTCGGGTTGGCGCGCGGCAGAGACGGAGGAACGTGATCCGCCGCGCGCGCCCGGTCCCTACTCGCCGCGGATCTTGGCGAGAGCTTCGTCGCGCGCCTTGACGAGCGCGCCCATGTCGATCGGCATCCCGCGGTGGTCGAGCGTCTGCGCTGCCCGCTCCTTGAAGTGTTTCACAACGACTTCTTTCGTGCGCTGATGCTCAGGAAGAAGATTCATGTTCAGAATCTCCCAGCAGGTGTCCGGCGCCGGCAGCGCGTCGAACCCGGCGAAGGCCTTGTCCTGGATCACCTTGCCGCCGTGACGCTCGATCGCGCGCATGGCCTCCAGGGTGGCCGCAACGGCGGCGATGTTGTCGGCGACGCGGGTGTAGATGTCGATCGCCATGTTGCGCTTCTTGCCGTCCCGCGTCTCCCAATAGACGGACACGCCGGGGTCGCCCGGTTCGCCCTGGTCGCTGCGCGGCAGGCCGCTGACGCCGACCTTCAGGTTCGTTGAGACGACGATGTCTTCCTCGAAATCGCGCACGCCGTGGCGCGCGATCTCCTCGCGCAGGCGCTTGGTGGCCTCCTGGATGTTCAGGCTGCGGAAACCCATTCCGCTGTCTCGCTTGGCGCCGAACTGCGCCAGCTTGCGCGACGTCGTCTTCGGGTAGCCTTGCGGCCATGCGAGGGGAGATTTGAAAACCACGACGTTCCTCCGTCAGTGAGTGATGGGACCGGGGCGACGCATGCCACGCCGCCCCGACGATGTCTACTTGGCCTTTTTCTTCGCCGCCTTCTTGGCGACCTTCTTCGCCGGCGCCGCCTTCTTCGCGGGAGCCTTCGCCGGCTTCGCTTTCTTCGCTGGCACCGCCTCGACCGGCCCGTCGTAGTGAACCGATCGCAGCTCTTTCGGAAGCCACCCGGTGCCGGGCACAGTCTGAAGCGCAAACTGCACCGCGTTCTTCTTCGCCATCTTCGCCGTGCTGTCGCCTGGAGCGTCGCCCTGCGCGGTCCTGACTGCGTCGGCGATTCCGGCCACGCTGATCGAGTTGAAGTAATCCTCGTACTCGAAGGTTCGCCGGATCTCGGCGTTCACGAGGGCAGGCTTCATGGCAGCCAGCAGAGCAGCGAGCGCAGGTTCGTCGCGCAGCGGCACCTTCTCGGCGTTGAAGGTGACGATGTTGACCGCCGACGTGGCGACCTTCATCAGCATGGACGCCAGCTCGTTCATCGTCGCTTTGCTCGTGCCCTCGAACACGGAGATGAAGTCCTTGTCCGTTCCGGCAGATCCGTTGCCGACCCTGACGTTCAGAACCTTTCCGCCGCTCGCGAAGGCGGCGACCAGAGCGGCGACGGCTAGGCGAGGGTCGTGCTGAAGCATACCGGCGACGGCTTCCTGCAGTCCGGTGGACATGCGCTCGGCGAGCCTGTTGCTGATCACCGCGACCTCGCCCGGCTTCTTCGCGACGTCTTTCTTCGCGGGAGCGTCGGACTTCGACGTCGTCGACGTGTTCGACGGCTTGGGCTTCGTGCGCCCGTACTCGATCTTCAGGTTTCCGTCGTGGTCGATCGACAGGATGCAGCCCGACCGCGCCTTCTGCTCGGCGGTGAACCCCCGGTTCCTGATCAGAGTTTCGAGGTAGCCGTGGCGCCGGTGCATCTCGTGCTGCTCCGCCGACCAGTCGTCCTCGTCCTCCGGAGCGTTGCTCAGAGCGGCGGCGATCTTGGCGATCTCGTCCTTTTCGTCCGCGGTGGGCTTGCCTTTGCTGGCCGGCTCCTCGCGCCCGTAATAATAGCGGTCGTTGCCGAGGTCTTCCTCGGCCGCGGCCCAGCCCCATCCGCCCGTCGCGGTGTCGGCTGTCGTGAGGGCGCCGATCAGCCCGTTCATTTTGTCCTCGGCCATCTTCTTCAGCTTGGCCTGGTCGGTGACGTCGTGGCGCGTGCCGAACAGATCCTCGCTCTTGAGGATGCCCGCGGCCGCGACGGTCTCGACGCCGACGAACGCGACCAGCTTTCCGGTCTCGTGGCTGCCCGCCAGCTTTTGGTGGACGGTGTAGGCGGCGATGCGACCGTTGTGAGCGTTGCGCTTGAGCAGAGTGTAGAGCTTAGCCTGCGCCTTGACGTCCTCGGTCAGCGCGAACGCGCGGGCGGTCTCGCCGTCGATCTCGCCGGAGCGATACGCCTCGATGATCGCCGGCGCGAGCTGGCCCAGGCGCATCGTCTGGCGAAAGACTTTGTCGGACAGGGCGAACCGCTCCTGCGCCTCGGCCGGGGTCATGCCCTCCTTCACCAGCGCGGAGATCACCTCGTAGCGCTCGATCGGGTGCGGCGGAAGAACGATGTTCGTTGCCATAGCCAGCACGCGAGTGTCGCCGCTGAACTCGTCGGCCGAAACCGTCTGGATCAGCGTGTTCGGTTTGTCCTTGTATATTTCCTGCAGCGCGGCGAGGCGGCGGTTGCCGGCCACGACGATCAGCTTCTCGCCTTCGGTCTTGACCGCGAGCGGAATCAGCAAGCCCATCGACTTAATGGACGCCTTCAGTTCGCTGATGTCGCCGTTGCCGCCCTTGCGAACGTCGTACTTCGTGCCTCGCGCCGGCTGCAGCTTCCCGAGCGGGACCATAGTCGCGGTGGCCTGTTTCTCGATGGTTGGCATTCTGTTCTCTCCGTCGTGGTGGGTGGTGTTGAGGCGGTTACGTTCCGCCGGGAGCGGGCTTCGATGCTTAGGTGATGTGGCCTTTGAGGCGCAGCCAGTAGCGACACGTCGCTCGGATGTCCTTGTCTTTCACGTCGCTTTTGTTGACGATCCAGAGCATGTATTCCGGGTCGTCCTGCGCGACCTGCGACCACGGTTTGTTCGCGTGCTTCTTCATGAAGCACATGTGGAGCAGCGCCGGGCCGCTCGACCATTTCAGGATGTCCTTCAGCGAAGCCTCTCTCAGCATCCTTCGCAGCACGAAAGCGCAGACGTAGGCGTCGGGGGCTGCGCGGTGCAGCGGCTGCGCGAGTCCCTTGAAAAAGTCAGGATCTTTGTCGACCTCAAGGAAATACATCAGCTCCGCCAGCTTGTGGCCGGGAGCCTCGGGCCAGACGCGCAGCGCGGATTTGTAGGTGCAGATCCACTGCCGTTCTCCGATCCCGACGAACAGCTTCTCGAAGTCGACGTTGTGAGCGCAGACGAACTCGTGATCGCCGTCGTTCAGGATCATGCAGGCCTCGGTCGGGGAGATGGCGTCCGCCACGTCCTCGTCGCTGATGTGGTGAACAGCGCGCGCGGGGATCGGTATCGGGCGCCCGGGGTTGACGAGCTCGCCGTGTGGGTTTCCGACGAAGTCGTCGGTCAGGTCGCACCAGCCGACCTCGACGAGCGCGTGCGCGCGCTCCTGGTCGGACGGCATGCCCGTCGTCTCCGTGTCGATGCACCGGATCTTCACGGCAGCACCCGGCGGAAAGAGATCACCAGGCTGTCGCCGGGCTGGCAATCGGGCACCAACTCGCCGAAGCCGAGCGACGTCCCGTTGTCGAGCAGGACGAAGTGACCGATCGAAACCTCGCCCATGACGGCGTCCTTGCCGGCGCCGCGGACGTGCGTGGACTTGAAGCGCTCCTCGACGCGAAGCACTTTCCCCATGTTGAACTCAACGTCAGTTCGCTTGCGCTGGCTCATGACATGCCCACCTCTGCCTCGACGCTCTCCTGTTCTTTCTCCGCCACGCCGCCGACCTTACGAGCGAGGTTCGCGAACTCGGTGGCGCTGAACTGCTTCCCGCGCATGCTGGCGTCGGCCGCGGCGTAGCTCGCGACGCCGATCAGGAGGACCGTCAGGAACGAGTCGGTCGTGCTTTCGGGAAGTTTCTCGCCCTCTTTGATGTGGCCGTGATGTATCATCGCTCGCTCGACCGTGGTCTCGTACCCCTGGACCACGGCGTCGACCAGCTTGGACGCCGACCGCAAGATGCTCTGGCTGGACACGGTCGTCCACCTGTCGGGGTTGCATATCTCCTCGAACGACTTGTGGATCGGGTAGGTCTTGACGTCTTTGCTCACGGCTTCCTCCTTCAAACGACGACGATCAGCGCTTCGGCTGCGCGGGTGACTGCGGTGTAGAGCCAGCGGGCGGGGATGCTGTCGTCCTCCCGTCCGAAGACACGGCTTTCGTCGAAGACGAGGACCTTGTCCCACTGCGAGCCCTGCGATTTGTGGCAGGTCACGGCGTAGGCGTAGTCGAACTCGTCATGGTTCTGCCTGGACAGGCCGGACGGAAGGCGAAGGTCGTTCGGCCTGTTGTTCCAGAACCAGAACGCGTGCGGGACTTTGACGTGGCTGATCCCCATGTCGTCTTGCGAGTCCAGCTCGAGGAACGAGACGTCCCGGCGCCCGGGCTTCTTCGCCTCTGGCATCCTGTCGAGGATCTCCTTCACCTCCCACATGCCGCCGTTCAGGAGGCCGCGGTCGCGTTTGTTCTTCAGACAGATCACGCGGTCGCCTTCGACGGGCGTGTCGTCGCCCCTCGGCAGCAGGCCGTCGTCCATGAGGCCCTTCCTGATCCGCCGGTTGATCGTGACGCGGGTGTCGTTCTTCCCGCACAGGATCTGTCCTGCTCCCATCTCAGACTTCCTCTGCAGCCTGTCGCGCGTGATGATCGACACGCCCGTTCCCTTCGTCGGCCCGACGTGGTTGCCGACCACCAGGGTCCCGCCCGTCCTGATCAGCGTCGCGATACGCACGATCGGGTTCTCGGCGGCCTGCCGGTGGATCTCGGTCAGCATCACGTCAGGCTCGGCGTCGGTGAAGAAGCCGGCGCCGGCGACCGGGGGAAGCTGCGCCGGGTCGCCTAGCACCAGGACCGGCGTGTTGAACGACAGGAGGTCGCGCGCCAGCTCCTCGCCAACCATCGAGCATTCGTCGACGATGACGAGCGAGGCATACTTCACCGCGCTCTCCGGGTTGATCTGCCACGCCGGCACGCCGTCGTCTTCGTCCCCGTCGCGCTTCTCGCGGCGGGGCTTGTAGATCAGCGAGTGGATCGTCGACGCGTTCCAGCAGCCCTTCTTGCGCATCACCAGCGCGGCCTTGCCGGTGAAGGCGGAGAACAGGACCTCTCCCTGGACCATGTCGGCTATCGTCATCGCCAGCGGGGTCTTGCCCGTCCCGGCGTACCCAAACAGGCGAAAGATCTGGTTCTTGCTGCCGCCGTCGAGCCACGACTCGGCGGACAGCCAGCGGCGGACCTTTTCGAGGGCCGCGTCCTGTTGAGGGGACCAATCCATCAGCGCCCTCCCGACCGATAGGGGTTCTTGAAGCCGGGATGCGTCGAGGCGTGCCCGTCGTAGAACGTGCAGCGCTCCATGCTGCCGAGAGGATGTCCCTCGAACAGGATGTCGCCGGCCTGAAGAACGCCCGTATCGGCGCCGGCCTTGAAGATCGCCTCGCGGCGAATGTCCGACGCGACGCCGTCCAGGTACCTCATGACAGTCGACAGGTCGGTCGAGTACTTGCTCGGCACCGCGGGGTCGTGAAGCATGGTCTGCATCTTCATCCGGAGTCCCGACAGGGCGTCCCTGTCCATGCTGAACGCCATCACGCCCTCGCGAAACGCTTGAGGGCGTCGTCGCGCTCCTTGGTCAGGGCGTCGATCTCGTCCAGGCCGAGCAGCTCCTTGCGGTCCTCGCGGGTTCCGTTCCACGCCTCGTTGATGGCGGTTTTGCTGGTCGCGCGGTCGAAAGTGTCCCGCATGTGGCTGATGTAGCCCTCAGGGCCGTCGAACGTCAGGCCTTTCGGGGGCGGAGCAGCCCCACGGCTCGCAGCCGGCTTGCTGGACGCGCTGGTTTCAGGAGCGCGCTGTCGCGTGTCGGCGGTCTTGGCAGGCTCGTCAGCAGCCCCCGCTGGCCGTTCGTCGCCGTCGGGCTGGCTGCCCTGCGAGCGAACAGCGTCGTCCTCGCTCCCCTGAACGTCGGGCTGCTTCCACTCCTGACCGAGTTCCGTCGCCACGCTGTTGGAGGTGCAGATGCCGGTCCACTCGTCGTAGGAGCTGAACAGGTCGTCCTTCCCGCTGTCGCCGCGGTCGAACCGCTGGTCGATGATGAACTTCGGCTGCTCGCCGCGGTCCTTCAGGATCTTGCCCGACCGGCTGATCACGAAGTCGGCCGAGGCGAAATCCTTGGCGTCGCCGTTGAACCGGTCGTCGGGGTTGACCGCGGTGCGCCGCGGCTCCGACTTCGCTTCCTCCTTGGGGGCGGCGCGTGCTGCTGCAGCTGCCTGGGCGCCCTGCGTGGCCTCGTCGGCGTTCTTCGCGATGGTCTCGCTGACCTGATCCGGGGTGTCCTTCAAAACGTTGCCGGCGCCCTGAAACTTCGGTCGCTCCGTCACGCCGCCGCGGCCGAGGACGGAGTCGATCTGCTCGCCGTCCTTGATGGCGGTCAGCATGCCGACCATCGCCGGCATGTGGTCGACCTTGATCTCCGACACGTTCACCACGCCGAGCGCCTGAAAGAGCGCCTCCGGCGTGACGTCGAACCGGGCGAACGCCTCGATCATCTTCTCGCGGCGCTGGATCAGCGTGTCGGCGTTGCCCATCAGGACCTTGATGACGCGCTGGTAGCCGCCCTGCCAGAGGACCTTCGGGACCACGGACAGGATGGCGTTGCGGCGCGCGATCGACGACGCGGCGTTCACGGTCATGTTGATCATGTCGGCCGAGTAGATCTGCGGCTTCCTGCCGTTGGTCCCCGACGTCATGATGCTGCGACGGTTGGGGATGATCTCCGCTTGGTTCATCTGAAGGTCGAGGGCCACGGCCTCTACGATGACGGCGGCGCGCTCAGGGTCGGCCATGTCGAGCGCAACGAAGCGCGAGGCGACGCGGATGTTGCCGTAGGACGCGCGAACGATCTCAGCGAACCGGATGCTCGGGCCGGTGATCTGCTTGTTGCCGCGCTTCAGGGAATAGCTGCACTCTGCGGCGATGTCCTCGTCCAGGGTGGCGCGGCCGGTGATCTCGTTGATGATCTCCTGATCCCGGCGTCGCGGGTACTTGTGCGCGGTGGCGACCGCCTGGTTGATCTCGGCGGTGATGACCGGCTGCAAACCGCCGGTGGGCTCGACCGCGATGATCTCGCCGGTCTCGCTGTCGAGGATAGGGCCGTTCTCGTCGTACTGGTTGCTCACGATGTTTCCTCCGTCGTGCGTTGAAAAAACGGCAGGGATGCTAGTCTGTCCGGGCCTAATCAGACGCTCCCTGCCCTCGGCCTCTGCGCAGCGCGCTACGCAGAACAACTACGGGGCGCGGGAGGCGCCCCGATTGTTTCAGCCAGTCACCCGGCCGAAGCCGAAGGGCATGCGGTTGATGTCGAGCTCCTCGACCGGCTTGCGCGGCAGCCAGCGCTGGTCCGTGCCGAACTGCTCGCGCGCCGCCTTGTAGCGACCGATCGCCGTCTCGATGTCCATCTTAGCGCCGCGCGTGAACAGGTTCTCCGGGTGCGAAGTGATCACGGTCGACCAAGCGTCAGGAGCCCCGGTCTTCGGTATGAAGACGAACTGGAAGCCGAAGCTCTTGCGCTCGACGCACTTCTTCAGAAACTCGAGAACAGCGACCTCGTCGGGGCTGTAGGTCTGCGTGCCCTTCAGTTTGACGTCGTCTCCGAGGTAGGGCTTCCCGAAAGGCTCGGTACCGCCGAACACCTTCCCGGCCTTCAGGAGCGCCGCCATCTGCCGGCGGCCCTCGCTGTAATGCTCTGCCGGGATGTCGTAGCGGTAGGTGTGGATGTCGAGCATGCAGGCGACCTCGAGGTCGCGCTCGCGCTCGTTGGCGATGGTCTTGATGTCGCCGATGCCGCCGATCTTCAGCTTGTCGAGGCGGACCTTGCAGCGAACGCCGTCCGGTCGGGTCCAGAAGATCGAAACCTCGCTCGGGCCGTTGTCGAGGCAGCCATGCAGCTCGGGGTCGGCGTCGAGAACGTCCTTGCAGCTCATGACGAAGTCGTAGTCGTCGCCCTTGAGCAGATACTGACCTTCGTACAACTTCGCTTTCGAGGCCTTGGTCAGCGCACTTTTTTCAGCCGAGGACAGGTGCTCGTCGGCCTCGGTGTAGGGGCCTCGCACGTAGATCGCGCTGAACGCGTCGAACCCTTCGAGCAGCAGCTTGTGCGTCGCGGAGCCGAGGATCTTGGAGTCGGTCTTCTTGTCCTTCGGCTTCTTCGGGTTCATCCACGATTTGAACCAGTACAGGTTCGCGCCCTTCAGCAGATCGCGGATGTTGCTTGAACCGAGGGCCGAGTCGGCGTGGTACCGATCCTCGTCCAGGCCGAGGTAGATTCCGTCGGGGAGTTTCAGTTCGACCGGCTTCTCAGCGGGTGCAGGCTTGATGGCGGCAGGCGTCGTCGATGCTGCTTTTGGCATCATTTTCTCCAGTGTGTGAACGGTTAGACCAAGGTCGGTCCTATACGATCTGTTTGCCGATGACCAGCCGGAAAACAGGATGTCAGGTGGTTTTGTCGCCGCCCCCGGCTACTGGCGCGCTGAGGGCGGCGATTATCAAATCATGCTCCTCCCGCGTCAGGTCCATGATCGTCGCGTTCTCGCGGCCATGTGTTTCGCTCCACCATTTGGCCGAAGAAGATATGCGATTTGCCAACGCCTTCCTCACCGCATCCGGCTCGGGCACTTCCCCGGCTACTGGCGCGCTGAGGGCGGCGAGGGCCTTGCTGCATAGTTCTGCTTCGGGAAGGTTGTTGTGGTAGCGATGCAAACGCTCGGACGTTTCCAGCGCCTCCCTCACCGCATCCGGCTCGGGCGAGGTGGTGGGGGCATTCATGGCAGCAACTCCTCTGGCTTCACCTTCGTCGCTCGCGCGATCTTGTAGAGCATCATCACGCTCAGACCGCGCGCTCCTTTTTCGTACAGGCCCACGGCCTGGTCGGTCACGCCGATAGCCTCGCCCATCTGTCGCTGAGACATGCCGGCCTTCGTTCTCGCGGCGCGGACTCGCGCGCCTACGTCCGCGTTGGTGATGGTCTTAGCCATTGTCCTCGACCTTTCGATCCTTGATGCCGACCTGCTTGATCTGGTGGCGCATGTTCTTGACGAGCTCGTCGAACAGTTCTTCCCGGTCCTCGGGCTTGATCGACGACGCGATGGTGGACGACAGCAGCACGGCGTAGGCGCCGATCTGGATCCGGGGCGGTATCCTCGCGGCCATGTTGGCGAGGAACAGCGCGGTCTCCTTCACCTGCTCGTTGCCGTCCTTGTCTTTCTTCAGCTTGCTCATGGTGCCTCAGTTGATCGTCACGCCCACTCGACGGCGCAACAGGTGGGTGAAGTTGTCGATGGCCTGGGCGTGAAACGTGGGGACGACCTCGGTCTTCAGGATGGCCTCGAACACCGCGCCGAGCGCGGCGATCTTCCCGTTCACGTCCATGGCCTCGTCCGCGTTGATGACGTCGCAGATCTCGCTGATCATGTCCTGCATCTCGCTCTCCCCGGGTGTTAGACCGGGTGAAGCGGGTAGTCCCCGCCGGGGCGAGTCGGCCAGCCCCGGCGAGCGTCGTCCCCAGCTTTACTCGGTCGCCGCGGTCTCGACGGCCTTCGCGCGCAGCTTCAGGATGGCCTCCTTCGCCCGGTTGACCCGGCTCTTGACCGTGCCGACCGCGACGCCGAGATGCTCGGCCGCGTTCACGTAGGACAGACCGCCTTCCCCGACCACGGTCAGCAGGGCGTCTCGGTAGGCGCCGGAGATCTTCTCGATGTGGGCCTCGTCGCCCGGCTTGAACTCGAACCGTTCCTTGGTCGCCATGGTCAGACCATCTCCCCGTCTTCGATGACGATGCCCGAACCGTCGCCGGCGCCGACACACTCCATCAGCACCACGAACCCGTTCGCCTCGGCGTCGGCCTCGAGCGCGGCGCGGGCGTCCGGGTCCAGGAGCGAGCCCTCGCGGACCAGCAGCACGCGCAACTCGGGCTTCATCGCCATCAGCAGCGCCGTGGCCGTGCGGATCTTGCGCGCGGTCGACGCGTCCGCGAACGGCAGCCCGTCGAGCAGGATCTGTTCGTCCCCGAAGGACAGGCCCTCGACCGGGAGGTTGGCCGCAGCGATCGCGTCCGCCTTCTCCTGGTCGACGGCGACGATCTGCTTGCTGAGATCCTCGTACTCGGCTTCCTTGTCGTCCCGCTCCTTGATCTTCGCGTCGCGGTCGGTCCGAGCGCGGTAGCCTTTGTTCAACTCGTCGGCCTGGGCGATCTCCTGCTCGATGACGGCGGCGTCCATCAGGTCGGGCAGCGGCTCGGCGTTGTCGAGCTTGGCCTGCAGCTCCCCGTTCGTCTGCTTCAGCGAAGCGATGGCGACCTGCAGGTTTTTTATGTTCGCCTCGATCCGGTCGATCTCGTCCAGATTGTCGGAGATGTTTTGAGCGGTTGCCTCGCGCCCGTCCCGGCGTCGCTCGATCGCGGCGTTGTACTCCCCGACCTCGCGCAGCTTCGCGGCCAGCGCCGACACGTCGATCGCCTCTGTTCTGGCGTTCTGCGGCACGGCGATGGACAGGACCGCGCCTTTCAGGCGCTCGAACTCGCGGCCGACCTGCGTGCGAGTCTCGTACAGATCCGCGCGTCGCGCGGCGATGTCGTCGAAGTCGACGTTCGGCACCAAGCCCTTCAGCAGGTCGTACTGCTCCTTCGGCTTCATCTTCGAGAACGCCAGCGGGTCGTCGGCGATTGGGGATCCAAGCAGCTCGTTCAGGACGTCCTGCGGTCGGGCTGCGCGCTTGCCGTCGGCGTACTGCAGAACGACCTTGTGGTCGATGGCGCCGTCCTCCTTCCGCCAGATCGTGCGGGTGATCTTCAGCCCGCCGAAGTCGAGCATGATCTCGGCGTTGTCCTCGCCCGTGCGGATGGGCGTGGCCGGGAAATACTTCTTCCCGCCGATCGCCGTGTAGACCGAGTCGAGCACGGCGCTTTTGCCCTGCTCGTTGCGCCCGGACACGGTGAACAGGCCGCCGTCCGGGGTGATACGAACCGCCTTCAGCTTACGGAAGTTCTCGACCCTGAGCTCGACGAGCCTGAGCGGCGCGTCCTCCTTCGGGGGTTCTGTAGCTGCCTTCTTCGGTGCTTTACCCACGGCTTTCTTCTCCTGTTTGGGCGCGACCACGCCCGTGCATTCGGGGACCGTCTCGGAATGAACCCTCCCCGTCCCGTCGCATCGGTCGTACTCGTACCAATGCTGCGGCCAGTTATCCGGCTCGTGCCGGGATATCTTCAGCATCGGGCACTTCACGCAGCGCCTGATGGTCTGTGTGTGGTCTATGACCTCGGGGGCTGCCCAGCGGTGCGCCACGTCACGGCTCCCCGTTGATCGGCTCCCAGCGAACGCACACACCTTCGAACTTGTCGCCGGGATGCTCCTCCTGCCAGAATGCCATCATGTCGATGATGCTGACGAAGCCATCGCTCTGCGCGAACCGATTGAGCTGTCGAGACGTAAGCAGCTTTCCGTCTAGCATGATCGCCCCGGTCTGCGGCCAGATGATAATTGGCAGGACATCGGTGCACTTCGCGACACCGATCAGTCGGCACTGCTTGGTCCGCATCGCGTAGTAAAGCTGCAGGATCTCGCCGGGACGCGCGTGTCGGCGTTTGCCGTGCGCGCGGATGGTCTGAAGCTTCGGCGCCGGAAAGTCGACCGTCGTCGGCCCGGTGATCTCGCGACCGAGCCCGACCTCGATGGGGGCGACGAAGCGTTCCTTGAACGAGTATGCGACCACGGTCAGGCTCCTTTCGTGACGCTGAACAGGACGGTGTTGATGTTCGTGCCGCTCTCGCTGAACGACCCGACCGGCAGATGTTCCCACGGCGAGTCGCTCCAGCGAGACCTGACCCCGACATCGTCGAGCAGGCCGTGATCGACCGCCGTCGCGGGCAAGATGGCGAACAGGTGCCCGCCCGGCTTCAGGAAAGCATAGGCGTGCCGAACGTGTTTCTCGTAGTGCCTGCCGGCGAACGGCGGGTTCATCACCACCGCGTCGTAGGTGCCGCACGGAGCCGTCGCAAGAAAGTTCACGCACGAAACGCGCAGCCCCTTCTGCCGGCACTGGCCTGCGCGGCCGACGTCGACCTCGAAGCCGACGACGTGGGCGCCCTTTCGCTGCAGCTCGATCATGAAGCGACCGTCGCCGCACGACGGCTCCAGCGTCTTCTTGTTGCGCAGGGCGTCGCTCCCGTGACGGCGCGAGATCTGACCCATCGTCCACTCTATGGCTGACTGAGGCGTAGGGTAAAACGCGAGGTCCTTGCTGACCTCGGTCGAGGTCTGCTTCGCCGGCCGCTCCTCGGGGCAGTCGGCGAGGACGTCGCCGTAGTATTCCGCCAGCGCGCGGTTGATGTCGCGCAGCGCCGCCTGGTTGAACATCAGGTGCGCGTTGCCGTTCATGAACTTCTTGATGGTCAGGCCTCGGATGACGGCCTGTCCTGCGGACGGTTTGAAATAACTGTGAAGGTCGTCGACGGGCTTCATGTCGCCGTGCTCGATCAGCGGCTCGCCGCGGTAGGAGGCGAGCGCGTTCAGGACGTCGACCAGCCGCTCGCGTCCCCACGACCCGTAGCCCGCGACGTTCGACAGCACGATCCGCTTCGGCAGACCGGAGACGCCGATCTTCATCTTCTCGTGGCTGCGGTACGCCTGGTCGAGCGCGCAGAACGTCTCGGCAAGTCCTCGCAGGATGTTGCCGCGCGGGTCCAGGATGTAGCGGCCGAACGTCGCCTTGATGTTCTCCAAGGTGAAGGGAGCCGGCTTCTCCATAGACTGCTCGAACAGCTTCCTGTCTCGCGCCGTGGCGATCAGTTCGATGTTCAGGCCCTTGTAGACGTGCATCCACGCCGACCGAAGGAGGCTGTCCTGCATCGTTCGCCGGTGAAGGTGCCCGACGTCCAGCGAGATCGCCGTCACAGTACCACCGACCTGCGACGCGTTCTTCGCGTCAAAGCCCGCGCGCTCGAACCGCTCGATCGCAGCGTCGATGTCGGCGAACTTCAGGTCGTATTCGGCGACCACGTCAGGCAGGCTGCGCTGCAAAGCAGGGACGTGCATGTTCATCGCTTGGCGACCTTCCGCTTCTTGCCGGTGTAGGGCTCGGTCGGCTGCAAGGCCGCCATCACGGTCCAGACCTTCAGGTAGGCGTCGTGCAGATCGTTCTCGACCACGCTGCTCTTGAAGTTGGGGTAGTCGATGTCGTCCAGGCTCGAAGTCATGGCGGCGTCGACGTCGCGACGAGAGACCACCGCGCGGAACAGGTAGTCCGACTTCGTGTATTGGGTGACGACAGCTTCCGGAAAGACACGCTCGATGTCTCCTTCGCGGCGAGCCCGAACGAGCAGTTCGCCCGGCCCGCAGTCCTTGCTGACGATCGACAGAAACGCGTTGTTCAACATGATCCACATCAGGTCTTCCCCTTTTTGTTCTTCGGTTTCTTTTTCGCGGTCTTCTTCGCGATCTTCTTCAGCTTGGGCGCCGGCTCGGCGGCGGCGTTCATCGCCTGCGCTCGGCGGTACCGAGACTCGCGCATCGCGAACAGTTGCGCCTCGCGCGGTCCCATCTTGCGTTCGCCCATGAAGCCCTCGTCGGTAAAAAGAGGCGGGAGGCATTCGCGCCGTCCCGCCGAGTCGCCGGTCAGCTCACAACAAACCGCCGGATCTGAGTGTCAGGCAGCTTCGGCCAGAACTTTCCAGTCTGACTTCGGTAGTTCGATCACCTGCGCCCCGATGCGCTCCAGCTCGGTCGCCCGGTCGTAGGACTCGACGTCCTGCGACATCCGGGTGATTGCGTTGTAGAGACCGAACCGGGTCGCGCTGCCGCCGTCGATCAGATGCTTCAACACGGACTTGCCCTCGGCCTCGAGCAAACCGAGTCGCTTGCTCGACAGTTCGACGACCTTGACGACGTCGCCGTCGATGGTGTCGGCCTGCGTCCCTTCGATCTTGTCGACGAGCGAGTCGAACTTCGCTCGGTCGAACACCGCGCGCACGACGTCGCGGACCGTCGACCAGAGCGCGGCGTTGTTCAGGCGCTTCGACTTGTCGGACAGCATCGCGTAGAGCTCGCCTTCAGCGATCGTGGTTTTCTGGCCAACGTGGGCCCGGCGCATCGACCGTTCCCCGAAGGAAGCGAGGTTCGAGCAGAACCCGTCGTAGACGCCGCCCTGAATAGACAGCGCGCCCATCCCTACCTCGCTGTTCGAGATCGTGATCGCCGGCGACTGGATGCGGACGATGGTGTGGCCTCCGTCCCCGAACTTCGCGTTCGCTTGCTTCAGGGCGCGCTCGACCTTCTTGTCGACGGCCTTGATGTAGAGACGGCGGTCGGTGATCTCGCAGGACATGATCGCAAGGTCCATGTCCAGCAGCACCGGCAGGACGGCCTCGGCCAGATCTTCGTTCTCCATGTCGGGCGAGAACTTGTCGGACAGGAACGCGCGGGCCGTGTTGTCCAGCGTGCGGACCATCCGAGGAACCGGGTACTTCTCGAACCACGCGTTCACGTTCGACGACAGGAGGGCTTTGTCCTCGCGCAGCATCTTGTCGTAGTATTTCGTCGGGATCTCCAGGTGCGCCCCGATCTGGCCGTGGGCGATGCCGTTCACGCCGTAGAACCGGGCGTCACCGATCCGCAGGCCGGCGGTCTCCGGGTCCATGATCAGGTTTTTCGTGCTGACCACCAGGTCCGATTTGTTGTTGGCGCGGCGATCGATCTCGGCCGCCAGATCCTGAAGGGAACGTCCGTTTCGCATGAGCAGTTTTCCTCTGTTGTTCGACGCCAGGAGAGCGTCGCTGAGAACGACACCTATGCGCAGAGTTTGGTGTCGTCCAGCGTTTTCTGTTCCCTCACGAAAAAGTCGGGGAAAATTATCGACCCCGATCAAGGGAGCGGTGACGCGCCGGTTCGCCCTGTCCCGTCAAAGACATGGCCGCCGTGACGTCACCGTCACCGGGGAAATCACCCGTCCGTCACCGCCTCGCGTCACCGTTGACAGGCCGTCGCGAAAATGGTGACAGGGCTTTCGCGCGCGGCCTTGAAACGCAGGAGTTGATGGTTCAGGGGGAAACGCTTCAAGCGTTTTCCTCCTCTACAGTGCCTAGATCACCGCGCGCGCTAGGGCGCTTGCTCTTCGTCCGAGCCGTTCAGAAAACCGGTTGACTGACTCGCCGTTCGGGACCATAGGCGGAAAGCGACCTGTTCTTCCCTTCACCAGATTGCTGCCTCCGTTCACCGCCAAGGCGTCCGGTCCCGCAGCATACGACGGCCCCCGCCGACAGGTCGCTCTTTCGCGGGGGCCGTTACTTTCGAGGGAGCAGCATGTCAAAAACTGTCCAGGAAGAACGCGACGATCAGACGTCGCACGAGGCGATCAAGCCGCAGAAGTTCAAAGACCTGCACGGCAAAGTCCTCAACGCTGACAACACCATCAAGAACGCTCGCGTCCGAAAAGGCGAGCTGATCGCCGACGCGGTCGAAAACGAAAAGCTGCACAAGGGCGCCTACGGCGTGTTCTGCAGACTGGAAAAAATGGATCCTGTCGCTCGCGAAGCGTTTCGCTTTCATTTTGAAATTTACTGCGAGCGCGCCTGGGGCGAAAACAAGGACCTTTTGCGCGTGACCGGCGACGCCGCAGGCACTCCGGAAGGGGAGACGGACCTTCGGCCGCGCAACCTTCGACAGCCCGGCGCCAGCGCGGCCGCCCCGTCCTCTGCGTCGGCACACGTTCAAGCGCTGGCCGACAAAGCTGATGCTAATCTCAGCCGTATCGGTCGCGGCCCGACCTCGGGGAAGCCGAACTGAGGGGCTTGGTCGTCCCGCCAGCAGGAGGTTTTCGTGGTTCGCATACTCGGCATCGACCCCGGCATCAGCGGGGCCGTCGGCCTTTTCACCGACGAGGTCAGCAACGTCTCCGTGGTCGCGGACATCCCGACCACCGAGATCACCAAAGACAAGAAGTTTCGCGAGATCGAATATGCGATGCTCCGCGATCTGATCTGGTCGTTCAGGCCCGATCACGCGTTCATCGAGATCGTCAACGCTCGCCCCGGCAAAGACGAGAAGACCGGCGAGGACGTCAAGTTCGGCGGCACGTCGCTGTTCAGGTTCGGGGGAGCGTTCTTCGCGATCAAGTCGATCGTGGCCTGCCTCGACATCCCCTACACCATGGTCGCCTCCTCGAGCTGGAAGCGACACTTCGGGCTTGAGGGTGGCAAGGCCAGCAAAGAGGTCGGTCGCCAGTTGGTGATCAAGCAGTTTCCCCTCGTCGCTCCCGACCTGAAGTTCAAGTATCACCATCAGCGCGCCGAGGCGTATCTGATCGCCGCCTACGGCGCGTTCAAGCGCGGGTTCGACGGCGCGCCCAGGCCGGTGCCGATGCCTCCCCGCACGCGACGACCTGCGATCAAGGCGCAGCCTGCCGAGGCGCGGTGGGTCGAAGGCGACGACGAGGACATCCCGCTTTGAGCAACGAGATCGAGGACGGACAGGCGCCCGACGAAACTCCGCAGGAGATAGGGGCAGGCGACGCTCTGGCTGACATGGTTCGGAAGAAATACCCCGAGCTGATGAAGGTAGATCGCCGGGAAAGGATCTACGACCACGCGATCGGCAGGATCTCGATGATCCAGCACCGTTACAGGATGGAAGGTCCCGAGATGTCGCAGGGGTGGCTTCGAGAGTACCTGATGATGCGCGACGTTCGCATGCTGATCGAGTCGCTGGAGCAGCAGGATCTGGAAAAGAAGGCCGAAGAAGACAGGAAATGGAAGGGCAAGAAACGATGACCGAGGAAGCGACCAAACAGTTTCTGTCCAGCGCGCGAGGCGAGCTTGTGCGCGTCCAGATCGCGCTGTCCGAAGTGCCTGCGATGAAGCTGAAGGAGGAGCTGCTGCGCGACCTCCTGATCCTGTACGGCGAGAAAAACGTGGGACACGGTCGCGCCGCGTTCACGTCGCAGCCATCTGAGGAGTGGCCGGAGGGCGTCGCCGACGCCGTCGCCGCGCTTCCCGACGCGGCGGAGTTCGCCGGTTCTTCATCCTTTGACGAAAGCAAAAGGGTGCCGGTCAGCGAGGCGTCTCTGAAGCGCATGCAGACCCGCGCCGACAGGGAGGACAGGAAAGATCCCGTGAAAGCGAAGGCACACGCGCTGGTGCCACGGCCGGCGGACATCCCCACGACCTACCAGATGGTCTACGAGACGCTGCGCGAAGGACCTTCCGACGGCCTGACCGCGACGCTGCTGGTCGAGAAGATCCGCGACCGCTGGTGGCCCGGGGTGTCGTTCAACCAGATCGCTCCCGAGTTCTACCGCTACGTCAACGAGGGCCGGGTGGTCCGCGACCAGGACGGCAAGATGACCCTGACGGAGAAGGGTCGAGAGGTCGGCGCCAACCCGAACGCGCCGAGAGGTATGGGGACGTCGCGGTTGGCTAAAGCTATCGCCGCCGGGAAGCACAGGCCGCCGCCGATGAAGACGGTCAAGCCTGTCCCGACGGCGAAGCTGACGCCCGAGCAGCTCGACGAAGCGCGGGAAAAGTTCGCGGCGTCGCAGAGGCCGACCAAGGCTCAGACGCACGAAGCGTTCGAGCACAACGGCATGAAGCTGACGCTCCCGATCGCCGAGGCTCGGTTGGCGCAGCACATGCACAACCTCATGGGTCAGGGCTGCCTCGGGGTCGAGAAGCTGGCGCAGGTCGCCGGCGTTTCCCGCGGCGGCACCGCCGTCGAGGACATGATCTACGGCCTGAACCAGAGCCTGCGACAGATGAAGCTGCAGATCGTCCCCTACGAGAAGCTCGGGTTCTTCATGAAGGAAACGTCATGAGCTTCGCGTTCGCCCCGCTGAAGCCTCGGTCCTTTGACTTCGTCATGATCGACCCTGCGTGGCCGTGGTCGACGTGGTCGGACAAAGGCAAGAAGAAGTCTCCCGACGCTCACTACGAGACGCAGACTTGGGACGAGATCTACTCGCTCCCGGTGGCCGACCTGCTGCACGACGGCGGGGCCGCGGTCATCTGGTGCACGTGGCCGCTGTTCGGCAAGCAGCACATGATCGTCGAGAACGTGTGGGGGCTGCGCATCCAGACCGGCGGAGCGTGGTCGAAGCGCACCAAGAACGGAAAGCTGCGATGGGGGACGGGGCACGTCATGCGCAGCGTTTGCGAGCCCTTCATCATAGCCACGAAAGGCAGAAACAAACTGCGCGGCAGGTCGATCAAGAACCTGATCGAGTCGTCGGAGGGCGTCGAAATCGAAGGGCTCGCGCGCGAGCACAGCCGAAAGCCAGACGAGGTGTACGAACACTTCGAAAGGCTAACTCCGGGCTGGCGAAGGGCCGACATTTACAGCAGACAGCGTAGGCCGGGTTGGGCCGGCTTCGGAAAAGAACTCGACAAGTTCGCTGCTTGATGGCGGCGGGAGAAGACTGGAATGAAGTTTAGGGAGAGCGACCTCCAAGAGATCCGCGACCGGATCAAGCTGTCCGACCTGATCGGTCGGCGGCACAGGCTGCGCAAACAGGGGCACGAGATGGTCATGGAGGACAACCCGTCCTTCACGATCAACGACAGCAAACAGATCTTCAAGGAGTTCGGCAATGGCGGGTCCGACAAAGCGGGGGACTGCTTCGACTACCTCCAGCAGCACGAAGGCTACACGTTCGTCGACGCGGTCAAGGAGCTCGCGGACATGGCGGGCGTCGCGCTCGCCGACGACTCCGGACGAACTGTGGGTTCATCTGATCGAAAGAGAGATGCGAGCGCACCCAAGCCTCAGCAGGGGACAGGCGGAGACGCGCGTCCTTCATCGGATGGCGACGGCGGGTCTCGTCGCGACTCTCAAAAGCCGAAAGGCAAAAACGAGATCGTCCAGGAGTGGAACTACTACGACGAAGCGGGCGCGCTGATCTACCAGACCGTCCGCAGCCAGAAGAAGCTGGAGGACGGTTCGTGGCACCTGACCAAGGACGGGAAGCCCTGGAAAACGTTCATGCAGCGCCGGCCGACGCCGGACGGCACCGCCTGGATATGGGCTCTCAGCACCGAGGACGGTCGCGGCCACCCGCAGGAGTTCATGCTCTACAAGGGCATGTGGATCCGCTTCAACGAGGAGAACTTCGCGGCGTGGAAGCTGACCGAGCGTCGGTTCTTCGAGGACGCAAAGCCGGTCGAGCACTGGCTCTACAACTCGCTGGAGGTCGCCGCCGAGCTGCGCGTGCCGCGCGAGGATCAGCGCACGATATTCCTGCCCGAGGGCGAGGCGAAGGTCGACGTCCTGACCGAGTGGGGCCTGATCGCCACCACGAACAGCGGCGGCGCCGGAAACTTCACGGAGCGCTGCGCCGAGTTCTTCCGCGGCGCGCGCGACGTCGTCATCCTGAAGGACAACGACAGGGCCGGGTCGGAGCGGGCCGACAAGCTGGCCGCGATGCTGACCGCCGTCGGCGCCGGCGTGCGGACGCTGAACTTCAAGGACGTTTGGTCCGACTGCCGGCCGAAGGACGACGTCAAGGACTGGCGCGATCGCGGCGGCGGCACGCGCGACCAGCTCCTCGAGATCGTGGACGAGCTGCCGCCCTGGACGCCGAAGCCGTACGAGTCGAAGTACGGCGCGAAGACAGCGCGCGACCTCGGGGCCGCGGTCCGGGCCTACCCGTGGCGGATCAAGGGCATCGTGCCGATGGAGGACAACCTCCTGATCATGGGCCCGAGCCGATCGGGGAAGACGTTCGAGACGCTCGACATGGTGATGCACTGCCACGACGGCGAGCAGTTCGCCGGCAAGCGCGTGGTGCCCGGCGGCTTCGTCTACCTGACCTACGAGGGCGCGACCGGGTTCGAGAACCGCCTGCGCGCCTACATGAAGCACCACGGCAAGACCGTCGAGGATCTCCACTCCTTCGCGTGGCTGACCAGGCCGCCGAACCTTTACGCCGACGAGGAGAACGCGATCGGTCTGGCCGACGAGATCCTGAAGATCGCCGAACGGTTCAAGCTCCCGCTCGCCGCCACCGTGATCGACACGCACAACGCGGCGACGCGCGGATCCAGCGAGATCAAGAGCGAGGATCTGAACAAGATCATGAACAACTACGCGATCGTGAAGGAGAAGACAGGCTGTCCGCTCTGGATCGTCGGGCACACGAACGCCGAGGGCAAGCACCGCGGCAACGAGATCTTCTTCAACAACATCGAGGCGGCGCTCCTGGTCGAGCGCGTGTTCGAGGACGGCGGACACGGCGGCAAGCCGGGCACCAAAGAGAAGCGCGACGACAGCGGGCGCGTGCTGCGCCGGGTGAAGGTGAACAAGCAGCGCGAGGGCGACGACGGCCTTTCGTGGCAGTTCGTCCTGCAGAAGGTGGTGCTCGGCGTCGACGAGGACGGCGAGGACATCACGTCCATGGCGTCGGTCGAGCCCGCGCAGCACGTCCCTGAGAGCATGGCGAGCGACGAGCGCAAGGACCGCCCCGAGGGCTTCATGCTGACCGAGAACAACGCGGCGCTGTTCAAGACCTTGCTGAAGGTGATCGACGGGCCGAAGGCCATCGTGCCGCCGGCGGCGCTCGGTCTGTCGGGCGTCGGGTTCGTCATCCACTGGCGCGACCTCGGCATCGAGTACAAGAAGATCATCCCGCAGGAGGAAGGCGAGGACGGCGTCAAATACCGCAACAAGATCGTGGCGCAGACGAAACGATTCCGCGAAGCGCTCCTGCCCTACAACATCATCGGCATCGCCGAGATGCCCGACCCTGACCACAAGCCAGAGGAAGGCGAGAAACAGCGCATGCTGCACTTCGTCTGGCCGACCGGGAAGCGCGTGTTCGGCAAGGGGATCCACTGGCCCAAGCCGCCGCCGAAGAAGAAAGAAGACACCAAGCCCATCGTCGACCAGGCGACAGGGCGCGAGATCACCGACATGGGCGACGACTCGTCCGTATTTTGAGGAGGCATCATGACCATCACCGTGAAGTTCAACGACAGCGGCCGGAAAGCGCAGAACCCCGCCGACCCGCGCCATCCGCGAGGCGTCGACCTGTCCGTCGTCGAGGACAAGGCGAAACCGTACTGCGGCTTCGGTCTTCCCTACCCGGCGCCCGGCGTCGGCACCTACTCCGTGGTCTGCGACGACTGCAGGTTCACTGCGCTCGTCACGGTGGCCGGCAGAGCGGACGACCCGCGATCGATCGCCATGAACTGCAAGGGGAGGTCGTGATGTCTGAAAAGAAAAAGGGTTCCTACTACTGGGTGTTTGTGAGCGTCGAAGGGGCGCAACCCGAATGGCAGCCGGCGCGGTTCACCGGGTTTTCAGGTGACGGCGACGGCGTCGCTACGTGGGACTTCGTCGGGCTGCGCAGCGAGGACGGGCACCATTTTGCCGAGGTGATAGACGTTCTTCGCGAGGTGACTATCTGATGGCCCGCATCGTCCCCGAGGGAGGCTGGGAAAGCCGCCTGAAGCCGTTCAAGACCCCGCGCGAGGAGAAACCCGCCCATCTTGCGTTCCTGCGCAAGCTGATCTGTCCGTGCTGCGCGACGGGCGACGCCAAAGGCTCGTTCTTCGCGAGCGACATCCAGGCGGCGCACCTGCGCGCCGGCAGCGCCCTGCACGGCAAAGAGCCGCTCCCGGGCATGCAGCAGAAGCCGGACGACAGGTGGGCGCTCCCGCTCTGCCAAGCACACCACGCCGAGCAGCACACCATGGACGAGATGGAGTTCTGGCGCTCGTTCGGGATCGATCCCCACGTTCTCGCTCTGGTCCTGTGGGGCTGACAGGGAAGGTCCACGAGGCGACCTGGGTGGTCACCGCCCACGCGAACGCCGGCGCCTACGTCAGGGCCGTCACCGCTAACAGGGACGCCCAGGAGGCCTGATGCCGATCCGACCAGAAAACCGCGCGCGGTACCCGGCCAACTGGAAGACCGAGGTGGTGCCGCGCATCCGGGAACGGTCCGGCAACAGATGCGAGTGCACCGGGCAGTGCGGACGCGTTCACAATCGCCGGCAGGAGCTGGCTCCGGGCGATGAAGCGCCTCGCTGCGAAAGGGTGAACGGTCAGTTGATCCACAACACCAAGTCGAGGTCCGGCCATTACAGGGTTGTGCTGACCGTGATGCACCTCAACCACACGCCGGAAGACTGTCGGGACGAGAACCTGCTGCACGGCTGCCAAGGCTGCCACCTTCGTTACGACGCGCCCATGAAAGCCGCCGGCATCAAAGAGCGACGGCTGAATAAAAACGGTGACGCGCCGACGTTGTTTGATAAAACAGACACTTAGTCGTTTTCGCGTCACCGCCTGATCGGCGTCACCGGTCGCGTCACTGTTCCGCGTCACCGCGATTTATGTTGACCCCGATCGTCCCTCTCGTGCTACATCGGTCTCGGCGGGAAGTTTCATGGCGCTTCCCGCTCCTCCTTGTGAACGGATGGGACGACCCTTCGGCGCTCGACTTCGGTCGGGCGTCGTTGTCGTTTTGAGGCTGGCGCCTGAGACGTCCGGATGTACGACGGTCTCAGGTAGACAGCGCGCCGCCGCCCGGCTACGACCGATCGCAGGTCAACCCCAACCGAGGCAGCACATGGCCAGACAGCCAGCGACGACTACCGACAGCTTCACCGCGAACAAGATCGTCATGCGCAAGGTCGACGACCTGAAGCCGTACCCGCGCAACCCCCGCACGCACACGCCCGACCAGGTCGACGTCCTCGCCTCGATGATCAAGGAGTTCGGCTTCACGCAGCCGGCGTTGGTCGACGAGAACGGGATGATCCTCGCCGGCCACGGTCGCGTGATGGCGATGAAAAAGCTCGGCTACGCGCAGATCCCGACGATCGTCCGCCCCGGCCTGACCGAGTCGCAGAAGCGCGCGATGGTGATCGCCGACAACCAGGCGAGCGCGCTGGCCGGGTGGGACAAGGATCTCCTGAAGCTGGAGTTGGGCGAACTGAAGCGCCTGGAGTATCCGCTGTCGCTGACCGGGTTCGACCAGGCCTCGCTGGTCTCCTACATGACGACCACGACGCCGGCGCCGCCGACGGGCTTCCAGTCGTACGGCGAGGACATCCCGACCGAGCATCAGTGTCCGAAGTGCAGCTATCGCTGGAGCGGCTCGTCGTCGCCGCCGAAGGAGCCGGAGCCGAAGGCGCCGCGCGCATCGAAGAAAGGCAAGAAGTCGTGACCGATCCTGCCAAGCCGCCCTACCGGGTCCCGCTCCTGAGCGAGATCCGCGAGATCCCGTGGAACGGCCTGACCGTCGTCTCGACGTTCGCCGGTGCAGGGGGCAGCTCGACCGGGTACCGGATGGCTGGGTACCGAGTCCTCCTCGCCAACGAGTTCGTGCCGGTCGCGCAGGAAAGCTACGCCGCGAACAAGGCGGACTACACGCAGATCGACGGGCGCGACATCAAGCTGCTCAAAGGCGCAGAGATCCTGAAGCAGGTGAAGCTGAAGCCGGGCGAGCTCGACGTGTTCGACGGCTCGCCTCCCTGCCAGGCCTTTTCAACCGCGGGACAGCGCGAGAAGGGATGGGGGAAGGACAAGCACTACGAGCACGGCGCCGCGCAGAAGAACGAGGATCTGTTCTTCGAGTACTGCCGGCTGCGCGACGAGCTGATGCCGAGGGTGTTCGTGGCGGAGAACGTGTCGGGCCTAGTGAAGGGCGCGGCCAAAGGCTACTTCCTCGAGATCCTGAAGCGCCTGAAGGTCGGGTACCGGGTCCAGGCGCAACTGCTTGATGCTCAGTGGCTCGGCGTGCCGCAGGCGAGGCAGCGCATCATCTTCGTGGGCGTGCGCGACGACATCCCCGGCGAACCCGTGTTCCCCGTTCCTCTGCCCTACCGCTACAGCGTCAGGGATGCGCTTCCGCACTTGTCGAGCGCCGTTCACGACATGCAGGGAGCTTTCAAATCAGCCGGCGAAATGATCGACCGGCCGAGCGCCACGATCGTCACCACGCCGCACCACATCATGGTCAAAGACGGGCCCAAGGTGATCCACGACACCGGCGGCTCCGGGACGTTCGCCGGCGCCCGCGACGTGACCGACAAGCCCTGTCCCACGATCACGGTCGGCAAGGGCGGCAACGCTTCGCACCACTACAAGGTCGTGCACGAGACGAACGGAAAGTTCACCTCTCAGGGCGACGTCACCGACAAGCCGAGCCCGACCGTAAAGAACAGGCCGGGAGATCTGAGCGTCGAGACCATCACCGGGGTCGGAGGTCGAGGCGGGTTCGGGAACGTGGTGGTGTCGTCGCCGGACGAGCCCGCGGCGACCATCGGTACCGGGCCCAGCTCGGGCAACGGGCTGAACCCTCCCGGCGAGATCTACACTCGCAACGGCGAGGGCGTGACCAGCAAGCGCCGGTTCACGATCGACGAGCTGAAGCAGATCTGCGCGTTCCCGCCCGACTTCGTGCTGAAAGGGTCCTACGCGCAGCAGTGGGAGCGGCTCGGAAACTCCGTCCCTCCGGTGATGATGAAGCACATCGCCGAGGCGATCAGGGACGAGATCCTGTTGCCAGCACGCGCCAAAAAGCCTGCGCGCGCGACACGTTCTCCTCCTCGTTCCACCATCGAGAAACCCCTGAAGGGTGCGGCGCGATCGCGGCGCGGTGCGGTCCCAGCCTGAACCACCTGAACAGTGGCGCGCCCTCGACGACGTCGAACGCGCGCCTCACGTTGTCGCCGAGCAGGATGACCGAGCGCGGGCGCATGTGCCGAACGATCTGAGCCGATCGGCGCGCTTCATCGATGAGGAAGGCGTCGCCCTTCCCCGCTTTCCCCGGGAACGTGGGGATCAGGTTCACCCTGTCGAACGCGTCCAGGAAGTCGGCCTCCTCGACGCCGCACAGCGCGGCCAGCCGCCGCCCGGATCTACCGGACAGCGGCCAGTCGGGGTTCGACGAGCTGCTCGGCGCTTGGCCGATGACGAGCGGCTTCACTCCGGGCACGGCTCGCACCTGAACTTGATCCCTGCCTCGGTCAGCAGGGGCTTCACGCGCTTGAAGTCCTCCCCGAACTTGGGGTCGGACAGGTCCGGCTCTCGTCCGTAGACCAGCTCCTTCATCCGGCACCCGACGATCATCCGCGCGCAGTCCATGCAGGGGAACCACGTCACGTAGATCGTCGCGCCCGCGGTGGCGAACCCTTTCGACGCGGCCTCCCCTATGGCCCGTCTCTCGGCGTGCTCGGACCAGAGATACCTCTCCGGCCGGGCGAGACGGTGGGACAGGGCTTGGACGCCCAGCTCGTGCTGAACGCCCGTCCAGCCCGTCCCGAGGCATTCGTCGAACTCGTTCACGATGACGGAGCCGACCTTGCGGCCGGGGTCGGACGAGCTCGCGGCGGCTGCCGCGAACTGCATCCAAGTCATGTCGAAGGGGGCTCCGCTCATGACGGCATGTGTCCAGCGAGGACCCATGTGTCGCCGTCGCACCGCATCAGCAGAGGCTCGCTCCATTTGCCGTGAGCTTCCTCGGCGTAGGCACGCGCGAGGTCGACAGACGCGAAACGCCGGTCGGTGACAGGGTCGACGCCTTTGACCGTCCCGAGGTGCCCGCCGTAGGTGCCGTGCCCGTTCTCGTAGCATTCAGCTTCCTGATGCTTGAGGGCTTTCTCGGTCGCTTCATTCAGGTTGGCGGCGGTGAAAACGTAGTCGCAAAAGTTCGCTCCCATCGGTTCAGCCCCCCACCTTCGGAGCCGTGCCGTGGTAGGCGCCGTCCCTGTGCTCGATCACGTAGCCGAGCTTGTGCTTCGCGTAGTGGATCTTCGCGCGCATCGGGTGGGCCTCGATCCCGAAACGCTTGACGAGATCCGCCATCGTGATCCCGCCGGCCACACAGGTCGCGTCGCCGATGTCCTTGCCCGAGATCCGGACGCCGGCCTGCGCGGCCTGAACCTTCGTGCGGGCTGCGGTCTTCGCGTTCTTAGGCGACGAAACCTTCGGCGCGACCGCGCGACGCGCCTGGACGGCGGTCTTCTTCGGCTTTTTCGGGATGTGGATGTTCTTCTTCGTTGCGGCCTTCTTGGCGGCGGCGGCGAGCTTCTTCATTTCTTCGGTCTCCGGTGGCGCGAGCCGCTGTTTCACGGTCTCGACGGGTGGGGTTAGTGCGGTGGTGAGGTTGCGCGCTGCCCGGCGCTGTTCGTCCGTCAGGATGAGGGCGGCGGGCATACCGTCCTCGATCATCATGCGCTGTCCCTTAGACAGGCCTTCGTTGTGGAAAGCGCAGAACTTTCGAGCGATCGTGCTGATCTGGTTCATGGGTGGTGACCTCCTTGTTGATCTCGTTCTCGAGCCTGACCAAGGCTCGGGACATGGCGGCTGCGTTCGGCATCTTCCTGGTCAGCCACCAGACCAGAAGACGGGCCACGGTCAGGACGAACGAGGCCAGAAACAGGGGCGTGCCGGGCGACAGGATCAGCAGGCACGCGAGGATGGTGCGGCGACGCCGGCTCGACAGAACCCATGCGACCAGCGCCAGCGCGGGCGTCGAAGCGAACATGGCGGCGAGCGGGTTGAACAGGAACAGGTCGATCAGCATGGCGTCAGCCCCAAGGGTTGCGTCGGAAGGTCTGGAAGAACTCGGCGCCGGACTCGACCATGTCCTTCGCCTCCTCGACCGTGTCGCAGTACCCGACGACCTTGCGGAACTGCCACATGAAGCGACCGTTCGGAGAGGCCTCGGTGCGCACCGTCGCGCAGGTGTAACCCTGAAGGCTGATGTAGGGCATCGAGCCGTAGGGAAACCATGTGTGGCAGACGTCGACCATCTCGCTCAGGCTTTCGTCAGGGACAGGATGCGCAGCACCGTGTCGGACAGGTTCTCGCGCGGCCTCGCAGCGGTCATGAGCTGGTCGGCGATGCTGATGCTCACGGCGACGTCGGCCCCGCCGTCCGGGCGGGCGATCATCGGCATGAAGATGAACGGCTTCTTCGGCGCTTTGGCGAGGGCGATGACGGCGTCGCGCTTCAGCGTCAGGCGGAACGAGACAGGAGGCTTTTTGCTGGTCACAGGATCACCGTCACGAAGAAGAAAACGCCGCCCAGGGCGACGACGAGCGACAGGGCTTCGTCGCTTTGCAGAAACTTTTTCATCAGATCACTCCGAGGTAGGCGAGGAACAGGACGACGATCAGGGCGCCAGACCCGGCGAACGCGAGGGTCCAGAACAGGGCGTGAAGGCAGAAGCGGCGGACCGTGAAGAAGGTCGGCGACAACTTGGTGTGAGCGAACATCTCGTCCTCCTTCATGGGGTAAACTCAGCGTATAGGTTTGATGCTGCGGGTCAGTGCGCCTGTCCATGCCCGCTGCGCACTTTTTTCAAAATTATTTTCGTGCGGCGCGTGGTCGGGGCATGCGCACCCGGCATGGCAGCAGCCACAGGGGAGGCGCGGAGCCCCGCAGCGGCACCAAAGTCGAGGAATTAATTTCAGATCCATTTCACCGCTTCCGTTTTTGGTGTCTAAGTCAGGCAGGTCGAACGGAAGTCAGGATGCGCGATGCCGGTTAACGAACCCCTAAACTACGAGGTCGCGGTCTTCCGGGAGGACGTGCAGGCTCTGGCCGAGCTGTTCATCGCCGGCGCGACCGAACGCCTGGGAAGCCTCGACGGCGAGAAGATGAAGGTCTGCATCGTGGCCGCGGCGCTGATGACGGCGGCAGACCTGCTGGACAACCCGGATGCCGATGAGATGCCAGACCTCACCAAGTTCAAGGACAACGGTGTGGTCGAGGCGCTCGCCAAAATGGTTGCGGGTCGGTTCGCCAAGCGATGACCGCGCGGGATCTGTTCGAGGTCGGAAACCTGCACGCCGAAGCGTGGTCCGACATCGTGCAGGACGCCAAGCGGCTGCACGCCGAGATGGACGCGACGTTCCCTCCCTTCGTGCGACAGCGGTGGGAAGACCTGACCGAGCCAGCCCGCGAGGCTTTCCTCGAGCGCGCGTTCGAGGCCATCAAGGCCGGTTGATTGCGCCCATTTGATTCACACCCCTTAACCGCCTGACCGTGCATCCGTATTCTATTTGATCGGCCCTGCTCGACCGCCCTGGAATCGCACCCCCGAAACGCCTGACCGTGCGCAGATGCCCTGTAAGCCAACCACCCAACCCTGAGCCTTGGCTCTGCGAGGCGAAGCCCTCCCCCATTGCGCGGGCGGAGCCCGCCGCGTAGGAGTGAGACGGTCCCAAGCCGAACGCACGGAGCAAGCAATGCCAAGCCGCAAGACGACGTCGAAGCGCCGCCCATCGGCGCGCTACGCCCGACTGTTCCCCAAAACCCACATCGCCCTTTCAGACCGCGTCTACGTCAACCATGTCATGGCGGCACCAAACCGACACTTCATCAGTTCCCTCGCTCGGAAAACATTCCGGGGTTCCAATGGCTGAACGTGCTGCGCGCCCTACTTTGCTATTTCCCAGAAAATCTCAGGGGGGCTGATGCCGTCAGGTTCCAAACCCGGAGAGCGTCGCGGTGGTCGCAAACTCGGCACGCCGAACAAAGCGACAGATCACGCCGAGATGCTGGCGCGTCGCATCGTCGAAGACGCTGACCGCGCGGCGGCAGCCGTCAAGGGCGAGCCCGGTCGGAAGATGTCTGAGGAGGTCCTGCGCGAGTTCATGGAACTGTTCGCCGGCATGGCCGCCTACCACCAGCCGCTACCGAAAGGCGCGCCTGTCCCGGCAGGTCGAGATCCCGACGAACACAAGTTCGAGAAGTGGGCGCGGTTGACGGTGAAGGTCGCTGCCGACCTGATCCCGTACGAGCGCCCGTCGTTCCGCGCGATTAACGTGCCGGCGCCAGCTGCAGCACCAGGCGCCGGCTTGCCGAGAAAGAAACGCTTCACGCTCGACGTGTTCGAGGGATCTCGCCACGCCGGCCGCGTTATCGACGGACAGGTCATCCCCATGCCGCAGCCGAAGAAGGCGACGCCGGCGAAGAAGAAAGCGACCGGCAAATGACGGACGGAACGAACGGCGGTCTGAAGATCGCTCCCTACGGCGCCACCGACCAACCGAACGAGAATAGGATTAGCGAGGCGGTCAGGCTGTTGCGCGCGGCGAACGAGGCTGACGGAGCGCAGGCGGTGACGCTGATGCGTCGCGCGGCCGAGGACGTCGAAGCCGCGATCCGCGCCGGCGCCGAGAAGCAAGGCATGGACCCTGACCTCGCGGTCCAGATCTACCGCCGCGAGGGAGGCGCTGCCGGCACCGTGACCGTCGTCAGCCCGCCGCTGCGCAAGGTCCTCCCGCCCAACCTGGGCGGTGGCGAAGGTCGGTTCATGACCCACTGCGACGGTTACGTGATGGCGCGCAAACCGGGTCGAGCGCCCTTCGTCATGACGGTCAAGGAATGGAACAACCTGCCTGATCCGGCACCTACTTCCCCGGTGAAATAATCGACATGCGTGTTGCGCCCTGCACCGTTTCGGCCGCCGCGCTCCAGGTGAAACTGTGGCATCGCCACCTCCCTGTCGTGGTCGGGGGCTTGTTCGCGGCGAAAGTGGTCGACGACGACGGTGTCTGCGTCGGCGTAGCCATAGCAGGAAACCCGAGCCGGGCTTGGCAAGGATCAGGGCGCATCGTCATCGACAGGGTGGCGACGACAGGAAGCCCGAACGCATGCTCGATGCTGTACGGCGCTCTGTGCCGAGCAGCCAAGGCCCTCGGCTACGACGAAGCGTGGACCTACACTTTGCCAGAAGAACCGGGCGTGTCCCTGAGAGCTGCGGGCTTTGTCGAGATGGGGTCAACGAGGGGCGAAGAATGGAACAGACCGTCCCGCCCGCGAAGTCCTGCGAAGAACACCGAACCTAAGCGCCGTTGGATGCGTCGTCTTTCCGAGCGGGAGATAGGTGTATGCTGACCGAGGAAGTCGTTGACGAGATTGAGCGCCCGCCCGAGTTCGGATCCGTCGGCGCCGAGATCGACATCGACGACTACCTGCTCGAATACGAGCGGCCGCACCTCTACCCGAAGCAGATGGCGGCGATCTTCGACCCGAAGCGCTACTCCGCCATCGAGGCCTCGACCAAGGCCGGCAAGACAGCCGGCTGCATCGCGTGGATCTTCGAGAAGGCGCTGTACGGCCGGGAGGGTCAGAACTTCTGGTGGGTCGCTCCGGTGTCCGGACAGGCCGACATCGCCTTCCGCCGCTGCCTGCGCGCGATCCCGCCCGACGTCGGTACCGCGAACCTCACGCTGAAGACGATCACGCTGATCAACGGCGCGATCATCTGGTTCAAGTCCGCCGACAAGCCCGACAGCCTCTACGGCGAGGACGTGCACGCCGCGGTGATCGACGAGGCCTCCCGCGTCAAGGAGCCTGCCTGGTGGGCCGTGCGCTCGACCCTGACCGCCACGCGCGGACAGATCCGCCTGATCGGCAACGTGAAGGGCCGCAAGAACTGGTTCTACCAGATCGCGCGCAAGGGCGAGAAAGGCGACGACCCGTCGATCGGCTTCCACAAGATCACCGCGATCGACGCCGTCGCCGCGGGCGTCCTCGACCAAGAGGAGATCGACGACGCCGAGCGCCTCCTACCCGAGGCGGTGTTCAGGGAACTGTATCTGGCCGAGCCGTCCGACGACGGCGGAAACCCGTTCGGCCTGCAGCACATCAAGAAGTGCGTCCTCCCCGCCATCGTCGAATCGCAGCCCGTCGTGTTCGGCATCGACGTCGCGCGCAAGCTCGACTACACCGTCGCGACCGGCCTGGACCTCTACGGGCGCGTCTGTCGGTTCTTCCGATCGGGCGGCGGCGCTCCCTCCTGGGAGTCGATCTACAAGGGCGTCGCGGGAGTCGTGAAGACAACCCCGGCGCTCGTCGAAGAAAACGGCGTTGGCGATCCCGTGCTGGAACGCCTGCAGAAAGACACCCCCGGCTCTCGCTACGAGGGCTACACCACCACCGCGGCGTCCAAGCAGCGGCTGATGGAAGGCCTCGCCGTCGCCATCCAGAAGGGCGAGGTCGGCTTCCCCGACGGACCGATCAGGCAAGAGCTTGAGCAGTTCGAGTTTGAATATACGAGGACCGGTGTGCGATATTCCGCGCCGGAAGGGTTCCACGACGACTGCGTCATGTCGCTGGCGCTCGCTGTCGAACACAAATCTCACGCGAGGCTCCCGATGAAGGTCAACAGTTCAGTCCTCCTGCGAGCTCGCGCCATGGGCCGGCGGCGCGCGTCATGACGGTCAACCGCACCAAGCGCGCGAGCGACCCCACCAAGGAGATCCTGAAGGGGATCACCACCTACCTCGACGGAGGCGAGCAGCCGGTGGCCGAGGAGCCGACCGCCAAAGCCAAAGCGCCGATGAACATCGGCAGCAAGACGCTGTCGGCCGCAAAGCGCAAGATCCAGCGCAAGACCGACCAGCAGCAGCGCGTCAGCGTCTTCACCCCGTTCCAGCCGGCGCCGGGCGTCCTCCCCAAAGGCCAGAAGCTGGCCATGGACGAGATGTACGAGAACGTCGAAGGCGGCTTCGACGCGCTGAACAGTTGGGCCTGGGGAGGCGGGACGCAGTTCGCGGAAGGGACGACGTTCCTCGGCTACCCGTACCTCGCCGAGCTGACGCAGCGCCCCGAGTATCGCAAGATCGTCGAGCGCGTCGCGACCGAGATGACCCGCAAGTGGATCAAGCTCGAGGTCACGTCCGACGTCGACGGCGAGCTGGACGACGCGGAGAAGAAAGCCCGCGCCGAGGCCAAGGGCGCGAAGATCAAGGACATCTGGAAGCGGATGACCGAGCTGAAGGTCCGCGACGCCTTCCGCGTGGCGGCCGAGCACGACGGCGGCTTCGGCCGCGGCCACATCTTCCTCGACGTCGGACGCAAGGACGAGAAGGTCGACAGCACCGAGCTTGTCACGCCGATCAGCTTCAACGGTCGCGTCAGCAAGCAGAAGGTGAACTCCCGCTTCGAGCTGCGCGCGGTGCGCAACGTCGAGCCGATGTGGGCCTACCCGCAGCAGTACAACTCGACCAACCCCCTCGCCCCCGACTGGTACAAGCCGTCGATCTGGTACGTCATGGCGACGCCGGTCCACTGCTCGCGGTTCCTGACGATGGTCGGGCGCGAGGTCCCGGACATCCTGAAGCCCGCCTACGCGTTCGGCGGTCTCGCCATGACGCAGATGGCGAAGCCCTACGTCGACAACTGGCTGCGCACGCGACAGGCGGTCTGCGACCTGATCGAGTCGTTCTCGGTCAGCGGCGTCTACACGAACATGGCGTCGACCCTCCAGGCGGGCGCCGGCGAGGGCGGAGACGGCGGCATCATCGACCGGATGGAGCTGTTCAACCTGATCCGCACGAACAGCGGCTCGATGGTCCTGGACAAGGACACAGAGGAGTTCTTCAACATCTCGACGCCGCTCGGCACCCTCGACGCTCTCCAGGCGCAGGCTCAGGAGCAGATGGCGTCGGTGTCGTCGATCCCGGTGGCCATCCTCCTTGGGCTGCAGCCGAAGGGCCTGAACGCCTCGTCCGAGGCCGAGGTCAGGATCTTCTACGACTTCATCGGCGCGGCTCAGGAGAACATCTTCCGAGATCCGCTGAAGGTGGTGATCGACGCGATCCAGCTCTCGCTGTTCAACGAGGTCGACCCCGAGATCACGTTCTCCTTCGAGCCGCTGTGGTCGCTGTCCGACAAGGAGCGCGCCGAGGTCAAGAAGATCGAGGCCGAGACCGGGCAGATCTTGATCGACGGCGGCGTGTTGGATCCGCTCGAGGAGCGCCGGCGCATCGCCGACGACCCGGAGATGGGCTACACCTCGATCGACGTCGAGGACGTCCCCGAACCGCCGGAAGATCCCATGATGGGCGGCGAAGGTGACGACGAGGGCGACGACGGCGAGAACACGCCGCCCGCCAACGGCAAAGCCCCGAAGAACCCTCCTGCCGGGAAGGACGCGCCGGCGAAGGACGGCGTGGTCCCTTTTCTCGTCTCAGGCGCGCCTGACCGGGTAGCGCTGGACGAGGCGAAGTGGGACGAGTCGAAGCACCCGCGCGCGCCGGACGGCAAGTTCGGCTCGGGCGGCGGGTCGAGCAGCTCCGGCGAGGCCAAGGCCGGCGAGGCGACGAAGAAGGCCGTCTCCGCGTTCGGCGGCCTGTGGAAGGAGACCGGCAAGGGCGACAAGGCCGACTTCCAGGCCACCGCCGCCTACTACCTCGGCAAGGCGCCGAAGTCCGGCACTCACTATCGGAACATGCTGAAGAAGCTGATCGACGGCGCCGACGCGAACGGCCTGGGCGAGGTGCAGAAGACCGCGCTGAAGACCCATCTGTTCCACGCCCTCGCCGCGGTGAAGAACAAGCTGTCCGACGATTTCAACGCCGCCGCGGCCGCGGGCGACGACAAAGCGAAGAAGCAGCTGGAGAAGCTGTTCGACAACGCGACGAAGCAGCAGAAGGATCTGAAGCTAGACCCTGAGCACGTTTCGGCCACCGCCCCGGCGATCAAGGAGAACGAGAAAAACGATAAGGCCGAGAAGTCCGTCACGGCCAAGGTCGCCGAGCAAGCCCTGAAGGAAAACCCGGGCATGGCCGCGACCGTCGCCGCATCAAAGAACGACGCCGCGGCCACGCACATCAAGTCAATCTTCGACAAGTTCAACGAAAACACCAAGGGCTTCAGCGCTGAGGCGATGAAGAACCCGGAGACGATCGCCAAGGAGAAGATCAAGGCAGTCGCTCAGATGGGCGGCACCGCGGCCACCGCGAACAACCTGCTCACGCCGGCGGAGAAGGCCGCGATCGCGAAGTCGCACCACAAGACGGTCGAGAAGAACTTCGAGGTCTCGGAGAACTACGTCAAGCAGGCCAACGCGGCCAGCGAGTCGCAGAAGATCGCCGAGGCCAAGGCGAAGCAGGAGGCGGCCGACTTCGAGCAGTCCCTGAACAGCCCCGAGGCCAAGGAACACTACGAGGCGCTGAACGGGATCCTCAGCGGCAACGCGACGGCCCTGATCAATACCGCGGCCAAGAAGCTGAAGACCCTCGGCAAGGCCTACGACAAGATGACCCCCGGCGGCGCCGCGCAGGTCATGGCCTACAGCGGCTCGTACTATCGAGAGGTAAACAAGCAGCTGCGCGCCGGCCTGATGACCGAGGAGCAGTACAAGTTCGCCGCCTCGCTCAACCAGGCGCTCGAAACTATGCCGAAGTACGAGGGCGTCACCCGCCGCGGGGCGACGCTATCGCCCGAACAAGTCGCGATGTATAAGCCCGGCATGATCATCGAGGAGCGCGGGTTCACGAGCACCAGCACTGCGTCCGGCTTCGGAGGCAACACGCGGTTCGAGGTGAAGGGCAAGACGGGCCGGGACATCTCGAAGCTGTCGCACTATCCGAGCGAGGCCGAGGTCCTGTTCAAGGCCGGCACGCGCTTCAAGGTGGTCTCGAACAAGGACAACAAGATCGTCCTGGAGGAGGTGAACTTTGGCCGGCTCTAAGAAGAAACAGGAAGGCGTCCCGACCGACGAGGAGGTCCTCGCGGGTTTCGCCGAGCGAACCGAGGACGCCCCTCCCCCCGGCATGGGCGAGGACGGCCTGAACGAGGTGGGAGAGGACGACGAGGAGACGGGCCCGAACATCGTCCCGCCCGACGCCTACGAGGAAGACTACAGCGACCTGGAGGACTGAGCCGTGAACAAATTCCAAGCCCTCGCCGCGCGGGTGGCCGAGACCAGAAAGAAGTTCGACGCCCGAGCGGACGATCTCGCGCTGCGCGTCGATCGGTTCGACAGCCGCGCGAACGACGTGTTCGAGAAGCACGAAGCCTCGCTGACCGCCGCCGAGAAGGACATGAAGGATCTCGACGACGCGCTGCGCGACATGACCGGAGGGAACAACCCGCCGGGGGAGCGCGACGAACGGGAGGGCTCGCCGGCTTCGTCGGCCGCCTCGTTTCAGGGAGGCGATAATGGTTGATGACGAGCTGAAAGTTGGCGGATCAGGCGGCAACGCTCCTGGTATGTCAAACGAGACGATCCTGCAGCGCGCGGTGAACGCCGCCTACTTCAAAGCGGTCGCCGATGTGTTCGACCGCATGGTGCGGGATCTCGACAGCGGGAAGCCGCTGCAGGCCACGCGCCTCGACATGAACGAGCGGCTCGACCGAGTCCGCACGGTTTACGGCGAGATGCAGCAGCGCGCGGCAGACCTTGATCCATGAGCGAGATGGGTAAGCGCGTCGCCGGCGTCATAGTCGAGCACGCGGGGAAGCCGATGCCCGTGCTGTCAGCGCAGGTCATCCTCTCGATGTACGTTCCGACCGAGCACGCGGTAGCCGCCGCGGCCGACAAGTACGGGATCAGCGCCACGAAAGCGGCGGCGGTCTGGATGACGATGATCGAGGAGATGCTTCAGCGATGAAGAAGCCGAAGACGGTCACTCTGGCCCCGGTCAGGCCGAACGCCGGGCTCGAGGTCGAGTACCGCCGCCGGCTGACGAAGCTGGTCGCCGAGATGAACAAATCGGTGACGTACTGGCTGGAGGCGTCGTACCGACAGAACACCCCGATCATGGCGATGGACGCGACGCCTGAGATCTTCGCCGCGGTCGACTTGTTCGAGGATCCTTCGGTCAGGCCGCCGAACGGCAGCAAGCGGTTTGTCTCGTCGTCGGGGGAGGTGATCTCCTGGAACGATCTTGTCGCCGACGTTGAGGCGATGCTGGCGATGGATGACATGCCGGCGAACATCCTCACGCTCGCGATCAGGCGGCTCGCCAAGCGCTGGCTGAAGGCCTTCGACGGCGCGGCCGAGGACATGGCCAAGTTCTTCGCCAAGGCCGCGCACAAGCGGTCCGACGCGCAGATGAAACGGATACTCAAAAAGGGCGGCTTCACGGTCGAGTTCAAGATGACGCCCGCCATGCGGGACGTGCTGAACGCGACGATCGGCGAGAACGTCGCCCTGATCAAATCCATCCCGCAGCAGTACCTGAAGAACGTCGAGGTCCAGGTCATGCAGTCGGTCAAGGCCGGCCGCGACCTCGGGCCGCTCGCGAAGTCCCTGGAGAAGAACTTCGGCGTCACGAAGCGACGGGCCCAACTGATCGCGCGCGACCAGAACAACAAGGCGACGTCGGCCATGAACCGCGCGCGGCAGGAGGAGCTCGGGATCACCACCGCGCTGTGGGTTCACTCGGGAGGCGGCAAGCACCCCCGCCCTACGCACAAGGCGAACAGCGGCAAGCCCTATGAAGTCTCGAAGGGTTGGTACGACCCCGACGTCAAGCAGTGGATCCACCCCGGCGAGCTGATCAACTGTCGGTGCGTGTCTCGCGCTGTGATCAAGGGCTTCACCTGATCGCTACCGGTTTCCCTGATCGCGAGCGATTATGATATCAGGGGCGCACTCAAGCGAACCTGAACCCGAGGGAACATCATGACCACCAGCGTGACGATCAAGACGAACGGCCAGTACCGCACCACCGTGCGACAGAGCAGCGACGACGGCTCCGTTGAGGAGACGGTCATCGAGGGCAACTACAACGGCGGACCCGGCGAGCACACGTTCTGGCTCCGCCACCCTGCCAAGGGCACGTTCGACATCACCGAGGAGTATGTGAAAGACGAGGACAAGAAGGAGCACGACGGGAAGGCCTTCGCGACTCGTCGCATCCACCCGACTTGACCGATCGGCCTGACCGGGCGTAGCTTCCGCCCAAGGCTCGCTGCCAGAAGGGCGATCCCTGAAGTGTGTGAAGTCTCGGTATCCTCCAGAAAGCCCCGCCCACCCCCGGCGGGGCTTTCGCCGTTCTGGACCTATACGGATAGTTGACACCCCGCAGGATAGGCAGCATGTTCCGCGCCGGTCGACCCGGAACGATGCTCACAGGAGAACAGCCATGGACCAGCCCGAGAAAACCTACGCCACCCACGTCCGGCACCACCTTTGCGCCGAGGAGATCACCTTTGAGCGCGACGCCAAGGTGATCGGCGTCGTCACCCTCCTGATCGCGGTCGTCATCCTCACGGTGGCCGCCTGGGCGATCTTCACCGACCGAGCGCACGCGCAGGGCGTCGGCTTCATCCCTTCGGGGACGTGGCTGACCACCGAGGCCGGCGACAAGGTCTGTCAGACGACGATCACGCTCGACCGCCACGTCCAGGTCGGCCCCGGCTTCTGCATGAACTGGCAGGCGCCGTTCGCCCCCGTTCAGCGCGGGCAGCAGTACCCGATACACGAGGGCTGGATCCGCTGGGCGAAGCCGTTCATGTCGACGGGCAACTATCTTCAGTTTCACACCGAGCAGGGATGGAAGCCGTGACCTTGGAAACAGATGAAGCCTACCGAGCGCGAATTACCGCCCTCATGTATTTTTCGCCTGAAGATCCTGTTCACACGGAAACCGGGTCGCGTCTGGACCGTATAGGAGAGGCCGCAGGCTGTGTTCGCACCACAGCCCACAAGCCTGACGGCGGCCCTGCCTACCCGTCGACGGCGCCGGGCGTCCTCCCTTTTGATCCGGGCATGTTCTCCCACACCACGACAGCAGACCAGCCCAGCCCGTTTCAGCACACGTTCAATCGAACGATGTCTTTCGGTGATGAGCCAACGGTCAGTTATCCCGGCATGTCGGTTCGGGACGCCGCGGCGCTGGCCGCTCTCCCGGCGATCCTCGCGCACGATTTCAGCGTGGACGAACCCGACGAGGTGGCGACTAAGGCGTTCGCAATCGCTGATGCTTTCATCAAGGCGAGGGACGCATGACGAACCTGACCTGTCATCCCGTCGACCGCATGCGCGACTACACCCCGTCCGAGCTGGATTGGGAGTACGGCACAGAGTATCTGAAATACTCCCGCCCCGCCTTCCCGCGCGCGTTCAGGTCGCGCGAGGATTTCCAGGCAGAGTACGACGCCGCCCCGCTCTGTCACCTGACCGAGAAGGAGCTGTTCAACCTCGGCAACTCGATGGCCTGCACCGCCGTCGGCCGGAGCGAGCAGTGGATCCACGACAGGTTCAGCCATCGCCGCGACACGGTGAAGATCTTGGCGGGGCTGCGGGCGGGCACCGTGCCGCCCCCGATCGTCCTGCAGCACGAGCGAGGCATGCACCTGATGTCCGGACAGACGCGCCTCGCGGCGGGGCTCGCGCTCGGACTGATCGTCCCGGCCAAGGTGATCAGGGTGTCGACATGACGAGCAACCTTCCTGCCCTGCCATTGTTCGACCAGGACGACACCAACGAGGTCAGGGACGCGGCCGACGAGCTGATGAAAGCTGCAGAGCGCCTGGTCGAGCTGAAGAAACAGGTCAAGCCGCAGCGTCCTTGGCGCCCGAGCGACAACCTGACCCCCGAGGAGATCGCGGACATCGAAAGGGACTGACGTGTCGATAGCTGAAGAAAAGGCCAAGGCGTGGGAAGCCCTGCGCGATCACTTCAAGGACTTCAACGACCGGATCATGTTCGGCATCGACGGCGCCGAGAACATGGGGCTGCTGGCCGACTGCATACCATGCGAGTTCGTCGACATGGGGGCGGGTCGAGACTTCGTCGGGTACGCCATGATCATGGACGGGCCCGACGGCGCCCGTCAGGTGTCGATCTTGACCGAGGATGAGTTCTGCGCCCTTCAGGCCCGACAGGGCGGGATTGTCATGGTCGACCCCTTCAGCGCCGAGATGCTCAAAAGGATGGGCCAGCCGATCGAGCCGAAGGTCGTCAAGGATCATGGTCGGCCGTGGGTCGACATGAAGCGCAAACCATGGGAGCGGAAGCGATGAAGCTGGACAGGAACATCAACGGGACGGGCCGGGGCAAGTACGGGCTGATCAACAATCGCAAGCTGTCCGAATTGATCGGCCCGAACGACAAAGCAGCAAAGGCCGCCATCGCGTTCCTTGAGCATTTCGGCATCATCGAATGGGGCGAGCCCGGCACCGAGGGCGAGTTCTTCGTGATCAAGCTGCGGGATGAGTTCGCCGAACCTGCCCTCTTTGGATACGCCAAGGGCGCGCACAATGGCGGTGAAGTCGCTTACGCCTCAGAGGTTGCGCAGCTTGCCTTGCGCGCTGGCCGTCATAGCCCGTTCTGCAAGAAGCCAGACTGACCATGCAGAGCGCCGCCTACAACCGCTTCTACACGGATCTCGACATCATCAACGGCGACAACCCAACGAAAGGACAGTACGCGATGCGACAGAACCACGAAGGCGTAGCGGTCGGAGGACCGCACGGCGGCGAGCAGCTGCAGTACTGGAAGGATGACCTCCCCCTGTCCGAGATCAACGCGGCCCGCCCCTTCAACGACAGCCCCGCGCCGGACACGCGGCGGAAATGGGGCCACGGGATCTACCAGTGGGACGGCCAGGACGGCACGTGGCGGTGGGTCGGATCATGAGCGCCAGCGCCGAACCGACCACCGAGGAGCAGATGATCGAAAAGGCGAAAGCGATCAAACGCCAGATCGAGGACGCGCTCGCCCATCCCCTGTCCCTGATGGACGCGGCCCGGTCGATGGGCCTGGTGGTGAACTTTCAGGTCCAGCCAGACCAGCTCGGCAAGAACGTCGCGCACGTCACGGTCGTCAAACCCCTCGCCTGAGCTTTTGATCGGGGTTTGCCTATCGGGGCTGCTTTTGGCAGGACGACACCCGATGTATCGCAGGCCTTGAACGACCCTGAAGTGGGCGCCGATCGGAAAGAAGCCCCGACCCTTGCGGTCGGGGTTTTTTGTTGTAGGTTCAGCACCGGAGCACAGTGACTAAACGGGCGGTGGCTTGCTGTGCAGCCGCATGCCGCCCACCTAGATCCCGAGCGAAAGAACCAGGACAAAGCGGTCATAACAGGAGGATGCGCCCTTCGGGGACCTCCACCGCGGTTCGAGTAGGCGAGGCTGGCGCGGACCAGCAGGAAACGCCCGGTTCACAGCCGGGCGTTTCGCTGTTATAGACGATCTCGGATGGGACCATCGCCAGATCGCTCACGTCCAGAGAGCCCCCGACCGTGGTGATGCCGGTCGGGGGCTTTTTCGTGCGCGCACGGATTTTCTTGCGTTTCGATCCGCGGATATGCGAGGGGTTGCGGGCAGCAAACGCGGAAACCGTTTCATGTCGATCGAAAAGGCCCTGATCTCGGCGATGACAGCGTGGTTCGCGCTGGCCCTGACCGTGAACGGGAACGCGGCCGAGCTGGCCGTCCCGAAGGCCAAGCCGGGCGAGTTCGACCTGAACCAGTTCGTCCGCGAGCAAGACAAGGCGGGTCCGGCCGGAGCGATCGGCCACACCGCCATCAAGGGCAACGTCGCCAAGCGACGCCCCGTCCTTTTCCGGAGGTAGCCTCATGTCGATCGGCGCGATCATCCTGATCATCCTGGTCATCGCCCTCCTCGGCGGCTTCGGCGGCGTCGGCGGCTCGCCGTTCTACGGCACCGGGCCTCTCGGCGGCGGACTCCTGAGCGTCATCGTGGTCATCCTCCTGATCCTGCTCCTCCTGGGACGCATCTGATGGCCGACGAGATCCACGTCGAGTTCATGGACAGCATGAACGCCTCCCCGGCGTCTCAACTGGCCGTGGCCGGGTGGCTTCATGGTGAGGAGCGTGGGTTCGGCGCCGACGGCGACATGAACATGCACCACAGCTACAAGGCCATCGTGGCGTATCTGCCCGACGGTCAAGAGCGTCAGGCGGTCGGCGTCCTGACCTGGGACGACCTCCCGTCGGTCAAAGTGATGTGGATCTACCAGGCGTTCGTCGTCGAGGAGCATCGCGGAAAAGGCGTGTTCAGAACCATGCTCGACCACGCGATCGCCAAGGCGATGGAGCTCAAGCTCGTCAAAATCCAGCTCGCGACCAGCGTCCGAAACAAGGGCGCGATCGAGGTCTACCGCAAAACCGGGTTCGCTCAGAAAGCGATCACGCTAACGCTAGAGGTCCCGCAGCTCTGATGCGAGTCCACGGTCTCAAATCCTCCGCCAGCTTCATCCCGTTCTTCGTGACGGGCGCGATGGACCGCGCGCCGATCGCCGCCGGCATCGTGTTCGAGTGCGACGGACGCGTCCTCATGGTGAAGCGCTCCGACGAGGAGGAGAACTTCCCGGGGCATTGGGCTCTGCCCGGCGGGAAGGCCGAGCCCGGAGAGAACGCCGAGCAGGCGGCGCTGCGCGAAGCGCGCGAGGAGGTCGGCTATCTCGCGACCGACCCGCTCGTCGAGGTCAGCAAGGTCGAGACGCCGACCGGCATGGTGTTCCACACGTTCCACTGCGTCGTGAAGGATCGGTTTACCCCGACGCTGAACAACGAGCACACCGCGCACCGATGGGTGAAGCAGGACAAGCTGCCCGAGCCCGTCCACCCGCGCGTCGCCGAGACGCTGAAGGGCATCAAGATCGGCGCTCGCCTCGACCGTATGGCCGCGCGCCGCCAGGACAATGACATCGCCGAGTTCTTCGGCGTGGCCATGGACCGCGCGCCGGCCGGCATCGACCCCCGCGTCGACAAGATGAACAGGGGCGGCCTGCCCTACGACAACAAGTCGGTCCGCACCAAGGACACCGCCGGCCGGCTGCACGTCGCCAAGAGCAACATCTCGAAGGCCGGCGTGAACCCGTACCTCGGCAGCGAGATCCCCGGACACGAGCAGCTCGGGCTCGACCCGAAGAAGATCTACAAGCTGCTGCGAGATCCGGATGAGCTGGCGAAGGCGGCGCCGACGTTCAACCGCCAGCCGCTCCTGTCCAGGCACGTCCCGGTCAGCGCGCAGGACCATCAGGGCGAGATCGTGGTCGGCACCACCGGCTCGGACTGCGCGTTCGACGCGCCCTACCTGACGAACAGCCTGACCGTGTGGGCTCAGGACGGCATCGACGCCGTCGAGTCCGAGGAACAGAAAGAGCTGTCGAGCGCCTACCACTACGACGCCGACATGACGCCCGGTGAATACGAAGGCGTGAAATACGACGGCGTGATGCGGAACATCCGCGGAAACCACGTCGCCCTCGTGAAAACCGGCCGCGCCGGCGCAGACGTGGTCGTGGGCGATTCAGCCCTGCCCAACCAAAACGGAGAAGTGAAGATGTCGAAGATGATGACCCGCAAGGCGTCGGTGGCTGCTGGCGCGATCATGGTGACGCTGCGGCCGATCCTCGCACAGGACTCGACCATCGACCTCGGTCCGATCATGACCAAGGCGAAGGCAGGCAAGTTCACCGCCGCGAAGGCGCCGATCCTGAAGGCGATCGAGAAGGCCTTGAAGTCAGACAAGGTGAAGCTGGCCCAGGACAGCGACATCGCCGACGTCATCGAAGCCGTTTCGGAAGTGCTGGAGCTGGTCGACGGCGACAAGAACGTGGTCGACGACGCCGAGATCGATCCCAACACCGTCATCCCGCCCGACACCGCGCTCGACGCGGGCCCGGTCGAGAAGGCTCAGGAGTATCTCCGCTCCGCCGGCGTTTCCGACGAGATCATCAGCGGCCTCGCCGCCGCGATGAACGCCGACACCGCCGAGGACGAAGATCCGGACGGCAAGAAGAGGACGAGGACGAGGGCGACGGCAAGAAAGCCCCGCCGTTCAAGAAGAAGGACGCTCCCGCGATGGACAGCGCCACCGTCACCAAGATTGTCTCCGACGCCGTCAGCGTCGCCGAGGCGAACACCGTGAAGCGCATGAACGCCATCAGCGAGGCGCGCGAGCACGTTCGCCCCGCCGTCGGCCAGATCGCGATGGACGCCTCCTGCGAGGCCGACGTCTACCGCGGCGCGCTGGAGGTCCTCGGCGTCGACACCGAGAAGCTGCACGACACCGCGCTGCGTCCGGTGTTCGACGCCACCGTCGCGGCGAAGCCGAAGACCACCTCGACCACCAAGGTCGCGATGGACGCAGCCTCGACCGCCTCGTTCGCCACCCGCTTCCCGGGCGCCGCCAAGATCGGCGTCGCCTGATCGAAAGAACAACGGCGCGGCTCCCTCGGGCCGCGTCGACCTAGACCTCAGATCCTGCAAAGGGAGTTTCTAAGATGCCTTTCCAAACCCGAGTCACGAGCGGTCCGGCCCCCGGCGTAGAAGGCGACTTCGCCTCGGCCAACCCGCGCGCCAACTATCTCGCCGGTCCGGGCGGCCTCGTTGCGGGCGCGCTCGGCCTGATCATCGGCCGCTTCGCCTGGGTCTCGCCGCTTCGCCTCGACGCGAACGACGCTCCTGCCGTCGCTGACAACTTCGGCGCCGGCGCTCCGAACGGCTTCGTGCATCGCGAGATGCAGGCGCTGATCACCGGGTACCTCGAAGAGTCGGGTATGCGGATCATTCCGGGCGTGCAGTGCACGGTCCACGACGCGGGCGACTTTTGGGTCAAGAACCGCGGCTCGACCCCGGGCTACGTCGGCCAGAAGGTGTTCGCGAACGTGTCCGACGGTTCGGCCGCTTGCGCCGCTGCCGGCTCG